>Ga0075471_10003304_pt1 | contig 10498 bp, 6 predicted proteins | sample DEB19_08_DNA_2_FD_74787 | JGI IMG/M metagenome (GOLD analysis project Ga0075471, IMG submission 74787) | Aqueous microbial communities from the Delaware River and Bay under freshwater to marine salinity gradient to study organic matter... | ecosystem: Environmental > Aquatic > Marine > Coastal ... | reverse complement strand
TGGTGACCTCTTCGAAATACGCGCGGATTTCGGGTTGCTTCGCGAAATATTCCGTCCAGTGATCGGATGGCTCGAACGAATAGCAATAGAAGTGGTTTCCAACGTCGACGCGACAACCGGGATACGAGTTTTCGTACCAAGTTCCGCCAACACCTTCGTTCTTCTCGATGATCGTGAACGGGATACCGGCTTGTTTGAGGCGAATACCTGCAAGGACCCCAGACTCCCCTGCTCCCACCACGACAACTGGAAGGGCTTCACGCGCATCGGCGGGAGAATGACTCACGACGCTGCGCTGATCGGTGCCGTCGAGTTCCATGTCTTCCAACATCATCGGCACGTACTCCGCCGGCACTTCTTCACAAACGAGCCAAGCCATCATTTCGCGCACTAACGCTTCATCTGGCGGAGGCGGAAGCACACAACCGCTGTCTCGATACGCACAGATTGCATCGAATGCCCGAGCTCGTAGTTCTTCCTTTTGATCCTCAGGCAAGTAGCCCTGGATCTCGTTGAGGAAGAGTCCAAGCGGACGAATTGGCCCGCGGATCCATGACGCGTCGCCGGTTAGGTGCACCATCGATAACACGAGTGTCGGGATGCTTATGTCAGCAAGCATCGCCTTGATGGTGTCGTCGTCATCGGTAATCGGCAGTCCGACATGTGGATTGCCCTCATAGATCTCGTTCACGAATTCCCCCACTTCTCTGACATCCCGACGATAGGGCCGAATTCTGGCGCTGCGAAAACCTCCCAGCGCATCGACCGGTACTGTTGGGCTCCGCAGTCGCCCACCTCGCGACTCGAGACCTCTGGGGGAACCATGGCAGATCTTGTGATTCGCAACGGACTCATTGTCGACGGCACTGGTGTTCCCGGCGTCGTGGGAGACATCGCCATCACTGACGGGGTCCTCACCCAAGTTGGCGGAACTGTCGCGGAGTCCGGCACCGAGGAGATCGATGCGTCTGGTCGCATCGTGACACCAGGTTTTGTCGACGTGCATTCGCATTACGACGGTCAGGTCTTCTTCGACAACGCACTCACGCCCAGCAACGGCCACGGCGTCACGACCGTCGTTCTTGGTGTGTGTGGAATTGGTTTTGCCCCTGCACGACCAACCGATCACGAAATGCTCATCACCACGATGGAATCGGTAGAAGACATCCCCGGCGATGTGCTGCGCGCTGGGCTTCCGTGGAACTGGGAATCCTTCCCTGAATTTCTGAATGCAATCGAAGCGAATTCCTATGCAATGGATGTCGCTGCACAAATCGGTCACGTCCCCGTTCGTTCTTACGTGATGGGTGAACGCGCACTCGCGAATGAACCAGCATCGCCTGAAGACATCGCAGCGATGGCCGCGATCGTTCGCGAAGCCGTCAATGCCGGCGCAGTCGGATTCTCCACCTCTCGCGTTGTTTCGCATCGCACCGCCGCCGGCGACCCCGTGCCAGGCACGTACGCAACCGAAGATGAACTCTTCGGGATCGGTGAAGCAATGGCCGACACCGGTCGTCGTGTGGTGTTCCAACTCGCACAGTCCGGTATCGACGGGTTTGAACCTGAATCCTCTGTCGCTGAAGTTGAGTGGATGCAACGCCTTTCCGCTCAAACCGGTTTGCCGGTGTCATTTCTCATCCTTCAAACCGACGGTGCGCCTGACCTGTGGCGCGATCTCATGAACGCGTGTGTCGAAGCCGAAGCATCAGGCGCCCATCTGCGTCCTCAGGTCGCCAACCGCCCGTTCGGCATGCTCCTCGGTCTTCCCGTTCGCCATCCGTTCATGAAGCGCAAGACCTTCCGCCGCCTCTACGACGAAACCTCATCGTTCGATGAACTGCGCGCCCGCCTGGCCGATCCCGACATTCGCGCTGCGATTCTTTCGGAAGAGGACACCGAGTCGTCGGGCGACTTCTACGAGGGCATGGGCTTGATTGCCACCTACAAACCAGAGATGGTCTACCCACTCGGTGATGATCTTGATTACGAACCACTCGAAAGCGATTCGCTTGCAGCTCGCGCTGCCGCCGCCGGCGTGACTCCCCTCGAGTTCTTCTATGACCTCATGCTCGAGCGCGATGGCGGAACCATGTTCTTGGTGCCGATTTTCAACTACGCCCACTCCACCCAAGACGACATTCTCGAAATGCTCAGCCATCCCGCGGCCCTCATTGGGCTTGGCGATGGCGGCGCCCATCTCTCGACCATCTGCGACGCCTCGATGCCGACCTATCAACTCGCCCACTGGGTGAAGGGTCGCGAGCGCGGACCCCGACTCGCACTTGAAGCTGCCGTGAAGATGCAGACCCACGACACTGCGGAGTTCTACGGATTCACCGATCGCGGCACGCTTGAGGTTGGAAAGCGCGCCGACATCAACGTGATCGACCTCGATCGCCTTTCACTCACCATGCCGCGAGCAGTCAACGATCTCCCTGCCGGAGCCACGCGACTTCTTCAAGATGCAGTCGGTTACGACGCGACGATCGTGAACGGCGTGATCACTCGTCGCAATGACACCGACACCGGCGCCCGTCCAGGCAACCTCATTCGGGGATCGCGCTAAATCGCCGAACACCGAATCTCCGAGAGCAGACCTGCTGCAGCGGTTCGCTACGATTGGACAACAACCATTGCGGAGGTTCCATGGCATCAGCATGCTGTTCAACGAGCACACTCGGGCACCAACATCTTCATCACGGCCTCCAACATTCAGGTGAATTTTCTCCAGCGCATCACGCCAAAAACTCACCCACGACCGAGATGGCTGACACTGTCGTCGTTGGACAAATCGTCACCAATGACCCGAACCACCCGGCAGCAGACGCAATGGCGATCTCGGGTGGAAAAATTATTGGGATCGGGTCTACGTCCGACATCGAAGGCCTTATCGGACCTTCAACTCAGACATACAAGCCCGATGGCTTTGTGCTCCCCGGACTCATTGATCCGCATATGCACATTTGGACATCGCTCCTGAATCTGACGTGGACCGATCTCTCGCATCAGAAGTGCCCGAAATTTGATGACGTCATCGCCACAGTGACCTCAACAGCACAGAAGGCGCGACCTGGCGATTTCGTGCTCGGCAAAGCATTCGACCCAAGCCTGTATCCAGGCGAACCAGTTGTGACGCGCGATCAACTCGACCGAGCGGCACCAAACAACCCCGTCCTGATCATGAACGCGTCGGGCCATTTCTTCTATGCCAACTCCGCTGCGTTTGCCGCCGCCGGAGTTACTGACACGACACCTGATCCCGCCGGTGGCGTCTTCGGGCGAGTCGACGGAAAACTCAACGGCACCATCGGAGAACCGCCAGCAATGATGGTGATGCTCGGAGCGCTACCAAAGCCTTCGCCACAGGACATTGCTGCAGGCGTCAATGAAATTCTCATGGCGGCAGCACGCCGGGGTGTGACTTCAGTGCGAGAGGCGGCGACCGGAAGCATCGCGGGTATCGGTGAGTACGCGCTCCTCCATCAATTGAATGGGGTGAAACGTCTGCCTGTCCGCGTTTCGACTGCACAGTTTTCGGTCTTACCGGGATTGTCACCGAAAGAGGTTTCCGCCGCTTGGGCCGCAGCAGGCGTGACACCGTTTAGTGGTGACGAAATGGTGCGAGCCGATGCATGGAAAGTTGTCACCGATGGCTCCAACCAAGGACGATCAGGGTATTTCCTTCAGCCCTATCTTGGCGAGGAAGCGGGCGGCAAAGCCGACTGGACACCAGAGGGACTGCACGACGTACTCAGCGCCGGGCTCGATGCCGGTTGGCAGTTGATGATCCACACGAATGGTGACGCCGCCGTTGAATTTGCTCTCAGCACCCTCGAAGAACTCCTACCCAACCACGCCAACAACGACCTTCGCCACCGATTCGAACACTGCTCATTCACGACCGATGACCAGTTACGTCGAATGGCAGAGGCGGGAATTTCGCCAAGCTTTCTGATGAATCACGTCTACTACTGGGGCGCTGCATTCCGCGACACCATCCTCGGTCCATCACGCGCTGGACGCCTCGACCGAGTGGCATCCGCATACGCGGCAGGTCTCACTCCGTCATTGCACTCTGACTACAACGTCACTGACATTGACCCGCTTTCGAGTGCACGCACGGCAGTGCTTCGAAAGCTCAATGCTGACGGCTCTGTTCTTAACTCCGCCGAATGCGTGACGCCCGAACAAGCGCTTGCTGCGATCACCACGAACGCAGCGTGGCATATTCACGCTGATGACCGAGGGTCTCTCGCTGTTGGGAAACGAGCCGACTTCGCAATCGCTTCTGACGATCCTTGGGCAAGCGATCCAGCATCGTGGCCGAGCATCAACTTCCACGAGACCTACATCGACGGGAAGCCGGCGTTCCAAGCGTAAGTGGTGTCGGAGGGGGGACTTGAACCCCCACGCCCTTTCGGGCACTAGATCCTTAGTCTAGCGCGTATGCCAATTCCGCCACTCCGACGTGGCTTCCCGGAACCACCGAAGTGGCCGGTATGCGAGACGACAATCTAGCCCACTCCACACCCCCTCCCGCCAACCGACGAGCGACACCTCGATTCGGCTGCCTCAAGTCTCGAAAGCGGGCAGGATGATGACTCGATACGCAACGCCCTGATGCAGGAGTAACTCAATGATCGGACAAGACAGCCGCATTCTCGTGATCGGGGCCGGTCCCGGCGGCATCATTTCCGCCTATCAACTTCGAGAAGCTGGTTACACCGACGTCAAGGTGCTCGAACGCGATGGTGACGTCGGCGGAACCTGGCAGCGCAGTCGTTATCCAGGCCTGTCGTGCGACGTCATGATCCATGCATATTCGTTTTCGTTCAATCTCAATCCCTCGTGGCCGCGTTCCTACGCGTCGCAACCAGAGATCCTCGAGTACATGCGCGCCACGGTCGACAAACTCGATCTTTGGCCGATGATCCACCTCGACACCGGCGTCGATCGTGCTTCGTGGAATGACGAGGCGTCTGAATGGGTCGTCACCACCTCAACCGGTGAAACGCTCCTCGCCGACGTGATCATCAGCGCACAAGGAATGTTTGGCGAGGTGAAATGGCCCGACATCGAAGGGCGCGAACTCTTCACTGGTGCGTTCATTCATACCGGCAGCTGGCCCCATGACCTCGATATCAGTGGAAAGCGTGTTGCTGTCATCGGTGGCGCGGCGAGCGCGGTCCAAAGCATTCCTGAAATCGCGAAGGTTGCCTCGCAACTGACCTCGTACCAGCGTTCGCCTCAATGGGTGCTGCCCAAAGAAGAGTTCCCCATTCCCTCTGAACAGATTAAAGAGTTCAAACGGAATCCCGAAGCGCTTCAGGCCTATCGCGACGCGATCATGAATTACATCGGCCCGAATGCACCGTTCAGCAACAAAGACATTCTCGACGGCGCCGAATGGGCCGGTGCTGTTGCGATCTCCGTGGTGGATGATCCCAAGACTCGGGAGGGGCTCACGCCACATGTTCCATGGGGCTGCTTTCGCCCTCTGTTCTCGAACGACTACTACCCTGCGTTCAATCGACCAAACGTCGAACTCGTCACCGATGGGATTGTACGCATCACGCCGACCGGCATCGTCACGACTGACGGCATTGAACGAGAGTTCGATGTCATCGTTTGCGCAACCGGCTACGTCGTCGACAAGTTCGCGTCGCGGATACCAATTTCCGGACGCAACGGCCGCAGCCTTGACGAGGAATGGGCGGACGGCCCCGAGGCGTATCTCGGGGTCACCACGACTGGATTCCCCAATCTCTTCATGTTGTACGGGCCGAACAACAATGCGGGTTCACTCATTGAGATGGCCGAATACGAAGTTGGTTACGTACTCGAGTTGCTTACGCAAATGAATGACGCAGGTGTCGATTGGATCGATGTCCGTCGCGACGCGATGGATGCCTATAACGCCGAGCTTCAGGAAGCGATTGCGGGCGTCGACGTGTGGCATGCGGGGTGCGGCCACTACTACGAAAGTCCGTCAGGAAAGATCGTGACGCAGTATCCGTACTCGATGTTCCACTATCGAGATTCGGTCGCTGCTCCCGACCTCAGTCCTTTCGAGCTCGGTCGTAAGTAGTTCAAGCGACAAGCAGTCAGAGCCGCCCAGCATCTTTCGCTGCCTGTTCAGCAGCGGAGAGTTGCGTATCGATGATGGACAAGCCGCCATCCCAGAACCGAGGATCGGCGAGATCGACGCCAACGATTCGGCCGAGGTCTTCCGGCGACTTTGAACCTCCGGCGCGCAAGAGATCGAGGTAGGCCGGAACAAATGCATCGCCTTCGACCTCGTAACGGGCATACACAGCAAGAGCGAGCAATTGTCCGTAGGCGTAGGCATAGACATAACCCGGGGAGCCGATGAAATGCGGAATGTAACTCCACCACGACCGATAGCCAGGCGTGACTTCGACAGCATCTCCCAACATGGCTCGCTGTGTGCTCTCCCATGCATCAGCGAAATCCTCGGTTGAAAGTTCACCGATCTCGCGACGATGTGTGTGCACCGCGTTTTCAAAGCGATTCATCGCGATCTGACGGAAGACCGTTGCGATCTGACCTTCAAGACTTTCGGCGAGGAGCGCGAGTCGCGCATTGGGGTCAGTCGTATCGGCAAGTAACCGACCGAAGGTCACGGTTTCCCCGAAGACCGATGCGGTTTCCGCCAACGTGAGCGGAGTCGACTGATGGAAGATCCCTTGTTCACGCGCCAAGTACGCATGGAGCCCATGTCCGAGCTCGTGCGCAAGGGTCAGCACATCGCGACGTCGACTTGTCCAATTCAACAGGAGGAACGGATGCGCACTCGGCACGGTGTAGGCGCAAAATGCGCCGGGACGCTTGCCAGGTCGAACCGGTGCGTCGATCCAAGACTCGTCAATAAACATGCGAACAACGCCGGCCAATTCGCCCGAGAACGAACCGTAGGAGTCAAGGACAATCTCGGTGGCCTGTGACCATGAAAATTCTTCTTCGGCCGAGGCGATCGACGCATTGCGGTCGTAATCAGCGAGACGATCGACGCCGAGCAATTGCGCTTTGAGTCGGTACCACCGTTGCGGAATGTCGTAGCGATCGACGACGGCATCAACAAGCGCTTGCACCGAAGAGTCGCTCGCCTGATTCGCAAGGTTTCGGCTTGCGACCCATGAGGAGTAGGCCCGTAAGCGGTCGTCGGTTGTCTTGTCCGCCATAAGCGTGTTGAAGACATATGCACGCGTACGCAAGCCGGGTTCAAGCGACGCCGTGACTGCGTCTGCGGCAATTCGCCGTTCTTCGCGATCGGGCGAACCCAGTCGCGACAAACCTTGTTCAAGACTTGTTGGACCATCCGGTAGTTCAACAATGATTGCTGAGGTGAGTTCGTCGAACAATCGACTCCATGCCGATGAACTCGTGACGTCCTTTTCGGCGAGAATCTTTTCCTCGGGTTCGGTCAACAAATGCGGGCGATACCGTCGGGCCGATTCGAGGTAGTAGCGACAAAACGCGAGTTCATCGGCCTCGAGCAAGAGCGATGCCCGCGCTTCGGGCACAGCCGCCCATTCCAGTTCGAGGAAGATCAAGCGTGTCGACAATTCAGTCGCTTGTTCTTGGAACTTTTGCATTGCAGCACCAAGCGCCGGATCAGCAGTGTCGACCGAAAATCGAAGTGAGACCCATGAGCCCGCTCGGCCGAGTCGATCCTGGATGTCAGCAAGAGTCGACATTGCCTGCGCGAGTTCCGCAGGCTCGAGATCGCCGATGCGTCCTCGCCATTGCTCAAGTTGTTCGGTGAGTGCCAACGCTTCGTCAAGAAGTTGGTTCACCCCTTCTTGGCCGTTACCACCGACGAGCGGATCAAGGTCCCACGCGATCGATGCCGCAGTGAGGTCAGCGTCTTCATGCACAGTCATGACACCACGCTAGGGAACCGAAGGGCCTTCTTCCACCAACGAGCGAAGAGTTTCTTTCGATGTCGCAATTTCATCGGCAAGCAATCGTTCAAAGAGCCCCGCCCCGAACGAGCCTCCGTAGAAAAGGCCCATCGTCAATGTTGCACCTTCTGGAGTCGTAGCAATCACGGCATCGAGAATCCACGGGGAGTGGCTTCGACGGTCGAGTTCTTCTCGCTCAAAGCGAATGTGTGTCGGCTCATCAAGCGTGCGCACCATTCGAAGCCGCTTCGACCGAGCGATCGGACCAACTTTGGCTCGAAGCTCAACTGCCCATGCCTCTGGACTGCTGCCCGCTTCGAGTTCGGCCCGGGGAACAATTGTCAACCACTCGGGGTAACGAGTCAGGTCACCAACGAAAGCCCGCAGTTCCTCGATTGTGCAGCGGGCTTCGAGCGTTGCTGTCAGTTCCATTGCACCATTGTGACCTACAGGCGCTGGTCAACGGTGACCGAGAAGACGAGCAACGTGCTCGTTCGCCGGATGCTGGTCAAGGAACGATGGCACTGCCAGTTGCACAATCCGACCCTCGTCGAGCACGGCGATGCGATCAGCAAGTTCGAAGGCTTCCGACCGATCGTGTGTCACATACAGAGCGGTGAGCCCGAGACGTTCAATCAATTCACCCAATTCCGGAACCAAACGATCGCGTAACACTCGATCAAGGGACCCCATTGGTTCATCGAGAAGAAGCACTCGTGGCGATGGCGCAATTGTCCGTGCAAGAGCGACTCGCTGCCGCTCCCCTCCCGACAACGAGGAAACATTGCGAGACTCGAAACCACCCATGCCGACGAGTTCAAGGACCTCTTGGACTCGGCTCGCTCGCTCAGCTTTCGGCATCTTTGCCATCTTCAATCCAAAGGCAACGTTTTCGGCAACCGTGAGATGCGGAAATAGTGCATGCTCCTGGAACATGAGTCCGATCCCGCGAAGATGCGTTGGAGTCGAGGTGATGTCGACACCATCGAGACGCAGAGAACCTGAACTTGGCGCCTGGAGCCCGGCGATCACTCGCAGCAACGTTGTCTTTCCCGAACCAGAGGATCCGAGGACACCCAACACCTCGCCACGTGAAACCGAAAACGTCATGTCGTGAATCGCGTCAACGTCTGTACCGGGATGACGCGACGACACTCCGCTCACTTCAAGAAACTTGTTCGGCATTTCAGAACTCCGAGACGCCAGCAGGCCGGAAGCGGTCAATACACAACATCACGACAACGGTAAGCGCCATGAGGATCGTCGACATCGCCATGGCCTGACCGAAGTTGTATTCACCTGGCCGACCCAATGCGCGGTAGATCGCGATTGGCATCGTGGGACGGTCGGGTCGAGCCAAAAACGCAGTCGCCCCGAACTCTCCGAGGGAGACTGCAAACGCGAAACCGGCCGCCGCTGTCAGAGCGCGTCCAACGATTGGAATGTCGACGCTCCACCAGACTTTGCGAGGCGAGGCACCCAATGTCGAGGCCGCCTCCCGCAGCTTCGGGTCGATTGATCGCAATGCCGGTACCAGGAGGCGAACGACAAACGGCAACGCCACCAGCGCATGCGCGATGGGAATCAACCACATCGACGACCGCAGGTTGAGCGGAGGTTCGTCAAACACGATGAGAAATCCGAAACCAACGGTGACTGCAGAAGTACCGAGCGGAATCATGAGCGCCGTATCGGTCCACCGCCCGACACGGGTGTCGGAGGATTGCGAATTGTCTCCAGCGATCGCCCATGCCGCACAGAGTCCAAGCACAAGCGCAATCGCGGTCGCCATTGAGGCGAACAGAAGCGAATTTCCAATTGCGTCGACAGGAGGAACGAACGACGTGGATCCTCCACGACTATTAGTCAGTGCTTGATAAAAGCCAACTCCCCAGCCATCCGGTGTCGACAGCGATCGAATGACCAAGACCGAAGGCGGCACACCAAACAACACCGCCATGACGGCGAGATTCGACGCGATGAAGACTCGCTGTTTCGCCGTTGATGGTGCGCGCTCGGTTTCGGAAGCTGAACGCTGGTCGAGCATCACTGCCCTGCGCCGTTGCGAACGCCCGAACCACACAAGGATCCCCACCACGACGACGAGTTGAACGATTGCTAAGACCGCTGCGATATCGAGATGGAGGAATTTCGCGGTCTGGTCGTAGATCTCAACTTCAAGCGTGCGATGGCGCAATCCCCCAAGAATGAGGACGATTCCGAAGGACGTGAAGCTGAACAGAAACACGATCGAGGCAGCAGCGGCAACGGCAGAGCGAATCAGCGGCCACGTGACGTCAACAAAGACTCTCCAAGAAGCGGCGCCTAACGTCCGCGCCGACTCTTCAAGTCGTGGATCAATCGTCGACCATGTTGCCCCCACCGTTCGGACAACTACGGCGTAGTTGAAAAAGACGTGAGCGATGAGGATCGCCCAGATCGATCCGTTGAGGTTCACCCCGAGCAGTCCACCTCCTCCGATGACGCCCAACATCGAGACCGCCACAACCACTGTTGGCAAGACAAAGGGAACCAGTAGCGCCGACCAAAGCAGTTTCTTCCCGCGGAAG
>Ga0075471_10003303_pt1 | contig 10501 bp, 13 predicted proteins | sample DEB19_08_DNA_2_FD_74787 | JGI IMG/M metagenome (GOLD analysis project Ga0075471, IMG submission 74787) | Aqueous microbial communities from the Delaware River and Bay under freshwater to marine salinity gradient to study organic matter... | ecosystem: Environmental > Aquatic > Marine > Coastal ... | reverse complement strand
AGGTCGTTGTGCCGCTGGGCAATCTTGAACAGCCTCGCCCCCACCTTGCCGCTGAGCTTCTTCAGCTGCTCGTTGGAAAACAGCGGCTTGCCGTCGGCGTCCACCAGGCACTTGCTCAAGTACCGCGTGCGGTACTCGTCAACGCCTTCGCCCTTGGAGCGTAGGCACTCGAGCTCCCAGGCCTGAAGATCGCCCAGTGGGAGCGTGCGAATCCACACGTCACACCGCCACTCTGGCACGTGCACTTTCACGGACTGAGTCTGATCGGCTGCCAAGATGTCGTCGGCGAGCGGCATTACGGTTTTGCTCCCAGCTTAAATATATAGGTGATGCGCTGCAGTTCTCCGACACTAGCAGTCCACGCAAGCGTCTGAAGGATCGCTTCAAAAGTAAACGAGGCGGATCCGTAAATAACCAGATCGCCCGACTCGCCGATATTGGCGAGTGAGAAGTTGCCGAAGTCCAGGCACGTCACCGTCACGGTGCCGTAATCAAAGTCGGCAGGCCGATAGATTTTGTCTCTCGTGGCCTGCGAGCGTGGCGTGATCTCGACAGAGTCGACCTGCACTCCATCGACGGAGACAGAAAGCACCTCTCCCAGATCGTCACCGCCGAACTGGACGTATGTGCCCTGCGAGTTAGTCGCCACGACGGCCTCCCGTCGGTTACGACTTCACCTTGAAGGTCAGCGACTGCTGGACGAGTTCGCCCACCGCGTACGACACGCTCGAGCTCGACACGGTGGCGGTGTACGTCGTGCTGGCAAACGAAAGCGTGCCAGACTGCCCGATCGCAACCGCAGTCGTGCCATACGCCTCGCAGCTGATCTCGTTGTCGATCAGGGCAGGCGACTGATAGGTGCGGTTGGCACCGGACGCCAGGCCGAGGTGCGAGTTGTCGAGAAGATCGCCGCCGCTCGTGACCGTGACGCTCGTGACGGTGTACGTCGAGCCCGCGAAGGTGAACGTGTTGCCCTGCGAATCGGTGGCCATGCTGCAATACTCCTAGTGCGGCGGGGCAGTAGCCCCTACCCGTTTTCTAGGACATGAAGCGGACATCCTTGCAGTTACAGAAACTTGCCGAGAGACTGCATTTGGGCGGCACGCCTCGCACGGTCCTCAACGATCTTGCGGGCGTTTTCCAACGCTGCCGCCATTTCGCCAGACAGGCTGGCGGTGACAGAAGACCGCGTCGCCTCCCACGCTCTGGCGACAGGAGCCTGAGCCGTCATCTCGCCCAGGTGGATAGGAGTCTTGCTCTTTTTAAAGAACGCCTTCGGGTACTTCGGCGAAGTCACCACTCGTCCGTTGGCTCGTGCCTTTTTTGAGCCCGTGAGCCGGAACGGCCCTAGTTTGTTGAACGAACTTGCGATGTAGCCGCCCTGCTGTCGGACGGCCTGGGTTTGCTCCTTTAGCTCACGTGCTTGCTTGGCACCGACAGCCTTTCGCAGCTTCTTGTTCTCGGCCCTACTCGACCTGGCGTATGGCGTGCTGGCCTTGGTTTCGATCACTCGGTCCTCCGTTCCCTTCTCAAGAAAGAACTGGTGGAACCCACGGTCTGAGCCTTTTTTGACAGTTCCTCCGCTGGCCGACTTGCTCGGCTTAGTGCCAGCCTTTCGGTACCCAACCACCGCAACGCCGGTGCGGGTCTTTGGATAACGAACCGCCTTGACCATTGCCGCTCGAGCAAGGTTGCCTGTCGGCCCCTTTGGCGTCAGAGCCTTCAGCTTCACGAGGCATGGCTGCATGGCACGCTTTATCGCCGAGCCCATGCACGTGGCGGCTACGTTGCCGGGGATCTGCTTGAACGCCTCGGCGACTTCGTACGGTGCCGGCATCGACACCTTGAGCATGCTGCTCATCAAGTGGCCTCGTTGATGCGGAACTCAAACGTCTGGGCCACGTTGTAGTACGGAAGCATCTGGTCATCGGCCGGCATATCCACTCCATCGGCCTCGGTCTGAAGCGTGGTCCGCTGGATCGTCACGCCGGCCGTTGTGCCCGTCCAGCCATCCACGGCCAGGCGGACAGCACGAGCAATCGACTTCACCGACGTGTACGACGTGCCGTAGGTGGTCAGCTGCAGCGTCACCACGGGATTCCCGACGTTGCCAGTGAGCGACTGCGGGCGTTCAACGCCGGTTCGCTGAAACACCACGAGCGGCAGCGGCGTGCCGGTGGGGGCGATCAGCGGAAAAACCCGCTGGCCGATGAGCGACGACACGGCGGTCTGGCTCGTTAGACGCTGGAAAAGAAACGCTTCCGGTGCTTCTGGCAGGCTCATCCGTCAGCCCTCTTTTCCGTGCAGATGATCTCTTGGTGCCAAAGCCGGTCACGCTCCAGAATCTGGCCGATCTCGAGCACGCGGCTGCGGTAGACGAGCCGCATGGCACCCGTAAGCCCGCTCAGGTAGCGGATCTTCACGCGGTGCGTCATGAACCCAACCGTCTCGGCAAACCGCTCTGTCTCGCGGGCCGACAGCGACTCCACAGACGCCCAGACCGTGGCGAACGTAGACCACGCAAGTACCGTTTCGCCAACCTCGTTCTGAGTTTGAGTGGCTTGCTCAATCGTCACTCGCGTCCACATTTCGCCCGGCGAGAGTGCCATTAGCGGTAACTCCCCCAGCGGACCGTATCGAGCATGGCTTTGACGCCAAAGGGCACCTCGGACAACGCCGCCTCTTGGGCTGCGTCACGATTGCTCCAGAGGTGCGACACGATCATGAGAACAGCCGACTTCACCGTTGCAGGCACGCTCGTGCCGTCAGCCGAGTACCCTGCCCACCATGTGACGGTGACGCTGTTCTGATCCATCAGGTGCGTAGGCCACGTGCGGCCGTACAGCGGGCGGCACGCACCGGGAGTGGCCTGGCGGTCCACCCGGTACTCCGTGGCGTCCAGCGTGGCCGTGGTGCCGCTCACCGATGGCGTATACGTGATCGTCACGCTCGTGGCGGTCCCGGCCTGCACCATCGGCGGGCGCGGTAGCTCCACGTCCAACTGCGGCACCGTGCCTTGGCGGCCTTCGATGTTGTTGCCGTCGGCCTTCAGGCCAAACTGAACTGGGCTGCCGATGGCTCCATAGAACGAGTCGAGCCGCATCTGCCACTGCGTGTGGCAGAAGGTCCGGTCGCAGTAATCCTCTGCCCAGCGGGTGGCTGCGGTCACGAGATTACTGATCAGGGTATCGTCGTCGGTGTTGTCGATACGCAGGTGCAACTTGGCCTCGGCCAGCGTGACAGGATTGCTGGCAGGCTCAGTAGCACGCACTAGGCTCCGGTATCTCATCGCCGCTTTCTCCTGCGAGGTGCGTCAGCCGTCTCCACGTCACGCCTCTCGACAGTGGCCACCTCGAGCAGCTGCTGCTCCTCGACGTGCTCCAGGGCGTAGCCGTGCAGCACGAGGCTCCTGGCTGGTCCCTTGTCCATCGTGATCACGTCGCCACGCCGGTAGGCCTGGTAGGGCCGAATGAACCGGATCTGCGCCTGGTCGCTTCTCATACGCTCGCCTCCCCGTGTTCCGCGCTGCCCCATGCCTCAGCCGGCCGACGGCCGCCCTGGCTCCAGTAGTTCGACGGAGACTGATACACGGGCTTGAGATCCCGGCCCGGCCACGTGAACTTGAGCTCGGCGTGTCCAATGGCCACCTGCGGGGCGATGCCCAGCGTGTTGCCAGCGGCTTTGAACTGCCGCCAAAAGTGAATGTCGGGGTCCGTGCGTGTCGGCTCACCGGCCGGCGCGTCGCCCCAGTGCCCGTCTGGCCTGGGAGTGCCGAGAAACCACGGGGTAGGAGTTTTCTTGAGAGCCGTGGAGCGGATCAGCGTGCAGCCGAAGTGAGCGGTTTCCACGGGCTGCACAACGGCCTCAAACCACGAGTTCGGCAGCTGCACCATACCGATGGTGCTGCCATGGCCCTCGGGCGTGAACATGGGCACGCCCTCGTCTCGCTTCGTCTGCAGCGGAGCCACGGCGTCGTATCCTGAGATCATGGCCGCCGTCATCAGCCGCTGGATCGTGTCTGCTTCGTATACGGAATCAAAATCAACAACCAGAATCCAATCCGTGCGGTCGATCATGTCCATGAGCACGCGGTCCAGGCACTGCTCCCAGAAGGCCCCGGTGAACTTGGTTGGCCGGATACCGAGCGGAATCAGGCTCTGCATGGTGCAGAAGAAGTTGTCCTGAAAGCCGAGACGCGGCACGCTGAACGCCGCCTCGACTCGCAGATCGTGCTCAACCTGGCCGACACGGACTTTCAAGGGCGGGCTCCTCTGTAAACGCCAACGGGCGGCCGGGCGAACCCAGCCGCCCGCTTTGGGCGTTGTACTTGGCGTGTCCAGCGATCAGAGGCTGGCGACGTTGTTGACGCCGGACTCAGTCGCCGTGACGGCGTGGCTTTCGCCCTTGCTGAGCCGGGCGTTCGTCACGATCGCCACGGTGTTGCCGGGGCTGGTCACCACAGTCAGATACCGCTTGCGGCCACGCAGATCGACGTTGAACCGGGCAACCGCCCCGACGTTCGCGCCGGTCGTGCTGCCCGCGCCAGCCGTGATCGACAGGCCGGTCACGTCCGCCTGGCCAGAGCCGCTGGCGTCCGATTCCTGCACCTTCAAGACGCTGGCGTAGCTCGAGGTGGCCGCCGTGAACGGCGAGTAGATCACGTCGATGCTGGCGTACTTGAAGCCGAGCGTGTCGATCTCGTGCGAGTGCGTAGCGGAAGCCGCAACGCTCGACGCTGCCTTGGTGACGCTCTTGTTGCCCGATGCGTGGTTCATGGATCAAGGTTCTCCGGGGAGGGTGTCAGGTTCAGGCCAGCTTGAGAGCCACGACCGGGCCAGCCTCGCTGGTCGAGCCGAGCGAGTGCACGTTGATGTCGAGCCGCTGCACCGCACGGAAGGCGGTCTGGTCCGCCTCGAAGTAGCGGTCAGACGAGGTCGCAACCTGCATGTCGGACTTGATGCCCATGATGCCGGCCAGCGACAGGTCGCCGACGTAGGCAGCGATGGTGCCCGTGGTCGGGGCCGCCGTCATCTTCAGCACCCAGACGACCGGGAGGCCGAGGAAGGTGTTGGGCGTGCCCTGGGCGAGGTTGGCCGCCGTGTTGCCACCAGCCAGAGCACCGATGGTGCCCGAGCCGGCAGTGCCGCTCGACAGCATCATGCGCTGCACCGAGTTGTGGTACACGCCGGGGTGCATGTACCAGGCCGAGGTGCCGATGGCATATCGGGGCAGCTTGGCGAGAGCACCGAGGTAGTCGTCAATGTCCAGGGCCGCCACCGAGGTGTTGCCGCTGGCCGCAGAGTGCACGGACGCGGTGTGCGTGCCGTCGTCGATCTGGGCGAGGCCACGGATTCCGCCGTAGCTTGAGGTGCCCGTGCCGTTGAACGCCGCATCGTCGATGGCACCGGAAAGCGAGGTGGCGTACTCCTGGGCCAGCCACGTGGCCACCGAAATGGCGTTGTCGGCCAGGAGCTCGTTGCTCACCTTCGTGGCACAGGCCAGCTTCTTGGCCACCAGCTGCACCATCGTCGCGGTCGGGTCGCTGGTCGTGATGGTCGAGTTTTCACCCAGCCAGTACGAGGTGACGCCGGTCAGACGCTTGGGCACCAGCAGGGTGTCCGAAGACATGGTGACGTTCTGGAAGACGTTCATGGCCACGCCGAACTTCTCGACGAGCCGGATGATGCTGTTGCTGAAGTCCTCGAACACCAGGGCACCGCCGAGGCTGTTCACCTGGCCGCCCATGTCGCGGTACTCAGCGCCGAGGTGGTCCGAGCACCACTGACGGGCCTGACGATCACCGAAGTGAGCCTTGAGCCACTGACCGCAGCGGTGGGCCACCTCGGGCGACTCAAACACGCCGGGCTTGTAGCCACGGGTGCTGACCGCTTCGATGCGGGGCTTGGCAACCTCGACGGCCGGGGCCGCCCGGTTCAGCGTCTTGAGCAGCTCGGCCTTGCGGGCCTCGGCCTGCTCGGCCTTGGCAATCGCAGACTTGATCCGCTCGGCCTTCGCCAGGAGCTCGTCGTACTTCGCCTGGCGGGCCTCGACGGTCGAGACGACCGATCGCTCGCCATCAGCGGGCGCGGACTCGTCGCCCTGCATCGCGGTTTCCGTCGGCTCGCTCTCCTCGAGCATGCCGAGTTCGGCGAGGGTCGAAGCGAGTTCGTCGAGCAGTTCCTTGACGCGGCTGGCCATGTGAGTGGCTCCTGTGTGCGGTAGGTGGTGACCTATCCGCACCGTAGAGCCGGCCCTGCCACTCCTTGCAGAACTTGTTTCCTACTTAGGAAACGACGCCCCGCCGACGGATGTTGTCTGCGGCCACGACGCTACGCTCACGAGCGCCGCACTTTGGGCACTTGAGGTAGCGGATCTGGTACTGGCCAGCAGCGCACGAACGCACTACGCCAAGGCGCGCCCGCTTGCAGCAGGAGCACGAATCACCGGACTTTACGGCCATGCTGCCTCAGAAACCGACGAATCGCCGTCTCGGTCTTCGCGTCCCGTCGAAGAGCCGGCAGCTTCAGCGCCGGTCGGTGCGATTGTAGATGCCGCTCCAACGAACGGCGGGCCACCGTTACGCTCGTGTCGCCATAGGCCGGCGTGAGCACAGGGCCAACGTCATAGAGCCCGTCGATCTGGCGAACGTATCGCAGGTGCCGGCCGTCGTCGTCGGTCGTCCACTCGTCGCCGTCTCGGGCAATCGTGAACGCAAACGAAGAGCCCCACACGTCGCCGCGCTGGATGAGTTCAACGATGTCACCACGGGTAGCCGGCGGATCAAGCTCGTAGCCTAGGCCGTCATCAAGGGCGGCCAGCCGCAGCGTTCTGGCACGCTCGGTGCCAAGCACGATGTTGCTGTCATGGTTGAACAAGCCCACGACGTTCCGGCCTTCACGTTTGAGCACCTCGTCAAACGCACCCGGCACGATTTCCTCGGTAAACCCACCGAGATCTACCGAGCGAACCCGATAGCGGGCTGCCATACCACGGATGAGAGGCTTGCCATCAGCGCGGGTTTCGATGCTCAGCGGCAGCGGTATTGAGCGGCGTTCAAGTTCCATGTGGCTCACTTCTTCTTGCGAGTGTTGCGACGGGCTCGAGGTGCAGGCCCGGCTGGCCTCACGGGCGTGTCGTTCTGTGGTGGCGGCCCGGAAAGCAGGTTGTCTGTGTAGGACTGAGGCGACGTGTCAGCGGCCGGCACAGGCGTGCCAGCGTTGCCGGCAGCGTCCAGGGCAATGCCCTGCATCGTCGTCATGTTCAGCTGCATGTACCGCTGGTCGCCCTCGGGGCCGATCGGGTTCATGTTCAGAACCTCGCGGGCCTCGTTCACCGAGTAGATGCCGAGGCCGATCATCTCACGCAGCCAGTTGGCTTGGGCGGCCAAATCGCCACGCAGCAGGCCTCGGGTGTCGAACTCGGCGAAGTACACGTCATCCCGCACGACGAGATCGCGGGTGATGGCGGACTCCCAGCGACGGAACCACGGCAGCAGCGTCTGCTGCACCAAGTCGATGGCCGCCTGCTCCTGGCTGGCGTATCCCACCTTGGTCTTGTCCTGCACGTACGACGGATCGACGCGGTAGGCCCGGCAGATCTCAACCACTTGGTACGACCGAGACTCCAGAAACTGGCTCGACTCGTTCGTGCCCTGCACGTCCTTCCACTTCACGCCCTGCGGCAGTACGGCGGTGCGAAACGCACGGTCGGCCCCACGGTGCAGCCGCTCAAACTGCTCACGAAGCCGCTCGGCCGTCTCCACTGTGATCGGGTTGTCGGACTCCATGAGCCCCGACAGCCGGCAGGCGTTGCCGAAGTAGGCACCGCCGTGAGCCTCCAAGGCCTGGGCCAGGCCGATGGCATCACGAGCCAGCGTGATCGGCAGCATGCCCATGACGCCGTCGTTGCTCAGCCACCGCAGATGAAAGATCTGGTCTTGCCGGTAGTACGTCTCGTTCCCATGCTGCTCTCGGTAGCAGTACCGCAGGCTGCCGTCTTCCAGCTGCTCAACCTTCATCCGGCTCGGGTGCAGCGGCCACAACTCAGAGACAGCACCGGCGGCACCGCTGCGGATCTCGGCGTATGCGTTGCCGTAGAGCAAGCAGTGAGCCGTCAGCATCTCCCGAAACTCAAAGCTCGTCTGCCAGCCGTTGGGCTGCTGGTTCAGGATGCGGTACAGCGGCAGATCACGGGCGCGATCCTTGCCGCCCTCGGGCAGCCGCCGGTACAGGTGCAGCGGCACCGTGGCAAGGTTCTCAGCGATCAGCCGCACGCAGGCCAGCACCGCCGAGCACTGCAGGGCCGTCTCGGGCGTGATCCGCACACCAGCCGGGCCACGGGCCGGCGACTCGCTCCAGCTGTCCCCGTACGAGCCCCGCAAGTCGATGATGCGGTAGCCCTTCTCTTCGGCGGACTCAACGTGAGCGATCATATGGTGACGATGTCCCAGTTTTGTTCAGGCTTCGGGGAGGTTGCCGTCTGCCAAAGTCCGACGGCCTCCACCAGGGCAACCATGCCGTCAATGCGTTCCGTGCTCTTGAGCTTGCTTGGCTTGATGTCGCCGGCGTGATTCATTTGGATTGCCACGTTGTTGGCCATCCAAGACAGAACCGGATGGTTTGCGTGTCGCAGCCGGCCCGACAGAACGAGCGTCTCCAGGTACTTACAGGGGCTTGAGAAACTGCCGTATCCCTGTCTGAACTCTACGATTTCAAAGCCATCTCCTTGCAGTTGCTGGGAGATGTGCTGAGCGTTCCACGGGTCGATGCCCATCTGGCGAATCACGAAACGCTTGCTGATCTCGTTGATGTCTCGGCGCACCGTGTCGTAGTCGGTGGCGTTGCCGTCCGTCAGCCGCAGCATCGGGCCGTACTCGGTTTGCTCCTTTGCCCACTCTAGGTAGGGCACCTTGTCCTTATGTGCTCGAGCACTGGCGTTCTCGGACGCAGCCCAGAAAAACGGCAGCACGTCAAAGGTGCCATCCTCGTCGGGAAACACGTACACGGCACACGTCAGGTCCGTGGTGCTCGACAAGTCCAGGCCGACATATGCCTGGCGGCCGTCGAGCGGACGCAACGGACCGCCACACGCAGCCCACTTGTCGGGCAGGATCCACCTAACGTCCGAGCTCGTGGCCACGTCGAGCCGGTAACGCAGGAAAGAGTTCAGCTTGCTGGGGCTGTTCTTGGCTTCCAACGCATCGGCGGCGAATGACTCCAGCGTGATGGTGTGGCCGAGTGACGGATTAGCCTTGCGCCATGTCGCCTCGTCAAACGGGTCATCTGCCTCGTCGGCCTTGAACACGCAGCCGAAGAATGCCGGGTCTAGCGTGGAGTCTGCCTTGCACCGCTCAGCGTAGGTCCGCTGCTCCCACCACAACGCCTTGCGGTCTAGCTCGCCGGCCGTGGTAATCGACAGCAGCAGCGGCTGCCGGCGGGCGGCACCGCCGTACCGCAGGGCATCCCACAGACGGCGGTCCCTCTGGGCGTGGAGCTCGTCGAACAGCAGGGCATGAATGTTGAGCCCTTCTGCGCGGAACGCATCGGCACTTAGTACCCGATAAAACGAGTTGCTTGCCCGGTGGATGATCGTCTTCCGGCTGTCCACCACCTCAAGCACCTTGGACAGTGCCGGCGAGGCTCGCACCATCGCGGCGGCTTCGCGGTAGATGATGCCGGCCTGCTCGCGGTCGCACGCTGCGCCGTAAACCTCTGCCCCCGGCTCCTCGTCGGCAAGGAGCATGTACAGGGCGATGCCTGCCAGCAGCGTGCTCTTGCCGTTCTTCTTGGGCACCTCAATGTAGGCCACCCGATGCTGCCGAGTGCCGTCCGGTTTCAGTCGCCCAAACAACTCGCGGAAGATGTCGTGCTGCCACGGCAGCAGCTTGAAGTGGTCCCCCGAGTGCTGGCCCTTGGAGTGACGCAGCACACCTTCAAAGAACCGCACCACTCGTCGGTACTTAGCCTCGCCCTCGGGCGTGAGACTACGCACCTTCGGCGGCGAAGAACGCTTCAAGGTCGTCTTTCGGGGCTTCGGCTTTCGTCCCAAGTCGCACCCTGCTGCTTGGCGTCAATCCAAACTCGCCCATCAGGCTGGCCTGCAGGACAACGAGCCCCCGGTACAGGCTGCCGGCGGGGTTCGGCTTTACGCCTCCCAGGTCTGTCTTGATCGTCGGCCCGCTGGCACGGAGTTCGAGCAGGCACGCTTGAGCCGCCGCGTGAACTTCGCACAGCGTGGCCAACGCCTCGCCGTCACCCGTGGTTAGCACGCCCATACTGGCGAGGATGTCAACAAGTTCGTGCCACTTGGCAACGGCAATCGGCTCGACGGCCAGACGTTCTGGCATCGGCGGCACGCCAGGCGGTGCGGACGGCTCACGCTTCGCCGGTCCACGCTGGGTGCCCTCAAGGAGCTTGAGTGCTGAAGGTTTAGGCTTGCGGCCGCGTTGTGCCATGGTTGATCGGAGAGCGAGAAAACGGCGCGGGATTTCTGCCGCACGCTC
>Ga0075471_10003300_pt1 | contig 10504 bp, 10 predicted proteins | sample DEB19_08_DNA_2_FD_74787 | JGI IMG/M metagenome (GOLD analysis project Ga0075471, IMG submission 74787) | Aqueous microbial communities from the Delaware River and Bay under freshwater to marine salinity gradient to study organic matter... | ecosystem: Environmental > Aquatic > Marine > Coastal ... | reverse complement strand
GCTCGCGCACCACAGCATCCGGGTGGCAGCACGGCGGATCACCGGGCGCCTGACGGACCGGGAATCGGCCAAGCGCGCCGGGACGCTTGCGCAGGTGGGGCGCTACGCCGTCTCGGTGGCGCTGTGGGTGTTGGCCGGCATCATGGTGCTGGCCGAGCTTGGGGTATCCGTGGCGCCGATACTCGGCGCCGTGGGTGTGGTGGGCATCGCCGTGGGCTTCGGGGCACAAAGCCTGGTGAAGGACTACTTCACCGGCTTTTTCATTTTGGTGGAAAACCAGATTCGCCAGGGCGACGTGGTGAAGATCGGTGAGCACCAGGGCCTGGTCGAAGAGGTGACCCTGCGCTACGTGCGGTTGCGGGATTACGAAGGCAACGTGCACTTCGTGCCTAACGGCATGATCACTTCGGTCATCAGCATGAGCCGCGATTTTTCCTACGCAGTGGTCGATGTGGGCGTGGGCTACCGTGAAAAGGTGGACGAGGTGGTGCGCGTGATGCAGGAGGTGGCCGCTGGCCTGCAGGCTGACCCCGATTACGCCAGGCGCATTCTCGCGCCCCTCGAAGTGGCGGGCGTGGAACGCTGGGACAATTCCGCCATCGTCATCCGCGCCCGCATGTGCGTGGAGCCACTGGAGCAGCACCCCGTGCGGCGTGAATACCTGCGGCGACTAAAGGCCACGTTCGACGAGCGCGGCATCGAGATTCCCTTCCCGCAGATGACCCTGCACCAAGGCACGCCCGCGGGCGCTTCTGCCCGCCCGGCGCCTCCCAAAGGCTGACACCGTTGACGAACAAGGCAATCGACCTCGACCCGGCAGGCCTTCCCCTGCGGTCGCTTACAGAGTTTCAGGGTTGGTACGCGGACTCGGCCGCCCACATCGCCGCGCGGCATCAAGTGCATGTGGCGCTTGAGTCGTCGTTGCCGGAAGGTGGGTCCTCAGGCCTTCCAGGGTGGTGCGCGGTATGCGAAAAAGATTCGACTTTCTCGTTTGATTGGCTCTACAGCGCGCCCGGAAAGGTGAACTGGCGCGAGCGCCTGGCCTGCGCGGGCTGCCAGCTCAACAACCGGTTGCGGCTCAGCGTGGACGTGATCCGGCAGCTGGCGCCGCTTTCAAACAGCGCCCTCTATGCCACCGAGCAACTGACGCCTTTCGTGCGTATCCTGCGATCACGTTACCCAACGCTCGCCGCGAGCGAGTACCTGGGGCCCGGGCTCAAGCCTGGCACCATGCGACCCGATGGCATACGGCACGAGGACCTGACCCAACTGTCGTTTTCCGATGGCACCTTTGACTTGGTGGCGTCATTCGACGTGCTGGAACATATTCCCGATTTCCGCAAAGCCCTCGCCGAGATGCGCCGTGTGCTGAAACCCGGTGGCCACCTGGTGCTCAGCGCGCCGATGAGCCTTGGGGTGCATGACCATCACGTTCGGGCGCGGCTGCTGCCAAATGGCGAAGCCGAACATCTCGCGCCACCGGAATACCATGGCGACCCGGTGCACCCCGACCGTGGGGTACTGTGCTACTACCACTTCGGGTGGCGGCTGATCGAGGATTGCCGCGAGGCGGGGTTTCGCGACGCAGCGATACGGCTGTACTGGTCTCGGCGACTCGGGCACATCGGCTTCGAGCAATCGTTGCTCGTGGCGTCGGCCTAGCTTCGCGCCGCGTTTCGCAGAAACTGAAGCACTGCCTCGAGGGCAAAGCCCCTGCCCTGCAGGAACCGCACCTGCTTTGCCTTTTCCTCGGGCGTTTCGGGCGGGCGGCCGAAGCGCGCTCGCCAGGCGGAAGCAAGGGCCTCTTCCTGCCCCGCGCGAGCCTGAGTGAGCGCTGCATCGATGCCCGCTTCGTCGATGCCTTTCTCCCGCAGGTGATGCGCGATCTTCAGGGGCCCGAACTTGCGGGATTTGACGCGCACCGTCTGCTCGACGAAGCGCGCGTCCGAAAGCCAGCCGCGGGTGGTGAAATCATCCAGGAGGCCTTCGAGGTCGACCCCCTCCTCTTCAGCAAGGGGGCCGAGCTTGCGGCGCAGCTCGGCGCGAGAATGCTCCCGGCGAGCGAGGAGCCGAAGGGCCTTGGCCCGAAGCGCCTCGCTCATGCCAGCGTGTGGCGAGTTACTCGCCGTCGCCTTCTTCAGCCGCGGCCTGGTCGAGCGGCATGCCGCCGGCGATGCCCACGGCCTCGCGGATCCTCGCCTCGATCTCGGCGGCCATCTCCGGGTTTTCCTTGAGGAATTCCCGCGTGTTGTCCTTGCCCTGGCCGATCTTCTCGCCCTTGTAGGCATACCACGCGCCGCTCTTTTCGATGATGCGGTGCGTGACACCCATCTCGATGATTTCCCCGTGGCGAGAGATGCCCTCGTTGTAGAGGATGTCGAAATCCGCGACCTTGAAGGGGGGCGCCACCTTGTTTTTCACCACCTTCACGCGCGTTTCGTTGCCGATCACTTCCTCGCCCTTCTTGATCGAGCCGATGCGGCGGATATCCATGCGCACCGAGGCGTAGAACTTGAGCGCGTTGCCGCCCGTCGTGGTCTCCGGGTTGCCGAACATGACGCCGATCTTCATGCGGATCTGGTTGATGAAGATCACAAGCGTATTGGAGCGCTTGATGTTGGCGGTGAGCTTGCGCAGCGCCTGCGACATGAGGCGCGCCTGCAGGCCCATCTGCGGCTCGCCCATTTCACCTTCGATCTCGGCCTTGGGCGTGAGGGCTGCCACCGAATCGACCACCACGCAATCCACCGAGCCGGAGCGCACCAGCATGTCGGCGATTTCAAGCGCCTGCTCGCCGTTGTCCGGCTGGGAGAGCAGCAGCTCGGCAGTGTTGACGCCGAGGCGCTGGGCGTACTGCGGGTCCATGGCGTGCTCGGCGTCGATGAAGGCTGCCGTGCCGCCGTTCTTCTGCACGTTGGCGATGACCTGCAGCGTGAGGGTGGTCTTGCCCGACGATTCCGGGCCGTAGATCTCGACGATGCGCCCGCGCGGCAGGCCGCCGACGCCAAGCGCCATATCCAGGCCCAGGGAGCCGGTGGAGACCACTTCGAGGTCGCGGGCGACATCGTGGTCGCCCATGCGCATGATGGAACCCTTGCCAAACTGGCGCTCGATCTGGGTGAGCGCGGCCTGGAGGGCCTTCGACTTGTTTTCGTCCATGGGGGCGGCTTCGGCTTTCGCTGCGGAGATGACTTTGAGCATGTGAATTATCCCATTCCGTGGTTGAGGTTGTTGTCCGCCCAGGCCTAGCGCGTTTTGCGCACCAGGCCCGCCATCACACCGAAAATCTCCAGGCGCCCCTTCGGGCGAATGACCGGGTAAGCCTTGTTCGCGGGCTTCAGGACGAACGTGCTTTTTTCTCGGTCCAGGTACTTCACGGTGAATTCGTTGTCCACGATGGCGACGACGATGTCGCCGACGTTGGCATTGGGTTGCTGCTCGACGACGATGAGGTCCCCCTCGTGGATGCCGGCATCGATCATCGAATCGCCCTTCACGCGCACCAGGGACGTCTTGGACGGGATGCGGATGAGGTAATCGTCGATGGTGACGAGGTCGTAGCCTTCCGAAAGGGCAGGATTGGGCAGCCCCGCCTGCACGGTGTCGTGGGCGAGGCGGCGTTCGAAGAAGCGCGGGCCGGGCTTCAACTGCCGATCAGGAGTCCAGCCGAGATACCCCGCCTCTTCGAAGCGCCGCACGCACTCCGATACCCACGACTTGGCCGAAATGCCCCACAGGGTGGCGAGCACCGAGTAGGACGGAATGACCTTGTGCTCGGCGTAGTAGTCCTGGAGCTTCTCCAGGTACGCCGGATCGAGGGGCTGCTGGCTTTTTAACGCCATGACGAGGGTCTTGGTTGACAGAACGAATGTTCGGTACCGTACCGAACGAACGTTCTGACGTCAAGCCCCCCCCCTACTCCGGAGCGATCCCCTTATCCCGGGCCAGGCAGACCAGACCCTCGAGCGCCGCCTCGACGGCCTGCTGCCGAATGGCCTCCCGGTCACCCTCGAAGCGCCTGAGACGGGTATGGATGGCCCCGCCCGGCCCGGACCAGCCGATCCAGACCGTCCCCACGGGCTTGCCTGGCGAAGCGCCACCCGGTCCGGCGATTCCCGTCACGCCGACGCCAAGGTCGGCACGGGCCTTGTTCGCGGCGCCCCTCGCCATCTCCGTCGCCACCGCCTCGGACACCGCCCCGTGCGTCGATAGCGTCTGGGGATGAACGCCCAGAAGCGCCACCTTCACCTCGTCGGCATAGGCCACCACGCCACCCTGGAACCACGCCGAGCTGCCGGGGAGGCGGGTGATGGCCTCGGCGACGCCGCCACCCGTGCACGACTCCGCCGTAGCGAGCTTCCATCCGGCGGCCCGACACGCTGCGCCCAGTTCCTCCACCAGGTCATCGATACGGGACACGGCCCTCATCCCGCCAGTCGGCGCCCGCTCGGCGTGTCGAAGAAATAGACGCGCCCGGGCTTCGGCGACAGGGTCAGCGACGCGCCCGGCTGCGGCGCCTGGTGGCCGTCGACTCGCACCACAAATGAGGCGCCGGCAGCGCTCCCGTGCAACAAGGAATCCGCGCCCAGGGACTCCACCGAATCCACCCGAAACGCGAGAGCCGGCCCAGCCACGGAGCCCGCCGACGACACCACAAGATGCTCCGGCCTCACACCCACGGTCACGGCGGCACGCGCGGTCGAGCGCAAGGCCTCGGGCAGCGGGAACTCGAGCCCGCTGCCGACCTCGACCCCATCCCCGACGCGCCGTCCGGGAACGAGATTCATCGCCGGTGAGCCGATGAATCCGGCGACGAAGGTGGAGGCAGGGTCGTCGTACACCGTCAGCGGCGCGCCCACCTGCTCCACGGTTCCAGCGTTCATCACCAGCATGCGATCGGCGAGCGTCATGGCCTCCACCTGGTCATGGGTCACGAAGACGCTCGTCGTGCCGAGGGAACGGTGCAGCTTCTGGATCTCCAGTCGCATCTGCACACGCAACTTGGCATCCAGGTTGGAGAGGGGCTCGTCGAAGAGAAACGCGGCCGGCTCGCGAACGATGGCCCGGCCCATGGCCACCCGCTGGCGCTGCCCGCCCGAGAGCTCGCGCGGCTTGCGCGCGAGGTACGGCCCCAGCTCCAGGATGCCCGCCGCCCGCTCGACTCGCGCATCGATTTCGGCGGACGGAAGCTTCCGGATCTTCAGCCCGTAGGCCATGTTGTCGCGCACGCTCATGTGCGGGTAGAGCGCGTAGTTCTGGAACACCATGGCGATGTTGCGATCCTTGGGTTCCACCTCGTTCACGCGCCGGCCACCGATGCGCACCTCTCCGGTGGTGGCCTCCTCGAGTCCCGCGATGATGCGAAGCAGCGTCGACTTGCCGCAGCCCGAGGGCCCGACCATGACGACGAACTCGCCATCGCCGATCGCCACGTCGAGCGGGTGAAGGACCTCGTTGTCGCCGAAGCGCTTGGTGACGGCGTGCAGGCTGATGTCGGCCATATCCTATTTCTCGGTTTCCACGAGGCCCTTCACGAACCACTTTTGCATGAGGATCACCACCAGCGCCGGGGGAATCAGCGCCAGCATGGCGGTGGCCATCACCAGGTTCCATTCGGTGAGCGCATCCCCCCCCACGATCATGCGCTTGATGCCGATCACCACCGTGTACATCTTTTCATCCGTCGTAATGAGAAGCGGCCAGAGGTACTGGTTCCAGCCGTAAATGAACTGGATGACGAAGAGCGCCGCCATGCTGGTCTTGGACAGCGGCACCACCACGTCCCAGAAAAAGCGCAGGGGCCCGGCCCCATCGATGCGCGCCGCCTCGACCAGCTCGTCCGGTATGGTCATGAAGAACTGGCGGAAGAGGAACGTCGCCGTGGCCGAGGCAATGAGCGGCAGCGTGAGGCCCACGTAGGAATCCAGCATGCCGAGGTCCGAGACGACCTTGAAGGTGGGAATGATGCGCACCTCCACCGGCAGCATGAGCGTCACGAAGATCATCCAGAAGAAGAAGTTCCGCAGCGGAAATCGGAAGTAGATGATCGCGAACGCCGAAATCAGCGAGATGGCGATCTTGCCCAGCGCGATGGCCAGCGCCATGACCAGGCTGTTCCACATCATCGCGCCCACGGGGGCTTGCGCGCCGCGTGTAGAGCCGGCCGTGAGCACCTGGGAGTAGTTGGCCCAGAGCTGGTCGCCGGGCAGCAGGGGCATCGGCACCGACAGGATGCTCTCCAGCGAGTGAGTCGAGGCGATGAATGTCACGTAAAGCGGAAACGCCACGGCCACGACGCCCGCGATGAGCGTCAGGTGATGGATGAATCGCAGGACGGGGCGGTTCTCGACCATGTCAGTACTGGACCCTGCGCTCGATGTAGCGGAACTGCACGACGGTGAGCGCGATCACGATCGCCATGAGGACCACCGACTGCGCCGACGAGCCACCCAGGTCCGCCGCCTTCACGCCGTCGTAGTACACCTTGTAGACGAGGATTTGCGTGGCGCCTGCGGGGCCGCCCTGGGTGGTGGCATCGATCACCCCAAAGGTGTCGAAGAAAGCGTGCACGATATTCACCACCAGCAGGAAAAACGTGGTGGGCGAGAGCAGCGGGAAGACGATGGTCCAGAAGCGGCGCACGGGCCCCGCGCCGTCGATCGCGGCAGCCTCGATGAGCGAGCGTGGAATCGCCTGCAGGCCCGCCAGAAAGAAAAGAAAGTTGTAGCTGATCTGCTTCCAGACCGTGGCGATCACCACCAGCAGCATCGCCTGCTCGCCGCGCAATACCCAATTCCAGTCCACGCCCATGCCGCGCAACACGTAGGAGATGATGCCCACCGACGGCGCGAACAGAAACGCGAACAGCACGCCCGCCACGGCGGAGGCGACGGCGTAGGGCCAGATGAGGAGCGTCTTGTAGGCCAACGCTCCGCGCAGGATTCCATCGGCGGCGACGGCCAGGGCGAGCGCCACTGCCAGGCCCATCACGGTTACCAGCGTGCTGAACACGGCCGTCACACGAATGGAGTTGAGGTACGACTCGCTCCTGAAGAGCTCGGCGAAGTTCGCGAGCCCGACGAACTGGGATTGCGTCCCGAAGGCGTCCTGCAGGAAGAACGAATAGAAAACCGCCTGGAACGCCGGCCAGAAGAAAAAGACGACGGTAATCGCGATCTGGGGCGCGACCAGCAGGTACGGCAGCCAGGACGACCGGAAGACGACCCGCTTTTCCATGGAGGGAGCGCGGAGCGGCTGGTGAGGCCGCCCCGCTCGAGCGCCGCGTTACTTGTTGGCGGCTTCGAACTTCCGCAGGATCTCATTGCCGCGACGCACGGCGTCATCGAGCGCCGGCTTCGCCTGCTTCTTGCCGGCAAGTACCGCTTCGATTTCCTCCTCGATGATCTCGCGGCCCTGCACGAAGTTGCCGAAGCGAAGGCCCTTCGAGTTGGCGGTGGGCGCCTTGTTGGTCAATTGCCGCACCGAAACGTCGGTGCCCGGGTTCTTCTGGTAGAAGTCCGTCTTGCCCACGCGCTCCGCCGCGGCGATGGTGATCGGCACATAGCCCGTCGACGTGTGCCATTCCGCCTGCAGCTCAGGGCTGGAGAGAAAGCCCAGGAACTTCGCGACTCCCTTGTAGGAGTTGTTGGTCTTCCCCGACATCACCCAGAACGACGCGCCCCCGATGATGGAATTCTGCGGCGCACCCTTGATGTCATCGTGGTACGGCAGGAAGTTCACCGAGAAGGGGAACTTCGCGTTGCGCTTGATGTTCGCCTGGGCGGCGGAGCTCGACGTGAGCATGGCGCACTCGCCCGAGAAGAACTTGGCCTCGGCCTCGTTGCGGCGGCCGCCATAGGTGAAGAGGCCCCGCTTCGCGTAATCCGCGAGCATCGTGATGTGGCGAACGTGCTCTGGCGAGTTGACGGTGAACTGCGTGTCCATGCCGGCGATGCCGTTTTCCTTCGTGCCGATCGGCAGGTTGTGCCAGGCGGAAAAGTTCTCAATGTGCACCCAGGAGGGCCAGCCGGTCGTGTACACGCAGGCCTGGCCTGCAGCCTTGAGCTTTTCGGCGGCAGCGGTGAATTCCTTCCAGGTCTTGGGCGCCTTTTCCGGGTCGAGGCCGGCCTTCTTGTAGGCGTCCTTGTTGACGTAGAACACCGGCGTGGAGCTGTTGAAGGGGAAGGACAGCATGTTGCCCTTGTAATCCGTGTAGTACCCCGCCACCGCCGGCATGTAGGCCTTCGGGTTGAACGGCTCGTCGGCATCCTTCATCAGCTTGTACACCGGCACGACGGCGCCCTTGGCGGCCATCATGGTGGCGGTGCCGACCTCGAACACTTGCAGAATGTGCGGGGCATTGCCGGCGCGAAACGCGGCGATGGCAGCGGTCATCGACTCGGGGTAGCTGCCCTTGTAGACCGGCACCACCTTGTAGGCATTCTGGCTCTGGTTGAAGCGAGTGGCGTATTCGTTGAGCTTGTCGCCAAGGGCCCCAGTCATGGAGTGCCAGAGCGCGATTTCGGTTTGGGCCTGGGCGGCGCCGGCGAAGGCAACCGTGACGAGCGAGGCAAGCAGGGCTTTGCGGATCATGGGGGTCTCCTGTCTTGATCGGATTTTTATGGACTGGCGTTGCGACGGAAGATGTTACTCCGAACCGCTTCGCCCTGATCTACCATGCCGCCCATGAGCCCCGTCATTCTCGCCCTGGACCAGGGCACCACCAGCTCGCGCGCCATCGTCTTCGACCGGACCGGGCGCGCGCTTGCCACCGCCCAGCAGGAGTTCCGCCAGATCTTCCCCCAGCCTGGCTGGGTGGAGCACGACGCAGAAGAGATCTTCGCCACGCAGCGCGATACGGCGGCGCAGGCGCTCGCGGCTGCGGCCCTCGCGCCCGGGCAATTGGCCGGCATCGGCATCACCAACCAGCGCGAGACCACCGTGGTGTGGGAGCGCGCGTCGGGCAAGCCCATTGCCAACGCGATCGTCTGGCAGGATCGGCGCACCGCATCGGCGTGCGACGCGCTCCGTGCAGCAGGCCACGAGCCGCGCTTCCGCGCTCGCACGGGGCTGGTGCTCGACGCCTATTTCTCCGGCACCAAGCTTGCGTGGCTCCTCGACAACGTGCCGGGCGCCCGCGCGCGGGCCGAGCGCGGCGAGCTCGCCTTTGGCACAGTCGACAGCTGGCTCACGTGGAAACTTTCTGGCGGCAGCGCGCACGTCACCGACGTGAGCAACGCCTCGCGCACGCTGCTCTTCAACATTCACACGCTGGACTGGGATGAGGAGCTGCTCGCCCTGCTGCGCGTACCGCGCTCGGTGCTGCCGCAAGTGGCGAGCTCGAGCGAGGCAGTCGCCACGACACGCGTGCCCGGGCTCCCAGCTGGCACCCCCATAGCGGGCATGGCCGGCGACCAGCAGGCGGCCCTCTTCGGCCAGGCGTGCCACTCGCCGGGCCTCGCCAAGAATACGTATGGCACCGGCTGCTTCCTGCTCATGAACACCGGCCAGGAAGTGCCGGACTCGGCCAACCAATTGCTCTCGACGGTAGCGTGGCGCCGGAGCGGCCACACTCACTATGCGCTCGAAGGCAGCGTCTTCATCGCCGGCGCCGCCGTGCAGTGGCTGCGCGATGGGCTCGGCATCATTGGCAGCGCCGCCGAAGTCGAGGCCCTCGCCGCCTCCGTGCCCGACACGGGCGATGTGCGCTTCGTTCCCGCCCTGACTGGGCTCGGCGCGCCGCACTGGGATCCGCACGCGCGCGGCACCATCGTCGGCATCACGCGGGGCACGACGCGAGCGCACCTGGCTCGCGCCGCCCTCGAAGCCATCGCGTTCCAAAGCGCCGAGCTGCTGGATGCGATGCAGAAGGATGCCGCCACGCCGCTCGCGGAGTTGCGCGTCGATGGTGGTGCCAGCGCCAACGGGCTGCTCATGCAATTCCAGGCGGACATCCTGGGCGTGCCGGTGGTGCGGCCGAAGGTGACGGAGACGACAGCGCTCGGCGCGGCCTACCTGGCGGGGCTCGCCACAGGCGTCTGGAGGGACGAGGCGGAGATCGCGAGCCTCTGGGCAAAGGACCGCGTGTTCGAGCCCCGCATGTCCCGTGACGAAGCGGCTTCCCGAATGACGCGGTGGCATCGCGCCGTGGAGCGCTCGCGAGGCTGGGCGAGCGACTGAGGCGCGCGAATCAGCCCGGCGAGGGCGCGTCCAGCCGGAGGAAGTGCTCGCGGTAGTGGCGCAGCTCCCGGATGGATTCATGCACATCCGCCAGCGCTTCGTGCTTCGCCTCTTTCACGAACGCCGACACCAGCTCGGGGCGCCAGCGCCGGGCGAGCTCCTTCAGCGTCGAGACATCGACGATGCGGTAGTGCAGGTACGACTCGAATGCGGGCATGTAGCGCGCCATGAAGCGGCGATCCTGGTGCACGGTGTTGCCCGCCAGCGGTGCAGCCCCCTGCGCCACGAGGGGCTTCAGGAAAGCGAGGATTTCCTGCTCCACCTG
>Ga0075471_10003299_pt1 | contig 10505 bp, 9 predicted proteins | sample DEB19_08_DNA_2_FD_74787 | JGI IMG/M metagenome (GOLD analysis project Ga0075471, IMG submission 74787) | Aqueous microbial communities from the Delaware River and Bay under freshwater to marine salinity gradient to study organic matter... | ecosystem: Environmental > Aquatic > Marine > Coastal ... | reverse complement strand
CCGGGGGCGAGTCCGAGACGGGCGAAGCGAACGGTCAGCACGGTCAGCCCTTCAACCGTCCGTTGCGACGCATCTTCTCGATGTTGGCCGGCATCGACAGGACCTCTCGGTACTGATCGACGGTGAGTTCGGCGCAGCGACGCCAGGTCCAGCGGTCGACGACCCGCGCGCGGCCGTTCGCTCCGACTCGCGCGCGGAGTTCGGGATCGTCGAGGCCACGACGGATGGTGGCGGCGAGGGCCTCGGCATCGCCGGCTCCGCACTGGAGGACGGTGTCGCCGTCGCGACCGGTGACTTCGGGCAGGGCGCCGCCATCGGTGGCGACGAGGCAGATGCCGGTGCACATGGCCTCGATCGCCGGCAGGCTGAAACCTTCGTAGAGCGAGGGGACCACGGCGAGTTCGGCTTCGGCATACAACTCGACGATGCGTTCGTCGGAAACGCCCGACACGAACTGGATGTGCGGACGCAGTCCGAGCTTGTCGATGAGATCCATGCTCTTGCCGGGCTTGGGCTTGCCGATGATCGTGAGAGTGACGTCGCGTTCGGTGCGCAACTTGGCCATGGCCTCGAGCAGGTACGAGAGACCCTTCAGGGCCACGTCGGCTGACGCCGTGGTGATGAGGCGACCGGGCACCCGGGTGACATCGGGTCGTGGTTTGAAGAGATCGGGATCGACGCCGACGGGCACGAGCCGCATGCGGTCGTACGAGACCCCCATGTCTTCGTGGATGTCCTTGATGCTGTTCTCGCTCACGACGACGATGCGCGGCATCCGACTCGCGACGCGTCCTTGCATCTTGACGAACGAATAGAAGCGGTTCACGCCGAGCTTCTTCCACCAGTTCGGGGCGTGGTCCATCTCGAGGGCGCGATCGCGGGTGATCGGATGGTGGAGGGTGACGATCGTCGGGATCATCTTCTCCACACCGAGGATTCCGTAGCCGAGACATTGGTTGTCGTGCACGAGATCGAATTCGTTCACCCGACCGGCCAAGTGTCGGCGAACCCGCGAACTGAACGCCTGTGGTTCACCGAAGGTTCCGGTCAGGAAGAGGCCGACCTCGAGCCAGTCCTCCCGGGTCTTGAGTTCCCAGATCGCCGGGAACCGGAACGGGTAGTGGTCGTTGACGAGGTCGAGGCTCGGGAGTTTGGTGAGCGGGACCCGGTCGTCGAGCACGGGGTAGGGCTGGCCACCGAAGACTTCGACCGTGTGTCCGAGGTCGACGAGGGCCTTGGTGAGGTGGCGGGTGTAGACGCCCTGCCCGCCGACGTGCGGCTTGCCCCGATAGGTGAGGTAGGCCAGACGCAGCGGCCCGTCGGGGTCGAGGACGGACGACATAGGTGGTCAACGCTACCGGCGGGTCCCGATGGCCGGGTTCAGCAGGAGGTCGGCTGGGTGGTGCTGGCCGAGGTCGAACCCGACCGGCCAGCCGAGTCGGTGGCCGTCACGCCGATGGTGACCGGGCCCGCCCCCGCTGGTAGCCCCGTGAGAGTGCCGGCGTAGGTCGTGCCCGACACGAGGCTCAACGAGAGCGAGCGCGGGGTGCCGCCGATCGTGACGGTGGCCGTGACGCCCTTCAGAGTGCTTTCGTCGGTGACCGCGACCTGAACCCGCACGCTCGTGCAACCGGTCGTCGAGAACGAGACCGCGACTTTGCCCACCGTCGGGGGTCGGGTGATCGCGCCGGTGAGGGAAATCGCGTTCGAAGCGGCCGACGACGAGGTGGACGCATCGATCACGAGCGTCTTGTCGAAACGTCCTTCGGGGAACGTCGTGATCTGCGCATACGACTCGACCGAACTGCGCGCGAAGGTCACCGTGAGAACGGCCGAACGTCCGGCACCGAGATTCGCCGGCGCTCCGGTGACCGTGAGGAACGGCGAGGGTGAGCTCACGTCGATTGCGACCGACACCGGGTTCGGATTGCTGATCGTCAGCGTGAGCGACGACGTCGACGATCCGAAATCGAGTCGCGATGCACTCGTGACGAGCGGGCGGACGGCGACCGGGGCGGCGGTCGTCGATGCACTGTTCGTGGTCGTGGTCGTGGTCGTCGGGCGGGGTGCCTTGGTGGTGGCGACCGGTGCAACCGTCGGGACGGCGACCGGTGAAGTCGTCGGCAATTCGACGACGGACGTGCTCGGAACCGACGTTTCGGAGTTCGGCGTCGACGGCACGACGACGACGGTGGTCGGTGGAGTCGGCGCGTCGTCCATTGCGTCGGTCGTGAGCGGTGCCACGGAATCGATGGCGATCGTTGCATCGGGAGTCGACTGGGTGACGAGATCGCTGACTCGTTCGTCGACCAACGCCGGAGAATCACCCCGCGACGCGACGGCCACCAACCCGCCGGCCACGAGAACCGCGGCGACTCCTCCGGCGAACCAGACCGACAGACCGCGGCCGATGGCCGGGAAACCGTCATTTCGCCACTGTCGACCGACGCGCTTGATGGGGGAAGTTCCGTGAGCTGCGGTGGCCGCCAGCACCCGGTCACGAAGACCGATCGGCATGGCGAACGCCGGCGCGGCGCCGAAGAGCGCGAGCGGGGCGAGTCGGCGGCGATTGCCGTCGCAGGTCGGACATTCCTCGATGTGGCGATTCACGCGTTTGCGAATGAGAACCGTGAATTCACCGTCCCAGTCTTGGAGCACGCGGTCGAGATCGGGGCAATCCCGGCGACCGGCCTTGGCGACGGTGAGTGCGCCGAGGCTCTTCTCCACTCGGTCGCGCATGCGATGCACGAGCGAGTAACTCTGCTCGGCCGATACGCCCAACGCGTCGGCGAGGTCGCGCCCACCCAGGCCTTGCCTGATCGAGAGTTCGAGTACGAGTCGATCGCGTTCGTCGAGTCCCGCCGCGGCGGCGCGTACGAGTTCGGCGAGTTCCTCGTAGGCCACACCCTCGCCGGGGCCTCGGGGGTCGTAGGCGGCCGGCACGTCAGGTGTTCCCTCGGCTTGGAAGTCGGTCGGTGTGGCGCGCCGACGACGTTTGGTGCGTTTGTAGACCTCGTTGCGCAAGACCGCGTAGAGCCAGGGCTTGAGCCGGTCGTGATCGCGCAACTGACCGAGGCGTTCGGCGGCCAGACAGAAGACGTCCTGCACCATGTCGCTCGCGTCGTGCGAGTTCGAGAGCATGGCGCGCGCGGTGTCGTACAAGCCCGGTGCATATCGGTCGTACATGGCCGCCAGTGCCGACCGATCGCCGACGAGATACGACGAAACGAGTTGGGCATCGGTCGCGGTGGTCGTCATGGTGATCGATCGGCACGGAAGAGGAGAGTCCTCGGCCGGCCGGTTCTGACAGAAACTATTGCCCCGTTCGCGTCACACGGGCAGCGTGGTCGGGCCAGGCGATGGTGAATTCGTGGGTCAGGGTGTGGCGCGATGCGAGCACGAACGGCTCGTCGTTGATGCCGTTGGGCGGCCCGGACTGCGGTTCCACGCAGGTCGCCGAGGTCGGCTGGTCGTACACGACCCAGTACCGGCACGAGCTCGACAACTCCAGACCGAGGCCGTCGATGATGATCCTCAAGACTCCGTCAGGATCGGCGAAACAGTCGTCGTTGGTGCCGTCGGGTCCGAGGGTGGCGGGATGAACGCGTTCCGGAAGGGTGATGCCGTCGGCATCGCGACGGAACGAAGCGGCGAATTCGAGTCGCCGATCGGCGGGTTTGCGAAACCACGGATGCCAGCCGATCTGAACCGGCATGTCGTGGGTCGCGGTCACCGAGAGCCGCATGGTCAATCGATGGTCGGACAACGTCACCTCGTGGGCGACCTCTCCGTCGAAGGGCCAGCCGGGTGAGAGATCGGTGACGAGTCGACAATGACGCGCCGAGGACTCGGTGAGAGTCCACGCCTTGTCGAGCACCGTTCCGTGGATGGCGTGGGGTGGGAGGCGACGGGAAAGTTCGTGACGACGCCCGGCGAAACTCAACCATCCGTCGCGCACCCGACCGGCGTAGGGAACCATCGGGTAGCAGCCCCAGCCCAGCGTGTCGTCGTGGTGATCGACGAGCATCGGTCGGTCGCCGATGGTGAGTTGTGCGAGTCGTGCACCGTGATCGGGGGCCACCGTGCACGTGGCACGCCCGGAGCGGAGCTCGATCACGTTTCCATTCTGACCTCGTCGACGGGAGTCGTGGCACGATGGGGAGGTGCGAGCACTGGTGCAACGGGTCGAGTCGGCTGCCGTCGAGTCGATCGTCGACGGAGTGAGCGAGACGGTCGGGGAGATCGGTCGGGGGCTCGCGGTTCTGGTGGGGATCACGCACACCGACGACGAACGCACGGCCGACAAGTTGGCCGACAAGATCTGGAATCTACGGATCATCGATGACGACGACGGCGTGATGAATCTCGCCGTGAAGGACACGACACGGGCGATTCTCGTGGTGAGTCAGTTCACTCTCTACGGCGACACCAACTCGGGTCGGCGCCCGAGCTGGATCGCCGCCGCCCGACCGGAGGTCGCCGAACCGCTCGTGCAGCGCGTCGTGGACACCCTTCGATCACTGGGTGCCGATGTCGCGACCGGACGCTTTCGAACGATGATGAAGGTGTCGCTCGTCAACGACGGTCCGACGACCGTGATGATCGAGATCTGATCCGCTCACCGACCACGGCGAGCACGAGCAGACAGCCGAGTGCGACGATCCAGGGACCATCGCCGGTGTTCACGTAGATCGTCCGGCCGCGACGGATCTCGATCTCGCGCGCGATGACTTTCTGCTCACTCACCGCGGTGCGATCGTGGACCCGACCGTTCGGATCGACGAACGCGCTGAATCCGGTGGGGGCGACCTGCACGACCCAACGGCCGGTCTCGATCGCACGGAGTCGTGACGAGGCGATCTGTTGTGTCTGCAGGATGGTCCAGGTGTAACTGGAACCGTTGGTCGGATTGACGATGTATCCACCACCGGCTTTCACACCTTCGCGGGCTCGTCCACCGAAGAAGACCTCCCACGAGATCACGACCGCCGCCCGACGAGTCGACTCGCTGACACCCTGACCGATGTCGGCGGGCACCGCGAGGACGGCCGTTCCGGTACCGGCCACTGCGTCTCGCGGAACGAGATCGACCGGCGCGCCGAGTGACCGCAGTAATCCACGCAACGGCATGTATTCGCCGAACGGGACCCGGCGAACCTTGTCGTAGCGATCGAGGACCGTGGCCGAGGAGTCGACCACGACCTGAGCGTTGGTGAACGACTCGTCGTCGACGTCCTCGGTGATGCCCACCAGGAATGGTGCACCCAACTCGCTCGACAAACGGGCGATCTCGTTGACTTCGCGACTTCGTTCGAATTCGGGCACGTCGATCACGTTCTCGGGCCACACCACGAGATCGGGTGCGGCGCCCGAGTCGACGAGGGAACGGGTCGCCTCGAGGTGTCGTTCGACGACTTCGCGCGGGTCGGTGTCGATCGCGCGGGTTCCCTGCGGTCCGCCTCCTTGAACCGCAGCGACGTTCAGGGTTTCGCCGGTGTCGTCACCATCGGGAGCGAGGCGTGACACCACGAGGAGAGCGATGAGCGCGAGCACCACCGGTCGGCGGATGGTTCGGGGGGTGATCGACCGTAGAGCGACGAGCGATGCGAGTTGCCAGGTGAACCACGACAGAAGAATCACTCCACCCACGCGCGCCAAAGTCGCCAGTGGTCCGGCAACCTGCGCGATGGCGATCGTCGCGAGCGGGACGCCGCCGAACGGAAACGCGAGGCGCAGTGACTCGACGAGAACGTGCGCGCTCGGCGCGGCGATCATCCACCATCGACTCGGAACCCGACCCACGATCACCGACGCCGCACCGTGCAGGAGAGCGAAGAGAACTGCAGCGATGAGGTAGCCGGGTGCGGTGAGGAACCACATCCAGGCCAATCCGGGCAGGAACCAGCCGAGTCCGGCCCCGAATCCGACGAGGAAACGCCGCCCTTCCGCGCGGTGTTCGAGGCGGGTCCACCAGACGAGACCGACCACGGCGAGCGGCCACCAACCCCACGGGGGGAGTGACAATGCGATCAGTGCACCGGCGGCGACGGCGCGCGTCGCCAACGAGCGTCGCGACACGAGCACGAACGTCATGTCGGAGTCCCCGACGCGTAGTCGGCGAAGACGACGATGCGTTGCTTCACCGAGTGCGGCGGGTGACAGGCGAAAAGAGTCGCCGTCGACTTCTCGGTCTGATCGATGATCCACACGTCTTCGGGCTCGACGATCTCGGTCCGCGAAACCGTGTACACGAAGCGTCCGAGTGATGTCGTGAAGATGATTTCGTCACCGGGTCGGAGCAGATCGAGGTAACGGAACGGCTTCTCGTGGCTGGTGCGGTGGCCCCCGAGCACAACGTTGCCCACGCTGCCGGGTAGCGCGGTGCCCGGCCACCAGCCGACACCGCGATCGAGCGTCGGTTCACTGATTCCTTGATAGATCGAAGTGTCGAGCATGATCGCGGGGATCTCGATGCGGCCGATGAAGATGTCGGGGTCGGGTGCATCGGGTGATGGAGGCGCCTCCGGAGTCGGGAGCGTGGCACCCGGTGCGAGCGTCGGTGGTCCGGAGTAAACGGTCGTCGTGGGGGCCGGAATCGTGGTGGTGGTCGTCGCGGTCGTGGGCACCGATGTCACCGTCGGTGTCGAGTCCGACGGCGACTCGCCACAGGCCGCAGCCATCGCGAGAACGAAACCGAGAGCGAGAACGTCGCGCGGGCGAATCACGCTGTCATTGTCGCAGAGTGTCGGTGAATCCGGCGATCGTGGATGCTGCGTCCTCGGCCTGGGCCACACAAGCCGGGAGTCCGATGCCACGATGACTCGCACCGGCCAGAACCACACCGGTCGCGTCGTCGTGCAGGGCCTTCTCGATGGCCGCGAGGCGATCGAGATGACCCGGTCGATATTGCGGAAACGACTCGATCCAGCGCACGACCTTGGACTCGGTGGGTCGAACGGTGACACCGAGATGCGACTCGATCTCGTCGACGACCGTCGTGACGACGCGCTCGTCGGACCATTCACGGACCGGCGACTCATCGACTCCGTCACGTCCGATCGAGACCCGCAGGATTCGCGATCCATCGGCCGGTCGCCAATGCGCCCATTTGTTCGACGCGAACGACACCGCAGTGACGTGTCGTTGATCGGGCTTGGGCACGAGGTAGCCGCTCAATTCGTCGAAGGCCGCGAGGGGACGGGCGTCCACGCGCAGGATGGCCATGGCCACCGATGCGTGATCCATCATCGCGAGACCCTGACTCGCGACCGGTGAGAGACGGGCCAACATGCGACTGCTGTGACGCGCCGGTGACGCGACGACGATCGCGTCGGCGATTTCCTCCCGACCCGTGGTCGTCGACAATCGAAAGCGCGATGCGTCACGCTCGATCGATTCGACCGCGGACGACGAACGCACGACTCCTCCGGCGGCGACGATCGCGGCGACGAGTGAGGCGATGAGCGTGCCGAGTCCGGACCGCGGGGTTTCGAACACCGGACCCTCGGGTCGATGTGAACCGAGCCGTCGGCGTGCCGCGACCAGAAGGCTCCGTGACGACGCGAGATCGGCGAGCTGCGGGACCATGGCCAGACTGAACCGATCGGTGTCGGCCGCGTAGATGCTGCCCACGAGCGGATCGACGAGTCGTTCGTGAACTTCGTTGCCGAATCGTCCACGCACCAGGGCGCCGATCGAGTCACGGTGATCCGTTCGGGGGAGCAAAGGTTCGCACGCGGCCCGCAACTTGCCGCGTCGGGACAGCAGATCGCTCGCGGCGAGACGGCCGAGGTCGCTCGGAACGCCGAGGACGAGACCCTCGGGGATGCGATGGAGTCCGTGATGATGGACCGCGGCGTGGCCCGTGCGGGGATTCGTGGTGTCGAGTCCGAGATCCCGGACGAGGCGGACGGCGTGGGGCACGCGGGCCAGGTACGCGTCGGGACCTTCTTCGATGTGGTCGAGACCGGCGAACGATCCCGTCCGAACACGCCCACCGACGACGTCATCGGCCTCGAGCACCGTGACCCGCACGCCGGCTTGCGACATCCGGTACGCGGCGGTGAGACCCGTGATACCACCGCCGACCACGACGACGTGGGGGGAGTCGACCGGACTCACTCGATCACCCGAGTGCGATCACCCGGCGGGCGAGGGCTTCCATCACCTTCGGGTCGTCGTTGACGCACGCCGTGCGATCGAAGGCCAGACCACGATCGTTCGCGTGCTTCTTCGCTTCGATGTCGAGGTCGTAGAGCACCTCGAGATGGTCGGCCACGAAACCGCACGCGCTCACCAACACACCGCTCGCGTTCTCACTCGCGGCCAATTCGTCGATCACGGTCAAGATGTCGGGCCCGAGCCAGGGTTCGGGGGTCCGACCCGCCGATTGCCATGCGATCGCCCACGACGACCACGAGTCGAGACCGGCACGCTCGGCCACGAGTTCGGCCGTCGAGCGGAGTTCCTGCGGATACGGATCACCGGCGTCGATGATCCGCTGGGGCAGAGAGTGTGCGGTGAAGAGAACCTTGGTGTTGGACGGCATGCGGCCGAGTCGTTCGCGCAGGTCGGCGGCCAGGAAGTCGACGAAGGCCGGTTCGGTGGCCCAGGACTCGATGCCGCTCACTTCGATACCGAACGGTTCGGCGGCGGCGCGCGTGCGGTCCATGTACTGACCGATCGAGTACGACGAGTAGTGAGGGGCGAGAACGAGTCCGATGATCCGTTCGATGCCACGGGACGCGAGTTCGGCGACCGCGGTTTCGATCTTGGGTTCGGCGTGTTTGAGTCCGAGGGCGACTTCGTACTTTCCAGGCGCGATGACGTCGAGCGCACTCTGCAGAGCGGTGCGTTGAGCTTCGGTTCGCGCGGCGAGTGGCGAGATGCCTCCGATGGCGTCGTAGCGCCCGACCAGTTCGGCGAGCAGTTCGGGGGTCGGGGCCCGACCACGTCGGATGTCGGTGTAATACGGCTCGATCTCGGCCGGAGTGCGCGGGGTTCCGTAGGCCATGAGGAGGACAGCGGTCGTGGTCATCGGGGGCTCCCGTGGGTCGATTCGTGGACGAGTCGGACGACCTCGGCGAGTACGTCCGGGTCGGTGTTCGGAGACACGCCATGTCCGAGATTGAAGATGTGGCCGGGGTGACCCGCGTTGTCGGCGAGTACTCGTCGAGCACCCTCGAGCGCGGTCTCGACCCCGGCGAGAACGAGCGCCGGGTCGAGATTGCCTTGCACGACGAGGTCGGCGCCCATGCGGCGACGCGCGTCGGTGATCGTCGTCCGCCAATCGAGCCCGAGAACGCGCGGACCCGCCGCATGCATCGACTCGAGCAGATGATCACAGCCGATCCCGAAGTGGATGCCGGGTGCGTGCGGATGGAGTTCGGCGAGACGAGCGAAGACGGTACGACTGTGGGGAAGGACGAATTCGCGATAGTCGGCAACCGACAGACTGCCGGCCCACGAGTCGAAGAGTTGGAATGCGGATGCGCCCGCCGCGAGTTGGGCGTCGATGAAGGCGACCGCATGTTGTGTGAGTCGCTCCATCACCCGGTGCCAGAGATCGGGCGCGCGGTGCATCATGCCCTTGGTGTTCTCGTACGAGCGTGAGGGACGACCTTCGATCAGATAACTCGCCACGGTGAACGGAGCACCGGCGAAAGCCAACACCGGAACGGACAACTCGCGCGCGAGGATGCGCACCGTCTCGGTCACGTAGGGAAGATCGCGATCGGGTTCGAGAATCCGCAGACGCTCGAGATCGTCGGCCGAACGCAGCGCTCGCTCGGCCACGGGTCCGGTGCCCGGTGCGACGTCGATACCGAAGCCCACGGCGTGGGCCGGAACGACGATGTCGCTGTAGAGGACGGCGGCGTCGACGCCGTAGCGCCGCACGGGTTGCATGGTGATCTCGGCCGCGAGGTCGGGCTTCTTGATCGCGTCGAGGATGCTCCCCGGTCCGCGGACCGCCCGGTACTCGGGCAGGCTGCGACCGGCTTGACGCATGAACCACACCGGAGTTCTCCGCGGGCGACCCCCGGTGGCGGCATCGAGGAAGTCGCGCGACATCACCTTCGACGCTAGCGGTGGCCCCTCGGAGGCCGCCCAACCGTCACGGGACGTTTCGAACCGTCCACTCAGAGACCGGTGGTCGGGTGACGACGACCACCGCGTCGTAGGGCCGCCTCGATACGGGCGACGCGTGTTCGGGCCGGAGGGTGCGATTCCAGGAGTCGTTGCCAACCCGAACGAGAAGGCATCGTGCGTCCGTTGTCGACCATGCGACGAAGAGCATCGGCGAGATGTCGTCCGTAACCGAACGAGATCACTCGCCGATCGGCTTGGAACTCGGCCGAGCGACCGACGACGTTGGCCAGAACCATGCCGATCGATCCGCCCAATGCGAAGAACCGTGACAGAGCGTTGAACATCGGAGCCGCGATGCGACCGCCGACGTCGATGGCGCGTGAACGAGTACCGAAGGTGTCGGCGGCGGCCACCGA
>Ga0075471_10003296_pt1 | contig 10507 bp, 7 predicted proteins | sample DEB19_08_DNA_2_FD_74787 | JGI IMG/M metagenome (GOLD analysis project Ga0075471, IMG submission 74787) | Aqueous microbial communities from the Delaware River and Bay under freshwater to marine salinity gradient to study organic matter... | ecosystem: Environmental > Aquatic > Marine > Coastal ... | reverse complement strand
TCCTTCGCCCCCGGGCTCGAGTATTCGTTCATCGAGGTGGCGTGGGATGGGGACGGGCCGCCGGCGACTGCTGCCGACGCGATCCTCGGCGGCCTCCTGCGGATGACTCGCGCCGACGTCGAGACCTGGAGAGACGAGACCGATCCCCGGGCAGCCGCGATGCGACGGCTCCGTGAGGAGGGGTTGGATTGGGGCCACGACCTCGCGGCCCTCGACGCCGACGTGCGTGCCACCGCCGAGCGGCTGCGGAATCGAGTGCTGCGCGTGACCCGTGCCGGCCGCATCGCCTGGCAGGCGGTGACGTGAGCCAGCCCGCCTTCGCCGCGGCCGACCGGAACGTGGGCCTGTTCGTGGCCTTCCGCGTCCTGTTCAACGCGCGGTTCTACTATCCCGTGTTCATGGTGATGTTCCTCGACTTCGGGATCACCGTCGAGGAGTTCGCCCTCTTGAATGCAGCCTGGGCGGCCGCGATCGTGCTGCTCGAGGTGCCGTCGGGAGCGTTGGCCGACCTCATCGGCCGTCGGCGGCTGGTGGTCGCAGGGGCGGCCCTGATGGTGGTCGAGATGCTGCTGCTCGTGCTCGTGCCGGTGCCATCGGCGTGGGTGCTGCCGGCGCTTCTGGCCAACCGGATCGTGAGCGGCGCGGCCGAGGCGTTCGTCTCCGGGGCCGACGAGGCTCTCGCGTTCGAGTCGCTCGCCGCCTGTGGCCGCTCGGGTGAATGGCCCAGGGTGCTCGAGAGGCTCCTCCGCGTGAGCGGCATCGTCGCGATCGTCGGCATGATCACGGGCAGTCTCGTCTACGATCCGGGGTCGCTCGACAGCCTGGCGCGGTGGATCGGCCTCGCCGGCGGATTCACCCGCCTCGACACGTTTCGGCTGCCGATCTGGCTGACACTCGCGTCGGCCCTCGGGGCGTTCGCCTCCGCGTTGGCCATGCGCGAGCCTCCCCGGGCCGTCGGCATGCTCGGCCACACAGCCGCGACCGGCCTCACGGCGGCGTTTCGCCAGACCGCCGCGACCGCCCGCTGGATCCTCACCCAGCCGCTGGTGCTGCTCGTGATCGTGGCCGGGGTGCTCATCGACCTCCCGATCCGGCAGGTGCTCGTCGTGTCGAGCGAGATCTATGCCGAGATCGGTGTGCCGACGCCGGCCTTCGGCCTGGTGAGCGCGGCGTCGGCGCTGCTCGGCCTGGCGGTGGCCGGCCCGCTCCGGCGGCTGGCCCTGGGCGCCAGTGCCCAAGCCAACGGGCTCGTGCTGGCCGCCGTCACGCTCATCGGGCTCGCGGGCATCGCCGCCTTCGTCCCGCTGGTTGGAGTGGCCTTCGTGATCCTGCTCTCCACCGTGCTGCGGATGGTGGTGTTTCTCCAGAGCCACTACCTCAATCAACTCGTCGACTCCGGGCGGCGGGCGACCGTCTTGAGCTTTCGCGGGCTGGCGGTGAACGTCGGCTACGGGCTCGGCTGCCTCGGGTTTGCCGCCGCGACGGCGGCCAGCGCCGAACTCGTCGGCCCCGAGGCAAGCTTCCGGGCCGTGATGGGACTCTTGCCCTGGGGATTTCTGCTGGCGGTCGTCGCGTTCTGGGCCTCGACCCTGCGACTGGGGGCGGCCCGCGCCGCGGTCCTCCGGCCCGGGGGGTTTGGCCAGCCGGTGGAGACGTCCACCTGACCGACCGCGTTGCAGCGATTGACCGGCAGGTGCAGGCCGATCGGCCGTGAGGCCGCGGCCGTGCTGGCTCGCGGCTCGGGGCTGCCCGTGCCCCGTCGCCGGACGTTCGCTGCGCCCCTCCAGGGCTTCGCTCACTCGATGCTGCCTACGCTCCGGCATCCATGCCTCCGCTGGGCATCAACGCCGACTCTGGGGCACGGGCAGCCCCGAGCCGACTTCACCCCACGCCTCACGGCGTTGGGGGTCGAGGCCGGGTGGACTACACTCCAGGGCTCCGGTTCGGTCGTCCTGCGGCCCGACACCACCATGCGTGATCATCTCATCTTGTGGGTCAACGGCGTCCGCCGCGAGGTTCGCGGCGGCGATGCCTTCCTGACGCTCAGCGACTATCTCCGCGGGCGGCTGGGCCTCGTCGGCACGAAGATCGTCTGTGCCGAGGGTGACTGCGGCGCCTGCACGGTGCTCGTCGCCGATCCGGGCGATGGCGAGGGCGGCCGATTTCGCCCCATCGATTCCTGCATCCGCTTCCTGTTTCAGCTCGACGGCTGCCACGTCGTCTCCATCGAGGGGCTGGCCCGCGACGGCGAACTCTCGCCGGTGCAGCAGGCGATGGTCGAGTGCCACGGCTCCCAGTGCGGGTTCTGCACGCCGGGCTTCGTGATGACGATGGCCGGTGCGTGCCATGCCGGCAACGCCGTGGCTTCGGCCCCGCCCGATGTCGCGGGCCTCGACTGGCGGCGGGAACTCGCCGGCAACCTCTGCCGCTGTACGGGGTATGTCGCGATCTTCGAGGCCGGGCGGCAGGCCGCCGCCGCGGTCGACTGGCTGGCCACGCGATTTCCCGCCGCAACGTGGGCCGCCGAGGGACGGCGGTTGCGGGACGAGTCGCTCGATCTCGCTGCCGAGTCCGACGGCATCGAGCGGCGGGTCGTGAGCCCGGCGTCGCTGGCCGAGGCGGTCGGCCTTCGGCAGCGGTTGTCCGAGGCGCGGGTCGTGGCCGGTGCCACCGATCTCGGCGTGCTCTGGAACAAGGGCCGGCTGCGGCCGCAGCCCTGGCTCGACATCAGCCGGGTCGCCGAGCTCCGGGGGCTCGAGATCGCAGATACACCCGGCGGCCCGGTGCTCGTCGCAGGAGCGCTCGCCACCTGGACCGACTTCCTGGCGGCCTGCCGCACCGCCTGTACGGAGTTCGTGCCCATCCTGGAGGGCTTCGGCGGCCCGCAGATCCGCCATGTCGGCACGGTGGGGGGCAACATCGTCAACGGCTCGCCGATCGCCGATTCGCTGCCCCTCCTCTCGGCGATGGATGCCACGCTGGAACTGGCCTCGGTGTCGGGCACGCGCACGGTCGGCATCAACGACTTCTTTCTCGGCTACAAGCAGCTCGATCTCCGGCCCGACGAGCTGCTTCTCCGCGTGCGGATGCCGCTGCCCGCGGCGGGTGAGATCCTCCGGCTCACGAAGGTCTCACGGCGGCGGGATCTCGACATCTCCACGTTCACCTCCGCCGTGCGGATCGGGCTGGCGGGCGACCGCATCGCCTCGGCGGCGGTGGCCTATGGCGGCGTGGCCCCGACCGTCATCCGACTCCGCGACACCGAGGCCTTCCTGCTCGGGCGGTCGTTCACGGAGGAGACGTTTCGGCTGGCGGGCGACCGGGCCGTGGCGGAGATCGCGCCGCTTTGCGACGTGCGCGGCAGCGGCGACTATCGGCGGCAGCTGGCCCGCAACGTGCTCCTCAAGCTCTTTCGCGAGCAGGCGGTGGTCACGGCATGAGCGGCGTCCACCTGCAGCCCCTCGCGGACCCCGCGAGCCACGTGCCGAGCGTGGGCCGGACGATTCCCCACGATTCCGCGGTTGGCCACGTCACCGGTGCGGCCGCCTACATCGCCGACCTGCCCCGGCGGGCCGATGAACTGGTGGTGGGGTTCGTGCCCAGTGCGGTCGCCAGCGGGCGGATCCGGTCGATCGACCTGGGAGCCGCCCGCGGCGTGGCGGGCGTGGTCGATCTGATCACGGCCACGGACCTGCCGGCGGCGCGGCATTTCGGACCCATCTTCGCCGACGAACCGATCCTCGCAGACGACGCGGTGCTCTATGTCGGCCAGCCGGTGGTCGTGATCGCGGCCGAGACGCAGGCCGCCCTCGACGAGGCCCGCCGGCTGGTGAGGATCGAGATCGAGCCGATGGAGCCGATCCTCACGATCGAGCAGGCCATGCAGCGGGGCCGATTCATCGGGCCTGCCAGGCGGATCGCCCGGGGCGACGCGGCGGCCGCGATCGCGGCCGCCCCGCATCGTCTTGCCGGCGTGTTTCACAGCCTCGGCCAGGAGCATCTCTACCTCGAATCGCAGGCGGCGCTTGCCTATCCGGGCGAGGAGGAGCAGATCGTCGTGCATTCATCCACCCAGGGGCCCACGGAGACGCAGCACGTCGTGGCCGCGGCCCTCGGTGTCGGCATGCACCAGGTGGTCTGCATCTGCAAGCGGATGGGAGGCGGCTTCGGCGGCAAGGAGACCCAGGGCTCGCTGCCCGCGATGATGGCGGCGCTCGTGGCCCGTCGCACCGGCCGTGCGGCCCGGATCGTCTACCGCCGCGAGGACGACATGGCCTCCACCGGCAAGCGGCACGCCTACCGCACGGCCTGGGAGGTGGGCTTCGACGACGACGGGCGGATCCTCGGCTACGTGGTGGAATTTCACTCCGACGGCGGTGCGGCGGCCGACCTCTCCACGTCGATCATGGAGCGGTCGATGCTCCACGTCGACAACGCCTACTGGCTCGAGCACGTCGAGATCCGCGGCCGTGTCTGCTTCACGAACCACGCTCCCGCCACCGCGTTCCGCGGCTTCGGCGGGCCGCAGGGCATGGCCGCCACCGAGAGCGTGATCCAGGAGATCGCGATCCATCTCCGCCAGCAGGGCCGGCCGGTGCGGCCGCTCGACGTGCAGCGGCGAAACCTCTACGGGCTCTCCGACCGCAACGTCACGCCCTACGGCCAGGTCGTGGACCGCAACCACGTCGCCGAGATCGTCGAGTCGCTGGCCGCCCGCTGCGAGTTCGAACGCCGGCTGTCCGAGATCGAGGCGGCCAACGACCGTGATCCGCTGGTGCTCCGCGGGATCGCCATGATGCCGGTGAAGTTCGGCATCTCGTTCACGGCCAAGCACCTCAACCAGGGCAACGCGCTGGTGAATGTCTACACCGACGGCACGATCCAGGTGTCGACCGGCGGCACCGAGATGGGGCAGGGGCTCACCACCAAGATCCGGCAGCTCGTGGCCGACGCCTTCGGCGTGCCGACCGGATGGGTGCTCCTGATGCCGACGTCCACGGAGAAGAACTGCAACACGTCGCCCACCGCCGCCTCGGCCGGCACCGACCTCAACGGCGCGGCGGCCCTCGACGCCTGCGGGGCGATCAAGGCCCGGATGGCGGCCTGGGCCGCGGCCCGCCTCGCCGACCCCGCCTCCGGCCTCGTGGCCTCGCCCGACCACGTGGGCTTCGCCGGCGGCTGGGTCTACGACCTCCGCCGGCCGGATCGGCGAATGGCCTTCGGCGAACTCTGCGCTGGGGCCCGCCTCGACCGCGTGGATCTCGGCGCCCGGGGCTACTTCGCCACTCCGGGCGTCGACTTCGACCGGGAGACGGGGAAGGGCACGCCCTTCTTCTACTACACCCAGGGAGCGGCGGCCGCCGAGGTGCGGATTGACCGCTTCACGGGCGACCTCACCGTGCCGCGGGCCGACATCCTCATCGACATCGGCCGGTCGATCAATCCGGGCGTGGACCGCGGCCAGGTGATCGGCGGCTTCATCCAGGGCATGGGCTGGGTGACGGGCGAGTGTCTCGTCTACGACGAGAAGGGCGTGCTCCTCTCCAACTCGCCAACCACCTACAAGATACCGGCCGCGTCGGACGTGCCGGTCGACTTCACCTGCGAGTTCTTTCCCAACGACGACAACGTCGGAAACGTCGCCCGCAGCAAGGCGGTCGGCGAGCCGCCGCTGATGCACGCCATCTGCGTATGGACGGCGGTGAAACACGCGCTCTCGGGCGTCTCGCTCGCGGCCGCCCGCCGCCTCTGCCTGCCGGCCACGGGCGAGGAGATCCTCCGCGCGCTGTCGTCCACCGCGGGGCCTTCCGCGTCGGGCGCAGGCTGGGGGCATAGTGCGACGATGCGTGGGTGGTCGGCCGCGGAGTGATTCGCCGGGAGTTGCCGATGCCCGCACCGCACGGATTGATCGAACGGCTCGCCGAACTCGCAGCCGAGGGGCGGCCCTTCGTGCTCGTGACCCTCGTCGAGACGACCGGCAGCACGCCACAGGATGCAGGCACCAAGATGCTCGTGGATGCCGGGGGCCTGCGGCACGGAACGATCGGCGGCGGCCGGGTGGAGCAGCAGGCGATCGCCCGGGCGCAGGCCCTGCTCGCCGACCCCGCCGTGAAGCCGTGCACGCTCCTCGAATGGAATCTCAAGCGCGACGTCGGCATGACCTGCGGCGGTACGGTGAAGCTCCTCTTCGAGGCCTATCACGTGCATCCCTGGCGGGTGGTGGTTTTCGGCGCGGGGCATGTCGGGCAGGCGGTGGTGCGGTGCCTGCTGCTGCTCGACTGCCGGGTGGTGTGCGTCGACCAGCGGGACGAATGGCTCGACCGGCTGCCGGCCGGGCCGCAGCTGGAGACGTTGCGGCTCGACGAGCCTCGTGACTACGTGCCCCAGCTGATGCCGGACGACTTCGTCGTCTGCATGACGATGGGCCATCGAACCGACCTCCCGGTGCTGGAGGCGATCCTGAGGGCGGGCCGGCAGCCGGTCTATCTCGGCGTGATCGGCAGCCGGGCGAAGCGGGAGGTGCTGCGGCGGGAGCTCGAGCAGGCGGGGATTCCGTCGACTGCGATCGCGCCGCTCCGCTGTCCGATCGGCCTGCCGCTCGGCGGCAACCAGCCGGGCGAGATCGCGGTCAGCGTGGCCGCCGAGATCCTCCAGATCCGTGATGCCGCAAAGCGGCGCGAGCCAGCGGACCGGCCATGAGGCCGCGGGCCATTCCGGTGCGCGGCTCGGTGCTGCCCGTGCACCGTCGCCGGACGTTCGCGGATGCCCTCCTGGCATCCGCTCACTCGATGCTGGCGGGCGCTCCGGCATCCTGCCTCCGCTGGCCAGCAACGCCGGCTCTTGGGGCACGGGCAGCCCCTCGCTGAGTTCGCGTTCGTGAAAGGCGACCGGCCGTGAGGCCGCGGGCCATCCTGGTGGAGGGCTCGGCGCTGCCCGTGCCCCGTCGCCGGACGTTCGTTCCGCCCATCCTGGGCTTCACTCACTGCACGCCGGCGGGCGCTCCGCCATCCTGGTTCCGCTGGCCGTCGAGCCCGGCTCTCGGGCCACGAGCAGCCCCTCGCTGAGTTCGGGTCCGTGCACTCCGAGTTGGTGCGTCTCTGGCAGGCTTGGACGACTTCAGCCGGCGGCTGGCATGATGACCGCATGGCCGACACCCCGATCCTCGACCTCGATCCGTGCGATCCGGCGTTCGTCCGCGACCCGTATCCGTTTTACTCCGCCATGCGGGATCTCGGCCGGGTGTTCACGTGGCGGCAGCTCGGGCATCGCTGCGTCGCGCGATATGACGACGTCAACACGCTGCTTCGCGACCGACGCTTCGGCCGACAGGTCCTCCACGTGGCCACGCGGGAGGAACTCGGCTGGCCGGAGCCGGCGGCCCATCTGGGCCCGTTTCACGACTTCGAGCGGCATTCGCTCCTGGAGCTCGAGCCGCCGCGGCACACCCGGCTTCGCGGCTTCGTGAACGCCGCGTTTCTGCCGCGGCAGGTGGATCGCTTCGCGCCGCGGGTCGAACGGCTCGCGCACGACGTCATCGACGGCTTCGTGGGCCGGGGGCGGTGCGACCTCGTGGCCGAGTATGCGGCGCCGCTCGCCGTGGGTGTGATCGCCGATTTCCTGGGCGTGCCCCGGGATCTGGGCCCGCGACTCCTCGCCTGGTCGCACGACATGGTGGCGATCTACCAGGCCCGTCGTGACCGCCCGATCGAGGATCGCACGGTGGCCGCGACGGTCGAGTTCTCGACGTTCATGCGGGAGTTCGTGGCCGCGCGACGGCGGGAACCGCGGGACGACTTTCTCTCGCAGCTCGTCACGGCGACCGACGGCGGGGGGCAGGGGCTCAGCGATGACGAGATCGTGACGATGGGAATCCTCCTCCTCAACGCCGGACACGAGGCGACGGTGCATGCGCTGGGCAACGGCGTGCGGGCGATCCTGGAGAAGGTTCCGGCGGCGGCCGCCGCCGTCGTCGCCAACCCCGCCGGCCACGTCGAGGAGATGCTCCGCTTCGACGCACCGCTCCACATGTTCACCCGCTACGCGCTCGAAGACGTCGAGGTGGCCGGCGAGCGGTTCCGCAGGGGCGACGTGATCGGCCTCCTGCTCGGCTCGGCGAATCATGATCCGGAGAAGTTCATCGAGCCACGACGATTCGATGCCACCCGGTCGCCGAATCCGCACGTCAGCTTCGGCGCCGGCATCCACGCCTGCGTGGGCGCGCCGCTGGCACGGTTGGAAATGCAGTCGGCCCTACGGGTGCTGTTCGAGCGGCTGCCAGGCATACGGATCACGGAGCCACCGCGGGCGAAAGATGCCTGGCACTTTCGCGGGCTCGAGGCCCTGCCGGTCGGCTGGTGAGCCTGTGGCTCAGCGGGGTTTGCCTGCGGTCTCACGGCCGGTCGGCTTCTGCCGGCGTGCGTGAGCGAGAGCGGTGGCGACGAGGCCGACCGCCACGAGCGTCGTCGTCGAGGGCTCGGGCACGGCCGCGATGCTGTTGACGAGCACGAGGCTGGACGCATCGAGCGAGGAGGACGTCAGCGGCAGCTCGCTGAACGCCGCGCCGAGCTGCACCGTGCAGTCGTAGACCGTCACGCCGCCGATCGTATCGAGCGCCGCGAGGCCCTCCGAGCCCACGACCTGACCGAACACGGCGTAGTTGCCGTTGAGGGCCGGGTTGTCCTGGATGTTGAAGAAAAACTGGCTCGTGGCGCTGTCGGTCGCCGCGCCGCGGGCCATCGCGATCGTGCCGCGGACGTTCGTCGCCGTGCCCGACTCGAGCACGATGGGCGGACTGGTGACGACCGGCAGGAGCTGGTTGCCGGAGAGCAGGTAGCCACCGCCCTGGATGATCTGGATGTCGGCCGGGTTGTAGGTCGTGCTTCGATGGATGAGCGTCGAGGAGTACGAGCTGCCGGACACGTACGAAAGGAAGTTTGCCACCGTGATCGGCATCGCTGTGTCGAACAGTTCGACGTTGAAGTCGACGAGGTTCGTGTCGAAGTGGACGATCGTGCCGGCGCGTGTGACAGCGGGGAATATGCCGGCGATTGCGACGGCGATCGCGATGACGAGCAGAGGGCGGATGCCGCGGCGAAGGAACGTGTTCGTGACGTGCATGACTGACCTCGGGGGAAGCCGCGGGAACCGCGAGGCCTGGTGGTCGTGCATGAACGAACGGCACGAACGGCGACGGGTCAGATGAGCCGGAACGGCCTTGAGGAGCCGCAGGAACCGGAGAGGGCTGACCACATCCCGTCGCATCGTCCGAGCAGTCGGACGCAGGCGGTCGACAGGAGGTTCACGCGGTCAGGAGCGGTTCCGAAAAGAAAAAGGTTTTCGTTTGCCAATCACCAACGACTGTCTCAGTATGCCGACTCAAGGTCGGAGTGGCAACTGGCGGGTCGGCGGCATGGCGAGGATTTTCCGCGAGCGGTACGGCGGCCCCGTAAAACTCGTCGATTGCGCGGTCCACGGGCCCGGATCCGGTGCGGAGCTCTTCCTTGTCGAGGGGGATTCGGCCGCAGCGTCGGTGGGCCGGGTCTGCGACCCGCGGCTGCAGGCGGTCCTGGCGATGCAGGGAAAGCCCCTCAATGCGGCGAAGGCGAGCCGGGCCAAGGTCGTCGGTCACCCGCTCCTCTCCGTGCTCGTCTCGGCGATCGGCACCGGGATCGATCCGCGCTTCGACGCGGCCGGCCTGCGGTACGACCGCGTTCTCGTGCTCATGGATCCCGACGCCGACGGCATCCACTGCGGGGTGCTGATGCTGATGTTCTTTCATCACTGGATGCGGCAGCTCCTCGACGCGGGCCGAGTGGAGGTCGTGAGGCCGCCGTGGGGCGAAGTGGCCGTCGCCGGCGAGCCGACATCGCGGCTCGGTCTCTCCGAGTCGCATCTGGCGGCGCTCGCCGCGGAGATGCGGTCCCGGGGGAATGTCGTCACCCGCCGCTTCAGGGGACTGGCGGCGATCGATGCCGCGGTGCTTCGTGACACGTGCGTCGCCCCCGCCACCCGAAAGACCGAGCAGGTGACGTCGGCGGAGGTGACCGCGATGATCGCGATGCTCGATTCGCTCGAGCCCGGGTAGGACGCGGTTGACCCGTGGCCGCCTAGAATGCCGGCGGCGTTCGAGCCGAGCCCCGTTCCCAACTTCTCACGCCGCCATGAACTCCACGGCGTCCACTGCCCGGCCGGTGCTCGTCGAGCGTCTGCTCGATCCGGCCGCGTACCCGCATCCGACCGGGTCGATCCGGCTCGTCGAAACCCACATCTCCTGGGTGCTGCTCACCGGACCGTTCGCCTACAAGCTCAAGAAGCCCGTGAACCTCGACTTTCTCGACTTCACCACGCTCGAGCGACGCAAGCGGTCGTGCGAGGAGGAGGTGCGGGTGAGCGGACGCTTCGCGGCCCACCTCTACGTCGGGGTGGTGCCGATCACGGGCTCGCCGCAGGCACCGCATGTCGGGGGCGATGGTGAGCCGATCGAATGGGCCGTGCAGTTGGTGCAGTT
>Ga0075471_10003293_pt1 | contig 10508 bp, 8 predicted proteins | sample DEB19_08_DNA_2_FD_74787 | JGI IMG/M metagenome (GOLD analysis project Ga0075471, IMG submission 74787) | Aqueous microbial communities from the Delaware River and Bay under freshwater to marine salinity gradient to study organic matter... | ecosystem: Environmental > Aquatic > Marine > Coastal ... | reverse complement strand
GGCGCCCTGCGGGTCGAGTTGGGAGGTCGGCTCGTCGAGCACCAGGACGGCGGGGCCGAGTGCGAGCGCGCCCGCGATCGCAGCCCGTTGGCGCTCGCCGCCGGAGAGGGTGCTCGGCGCGCGGTCGCGCAGGTGTGCGATCCCGAGCGCATCGAGCACCTCCTCGACCCTCCGACGCATCGCGGCCTCGGACAGGCCGAGGTTCTCGAGTGCGAAGGCCACGTCGTGCTCGACCCGGTCGACCACGAACTGGGCCTCCGGATCCTGGTGGACGAACCCGACGACATCGGCGAGGTCCCGCGGCTGGTGGTCGCGGGTGGAACGCCCGGCCACCACGACCTCCCCGCCGAACCGACCACCGGACGCGTGCGGGACGAGGCCGTTCACCGCGCGCAGCAGGGTGCTCTTGCCGGAACCGGAGTCGCCGATCACGAGCAGCAACTCGCCCGCGGCGACCCCGAGGTCGACCTCGGCGAGCGCCTGCGGACCGTCCGGGTACCCGAACGAGACCGCGCGGAAGTCGATCGCGCTCACGGGAGCACCGCCGTCGGCGCCGGTGTGTCGAACACGTCCTCCCAGGGTCGACGGGCCATGGGGGCGAGGAGGGGGAACAGCGCGAGGATCGGGATGAACCCGACCTGGGGCCAGGTGAGGGGCTGCGCGCTCCAGGAGAGGGAATCGTCGCCGGCGATCGTGAGGACGCCGAACAGGGCCGGGGCGAGCCAGGCGAGGGCGACCATCGTGGCGTCGGCGCGGGTGATGCGACGGCGCCGGTACCGGCTCCGACCGGTGCCGAGCGAGGCCGCGGTCACCGCGCCGACCACGAGGGCGCCCCCGATGACCGCGAGGACCGCCGCGGTGGTCGCCTCCCGCCCGACGAGGGCGACGAACGCGGCGCCGAGCGAGACGAGCCCGGTGAGGCCGAGCCACCCGGCGACCCGATCGGCCGGCGGCGGCGACCCGTGCGCGAAGCCGCGGGAGTCCATCGATTCGGCGAGGTGCACCGCGCGCTCGAGCCCGCGCTCGAGCACCGGGACGACGAGTCGTAGCGTGCGTCCTCGACGCACGACCCGTCCGCCGGTGCGGGCGCGGTCGGCCTCGCGCACCGCGTGGATGGACTCGAGGGTGGACGGGACGAACGCGAGCGCCACGGTGATCGCGATCCCGATCTCATGGAACGCGCGCGGTGCGGACTGGAGGAGTTCTGCGTGCGAGATGACCGCATTGAGGGCTCCGAACACCGCCATCACGCCGACGATCACGAATCCGGCGACGAGCGCGTCGAGGATCACGCCGGTCTCGATCGTGCCCCCGACGGTGAAGCCGCCGAGCAGCCGCGGGAGTGTGAACTCCGGGAGGGTGAACAGCACTCGCTCCCCGAGGTGGGTCGTGAGCGCGGCGAGGGCGACCCGCACCGCGGAGAATGCGAGGCCGAGGGCGATGAGGGCCGGGAAGGCGCGCCGGTACGGGCCCGGTTCGGCGTGGGTCTCGACGATGAGCGCGCAGATCGCGATCACGAGCACGATGTAGACCGGGCTCGGCGCGAGCTGCACCACGGTCGCCGCGGCGAGCGCCCACCCGAGCCAGGCTACCGCGTGCCACTCGCCCCGGGCGGGGGCCGAATCGCGCGCCGCGGCTGCGCTCGAGGTCGTTGACGCCCGCGGTCCCATCCCCCTAGGGTGCCCGTTCGACAGCGGTCGCGCACAACCCCGGATGGTGTGCGCGGTTCCGACCCGGGTCCGCCGGGGAGGAGCGGGGGAAGCCGGTGCGAGACCGGCGCTGACCCGCAACTGTGAGCGAGACCCTCGGGGCTCGTGAGCCAGGATGCCCGCCCCTGTCCACCGGTTCGCCGGTGCTCCCCAGTGGGGACCGCCCTCGGGCGGTCAGGTACGGCCCTCGCGGACACGGGGCCGATGGAGGAAGTCATGGCTCGTCGTCCCCGTTCGCGGTGCTCGACGCACCGCGGGCTCGTCGCCCCACTCGTCGCCGCCCTCGCGATCTCGGCCACCGCGCCCGCCGTGCTCGGCGCCGCATCGGCCGGCGCGGTGTGCGCCCCGGCCTCGGCCTCGGCGGTCGCGCCCTCCACCGCGGCCGATGCCGCGGTCTCATGGTTGGCGTCCCAGCAGCAGCCGGACGGCGGGTTCGAGGTCGCCGGGTACCCCGGCTTCGAGACCCCGGACGCGATCCTCGCCATCGCCGAGGCCGCCCAGACCGGCTCGTCGTGGTCCACGGCGGAGGCGTTCGCGGCGGTCTCGGGCCTCGCGGGGTGTGGGCTGAGCCCGCTCGACGCGATCGATGCCTACGCCGAGGGTGGCCTGGACGCCGGTTCCGCGGCGAAGCTCGTGGTGCTGGTCGCCGAGCCACTGGGGCTCCCCGCGAGCGCCTTCGACCCGGCCGGGGACGGGGGAGCGGTCGACCTCCCGGCGATCGTGAGCGCCGGTGCCGGTCCCGACGGTTCCTACGGCACCTTCACCGACACGGTCTACGCCGCGCTCGCATCCCGTCTGCTCACCGGCGGCGTGCCGGCCGACACCGTCGCGGTGATCCGCAGCGGTCAGCGGGCCGATGGCTCCTGGGACTACACGGGCGACGCCACGAGCACGGGGACGATCGACCAGATCGGCTCCACCTCGGTCGCGCTCATCGCCCTCATCGCCGGGGGTGCGGGCCAGGCCGACCCGGCGGTCGTCGATGCCCTCGGGTTCCTCGCTTCGGCGCAGCAGACCGACGGTGGCTGGCAGGAGGACGGCGACGGGCAGACGAACCCGAACGCGACCGCCCTCGCCGCGCTCGCGATCCGCACGGCCGGGTACGACCCGGACGGCACGGCGTGGCGGCCGGCGACGCCGGCCGGTGCGGCCTCGATCGCGGCGGTGACCGGCACGCCGACCGAGGCGCTGCTGGCGACCCAGGACCCCGACGGTCACCTCGTCGGCCCGTACGACTCCTTCGGCCTCAACACCTTCGGCACCTCCCAGGGTGTCCACGGGCTGCTGCGGGTCTGGTTGATCGGTGCGCTGCCCCTGGCGACGCCGTCCACCTCCACGACGACCCCGGCCTCCACCTCGACCACGGCTGCGGCGACGGTCCGGTTGGCGAACAGCGGTGCGGACGATGCCCCGACGATCGCGATCGCCGGACTCCTCGCCCTCGGTGCGGGGGTCGCGCTGCTCGCCGCGAGGCGCCGCCTTGCCTAGGCGTCCCGCGGCGTTCGTCGCGTTCGTCGCGCTCGTCGCCGGGGCGCTCGCGGGCGCGCCCGGGGCGGCGCGCGCGGAGACGATGCACCGGGCCGCGGTGATCGTGGAGGGTGATGGTGAGGTCCGTCGGATCGTCGTGCAGTTCCCGGAGGACTCCATCACCGGCATCGAGCTGCTGCGGCGTGCCGGTGCGGATCCCGTCGTGTACTCGTACTCCGGCATCGGCGGTGCGGTGTGCCGACTCTTCGGTCTCGGACGCGACGCCGGACCGGACTGCCTCGGTGGGTCCAACGGTGACGCGAGGTACTGGGCGTACTTCCGCGCGCCCGCCGGGTCGACCTCCTTCTCGTACGCCGTGGTCGGCGGCGGATCGACGAGCGTGCGCGACGGCGACGTCGAGGGGTGGCGCTACGGCACCGGTGCGGCTCCGGCCTACGCATCCATCGACACCATCCTCGGCGTCGTGCCGCCACCCACCTCGCCGCCGCCGACCGTGGCCGACGCCGGAACGCCGGGCGTGTCCGCCGCGCCCGGCGCAGGCGTGGGCCCGGGTGCGCGGCCGGGTTCGCCTGGTGGCGAGCCGGCGACGACGGCGGCGGACGCCGATCCGTCGACCGACGGCGCGCCAACCGACGATCCGGCCGAGCTCGGCGCCGGTCCGGCGCTCGCAGCGCGACCGGCCGTCGCCCGCCGTGGCGCACCGGCGCGGGAGGACTCGCGCGGGCCGCAGTCGCTCGTGATCCTCGTCCTCGGGCTCGTCGGGCTGGGTGGGGCGATCGGCTGGGCGCGCCGGTCGCGTCGGGCCGCCGCCTCGCGCTGAGCGCTCCCGCTGGTCGGCGCGCGCGCCGCCCTGTACCGTCACGGCCGATGTCCGGGAAGCGGGTGCCCACCGCCACCTCCAACTTCGGCGCCGGTCGCCGTGAGAGCCACGACGCGAGTGCGTTCTACGCGCGCTTCAACGCGCCCATGGTCTCGGACGACGACACGATCAACCCGTGTCCGGTCGCCGACTCGATCATCACCGGGGATGCGCGCGACATGGCGGCGGTGCCGGACGCATCGGTCGCGCTCGTCGTCACCTCACCGCCGTACTTCGCGGGCAAGCAGTACGAGGAGGAGTTGGGCGAGGGGCATGTGCCCGCCTCCTACGTCGAGTACCTCGGGATGCTGCGCGACGTCCTCGCCGAGTCGGTCCGCGTGCTCGAACCGGGTGGGCGCATCGCGATCAACGTCGCCAACCTCGGTCGCCGCCCGTACCGGTCGCTCGCCGCCGACATCACCACGATCCTCCAGGACGACCTCGGCCTCCTGCTGCGGGGCGAGGTCGTGTGGATGAAGGGGGAGGGCGCCTCGGGCTCCTGCGCGTGGGGGTCGTTCCAGAGTGCGGCGAACCCGGTCCTGCGCGACCTCACCGAGCGGGTGGTGCTCGCCTCGAAGGGTCGGTTCGATCGGGCCGTGTCCCGGGCGAAGCGGGAGCGGGCGGGACTGCCCTTCGAGAACACCATCTCGCGCCAGGAGTTCATGGACGCGACGCTCGACGTGTGGCGGATGCCGCCGGAGAGCGCCAAGCGCATCGGACACCCGGCGCCGTTCCCGGTCGATCTCCCGGGCCGCCTCATCCGCCTCTACACCTACCGGGGTGACGTCGTGGTCGACCCGTTCATGGGTTCGGGGACCACGGCGGTCGCCGCGGTGCGCAACGACCGCCGCTACGTCGGCTTCGAGATGGACCCGGCCTACGTCGCGCTGGCCGAGGCGCGGATCGCGACGGCGGTCGCCGCCGGGCCGGTGGACATCCCGGAGGACGTGGCCGAACCCGCGACCGACTGACTCCGGCCGACGGCGGCCGGAGTCCTAGCCTGCGGGCGTGGTCCTCGGCGAGGTGAGCAGCGCGAACGTGACGATGATCGTCGCCTTCGGTGGCGGGGTCATCTCGATCCTGTCGCCCTGCGTGCTGCCCATGGTGCCCGGGTACATCGCACTCGTCACCGGCCTCGAGGTGCGGGACGTGCAGGCCGGTCGCGCCCGCGACCTCGGCCGCATCGCCGCCATGACCGGCTGGTTCGCGCTCGGGTTCACGACCGTGTTCGTGCTCCTCGGCCTCGCGGCGAGCACCGTGGGTCAGAACCTCTTCGACAACCAGACGCTGCTCACCCGGATCTCGGGGGCCCTCGTGCTCGTCATGGCCCTCTACCTCGCGGGTTCGCAACTCCTCATGGCGCCGCGGCTCTACGGCGAGTCGCGGTTCCACGTGCGGGCCGGGCAGTTCGGGATGTTCACCGCGCCCGTCGCCGGGGCCGCGTTCGCCTTCGGCTGGTCGCCATGCCTCGGGCCGATCATCGCGGCCGTGTTCAGCGTGGCCGCGACCGGGACCGGGCCGCGCGCAGTGCTGCTGCTCGCCGCGTACTCCGCGGGCATGGCGGTCTCGTTCCTGGCGATCGGGCTCGCGTTCGGCCGCTGGGCGGCGCCGCTCGACTTCGTGAAGCGGCACCTGCGGACCCTCACCTTCATCTCGGCCGGGGTGCTCGCGGTGTTCGGGGTCCTGCTGCTGCTCGACCGGATGTGGATGCTGTCCTCCTGGCTCACCCGGCTGCTCGACGCGCTCGGCCTGGACCGCCTCGTCGAACTCGGCTGAGTCGGGCCGACCCACGGCCCGGAACGCGCGGGTGCGGGGGCGCGTAACCTCGGCGACCGTGACGACGATCGCGCACCGGACGTGCCCGTTCTGCGAGGCCATGTGCGGTCTCGAGCTCACGCTCGACGGGGACCGGCACGTCACCCTCGTGCGCGGCGACCGTGCGGACGTCTGGTCCCGCGGGTACCTCTGTCCGAAGGGCACCGCGCTCGGACGTCTCCACGAGGACCCGGACCGCGTGCGGGTGCCGCTGATCCGCGAGGGCGACGGATTCCGCGAGGCGACCTGGGACGAGGCGCTCGCGCTCATCTCGAAGCGTCTGCCGGGCATCGTGTCCGAGCACGGACGCGGTGCACTGGCCGTCTACATCGGCAATCCCGTGGCGCACTCCTTCCAACTCGCCGCCGGTATCCCGGTGTTCGTCCCCATGGTGGACGGCGCGCAGATCTACTCACCGGGCACGGTCGACCAGTGGCCCCAGAACGTGGTGAGTGCACTGGCGTTCGGCCACATGTGGGCGATCCCGGTGCCCGACCTCGACCGGACCGACCACCTCATCATCCTCGGCGGCAACCCGAGCGCATCGCAGGGCAGCCTCATGGCCGCGCCGGACGTCCTCGGGCGCCTCGACGCGATCCGGGCCCGCGGCGGCCGGGTGACCGTGGTGGATCCCCGCCGCACCGGCACGGTGGATCACGCCGACGAGTGGGTCCCGATCCGCCCCGGCACCGACGCCCTGCTGCTGGCCGCGATGGCGGGCGTCATCCTCGACGAGGGTCTCGCCGACCTCGGGCGTCTGGCCCCGTTCACCGACGGACTCGAAGCGGTGCGCACGGCGGTGTCGGGGATCACGCCCGAACGGGTCGCCGATGCGACGGGGATCGAGGCGACCACGATCCGGCGACTCGCCCGCGACCTCGCCGCAGCGCCCACCGCCGCGGTCTACGGTCGCATCGGTCTGTGTACGCAGGAGTTCGGGACGCTGGCGTCCTGGCTCGTCCTCGTGCTCAACGTCATCACCGGGAACCTCGACCGCCCGGGCGGCGCGATGTTCGCCACGCCGTTGGCGACCTCGCTCACCTCGTTCCGGCCGCCGCAGGGCTTCACGTTCGGCACCTGGCGCAGCCGGGTCCGAGGCGCGCCGGAGGTGCTCGGACAGGTACCGGCCGCCTGCCTCGCCGAGGAGATCGACACGCCGGGGGAGGGTCGGGTCCGCGCCCTCATCACCATCGCGGGCAACCCGGCGGTGTCGATGCCGGACGCCGGTCGCCTGGCGCGCGCCCTTCCACAGTTGGACTTCATGGTGTCGGTGGACCTGTTCGTGAACGAGACGACCCGCCACGCCGACGTGATCCTGCCGGGGGAGTCGTTCCTCGAGCAGCCCCACTACGACTCGCTCATCTGGCAGTTCGCGATCCGGAACGGCGGCCGCTACTCCGATGCCGTGTTCGCGCCCGACCCGGATCGCCCGCGGGAGTGGGAGCTGCTCGTCACGATCGGTGCGATCGTGAACGGCGAGGCACTGCCCGTCGATACGGCGATGTGGGACGACCTCGTGTTCGGCGGGCTGGTCCAGGTGATCATCGACGATCCCTCGATGCCGCTCTCGGGGCGTGACGCGGCCGAGATCATCGCGATGGCCGGTGATGCGCGCGGACCCGAGCGCATGCTCGACCTGCAGATCCGCATCTCGCCCCACGGGGACCACTACGGGGAACGGGCCGACGGGTGGACGCTCGCCCGCCTGCGTGAGCACCCGAAGGGTATCGACCTCGGGCCCCTCGAACCCCGCCTCCCGGAGTTCCTCGCGACCGACTCGAGGCGGCTCGAACTCGCGCCCGATCACATCCTCGCCGACGTCGGCCGCCTGCGGTCCCGCGTCCACGAGACGCGCGACGAGGGCCTCCTCATGATCGGTCGGCGCCACCTGCGCTCGAACAACTCGTGGCTCCACAACGTCGAGGTCCTCGTCAAGGGCCGGGATCGCTGCACCCTGCTCGTGCACCCGGACGACGCCGCCGCGCGCGGGCTCGGCGACGGCGGATCGGCCCGGATCACCTCGAGCGCGGGGTCCGTCGTGGCGCCCGTCGAGGTGACCGACGAGATGATGCGCGGGGTGGTGAGCCTCCCGCACGGCTGGGGTCACGACGTCGAGGGGGTCCGCCTCGGCGTGGCCAGCCGGTACCCCGGGGTCAACGCCAACGTGGTCGTGCCGGGTGACCGGGTCGACGGACCGAGCGCGACGCACGCGGTCAACGGGTTCCCGGTCACCGTCGAACCGGCCTAGTCGACGTCACCCTGCGGTGCGGCCGGTCCGGTCGCTAGCGTGGCGGCGTCCACCACGGGAGGGCTCACGTGACGCACGACCTCATCATCCGCAACGGCACTGTCGTCGACGGCACCGGTGGCTCCTCGATCCGCGCCGACGTCGCGATCGACGGCGACCGCATCGTCGCCATCGGGGATCTCGGTGCCGAGACCGCGACCCGCGAGATCGACGCCCGTGGGCTCGTCGTCACCCCCGGCTTCGTCGATCTGCACACCCACCTCGACGCGCAGGTCGCCTGGGATCCGATGATGACGTCCTCGTCCTGGCACGGCGTCACCACCGTGCTCATGGGGAACTGCGGGGTGACCTTCGCGCCGGTGCGGCCCGAGGACCGCACGTTCCTCGCCGAGATGATGGAGAGCGTCGAGGACATCCCGCGCGACTCGATCCTCGACGGCCTGCCCTGGGACTGGGAGACCTACCCGCAGTACCTCGACGCGGTCGAGCGGATGGATCCGGCACTCAACATCGTGGGCATGGTCGGGCACTGCGCGCTCCGGTACCACGTGATGGGGGAGCGAGCGATCTCCGACGAGCAGGCCACGCCGGAGGAACTTGCGCGGATGCGGGAGATCGCGGCCGAGTCGATCGCGGGCGGCGCGGTCGGTTTCTCGACCTCGCGCATCCTCATCCACACGATCCCGGACGGCCGGCAGGTGCCGGGAACCTTCGCCGACACCGCCGAGTACCTCGCCATCGCCGACGGCATGAACGACGCGGGCGGCGGCATCTTCCAGGCCGTGCCGGACTTCCTCGGCGACCGCACCATGGGCGAGTTCGGGTTGCTCCAGGCGATGGCCGAGCGGGCCGGGGACGTGCTGTTCTCCGGCGGCGTCGGCGGCAGCGGCATCGCCGGAGTCGAGGGCATGGACGGGTTCCTGCGGGCGACGAACGAGAACGTCGGACGCATCACCTCGGTGGCCCAGACCCGTCCCGGCGGCATGCTGGTCGGCCTCGCACAGGTGCCGCCCGTGGCGGGTTCGGCCTGGGGCCGGCTCATGGCGCTCCCGTCCATCGAGGAGCGCTTCGCCGCGCTGTGCGATCCGGCGACACGGGCCGAACTCATCGAGGAGGGACAGCGCAAGGGCACCTGGTACGACCCGGCGATGATCCACCCGCTCGGCGTCGGCCCGCAGCCGGTCTACGACACGACCGCCGAGGGCTCGCTCGCCGACCTCGCGGCGGCGGCCGGGGTGCACCCGGTCGAGATCGTCGTCGACCAGTTGCTCGAGACCGAGGGTCGGGCGCTCTTCAACGTCTGGTTCTTCAACCGCGACGGTGAGTCGCTGGGCGAGTACCTCCAACTGGAGAATGTCTGCCCCGGCCTCGGGGACGCGGGTGCACACGCGGGGCAGATCTGCGACGCCGACGCCCCGACCCACTACCTCGCCTACTGGGGACACGAGCGCCGGAAGGTGTCCCTCGAGAAGGCGGTCCACGATCTGACGGCCAAGCCGGCGGCGGTGCTCGGGCTCGCGGACCGCGGCACGCTGCGGGTCGGCGCCTACGCCGATGTGAACGTGTTCGACCCGGAGCGCATCCAGACCGCGTACCCGGAGTACGCGTTCGACTTCCCGAACGGAAAGGGCCGGCTCAAGGTCCGCTCCACCGGGTATGCGGCCACGATCGTCAACGGTCAGGTCGTGACCGAACGCGGTGAGCACACCGGGAACCGCCCGGGGCGTGTCATCCGCGAGTTTGCGCGCGGCTGAGCGCGCCCGATCAGACCCGCTCGAGGTACACGACCGGGATCTCCCGGTCCGTCTTCTCCTGGTAGCCGGCGTAGTTCGTGTAGTCCGCGGTGATGCGCGGCCACACCTCGGCCCGCTCCTCGGAGGTCAGCACCCGGGCACGGCGCGTCTCGACCGATTTCCCACCGATCTTGACCTGCACCTCGGGGTTCGCCTGCAGGTTGAGGAACCAGGCCGGATGGTGGTCGTCGCCGCCCCGGCTGGCCACGATCGCGTAGGTGTCGCCGATCTGGAGCGGCGAGGTGAGCAGGCAGGTGCGGGGCTCGCCCGACTTCCGGCCGATCGTCGTGAGCTCGATCACGGGCATCCCGGCGGCCCGCCACCCGACCTTCCCGAAGGACACGGTGAGCAGCACCCGGTGCACCGCGTTCATGGATTTGAGCATCAGATCGCTGGGCATGGACGGTCACGCTAGGCGACTCCGGCTGGCGGCATCGGGCCGGCACGGGGTACCGTCATCCGCACGCCGCGGGGTGGAGCAGTCTGGTAGCTCGTCGGGCTCATAACCCGAAGGTCGTGGGTTCAAATCCCACCCCCGCCACCATCGCAAGGAAGACGGCCCCCGCCAGGGGGCCTTCTTCGTTGCGATTCGTCGC
>Ga0075471_10003292_pt1 | contig 10510 bp, 13 predicted proteins | sample DEB19_08_DNA_2_FD_74787 | JGI IMG/M metagenome (GOLD analysis project Ga0075471, IMG submission 74787) | Aqueous microbial communities from the Delaware River and Bay under freshwater to marine salinity gradient to study organic matter... | ecosystem: Environmental > Aquatic > Marine > Coastal ... | reverse complement strand
GCCACAATTACCGCCGCCCAGGGAGCGGTTGCCTCTGCCTGCTCAACCGGGCAGGCACCGATAAATTGAGTGCGCATGGTTGTTAGGCGAGTTGGAGGCTGTAGCTGCGTCCACCGTCCCAGCCGCCCTCAGCGGCAACCTCAAGTTTAACCACGGCCTGCGGCAGGTCGCACAGGTCGTACCCGCGCCAGAGGTCAATGTGGAGCGTGGGCGTGTCGTCCTCGCTGCTGAACTCGCACACCGCCACGTGTGCGGCGATGGTGCTCGGGATCAGTTCGGAAATGAGTCTAAGGGTCTGTGTGTTCGTGTTCATGTTCTGGTTTCTGGTTGGCTGACGGCCTCGTCAGCACCCGCTTGACGGGTGGACGCCCCCGGAGGGGCGTTTCGGCCTACTTTGCCAAAAATTCTTCAAGCGTCATTGCAGGAATATCGCAGCGCTCAAAAATTGCATTCGACTGCTTAAGCGCATTCAAAACGTACTCCTCAAAAGTGAGCGTGTGGCTGTCACCAAACGTCACAGCGTAAAAAGCCTTCAATTTTTCAATGTTAGTGGTGTTCGTTGTCATGGGCCCAACTATAGCCAACCAAGCGCGCTTGGCTAGCTTTTTTTTTAATTTTTTTTCACATCGCCCAACTTCTTGATTTTCCGCGCTTTAGGCCGTGGCTTCCGTGCGTTCAATCGCGCCGCTGCTGCTTTTTTTTCGGAGCGCACCGCGCCCCCAAGCGCTCCAATCCGTCGGCAGTGTTGAGTTAGTCTGTCTTCCATCGCCGCTCCTTAGCCTAGCCAGCTTAGTTAGTCAACCCGCTTGCCAGCGCGCCACGCTCGCGGCATGCTGCGTGTCCGCGTCGTTTTTTGGGTCCGGCGCGGATGGAAGAAATGCCCGGCCCGTCGTGTGACGGTGTCCGGGTTACCCTCGCAGCCCAGCGGCAAAGAGCTCAGCCTCAGCTACTCGCCGCCGTTGGAGCCCCGGCGTGTCTGGCCAGAGTCTGCGCATTTGCAGGATTAGCGGCGCCACCAGTTCCGGCTTGCCCTCGGCCAAAACATTTTGAATGCCAGCCATTTCCAATCTGCGTGGCCCGTTTAGCGACGGCCCACGGTTGAACACGAGCGACACCAGCGCGCCCAGGCAATCCCCGCCTAACTGCGCGGCGTGCGGGTAAATCCTCAGCGTGCGATGCTCCCAGGTCGGCAACGTCACGCGTTCGAACACATCCAAAGCCACAGCGTACGGGATCGCGATGCCGACCACGTCGCGCAACACCGCGCGCGCGGCCTCGCCCTTGCGGCCAGAGACGGCCAGCAGCGCCTCGAGGTCAGCCGCAGACAACGCCGTCCAGGCGGCCGCTGTGTCGTTTGCAGGCGTGAATCCGAGATCCCACCCAAAACCGATTGTGACGCCAGACTCGCCACCCGGCCACTCGGGGCGGCCCAAATAGTCGCTAGGGTCGTTTTCAAATTCCAGGATCAGCTTGCGCGCGCGTTCGGAAATCATTTTTTAAGAAACGGTTTGATGAGGATGCCCACAACCGCCGCCCAGGCAGCCCACACCCAGCCCCAACGGCGGCCCCTCATTTCCTGCGCCCCCAGTTGTCCCGGCACCAGTCCACAATTTTCAGCGACGTGTAAATCAGCGCCGCCAGCAAGCCGAGAACCTGTATGATGTCGCGCATGTCTAGCAGCGTCGGCATCCAGCCCGCCGTGTTAGCGATGATGACCATCGAAAGGTCGTCCAAGTGGCGTTCGCTGTTCATTTTTTGAGCCTCCGCTTTGGTGCCGGCTTTTTCAACTCGGGAAACGTTTCCGCAATCAATTTGGAAGCTCGGTGCGCGTCCCACCATCCTTTGCCACCTATGCCTGCGGACAACCCGATAAGAAACGCCGCAACGGTCTCCGGCCATGGGAGCAACGCGGAAAGCCACAGCGAAAGTTTCGTGATCATTTCTTGTCATTCCCGCCAGTGTTGGACGCCCCGAAATAAAACATCACCACGGCGCCCCAACTGGTGCTCAGCGCCCCTATAAGCAGCGTCAGCCCCGAGTTGTCCCACAGTTTCAACGCCCCGGTCAATAACCCCACGAGCACGCCAAAAAATCCGAGCGTGATAGCCAACGCCAGCACATCCGGCGCCCAGCCGCCGCGCTCCGTTGCCATCCTGCGCGCGCTGTCCCGGTCCGCTGCGGCCACGCGCTCGGCGTCGATCTCAAGCTCCTTAAGTCGCGTTGCCAGTTGCGCGTCCGCAGCCTTAAGCGCCGCCATCTGCTCCGCGCTCAAGTTGCCAGACTGTAACGCTTTGGTGACCGTGTCGCGCGTAGCGTCCGAGATGCCCAGCGCCTTGCCTGCGGCATCCACGGCCATGCCGCCAAGCGGCCCGCCCAGAAGCGTGCCGATGGTCGGTAAAATTGAGGACAGCCACGACATCACGGAATCGGCTGAAGCCCAGCGTTGTATGGAGGATTATTTAAGAACGTCACAATTGCATTCACATACGTTTTATAATCCGCGGGAACCCATTCCACGCCGTTGAAATGCAAAACCGTTTGCGGCGTGGGTGTTGCACCGGTGTTGAGCAAAACACCTTGCAATTTGACAATTTGCACCTCGTCGGCTTGTCCCGGTTTTGGCTGCACGTCGCCGTTGATTGAGTGCCGATGGTCTCCGCGTGCCGGTTCGCTCGAAGTGCCAGCAAAAGGAGAGCTTGCCAAATATTCCGGCGAGCCATCAAACATCACCAATCTGTGCGAGTGGTCTTGGCGAGCGTATTTTCCACTCGCTCCAATTGCAGCCGTGCCAATGTTTTGTGGCAATTCATCCGCGGCTTGCACTGCGTCCCGCGGCGTCCACTCCGAATTGTGCCATGTGAGCACCTGCTGGTCGCTTGGAAACGCTCCAGAAATCTGATTCCCGCGAAGCTTTTGCACCTCAATGTCAGCAGCGCCTGGGCCTGGCTGTGCTAAGTCGCCTGAAAGCCCAGACCAAATTAGTTCAGTTCCATTTACGTTGCAGAACGGAATGCTAAATTGTGAGGCAGTTCCGTTAAACAGGAGACCTTGCAACCCAACCACTTGCATTCCACCAGGTGTGCTTGATAGATCGCCGTTAACCGGATGCGAATGGTCTCCGCGCGAAAACGTGCTCTCAATCCCTGGCTCGTCTTGCCCAACATAAGACATCGTTCCATCGTAAGGTGACGCACCGCCACCAGATACCGTTCCGCCCACATTAATAGTCCACGAGCTAAACGTCCCGCTACCAGTGTGTTGCGACACGTCCACCACCAGCGTCGTGCCGCTGTAGGATGTCACCGTGCCGTGCATATGATTGCTCACGTTTGCGACAATCGTTACATCCTGCGTCGGCGTGTAGGACAGCCCCGCCGCCACGGTGAACGTCTGCGTGCCGTTGGCAATGGTTGCCGTCGTGCTCGAGGTCGTCTTGTACTTGTCCCCGCCGTTTGTGAGCACAAACGCTGTGGTAGCAATCTGCGTTGTGTTCGTGCCCGCGCTCGCCGTCGGCGCCGTCGGGATCCCGGTGAAGGCTGGCGAGCTAAGCGACGCCAGGCCCGCCGTGGTCAGCGCGCCGATTGCCGTTGTTTGCAGGGTGCCGTCGGCAAACTTGATTCCGCCCGCATCCACCGTAAGCGCCGCGGTCTCCGTGGTCGCAACCGAGAGCCCAATCCCTACGCGGCCAGCTGCATTGATAGTGAACGGCGTGCTGTCCGGGTTTGCGCTGTCCTCAACTACTAGCGCGTCGCCTGCGCCTGTCTGCGTCACCCGCATCAGCGGAACGCCTGAATTGGTGGATCCAGTGACAATGGCCCCAGTGTTAGTGCCACCGCCGCCCTGCGTCACAGTCAACGCGCTGCCAGATGTCGCCGTCACGCTAACACGGTTTGAGAAAGTTTGAACGCCCGTGTACGTGTTGTTTTGATTCGATCCTGGTGTGGCAACCGTGCTTCCGGTGCCCGCAAATTCCAAAATATTGCCCCGCACCCAAATATCCCCAGCAGTTGGAGCAGTGGGCGCCACCGCCAACGGCGCCAAATTCAATGCAGCCGACGTGGTCAACGCCGTGTTAATGCTAAGTTTAACGGCGCCCGTGGTAGCAATCGCGCCAACCTGCGCCGCCGTCGGCAGCGGATGAATGTGGTCGCCCCTAGCAGCCAACGACGAAATGCCAGCCGAGGCCAGCGCACCCAAAGGCGCCGCGTCCGCAGTTGTGAGCGACGCGCCACCGCCCCCAGAGATTCCGGCGGTCGTCACGCTGGCAACCCGCCCAAACGCGTCCACCGTCACAACCGGCACCGCACTCGCGCTCCCAAACGTCCCAGCGACGCCCAACGTGCTCAGCGCGTGCACGTGGTCTGCCCTAGCGGCAAAGAGCGACACACCCACGGCGCCCGTGGTGGACAGCGCTGCCGGTGTTGCTGTGCTCAAGCCAGCCACTTGCGCGGTCGTCAGCGCGGCCACAAAAGCGGTTTGCAAGGATCCGTCCGCAAACTTTATCCCGCCAGCGTCCACCGTAAGCGCCGCGGTTTCCGTCGTAGCCACCGAGAGGCCAATTCCCACTCGGCCCGTAGCGTTGACTGTGAATGGCGTCGCGTCGGGATTAGTGCTGTCCTCTACCACGAGCGCATCACCTGCGCCGGTTTGTGTCACACGGACAAGCGGCACCCCGGAATTAGTCGCGCCACTAACAATTGCTCCGCTACTAGTTCCAGCGCCTGCCTGCGTCACAGTCAGCGCACTTCCAACGGTGGCCGCAATGCTGATGCGGTTTTGAAACGTTTGAATCCCGCCGTACGTGTTGTTTTGGTTGTTTCCAATACACGACACCGTGCTGCCGGTTCCGGCAAATTCGAGTACATTCCCACGCACCCAAACATCGCCAGCCGTCGGCGTTGCAGGCGCGCTGGCAAGCGGCGCCAGGTTGATCGCTGCGGCAGTCGTCAGGCTGGTGTTGATGCTCAGCTTGACCGTCCCTGTAGTCGCAATCGCACCCACTTCTGCCGCCGTCGGGAACGCGTGCACGTGGTCACCTCTAGCCGCCAGCACAGAACTGCCTGCGGATGCAATCGCGCCAAGCGGCGCAGCCGCGGATGTTGTCAGCGCAACGCCGCCGGAAATTTCAGTCGTGGTCACACTCGCCACGCGCCCGAACGCGTCCACCGTCACAACCGGCACCGCGGAACCGCTGCCAAACACACCAGCTGCGCCCAGGGTTGCCAACGCGTGCACGTGGTCAGCGCGCGCCGCAAACATTTCTACGCCCACAGCGCCCGTGGTCGCAATCGCGGCAGGCGTCGCCGTCGAAAGCCCTGCCACCTGCGCCGTCGTCAAGGCAGCAATCTGCGCCGAACTCAACGAGGTCACGCGCCCCTTAACGTCAATCGTCACCACCGGCACCACGGTGGCGCTCCCAGCGCTTCCCGCGGTCGTCACTGTGCCCAACGTCGGATTTGGGTACGTGCCCGCTAGGTCTCCACCAGCTGCGCCGCTTGGCGTGCGCGCGTCCGTTAGGCGCGGATCCGTGGTCGCTACGCCGCCAAGCGTGGCAAGGTTCAAATTCTGCACCTGACTGGTCGTGATGCTCGCATCCTGCGCCGTCACGGCGAGCACGCGGCCCTTGGCATCCACTTGCAGGGTCAACGCCTTAGCCGCCCCGCCCGTCACCGTTGCAATTCCCACCGTGGACAGCGTTGCTACGCCATCAGTGGAAATGCTCAGATCGCCCGTCACCGTGCCGACGCTCCCGGCAGGCCCTTGCGGCCCCTGTGGTCCCTGCGGCCCTGCCGGGCCTTGGCTACCCTGCGCGCCCTGCACGCCAGGCGCGCCTGTTAGAAGAGTGACCGTCAACGGTCCGCAGTTAGATTCGCAACTCATGGCAATTAGGAGATGGTGACGCGCGCTTCAATTAGTCGGAAATCCCAGCCGTCCGGGCGCTGCACGTTAACGGTGAGCGCTGCGCCGAGCTGGGCGGCGAGCGCTGCGGTCTCGGTCTGGGTCAGCCGCAGGGAAACAGTGTACTCATCCGGCCGCACCACGGCAGGCGTGGTGAGTGACGCCCCGGCAGACGTTTTAAGCGTCGGCGTCACCGTCCAGTCGGCGAGGTCCGAGTAACCGCTGCACGCGCCGTGTTCCTGAATCTGGAACGAAAAATCCCAGTCCGCGCCCCGCTCAATGTTGCTGGATGTTTGCAGCGCACTCATTCATCTAAGGGCGACCTAACAAGGATTGGGTCGCAGCATCCGCTAACGCGCTCCACACCGCTGGGCCAAGCACGCTCCGCTATTGCGTCCAGTTTCGCAAGCAGCAGGCCCCGCGGACACGGCGGGTTGTCGGTGAGCATGAGATGCGCCACCTCACAGGCGCCGCAATCCTCGCACCGTGCGCACGTTTGCGCGCGCTTTTGAGCAAGCCAGCTAGGGATCATGGTGTGTTCGTGTAAATTTCCACGGACCCCCAGCCGGTTTCGATCATTTCGCCGTTTTTGCAAACAGCCTGAAACTGAAAATTTATCGATGAACTAGGAAAAAACAACGCCAACTCCGGACAGTCAATTGCCCCCGTGATTGTCCGCGGTTCCGCCTCAATCGCGCGCTGGTACGCGCTGGGCACGCCATTCACGCCAGTGCCACCAAATGCCCACGAAAAATATCTGCCGCGAGGGTAAAACTGATTCGGTACCTCGGCGCCGGTGTCAACGTAGCCGCCGGTAGGCAGCAAATTGCCATTGGCGGTCACAAAAATCTCCTGCCCTTGTTCGTTGTCGGCCAAAAACGGAGGCCACGCTATGCCCACAAAAACGTCGTACGGAGGATAGTCCGGCGCATCGCCCTGCGGCTCAAACGTCACGACGCCTTGCGCGCGCAATTGACGCACCCACCCTATATACCCATACCGCCCGCCGCAGTCTGAAGGGTCGCCGTACGGCCAGCCACCGCGTGCCAACCAACTGTTAGCCACCACGGCGTAAGGATCCTCTTCCGTTGGCACCGGCGTGTTCATTATTCCGGAAATCACGCCGCCAGGATCACAGCGCCATTGCCTAGCAGGAAACGTGGTCGTCACGTTGCCATCCGGAACGATTTGAAACTCTCCGCCGAATTTCGTGGTGTAATAATCCCACCCCGGCGGGTTTTTGAACGCATTCCAAACCCGAAATTCCCCGGTAATTTCAGAAATCGTCGCTTTAATCGAGATCGCCGGGTTCGGGACGTTGGAAAACTGGTAGCAGTTCACGGTGTCGGCGCGGGTTCAAGGCTAAGCGCGCACGGATTTGCATACGGTTGATCGCACACAGAATAAATCCCAGTGATGGCGCCGCTTTCAAACGACACGGTGCCAAGCAATACAAAAACGGTATCCGTGGTGTTAGCTTGCGGCGACGTCTCAAACGTCAGCGTCACCGAGGTTGCTCCGTCCGCCACTTCAAGCGTCGTGGTGTTAAACACCACCACGGCGTAGACAAATCCGGAATCCGTCACAGGTAGCAAATATGGCGTGCCAAGCACCATCCCATCCGGAACGCGCCCGTTTATGATGCCGTAAGCCACGCTAATTTGCACCGTCTCGCCCTCGGTTGCGTCCTCAATTTTAAAATGACATACCGTCGGCGTTCCGCCGCCGCCGCCAGCTGCGGTGCCCTGGTCTACGGTAAGCGTGGTTCCGCCACTCGCACGGCTCACGCGGCCGCCGACCATGGAAAGCACCTGCGACGCGCGCACGGCGTCAATCAAACGGTTGAACAAGCTCGCTGGTACAGGTTTCCCGTTTTCTGCGTAGTTCGGAATCATGGCTCAAGCTCCGTAAATAATCATCGACCACCCTCCCGGCGCGCTCGACATGTACTCGTAAGTAGTCCGGAAAACTTCGCCTTCTTGCTGGGAGCGCACGCCTGAAAGTAGAAAATTTATGCCGTCCGGCACCGTGAATCCGTCGGGCCATCCACCGCCCCAAACATCCAGCTTTCCAAGGTTCGTCAAATCGGGCGCGCCTGCCTCAAGCACCGTCACGCGCACAGTTACGCGCGGCGAGAAAAACACTTCCACGCCAGTGCGGAAATAGCCGTAAAACTCGACAAAGCGCGCGTTTGTTTCATCTTCAGGTTTCCACCCGTCAAGCCCTGCGTCAGACGGATTCTTTTTCCACCGCAGCCACTTTTCCTGAATGGTTGCCGGGATGCCATCCGACGGGTCGCTGTACCGAGGATGCGTTTCGAGCGGGTCGGTGGACACGCTGCCGTCAAAAGAAAACTGCGGCGCTCCCTGCTCAATCAGGATTTCCTCCACAATTTGCGTGATCCCGTCTTGCGTGGTTTTCCGGTAAGTCCGCGCGCCTTCGGACGGCTCAAAATCCGTTACATCCTGCCAGGTCGTGGTCTGCATCACCACGCCCTGCAAGTCCTTTGTTTGCTCGAGAATCGATGAAACTGGCATATTTATTGGTACCCCAAAGCGGGTGTGGTTGTGCTTGGTCGAAACAGTTCAGGTGCGCGCTCCACTGCCGATGCAATGCGTTGCAAAAGACTTACTTGCTGGCGGTTTGCATCGAGCAGCGCTGAAGACGTTTGCGAGCCACCAAACACGCCGCCGCCGCCGCCTGCGCGTGCTAGTTCGCCCACGATTGCCCCGGGCGGCCCCGCTTCTTTTTGTGGCAACTCAAACGGAGCAGCAAACCGACGCTTCATTTTTTCCGAAACGCTCTCCGGCATCGGGCCAATAAATTCCGGCGTGCCTGGCTTGGGCGCCTCCTTTGGTGTTTGCTGCTCAACGCGTGTTCGTGCTTCCTCTTGCGACACACCACCGCCGCCTCCCATGCCGAAGCCGCCCATGCCCATAAATGCGCCTCCGGTGAACGTTGAACCAGTCCCTTTGCTTGCTGCGGCAGATTTGTCGATCAGGTCGTTTGCGGCCTTGATAATTGGCGTGAACACACTCGCAATATCTTTAATCGCTCCAGCGACGGTGAGAATGGCGCTTGCGAATTCTTTGCCTGTCTGGGCCAAATCCAATTCCTCAAAAGCGCTTACAAAATCCTGCGCAGCAGGCGCCAATTCGGACGCAATGCCCACAAACAAACCGCGCAGCTTTACACCTGCCTGCCCGAGCACGTCGGTCGTGCGGTCAAAAATCTCGGCGTTATCTGCCAGCAACTGCGCTTGTGAGCCAACGATTTTTTCAGCACCAGCCAACCCGCCCGCGCCAAACATCGCCAGCAGGCGACCTCCGGATTTGCCGAAGATCTCCATTGCCATGGCCGCTCGTTTGGTTGGGTTCTCAATCCCGTTGACTGCCTCGCCAATCGCCGCGAGCTGCGCCTCGGCGTCCATTGCGCCCAGGTCTTTCACGTTGAGCCCCAAGTCGCGAAACGCAAGCGCCGCAGGCCCTGCACCTGTGCCAGCCTCGGCGATGGCCTTCTGCATCTTATTTACCACGCCCTGCACATCACCGGCAGCCATCCCGGCCTGCTCGAAAGCCACCTTGAGGACGCTCAGCCGCTCAATGCTTACACCTGTCTGCTCGGCCAAATCTACAAGCGCACCACCCTCTTCCATTGCGCCGTAAACGCCGCGGAATGCCGCTGCAATCGCGCGCCCTGCCGTTTGCGCGATGTTGGCAACGTCGCCCAGCGTCGTGGTGATCCCGCCAAATATGGAACCGCCCTTGTCCACGTCAGCAACGCTCTTTTGCGCGGCCTTGATGCCGTTCTGAAAATTGGAAATGTCGAGCCCGAGTTCGGCTTTGATCATAATTTGCGCCTTCGTTGCACCTGGTTGTTCACCTGCTTAATCAGGTTTGCGGCTTGCATCCGCAATGCCGCATCCACGCGATTTTGCACAGCTGCGTCGTAGTCCGTCGGGTTGGTAGCCAAGAACTCAAAGCCGGTTTCCAAATCACGCACCACAGCGGTTCCTTTATTGCCTGCACTCCAGCGCTTAATCCAGCCCGGGACGCCTCCAATTCGCAGTTTCCCCGCAGCCTCAATCCAACCGGCAGGCCCCCAGCCTTGGCGACGCATCAGGGCGCGCTGTAGGCGCTCCAGTTTTTGTCGCAGGATGGGACGCTTTGCCGCACCGCGCACCCGCTTGTTTCGTCCGCGCTGTGCTAGGTGAAACGCTAGCAATTCGGCCTCGGGCGCTTTGAGATTTTGCTCGGCCGTGAGCCCGCGGAAGCCGAAAGCAGCGTTGAACCGGTCCCACGCAGGCGAGCCCTTGCGGATGCCGCGAACGAGTTTGGGTTCCACGGCCTTGAACGTCCGCCGCGTGTCGCGGATGATGCGCACCTCACCGCGTTTTTTCCCGGCCGCGTAGGATGTCGCGCCTTTGCCGCCCATCGGTGGCGTGAGTTGGATGATGTTGCGCATCACGAGCGCCACCTGCTGCACAGCTAGCTTTTGCAGGTTTTTGCGTGAGCCCTTGGCGTACGCTTGGAACGCTTGCTGAAAAGCACGCTTTGGATCGTCCCAATCAATCGTCGTTTTCATCGGGCAGCGCGGAAAAAAGCTCCTCGAG
>Ga0075471_10003290_pt1 | contig 10514 bp, 11 predicted proteins | sample DEB19_08_DNA_2_FD_74787 | JGI IMG/M metagenome (GOLD analysis project Ga0075471, IMG submission 74787) | Aqueous microbial communities from the Delaware River and Bay under freshwater to marine salinity gradient to study organic matter... | ecosystem: Environmental > Aquatic > Marine > Coastal ... | reverse complement strand
GCGCGTCTGCCCGCCGTCGCCGTAAATCGTGATGGGCTGATGCTTCACGGCGCGGTCGATGAAGCTGGGCACGGCGGCGGCATACTGGCTCTTGGGGTCTTGGCGCGGACCAAAAACGTTGAAGTAACGCAGGCACGCCGTCTGGAGCTTGCCTGCGTCGGCGAACATCTTGCAATAGAACTCACCGTCCAGCTTCGTGACGGCATAGGGGCTCTTCGGCTCGGCGAGCATCGTCTCAACTTTCGGCACGGTCGGATTGTCGCCGTAGATTGCGGCGGACGTGCTAAACGTGAGTTTCTTCACGCCCGCCTTGGCCGCCTCTTCCAGCACGATCAGCGTGCCGGTGGTGTTGAGTTCGTTGCACTCAATCGGCTTGGCCATGGATTCCGGCACGCTGATCATCGCGGCGAGGTGGAAGACGTAATCCACGCCCTGCACCGCCCGCCGCACCGCGTCGCGGTCGAGGATGGACGCTTCGATGAACTCGTGCTGGAACGGTGCGAGGTTGTGCTTGAAGCCGGAGCGCAGGTTGTCCAAGACGCGCACCTCGGCCTGGCCCTGGAAATGTTCGACGATGTGGCTGCCGATGAAGCCGGCACCGCCGGTGACGAGGATTTTCATTTTGGTTTTTTGCCAGCCACCGGCTTTTTTGAATGGTTTTTATCCAGCATGGGAAAGGGAAATTCGGATGATGGCGCGTGCTGTTCCGCCGCCAGTTTCAGCAGCTTCGCTACCCGGTCCGGATGCTTGGCCGCAACATTGTTTTTTTCGGCCGGATCCATGGCGAGCTGGTAAAGCTCGGTGGTTGGGGCTGCCGGTTTGTTTTTGGTGTCGAGCAGATTTCTCCGGACCAGCTTCCAATCACCGACGCGCACCGCCTGCTGGCCGCCGAAGCCGTGAAACTCCCGATATAAAAACGGACGGGCGGGCTGTTTGCCGCCCAGCAATGTCGGAACGAGGCTGATTCCATCCGCGCCGCCGGATATCCCATTTGTGACCCCCGCAAGCTGCAGCAAAGTGGGCATCCAGTCCTCAAAACCGCTCACAAAATCAGAAGTGACACCGGCTGGCACATGACCTTTCCAAGCAACAATCAGGGGCACGCGGATGCCGCCCTCGTAAATCTCCTGCTTGTAGCCGCGCCACTGGCGGTTGGAATTAAAATAGGCCGGATCAAAGCCGGCCAAAGGAAACACCGCGCCATTGTCTGAAGTGAAAATAAAAATCGTGTTTTCCTCCAGCCCGAGGTCTTTGACCAGCTGCACCATTTTTCCAATGTCGCGATCCATGCGCGTCATCATCGCGGCGTAGGCGGCCCGCGGGTATTGCTGCGGCAGATAACCTTTGCCCCCGGTGTAAGGCTTGTCATCCAGTTTGCCTTTGTATTCATCGAGGGAATCTTGCGGCACCTGCAGCGCGAGATGCGGCACGGTGGTGGGATAATAAAGGAAAAACGGTTTGTCCCGGTTTTCACGGATGAATTTCAGGGCCCGCTCGCTGCAAAAATCAGGAGCGTATTGCTGGCCGATGAAATTTACATAACTGGCCGAATCATCCGGATTCGCCCCCGGCGCGAGCGCCAAGCCTCCTTTCTCTGAAACATTCGTGTTGCCGGTAAAAATCAATCTACCTTTGTCGTCGATCAAGTATTGCGGAAAATAATTGTGCGCCTGACGCTGATCGTTGAAGCCAAAGAAATGGTCAAAGCCTTGATTCAGCGGATCACCCGATGAACCAACACCGCCCAATCCCCATTTTCCGAATGCGCCGGTCACATAGCCGACGGATTTCAATGTCGCCGCAAGGCTTGGTTCCGTGGCAGGGAGTGGAAGCTGCCCTTGAAACGAATACCAGGTTCCAACTTCGCGATTATTGCGGATGAACGCGCGGCCGGGATGCCGCCCCGTAAGCAATACGCAGCGCGACGGCGCACAAACGGGACTGCCGGCATAATGCTGCGTGAACTTCATGCCTCCCGCCGCCAGCTGGTCGAGCGTCGGTGTCCGGATAATCTTCTGGCCAAACGCCCCGATGTCGCCGTAGCCGGCGTCGTCGGCCAGGATGAAAATGATATTGGGCGGTTTCACCGTGGCCGCCGCGGGAAGACTCAAGGCAAACACGCCGGCGGCTAACACGCAGGTTAAAACGGATGTCTTCATAGGCTGATGATTTCCATTAGGCTTGGCCCAATCGGCTGGCGAGTTTGGTGCGCACGCCCGCTTTCAAATGGTCGATAAGGTCGCTCACGTAACCGGCGATATCCTTCGTCTCGTCGCCGACGAGCGGCGTGAGGTCCATGCCGAAGATGAGTTGGCTGGCCTTATCCGTGGCGTGCGACTCGAAGAAGGTGGCGTTGGCCGTCCGCCGGCCCATCGTGGCGAGGTCGTAGCGCTTGCCGCCGGCGATCTGCGAATCGAACACGCCGTTCAAGGCGGCGGCGAGGTGGTCGCGCCCGCTCACGTCCATCACGACCTTCTCCGCGTCCGGCAGCCAATCAAGGTCGCGCCAGACTTCGCAGCCGATGACCTGCCGGGGGCGCTGTTCCTTGGGCAGTTCGCGCATCGCCTGCAGCGCCGCGATGACGACGCCGATGTGCGTATCGTGCTTGTCCGCGAGGTTGTGCGTGTAGACCACCTTGGGGCGTGTGGCGGCGAGGATCTGTTTCAGATCATCCTGCAACGCCGGGTCCGTCGCGCTCTTGACGGCGCTGCTGGGATAATCCAGTTGCAGCATCACGCCGAATTGCCCGATGACCGCCGCGGTATTCTGCTCCCGCCGGCGGATGGCCATCATCTGCGCGTCGGTGCAATCGGCATACGCGCCGGAACGCGCGCTGCCCGAACCGTTCGTGCAGGTCACGCCGCCGAACCATTGGTCGGCCCGCGCGAAGCACTCCAGGATGCCGTGGAACGCCATGAACTCCAAATCGTCCTGATGCGCCCCGATGCCAAGGTGCGTGATGCGTTTGAGCGCGTCTGCCACCGGCTTCCCGTCCGGCACGAAGATCTGGGCGGTGGCTTGGTGTAGTTTCATAAAATCAAAAGGTTCAAGCCTGGTTAAGCGGGTTGGTTTTGAATTCTTTTAGTAACAACTGATGCAGGTTATCACGGCGGCGGTTAAAACGGAACTCACATTCCTTGAGGTGGAGTCGCAGCGGGCTGCGACTCAAACCCCCGGAACTTCGCCAGGCGCATCTTGGCGAGGCCGCAGAAGTTCTCGATCCCGTTGATGTGGGCCTTGTGCTTCACAAACTGGTTGCGGCCATGATCCACCCGGTGATGCTTCTTATAGCCCAAATCTACCAAGCCACTGTAGCCCTTCCAGCCATCCGAGTAAATCACGCTGCCGAGCGCCACCTTGCCCTTCAAAATGGCCGTCAATACAGGCCGGGAACAGTTGGGCACAATTTGCGTGTAAACCTTGCCTTGGCGTTTAAGCAAACCGAAAACGGGCACTTTCTTAAAAGCTCCCCGGCCGCGTTTGCCCCGGAGTCGCCGCCCGCCAAAATAGCTTTCATCAAGCCGGCCAAAAGCCCGGCGCTTTGCTTGCTGAATCTTGGATTGCCTTTGTGTAATGCTGAAATACGCTGTCGCCCGTTCGCTCCATCAGCCGCCGCATCAAAATGAATCCCACCGCCGAACTCCCGCTCGAAGACAATCACCTCGACATCCTCGGCAAAGCCCAGCGCGGCTTGAACTTCGCCGATGCCGAACTCGCCGCGCGCGCCGCCATCTCGCCGGCGGAATTCGCCCAGCTCCGCGCCGGTGAAATCAATCCCGAACCCTTGCAGCGGCTTGCCGCCGCTCTCGGACTCCACCCGCGCGCACTGCTCCAAGCCGCGCGTAAAACGTGGCGTCCGCAGCCCCATTCCCTCGCCGGATTGCAGATGTTCACCACCCCTTTTGGCGACATGACGGTGAACGCATATCTCGCCTGGGATGCGGCGTCCCGGCAGGCCGTCGCCTTTGACTCCGGCGCGGATGCGGATGCGATGCTCGCCTGCCTCGCCGCCAACGGGCTAAAGCTCGCGCACATACTCATCACCCACACCCATGGCGACCACATCTACGATCTTGATCGCCTGCGCGAAAAGACCGGTGCGCCCGCATGGTGCGGCGCCCGCGAACCGGCACTTGCCGGCACAAACGCTTTTGCCGCCGGAAAAGTTTTTCAGACTGGCGCACTCACCATCGAAACCCGCCTCACGTGGGGTCACGCCGAGGGCGGCATCACCTACGTCGTGCGCGGGCTCGCCCGCCCGCTGGCTGTCGTGGGCGACGCCATCTTTGCCGGCAGCATGGGCGGCGGAAAAGTTTCCTACGCGACCGCGCTCCGCACCACCCGGGCCGAAATCCTTTCCCTGCCCGACCACACCATCATCGCTTCCGGCCACGGCCCGCTGACCACAGTCGCTGAGGAAAAATTGCACAACCCCTTCTTCGCTTCTTGACCGACTAATTTGTGAAACCAACTATCGCCTTCGTCGGCGTCGGCCGCATGGGCGCGAACATGGCCCGCCGCCTCGCCTCCTAGGGGTTCGCCATCACCGCCGGCCACGACACCAACCGCGCCGCCGCCGCAGTCATCTTCACCGTCGTCACCGATGACGCGGCCCAGTTGGCCGTTTTTGCCGCGCCGGGCGATTCGTTGCTCATCGGCGCGGCGGGTAAAATATTCATCAATTGCGCCACCGTTTCCCCCGCGACCCGCGTCGAAGTCCAGCGCCGCGCCGCGTTTGCCGGCGCCCCAGACCCTCGAAGCCTGCATGGCCTCCAGCATCAATGAAGCGCTGGCCGGCACCTTCTACCTCATGTGTGGCGGCAACAAATCCACGTTCGACCAGATGCAGGAAATTCTCCGCCCTCTTTCGGACGACGGCAACCTCCTGCGCTACATCGGCGCGACCGGCCAAGCCGCGCAGGTCAAGGCCCTCGTCAACCTGGTCATGAACATCAACACCGCCGGGCTTGCCGCAGGGCTCGGCCTCGCGGCAGCGTTGGGTCTCGATTTGAAGACCGTGATGGAAGTCTTTTCGCAAACCGGGGCCGCCAGCAGGGTCATCGTCACCGACGGTGAAGACATGATCAACCGCGACCACTCGTGCTTCTTCTCCGCCGCGCACGCGGCCAAAGACAGCGGCATTGCGCTCGCGCTGGGCCGGCAGCAAGGACTGACATTGCCCCTCGCCGCCGCGACCAAGGCGCAATACGATAAAATGGCCGCCATCGGCCTCGGGGAATTGGACAAAAGCGGGATCGCGGAACTGACTTTCCCCGGGCGGGCGCCGCAGCGTTAACCAGGACACCGGGATTGCGGTAGCGCTGAACTCGCGGCGTCTCCGCGCGGAAATGGGTTTGCGCCGCGGACGCGGTTTCTGCTACACGTCTCCCGCCGCATGACCATCATCACCGACGAACAGTGTGCCGCCTACAGTCGCGCCGGCCATCCCGAGCGGCCCGCCCGCATCACCGAAACCACCAAACTCCTCCGGGCGCAGAAAGAACTGCCCCTCACTTGGGCCCCGCCCGCCCTGGCGGACGAGGAAGTCATTCTGCGCGCGCACTCGGCGCAGATGTTTTCCCGGTTGTTCGTCGAGCAGGATTTTGACGGCGATACCCCGTATCATCCCGGCATCGCCGCCCATGCCCGCCGTTCCGCCGGCGGAGCGCTGGCCGCCATGGAATCCGCCCGCGCCGGGAAACCCGCCTTCAGCCTGCTGCGCCCCCCCGGCCACCACGCCACGCACGACCACAGCATGGGTTTCTGCTACCTGAACTCGATCGCCATCGCCGCGCTCGCCGCCGGCACGAAGCGCATCGCCGTTTTCGATTTTGACGTGCATCACGGCAACGGCACGGAGGACATATTGAAGGATCGTGCCGGCACCCTGTTCTGCTCCGTGCACCAACACCCCGCCTATCCCGGCAGCGGCACGCGGAACGTCGCCACGAATTGTTTCAATTTTCCCGTGCCACCGCACCCCGCCCGCTCGCATTACCGCGAAGTGTTGACCAGCGCCCTCGCCCAGGTGAAAAAGTTCAAGCCCACGCTCATCGGTGTCTCCGCCGGCTTCGATGCTTACGTGCGCGATCCGCTCGCGCAGGGCCCGCTGGAGTTGGAAGATTTTCATTGGCTCGGCACATCGCTCCGGGAGTTGGATGTGCCGGTATTCAGCATTTTGGAGGGCGGCTACAGCAGCAAGCTGCCGGAACTGGTTTTCGCCTATCTCAAAGGTCTGGCCGGAAAGGAAATTGCCGATTCATCCTTTAAGCGTCCGGACAAAACGGTAAAATCTGACCCGTGAGCAGCCTGCGCCCAACCGCCAACCTTCAGAACATCGCCCTAATCGGCTTCATGGGCACCGGCAAGACTTCGGTCGGCCACCTCCTCGCCACCAGCCTGCACCTCGAATTTGTAGACACCGACCATCTCATCGAAACCCGCACCGGCAAATCCATCCCCGAGATTTTCGCGCAGGATGGCGAACCCGTCTTCCGCGACCTCGAAAAACAACTCCTCGCCGAACTGGCCCACCGCCGGCGGCTCGTCATCTCCTGTGGGGGCGGCCTCGCCGCCGATGCCGACAACCTCGCCAGCCTCAAAACGCACGCCCTCGTCGTCTGCCTCTGGGCCTCGGCTGAAAAAATCTGGCAGCGCGTCCGCCACCAACATCACCGCCCTTTGCTCGCCGACCCCGACCCGCAGGCAAAAATTCGCACGTTGCTTGCCGCGCGCACCCCCTTCTATCGCCAAGCCGATGTCATGGTGAACACGGACCTGCGTTCCATGAAAGCCGTTGCCCAGCAGATTGCGCATCAGTTCCAACTCGTAAAAGCCGGGCGCTGATGAAATTCGACCTCGTCCACCGCGCCCGCGAACTCGGGTTCGACGACTGCCGTTGCACCACCGCCGCCCCGCCCGCCAGTGCCGGGCACTTTCAACACTGGCTCGCGGCGAAACAACACGGCGAACTCCACTGGCTCGAACGCAACGCCCCCAAGCGGGTCAACCCCCAACTCGTCCTCCCCGGCGCCCGCAGCATCATCACATTGGCGACGAGTTATCATATTCCTCAATCCACCTCCCACCCGCCAGACTCTGGCGTTGTCGCCCGCTATGCGCAATTCACCGATTACCACGACGTCCTCGCCGAACGCCTCAAACAACTGACCGCTTTCATCGCCGACCGCGCTCCCGGCAGTCGCTCGCTGTGGTATGTGGATACCGGCCCGCTCTTGGAGCGCGACCTCGCCCAGCGCTCCGGCCTTGGCTTCGTCGGCAAACACACCAACCTCATCAGCCGCCGCTTGGGCAACTGGATTTTTCTCGCCGAGATACTCACCACGCTCGAACTCGAACCGGACGCGCCGGAGAATAATCACTGTGGCCGTTGCGCCCGCTGCCTCACCGCCTGCCCCACCGCCGCCATCACCGCGCCCTTCACACTCGACGCCCGGCGCTGCATCTCCTACCTCACCATCGAACTCAAGGGCGCCATTCCTCCGGAACTCCGCCCGCTCCTGGGCAACCGCATCTACGGCTGCGACGATTGTCTGGCCGCCTGCCCTTGGAATCGTTTTGCGCAGGAAGGCAGCATGATGCGGAACAACGCCCGCACTGACCTTGCCACCCCCAATTTGTTGGAACTCCTCAAGCTCGATGAGGTGGGATTCCGGCGGCGCTTCGCCGGCACGCCGCTGTTGCGCACCAAACGGCGCGGGCTGCTCCGCAACGTCTGCGTCGCTCTCGGCAACACCGGCGACACCGCCGCCCTGCCCGCTTTGGAACTAGCCCGACGGGATCCTGAGCCGCTGATTGCCGAGCATGCTGCCTGGGCGATTAGCCAGGTTCAGCAACGGGCCACCTCGTCGAGCGCGTCCCGGCGTTAGAAAAGTCCGACCGGCTTGCGCCGCAGCAGCCAAGCGCCCGAACGGCTTCCTGATTCTTTACCTGCTGCCTCATTTCAAGACACCGATGGTGAAACAGTCGCGTTTCGCCCCACGATTACCGGGTGATTCCCGCGTGAAGTCCCAAAATAACACCCAAGGCGAACGCATTGAAGTTTGAGGGGGGATCGAAGGTAGCGGTGGTCTCAGCCGGCGAGTTCCAAAGCGCGCAGCAGTTCGGGCCCGGCGGTGATCTCGTTGCTCTTCTCGTCCACTTTGTCCCGGCCTAGCACCAGCCGGTTTTGCGCCGCCCACGCGCTGACCAGATGAATGGGACTCTGTCCGGCGGCCAGACTGCGGCGCAGGGTTTTACCGTCCAGCGCGACCAGTTCGCCGGGGATGGCGGCGCGCAGCGCCTGCGTCCAGCGCAGAAAGCAACCCAGAAACGCCTGCGGATCCGGGAGCACGAATACCCGCCGGAAGGTGTCGTGGCTGGGAATCCCGGGCGGCAGTTCCAGAAAGGTTTTGAACCGGTCGTCCTTGGAGCGCACAAAGTCGGCCATGGCGGTGAAGTGTCCGCCCCCGCACCACAGGCTGGTGATGGCGATGACCATGAGGTCATGCAGCGAATGCCGCCGATGCAGGCGCGGATGGGATGTTTTTTGCATCCCCGGTTTGAATCATAAATTCGCGCAACCGGGAACCTCAAAGTTTGTCCGCATATCTTGACCCCATCCAATCACTCGCACCCCAGCTTCGGAAAAACTTTTAATGCGTTCGCCCTGTAATAACACCAGACAAGCCTTGCGTATGGCTTATCCCTGACATCGCACCCTGCTTGGCAACCCCTCTGCTAAGTTGGATGCTGCGGTTTGTAGCGCCCCATTCCTCCGCACCTACCTTGATTCCCTCCATCGGCCCAAACCAAGCCTTCCCTGAGACTGGAAACTGCGGTTTATTGTGATGAAAACCACTTGCTATTGGCATCAGACGTGCTAAATATGAAGTTGCGGTTCGCAGCGGGCAATCTGTGAACACAAGCTGTATTAATAATAACCTGCCCGCTGCTGTGTTCACGCCGTCAACCGAAAGAAAACAGTATGAAAATCAACACGTCCCGCAAAGCGGGCTTCACGCTCGTGGAAATCATGATCGTGGTAGCCATCATCGGTCTGTTGGCTGCGATTGCCATCCCGAACTTCGTTCGGGCGCGCAACACCGCCCAGAAAAACTCCTGCATCAACAACCTCCGGCAGATTGACGGCGCCAAACAGCAGTGGGCGCTTGAAAACCGCCAGGTTGACACCGCCACCCCCACCTCGGATGACGTCAAAGTTTATCTGAAGAACAACGCGTTTCCGACCTGCCCGGGCAACGGCACCTATACGGTCAACGCGGTCAATACGGACCCGACCTGCAGCCTCTCCGGCGGCACCACGCTGCACGTTCTGCCGACACCGTGATCGGTATCTGATAATCACCCCGCCCGCCGCCCCCAAAGCTGCGGGCGGTTTTGTTTTCACCCCCTCGTCTCCAGGTCCGTTGACTTCGCCGTTGCGGGGCGGAGATGCCGTTGCTACCGTGCCCGCATAAACCATGACCGCCCGCATCCCCTACCCGTCCGTCGGATGAAGTTCTCGATCATCACCCCCAGCTTCCGCAATTCGGACTGGCTCAAACTCTGCATCGCCTCGGTCGCCGACCAGCAAGGCGTCGCCGTCGAACACATCGTCCAGGACTCCTGCTCCGATGACGGCACGCAGGACTGGCTGCCGCAAGATTCTCGCGTGCAGGCCTGCATCGAGAAGGACACCGGTATGTATGATGCCGTCAACCGCGGTTATCGCCGCGCCACCGGCGACATCCTCGCCTATCTCAACTGCGACGAGCAATACCTTCCCGGCGCTCTGGCCCGCATGGAAAAGTTTTTTGCCGCGAACCCCCAGATTGAAGTCGTCTTCGCCGGAGCCATCGTCACCGACGGCGCCGGAAAATACCTCTGCCATCGCCACGCGCTCCTCCCCGTCCCCCGCTACGCCATCTACAAATTTTCCGTGCTCACCGCCGCAACTTTCATCCGGCGGAAAGTCATCCACGAGCGTGGAATCGTTTTTGACACCCGCTGGCGTGCGCTCGGCGATTACTACTGGGTGCTGGAGTTGCTGAAGCAAAAAGTCCCGGTGGCGGTGTTGGATGATTTCACCTCCACCTTCACCGACAACGGCGAAAACCTGTGCCTATCGCCCACCGGAAAGAAAGAACTCGCTGAAACCATCGCCGCCGCCCCCCGCTGGGTGCGCCTGTTGAAGCCCGTCTGGACCGGCCACCACCGCCTGCGCCGCCTCGTCGCCGGCCATTTTTCCATCAAGCCGACCCGCTACGAAATCTTTACGCCCGCCAGCCAGGATCGCCGCTTGCATTTCGCCGTGCCCAAACCCACCGCCGTCTGGCGCTCGCGCCTCTGACGCGCCCCGCGAAACTCACACCGCCTTATCGCCCTGCTCATCCGTGCGGATGCGCCACGCGTCCTCAATCGCCGAGACAAACACCTTGCCGTCGCCGATTTTTCCGGTCTTGGCCGCCTTGATGATGGCTTCCACGGCGGTCTTCACCTGCGCGTCCGGCAGT
>Ga0075471_10003289_pt1 | contig 10515 bp, 9 predicted proteins | sample DEB19_08_DNA_2_FD_74787 | JGI IMG/M metagenome (GOLD analysis project Ga0075471, IMG submission 74787) | Aqueous microbial communities from the Delaware River and Bay under freshwater to marine salinity gradient to study organic matter... | ecosystem: Environmental > Aquatic > Marine > Coastal ... | reverse complement strand
CGCTGTTGTAGTTGTGCCCGGGCGTCAGGTGCGACAGCACCTCCGTGCCGTCGAGCCCGCGCCACAGGAAGGTGACGTTCGGGAACCGGTTCGACTCGCACCAGCTCATCTTGTTGGTGACGAAGGTGTCGATCCCGGCCTGCGCCATGACCTGCGGGAGGCACGCGGGGAACCCGAACGTGTCCGGCAGGTACAGGAACCGCTGCGGCGCCGCGGCGCCGAAGCGCGAGCGCCAGTACTCGCATCCGTGCAGGATCTGGCGCACGAAGCTCTCCCCCGAGGGGCACGTGCAGTCGGGCTCGATCCACATGGCGCCCGCCGCCTCCCAGCGGCCCTCGCGGACGCGTGCCGCGATCTCGGCGAAGAGCTCGGGCGACGACTCCTCGACCCACGCGTACTGCTGCGCCTGGCTGCACAGGAAGTGGAAGTGCGGGTGGCGCTCCTGGAGCCGCAGGACGTTGGCGAAGGTGCGCAGGCACTTGCGCTTGGTCTCCGCGATCGGCCAGAGCCAGGCGGTGTCGATGTGCGCGTGCCCGACCGCGTTGCACGTCACGGGGGTCGACGGCCCGCGCCCCATCAGGAGGGCCGCAAGTTCCGGGAAGAGCGACGTGCACGCGGCGTGCATCGCGCCCGGTGCGCCCTGCACGGGAAGCCGCGCCATCAGCGCGCGAAGCCCCCGGTCCAGCTCGTGCGCGCGCGCCTCGTGCGCGGGCAGCGCGGCCAGCAGCTTGCGCGCGGTGTCGAAGCCCTGCGCGAACCGCCACACGGCCTCGTCGACCGCCACCAGTTCCGCGCTCTCCAGGCGCCCGGGGTTCGCCTCGCGCCAGCGCGCGTGGTGCTCGGCGCTCTCCCACCAGAAGGTGCTCACGCCGAGCGGCAGGTTGCATGCGGCCTCGACCAGCAGGTCGACCGCCTCGCCCGCCGGCGCGCGTTCCCAGAGGAACGCGAGGTCGCGATACGGGTCGAACCCGTGGTACGGGACGCCGCCCCGCCACAGGAGCGCCTCGGAGCCCGGCGAGAAGCGCAGCGCCACGCGGCGGCCGGCAAGCGACGACGGCACCTCGCCGCGGAGGCGGAACCACGCCGTGCTCCACGCCGGCCCCCAGCGCCACCCGAGCTCGACGGGCCGGAACGACTGCGTCGCCGCATGCCCCGGCGCCACCCGGTCGGGCGTCTGCCACACCGACACGGCCAGCGGCTCGCGCGCCGTGAACGCCGCGGGCAGCAGCACCTCCGACACGAAGCTCTCGAAGCGGATCGCCGCGTACTGCAGGTCTGGGAGCACGGGCGGAGTCTACGGACGGGCACTTGGAGCCCCGGACAGCCCCCAGTACCCTCAGGCCATGCGACCTGCGCGCAGCACTGCGGCGACTCTCGCACTCTCGTTGTCCTGCGCCGCCGCGGCCGACGTCGTCCACCAGACCCAGGGCCCCTTCGGCGGCTTCTTCGGCCTGTGGGGACCGACCGTCTCCAGCAGCCAGATCGTCGGCGCGCGCTTCGTGCCGGCCGCCGACTACACGCTGACGGCGATCCGCCTGTGGTTCATGAACGACGACGGCGCGCCTGGCGCGCCGATCCGCATCACGCTGCGCGCCGATGGCACGCATGCCGGCGGCACCAGCATTCCCGGCGCGCAGGTGATCGCGCAGTGGGACATCGCCTGCCAGGCCTCCGGCTGGAACCCGGTGCAGCACTCCGTGACGAGCACGGGCGGCATCGCGCTGCGCGCCGGGGTGCGCTACTGGGTGGTGGCGCAGAGCGACGCACCTGGCGGCTTCTCGCCGGTGTGGAACTTCGCCGCGTTCGGGAACTCGTGGAACTCGATCGGCCTTCGCACCGCGACCGACGAGGGCTGGCAGGCGGGCGGCACCGGCGCGGCGCTGACGCTCGTCGTCGAGGGCACGCCGGGGCTGCCGCCCGCGAACCCGGACCTCAACCACGATGGCGCGGTGAACGGCGACGACCTCGGCATGCTGCTCGGCGCATGGGGGCCGTGCCCGGCGTCCGGACCATGCAGCGCCGACCTCGATCGCAACGGATCGGTCGACGCGGACGACCTCGGCCGGCTGCTCGCTGCCTGGACGGGCTGACAGCCCCCCACAGCGCGCATCTGGGTGCCACTGTTATTGCCATAGACAGGGAAAGGTCCTCGAACGCAGGATTTTTTGACCCATTCGCACAAATGCATGATGGGTCGCTACCCTGTTTTGCGTTCCTACGTGTGGAACCCGGGGTTTCAACGAGCCTTTCCCTCCTCCCTCTCTCAAGGGAGTATCAAGCGCCCGTCGAGCTCACGCTCGACGGGCGTTTCTTTCATCGCGACTCTTCCGGCTGCGACTCCTCCCGGCGCCCCCGCGCCGCGCGCTCGTCGTCCGCGCGCAGCTTGGCCTCGAGGTCCGCATCGCCGCGCTCCTGGCGCTGCACCAGCCGCCACGCGAGGTACGCGACCACCAGCATCCCCACGATCGTGAACGCGATGGCCCCCGGTCCGTACGGCGACTCCGGCGGGCCCTCGGCGCCCGGCGCGATCACGCCACGGCGGCCGACTTGAAGCCGGACTTGCGCAGCACGCGCACCTTCGCCTGCAGGCGGTCACCGGGGCAGGCGGTCTGCGCGCCCGGCCATTCGCGGTGCGTGAGCACGGCGCCGCTCGAGATCCGGTAGTGGGCGCGCAGCTGGGCGATGGTGCGGTTGAGCGCCTCGACCTGCGCCTCCGACGGCGACTGCACCACGAAGTTCCCCAGGCACACCACGCCGATGTTGTGCTCGTTGCGCTCCTTCACGTGGGCACCCTGCCATCGCGTGAGGTCGCGCCCCTGCCACACGGTGCCGTTTCGGTCGACCACGTAGTGGTAGCCGATGTCGGCCCAGCCCTTTCCGCGGTGGCCGTTCCGGATCAGCTCGATGCGGGCCTTCGCCTCGGTCTCGGTCTTCCCCCAGAACGGCGTCATGCCGTCGTGGTGGACCGTGATGTAGCGCGGCTTCAGCATCGGATCCATGCCGCCGGTCAGCGCCCCGCCGCGCGCCCACGACGACCGCGGGCGCGCGAACGGCACCGGGCCGGGCATGCACACCTCGGGCACCTTGACGACGCCGGTCTTCGCGTCCACCTGGGAAGGCGTGCAGATCGCGCCCTGCGGCATCTCGGGCTCGGGCGCGGGGATGTCGGGCCAGTCGACGCCGGGCAGGCGCCCGGAGGCCATCCGCGCGGGGCCGGAACTGGAGGCGCAGCCGGCCACGAAGAGCGCCCCGAAGAAGACGAACGACCGCCGCGCCATCGCCGCACCAAGGCGCGGTCCGAGTTCCGGGAGGGGTTCGTTGCGGGGGGCGTCCATCGGCGTCCATGCGGGCCTTCGATGCACCTCGTACGCACCGGCGCCGAGGCGGGGTCGCCGCTCCTTCCGTGGATCGGCGGATGCTCCGGAAAGGCTGCAGTTTACGGGGCGTTCGGCGTGTCCGCCGGGGGCGCCAAATGGCTGCGAACGGGCCGGGGAACGCGGGGGTTCGGATACACTTCCACATCTCCAGAATGGCCGAAGCGACCCCCACCACGCAGCCCGCCGGAGCGTCCCAGAACGGGGCCCCCACGGCGGACGAATACACCTCGTCCACCATCCAGGTGCTCGAGGGCCTCGAGGCGATCCGCAAGCGCCCCGGCATGTACGTCGGCGGCTCCGGGCCCGAGGGCCTCCACCACCTCGTCTACGAGTGCGTCGACAACGCGATCGACGAGGTCATGGCCGGCTACGCCACCGAGGTGCTCGTCACGATCGGCGTCGACGGCAGCTGCACCGTGAAGGACGACGGCCGCGGCATGCCGGTCGACCCGATGAAGCACGAGAACCCGGCCATCAACGGGCGCCCGGCGGTCGAGGTGATCCTGACCGAGGTGCACGCCGGCGGCAAGTTCGACGGCAACGCCTACAAGGTGTCCGGCGGCCTGCACGGCGTCGGCATCAAGTGCGTCAACGCCCTGAGCGAGTGGACCGAGGTCGAGGTCGACAAGGGCACGAAGACCTGGAAGATCGCCTTCTCGCGCGGCGACGTCACCGAACCGCTGCACGTGGTGGCCGAGCGCCAGTCGGGCGGCCGCACCGGCACGCGCATCAGCTTCAAGCCCGACCACGAGATCTTCGCCGACACCACGTTTCAGTTCGAGCGCCTCGAGCACCGCCTGCGCGAGCTGAGCTTCCTGAACCCGGGCGTGCGGATCGTGCTGCGCGACGAGCGCGTGGACGCCGAGGGCCAGATCCGCGAGGTGACCTTCCACGCGGCGGACGGCCTCGCGGGGTACGTCCGCCACCTGAACGCGTCCAAGAGCGTGCAGAGCCCCGTGATCGCCGTGACGCGCGAGGACGCCGCCAGCGGCATGCGCGCCGACATCGCGATGCAGTACACGGACGCGATGAACGAGACGCTGCTCGCGTTCGGGAACAACATCCCCAACCGCGACGGCGGCACGCACGTCACCGCCTTCAAGCAGGCGCTCACCGTGGCCATCAACGGCTACGCGCGCCGCAACGGGATCTTCAAGGACGGCAAGGACCAGGTGACCGGCGAGGACCTGCGCGAGGGCCTGGCGGCCATCGTCAGCGTCAAGCTGCGGAACCCCACGTTCAACAACCAGACCAAGGAGAAGCTCCTCAACCCCGAGGTCACGCCCTTCGTGAGCGGCGCGCTGAACGAGCTGCTCGGCGCGTGGCTCGAGGAGCATCCCTCGGACGCGCGCAACATCTGCAACCGCGCGCGCCTGGCCGCCGAGGCGCGCGAGGCCGCGCGCAAGGCGCGCGAGCTCATCAAGCGCAAGGGCGCCCTCGACTCGGGCGGCATGCCGCACAAGCTGGCCGACTGCTCCTCCAACGACGTCGCGCGCACCGAGATGTTCATCGTCGAGGGCGACAGCGCAGGCGGCAGCGCCAAGGGCGGGCGCGACCACGTCCACCAGGCGATCCTGCCGCTGCGCGGAAAGCTGCTGAACGTCGAGCGCGCGCGCCTGGACAAGGTGCTCGGCTTCGAGGAGATCCGCATCCTGATCCAGGCGCTGCAGTGCGGGATCGGCGAGGACTTCGACGTCGCCAGGCTGCGCTACGGCCGGATCGTGATCATGACCGACGCCGACGTCGACGGCAGCCACATCCGGACGCTGCTCCTGACGTTCTTCTTCCGGCAGATGCCCGAGCTGGTCCGGCGCGGCCACGTGTTCATCGCGCAGCCGCCGCTCTACCAGGTGGTGCGCGGCAAGCAGGCCGAGTACGTGCTGAACGACCGCGAGATGGGCGACGCGCTGGTCGAGATGGCGCTGCGCACCTGCTCGCTCGTGGTGCGCGCCGACGACGGCAGCGTCGCGCACGAGGTGCCCGCGGACCGCGTCCGCACCCTGATCCGCATCCTCAACCGGCTCGAGGAGCTGGTGACCGTCTCGCAGCGACGCGGCATCCCGTTCCCGCGGCTCCTGGCCGCACGCCGGGACGACCCCTCGGGCCACGGCCACCTGCCCGGCTGGCAGCTCGCATGGGCCGGCGGCGACGCGCTCTTCTTCACCGAGCAGGACGCGGCGGCGTACATGGCGAAGCACGGCCTCGAGCTCGGCGACGCCCGCCCGGCGGAGGCGCAGGCCGCGTCGCCCGCGCCGAACGCCCCCGCGACGCGCCCGGCGCAGCTGCGCGTCCTGCACGAGAACAAGGAGCTCGAGCGGCTCTTCCAGCAGCTTGCCGCGCACGCGGTGAGCATCGACGACTGGACGCTGGTCCAGGAGGAGAGCGTCACCGGCGAGAAGCTCCCCACCAAGTACGCCTGGCGCGTGCGCAGCGAGAAGGACGGCTCGGAGCAGTTCGTCGAGGCGGCGAACGTGCCCAGCATCCTGCGCACGCTGCACGAGGTCGGCCGGCGCGGCATCGAGATCAAGCGCTTCAAGGGCCTGGGCGAGATGGACGCCTCGCAGCTCTGGGAGACCACGATGGATCCGGCCAAGCGCACGCTGCTGCGCGTCACGTGGGACGCCGCGAGCGAGGCCGACGCGCTCTTCTCGATCCTGATGGGCGAGAACGTCGAGCAGCGCCGCAGCTACATCGAGAAGCACGCCCTCGAGGTCAAGAACCTGGACGTGTGACCGCGGGCGGCGCGAACCAGCCCTCGGGCAGGCCGCCCACGGGCAGCGCCACGCGTTCCACCACGATCGAGCGGGGCTCCGGGCGGCGCGCGCCGCGCGGGCCGGGAGGTCCGCCGGGCGGATGCATGCCCGCTGCAGGCGGACGGTCGCCGCGCGCGGCGGGCGGTGGGCCGTCGGCGTGCGCGCGCGGCCGGTCCGCGTGCGGCGGCAGGCGGTCGCCGTGCGGCGGCGGCGGCGGACGGTCGCCGAAGGCAAAGCTCGCGCGCAGCACGCGCTTGGTGTCCGGGTCGAGGACGAGCTCCACGCGCTCGGGCCCGCGGAACGCGCGGTCCACGCGCGTGGCGCAGAGCTGCATGCGGCCGTCCGCGTCGCAGCGCGCGATGTCGTAGCCCGCGGCCAGGTCCGCAAGCAGCACGTCGAGCCGGTCGACGAGGAGGTCCCCTTCCGGCGTCTCGATCCAGCGCGGCCACGGCGCGTCGCCGGGCAGCTCGCGCACGTCCGTGCCGGGCTCGATGACCCAGGCGCGCGCGCCGTCGGCGGCACGCACCATCCGGCGCCCGTCCGGCAGGTCGAGGTCGAGGCGCACGTGCGTCGCGTCGCGCACGTCGAGCGTGCCGGAGGCGCGGCGAGGTGCGTCCTCGCCGGGCGGCGCGGGGAACTCGAGGTCGATCCGGTAGCGGCGGTCGCCGCCGCCCGATTCCGCGGCCTGCGCCGCGCGCAGCAATGCGCCCGCGGTCGCCGGGCCCGGCGACAGCATGATCGCCGCGCCCACGAAGACCGCCACCGACGCGGCCGCGGCGAGCGGAGTGCGCCAGTCGAGCCGCCCGATGCGCAGGCGCCGCACGCCGCCCGCCTGGCCGGCGCGCGCCGCGTCCATCGCGCGCCCGACCAGCGCGCCGACGCGTGCGGGCGTGTCGAGGCGGCGGTGGTCCAGCATCCCGCCCACCCAGCGGTCGGTGGCGGTCTCCTCGTGCTCGTGGCGCAGGTCGCTCATGCGGCGGCTCCCTTCGATTCCATGCACGCGGCGATCATCGCCCGCGCGCGCTGCAGCCTCTTCTTGGTGGCCTCGACGCTGGCCCCGACCTCGCGCGCGATCGACGCCACCGGCGCGTCGAGCCGGTAGCAGAGGTGGATCGGCACGCGGTACTCGTCGGGCAGGCCCGACACGCATTCGTCGAGCGCGGACATGCGCCGGCGGAACGCCTCGGCATCGTCGCGGTCGGCGGCCTCGGCGCGGCGGTCGATGCCGTCGAGCACGGCCTCGTCCACCGGTCGCTCGCGCCAGAGGCGCGAGCGGTGGTCCATGACCAGGTTGCGTGCGATGCCCCGCATCCACGCGCCGAAGGGGCGCGCACGGTCGTAGTCGGGCAGGCGGCGCCATGCCACCAGCACGGTCTCCTGGAAGAGGTCGTCGACGCTGGAGGCCGGCACCGACGCGCGCAGGTAGGCGAGCAGGCGGTCGGCCTGCTCGCGCACCAGGATCTCGAAGACGTCCTCGGCGTTGGGCATCGGGGGCTCACCCATGTTGCCCGGAACGGCCGCCGGGGGACAGGCTCACCCGGCCTCGCGGAACCCCCGCTCCCGCAGCTGGCAGGCGTCGCAGCGTCCGCAGGGCGTGCCGGCGGGGGTGGGGTCGTAGCAGCTGATGGTCCGGGACAGGTCGACCCCCAGCGCACGGCCCCGCCGGACGATGTCGGCCTTCCCCATCCGCAGGAGCGGCACGTGCACCCGCATCCATCGCTCGCCGCGCGCGGCGGCCTCGACCCCGGCGCGGGTCGCCAGGTTCGCCAGGCGCTCGAACGCCTCGACGAACTCGGGCCGGCAGTCGGGGTAGCCGGAGTAGTCGATGGCGTTGACGCCGATGGCGATGTCGCGCGCGCCCGTGGATTCCGCCATCGCCAGCGCGTGCGCCAGGAAGATCGTGTTGCGCGCCGGCACGTAGGTCACCGGAATGCCGTGGGCGACCGCCACGTCGCGGTCCTTGGGGACGGCGATGTCGGCGGTCAGCGCGCTCGCGCCGAAGGCACGCAGGTCGATGCGCGCGGTGCGGTGCGACGCGGCGCCCAGCATGCCGGCCACCTCGGCGGCCCGCTCGAGCTCGACGCGGTGGCGCTGCCCGTAGTCGAAGCTGAGCGCATGGCACTCGAACCCGGCGTGGCGCATCTCGGCGAGCACCACCGCAGAGTCCATGCCGCCGGAGAGGAGGACCACCGCGCGGGGCGCCGCGCTCATGCCGGGCTCGCCACCGTCTCGAGCACCTGCTGCAGGATGCGGCGCGCCGTCTGCGTGTCGGCGTGGTGCATCGAGGTGCGCGTCACCACGCGGTGCGCGCACACGGGCAGCACGTTGGAGACGATGTCCTCGGGCACGCAGTGGCCGCGGCCGTCCATCAGCGCCGTGGCGCGCGCCGCCTGCGCGAGCGCCAGCGTGCCGCGCGGGCTGATCCCCACCTGCAGCTCCTCGTGGACGCGCGTGGCCGCGGCGATCGAGATGGCGTAGTCGACCAGCGAGCGGTCCATGCGGATGGCGTCGACCGCCTCCTGCAGGGCCACCAGCCGGGCACCGTCCATCACCGGGCGCAGGTCGCGAAGGGCCGTGCGCGAGGGCTGGCGCAGCACGATGCGGCCCTCGTCGTCGGGGCTCGGGTAGCCGAGCGAGATGCGCATCAGGAAGCGGTCGAGCTGGTTCTCGGGCAGGAAGTAGGTGCCCTCGAACTCGTAGGGGTTCTGCGTCGCCACCACCATGAACGGCACCGGCAGCGGGAACGGCTGCCCCTCGGCCGTCACCGTGCCCTCGGACATGGCCTCGAGCAGCGCGCTCTGCGTGCGCGGGGTGGCGCGGTTGATCTCGTCGGCGAGCACGACGTTCGCGAACACCGGGCCGCGCTTGAACTCGAACGTGTCCGTCTCGCGGCGGTAGACGCTGACGCCGGTGACGTCGGAGGGCAGCAGGTCGGGCGTGCACTGGATGCGCGCGAACGAGCAGTCGATGCTGCGCGCGAGCGCGTTGGCGAGCACGGTCTTGCCGACGCCGGGAACGTCCTCGATCAGCACGTGGCCGCGCGCCAGGATGCACGCCACCAGGCGGTCGACCGCCTGCCGGTTCCCCATGTAGACGGAGGCGATGTTCTCTCGCAGGCGATTGAGCGGAGCGACGTCGGTCATGCGCGGCGCCTGCAGCGCGGCAAGTATATCGTTCGGCCCGTGCAGCCCGCCCATCCATCCGACGACGGACCCGTGCTCGACGTCGAGGTGCGGTGCGTGCGCTGCCGCTACGACCTGCGCGGCTGCCGCATCTTCCGCGCGTGCCCCGAGTGCGGGCTGCCGGCGATCTCGAGCGTCAGCGCGCACGCAGACCCCGGGATTTCCGAGCTTTCCCACCCAAGCGACCCGGGCTCCGCCGCCGCCGCGGTGGCCGCGATCGCCGCCGCGCCGCTCGTCGCGGTGCTGCTGCAGGGCTCGGGGCCCGCGATGCGCCAGGTCGACGCGCTCGCCGGGCGCGGGTCGTCGTTCCCGTCGCAGGTGGAGCGGCCCGCCTGGCTCGTGGCCTCGGTCGCGCTCGCCGTGGCCGCGGCGGTCGCGGCGCGCGGGCTGTCGGAGGCGCGAAACCCGGAGCTTGCCGCCTCGCTCGGGCGCGGGCGCACGGTGCGGCTCCTTGCGGCGCTCTGGGGGTGGTCGGCGGTGCTCGCGGCGGCGTTCGCCGCCTCGCTCACGCCGCTCGGCGACGCGCAGAGCTTCCCCTTGGTGGCGCTTGCCGCGCAGGTGCTGCCCTCGGCGCTCGCGCTGACGTGGCTCTCGCCCGTCCTGGCCCGCATCGGCGCGCTGAGCCGCAACTACCGCGAGGCCCGGCACGGGCAGCAGAGCGCCGACCTGGTCACCGTCACGCTGGTGGCGTGCCTCGGGCTCTGGGTGACGCTGCCTGCGATCCGCGGCGCGGTCGGCGACGACTGGGCGCTGGTCGCGTGGGCACTTGCCGCATTCCTGGCCGTGATCACGGTGCTGGGCCTGGCGTACCTGGCCGCCAACGGCTGGGTGATCGCCCGGAGCCTGCGCCGGCCCCGGATCGACCCCCGCCGGCTGCGCTGACCACCCGCCGATCCGCTGCCGTTCTGGCAGCATCGGGGTGGGTTGGCACCGTGGGCTGACGCCGCGCCAACCGCCCGGGGCGCCGCTGGCACGCGCAGGTGCAGGCCGCCCGGAGCGAGTCCTTGCAGTCCAGGAGCGCACAAGGCCAGTTTCCTCAGGCATTTGCGCACTTTTTCACCCCCGGGCCACCTCGCCCCCTGCGGCTGGCACGGCCGTTGCACCTGCAAGGGGCGACCACCGCACTGATTTCGCAACCAATCCGCTGGAGACACGACCCATGGCACTCAAGGAACTGGCCTTCGACACCGACGCCCGCAAGCA
>Ga0075471_10003285_pt1 | contig 10521 bp, 11 predicted proteins | sample DEB19_08_DNA_2_FD_74787 | JGI IMG/M metagenome (GOLD analysis project Ga0075471, IMG submission 74787) | Aqueous microbial communities from the Delaware River and Bay under freshwater to marine salinity gradient to study organic matter... | ecosystem: Environmental > Aquatic > Marine > Coastal ... | reverse complement strand
AGAGCCGTTGCGCCCGACCAGCGCCACGCGCTCGCCTTCCGCAACGGCCAGTTCGGCATTTTCGAGAATGGGACGCCCGCCGAAGGTAAGGCCGATGCCGCGAAGGTGAAGGAAGATCCTGCTCATGAGGACCGAGGCTCTAGCCTAAACCTTGGGTCCACTCCAGTCCCCCAGGTAAGCCTGGAGGCCGGGCATGTCCGTCGCCGCGAAGAGGTCCGCCGTGGGGCGCAGTGCCACGATGTGACCGGTCTCGAGATAGGCGGTGTGGGTGGCCGCCGCCAGCGCATCTTCGGGCTGGTGGGTGACCATCACCACGGTGAGGCGCCGTGCCTGCTGCATAGCCTTCACGAGGTCCAGCATGTCGCGCCGCATGGCGGGGCCGAGCGCCGCAAAAGGCTCGTCGAGCAGCAGCACCGGCCGGTCGCGCACCAGCGCACGCGCCACGGCCACGCGCTGGCGCTCGCCGCCCGAAACCTCGCCGGGCTTCCTGTGCATCAGCGCGCCGAGGCCAACTTCCACAAGAGCCGCATCGACACGTGCCTTCTGCTCCGCATCGAGCCGCAGCGACGGCGACACGCCGAGTGCCACGTTGTGCCACAGGTCGAGATGCGCGAAGACGTTGTTGTCCTGGAAGATCATGCTGACCGGGCGCTGGTCCGGCGGGAGCTGTGTCACATCCACGCCGCCGATCAGCACACGTCCCTGCTCGGGCGATTCGAAACCAGCAATGAGATTGAGAAGCGTCGACTTGCCGCCGCCCGAGGGGCCAATCACCGCGGTGAAAGACCCCTTGGGGAAATTCGAGTCAAACTGCATCTCCATCTCTTCATAGCGAAAGCGGACGTGGTCGAGCGTGATCATCGCTGGTTGCTCCAGCGTTCGGCCAGGGTGGAGAAGGCGAGCACGATGGCGCTCAGCACCAGCGCGGTGCCGATGGCCGCGTCGAAGCGGTAGCTGCCCATCTGGCGGTAGATCAGCGCGGGCAGTGTCACGAAGTCCTGCGTGCCGAAGAGGGAGATCGCCGTGAGATCGCCCAGCGACAGGATGAGCGCCAGGACGAGGGAGAGGCCGATGGCACGCTTCATCACCGGCAACTCGACCAGGCGAAAGCGGCTCCAGCCGGACAGCCCCAGGCTGAGGCACAGCCGGTCATGCGCCTCGGCCGACTGGGCAAGGGCGGGCATCAGCACGCGGGCGACGAACGGCAGCGACATCAGCGCATTCATGGCGATCACGAGGAAGGCCGCAAGCCCCGTCGTGCCCGCATAGGCAATGAGGCTGATGAACCAGCCCGTGGCAAGTGCCGCCGGAGGCACTATCCACGCGGCGAGCACGGCGATGGACGCGAGCTTCCGCCATGCGCCGCTGCGCACCGCCAGCGTGGCCAACGGCCAGACCACGGCAAAGGCGAGCGCTGCACTGGCCATGCCAAGGCCCAGGCTCGTCAGCAGCGCGCGCACGAGCAGGGGAGACGGATTGATGTGCAGAAGGCCAGCCGCGACCAGCGCCACCAGCGGCGGCAGGAGCAGCAACAAGGCGAGCAGCACGACAACCCCGTCGAGCAGGCGGGCCAGGGTCGGGCGCCCGTCATGGCGCTTCGGTTGCAGCCGCAGCGCCGGCCAGCCTGCGGCAAGGCCGCCCCAGGCCTGCGCGACAAGCGCCAGCGTGGCGCAGAGCGCCAATTGCACCAGCGCCAGCATCGAGGCGCGCTGCGGATCGAAATCGGAGCGCAGCGACTGGTAGATCGCCACCTCCAGCGTGGTGGCGCGCGGGCCGCCGCCCAGCGTCAGCACCACGGCGAAGCTCGCCGCGCAGAGCAGGAAGATGAGCAGTGCCGCACCCGCGACCCCGCCCTTGATGGCGGGCCATTCGACGAGGCGCCAGATGGCAAGCGGACCCAGCCCCAGCTGTGCCGAGAGCTTCCAGCTCTCCGCCGGAATGCGTTCGAGGTCGCCAAGGATCAGCCGTGCGGCCAGCGGCACGTTGAAGAACACATGCGCCAGCAGGATGCCCTGCAGGCCATAGATGTCGAACACGCCGCCGAGCCAGCCCTTCGCGCCATAGACCTCGATGATGCCGATGATGACGACGATGGCAGGCAGTGCCAGCGGCAGGTTGAGCAGGCGCAGCAGCAGCGCGCGTCCGGGGAAGGAGGATTGCCGTGCCAGCGCGCGCGCCAGCGGCAGGCCGAGGGCAAGCGAGAGAACCGTGGAAAGCCCCGCCTGCAGCAACGTGAAGCGCAACACGCGCAACACGTAAGGGTCAAGCCCCGCGAGCCCCTGCTCCAGTCCCATGCGCAGCACGGGCAGGAAGCCCGCGGCAAGGGCGAGAGCGAGAAGGGCGAGCGCCGCAGAACCCGGCGCTCGCGATGGTTGGTAGGCGATCACGCAGCCACTGCTACTTCGCGGTTGCGTTCAGCCACTCGTCGATCCAGGCGCGGCGGTTCTGGTCCACCTCGTCGGGCGAATAGAGCAGCGCCTTCGCTGGCTTCACCAGCTGGTCGAAGGCGGGGGGCAGAGGTGCGGAGGTCTTGCCTGCCGGGAACATCCAGTTGTTGGTCGGGATCTCGTCCTGGAAGCCCGGTTCCATCATGAAGGCGAGGAACTTGGCAGCGAGGTCCTGATGCTGGCTGCCGGCGACGATGCCACCCACCTCGACCTGCATGTAGTGGCCCTCGGCGAAGGAGGCCGCCTTGTAGCGGTCGGTGTTCTCGGCGATCACGTGATAGGCGGGCGAGGTGGTGTAGGACAGCACCATCGGCGCCTCGCCCTTGGTGAACAGCGCGTAGGCCTCGGACCAGCCCGGCGCCACGGTGAGGATGCGGGGCTCCAGCTTCTTCCAGGCATCGGCGGCCTTGTCGCCATAGACCTGCTTCATCCACAGCAGGAAGCCGAGGCCGGGCGTCGAGGAGCGCGGGTCTTCCAGCACGATCTTCTGCGCGGGGTCGCCATTCACCAGTTCGTCCAGCGACTTCGGCGGGTCCTTCATGGTCTGGCTGTCATAGACCACGGCGAAATAGCCATAGTCGAAGGGCATGAAGTATTCATCCGTCCACGCAACGGGCGTCTTCGCCTGTTTCACGTCCAGCCCGTGCCTGGCGAAAAGACCGGTTTTCGCGGCCTCGGTGGTGAGGTTGGTATCGAGGCCCAGCACCACGTCGGCCTTGGTGTTCTTGCCCTCGAGCTTCAGGCGGTTGAGCATGGCCACGGCATCGCCGGGCGCCACCCATTCCAAGGTGCAGTCGCAGGTCTTCTCGAAGGCTTCCTTCACCTTGGGGCCGGGGCCCCACTCGGCGACGAAGCTGTCATAGGTGTAGACGGTGAGCGTATCCTTCGCCATCGCGGGTGCGGTGAGCGACAGGAGCGCGAACAGAGCGGTGAGTGTCTTCTTCATAAATACCTCCATTCGCCGTTGGATGGAGGTTTGGACAGGTCCTTCCGGAATGTCCGCCCGCAATCCCTCCGCCGGCATGATCCGGATCAGGTTCAGCGGGTCCGGGGCATAAGCCCCGTCTCAGCCGCTTATGCGGCACCCCGTTGAGAGCGGGTAAAGAGCTAGGGCTTCTTGGGTGCGCTGGCAAGAGGCTTTTGCTAGAAGCAGCGCATGACACGTTTTGCAATCCTGCTCGGCGGCGACCTCACCGTCACGCCGCGCCTCAAGTCCCAGATCCGCGAGGCCCGGGTGATCGCCGCCGACAGCGGCATGATGCACGCCGCAGCGCTGCGGCTCATTCCGGAACTCTGGGTGGGCGACTTCGACTCTTCCGGTTCCGAACTCACGCTGCAGTACCGCGACGTGCCGCGCGAGACATTCCCGGCGGAAAAGGACGCCACCGACGGCGCCATCGCGGTGGAGGAGGCGATGCGGCGCGGCGCGACCGAGATCATGCTGCTGGGTGGCCTCGGAGGACAGACCGACCACACCACCGGCCTTCTGGGCCAGAGCATCCGGATCGCACGGCAGAACATCGCCTGCCTGCTGACGAGCGGGTTAGAAGAGGCATGGCCGCTGATCGGTGGCCGCATACGCGTGGACCTGCCAGCGGAGACGCGGCTCAGCATCATTCCGTTCACGGATCTTCAGGGGCTGGACCTTGCCGGCGTGAAGTGGCCGCTGGCGAACCGCGATGTGCCCGTCGGCTCCACCCTCACCCTTTCCAACGTGGCACTGGGGCCGGTGGAGATTTCATTGAAGCATGGCCATGGCATCGCCATCGCCTATCCGCCGCAGGCCGCCGATGTCTGAGTTGAAAATAGAGGGCATGGGCCGCCGCGGCGAAGGTGTGGCGCAGCTCGAGGACCGCACCGTCTTCGTGCCGGGAACGCTGCCGGACGAGACGGTGACGGCGGCAGGCGACGGCGACCGGCTGGCACTCGTGGCGATCGAGCGGGCATCGCCTGATCGCGTGGCACCCTTCTGCCAATATTACGGCCGCTGTGGCGGCTGCCAGCTGCAGCATTGGCGGGAGGAGCCCTATCGAGCGTGGAAAGCGTCTCTGGTTTCAGAACAGCTGAAGGCGCGCGGCCTGCCGCATGCGGTGAGCGGCATCGTCGATGCGCATGGCGCAGGCCGCCGCCGCGTGAGCCTGCATGTGAGGAAACGCGATGGCGTGGTGACGGCGGGCTTCATGGAGGCGCGCACCCACACGCTGCTCGACATCGCCCAGTGCCCCATCCTCGAACCCGGCATGATGCGAGCCTTCGACATCGGCCGCGCCATCGGGACGAGACTCTCGGACTGCGATGTGGCGGTGACGGCGACGCTGACGGGCCTCGACGTGAGCGTGCGCGCCGAGCGCAAGTTCGCCCAGGCCGAACACGCGAAGCTCGCCAGCTTCGTGACCGACCTGCAATTGGCAAGGCTCAGCGTCAATGGCGAGGTGATTGCCACTGCCGTGCCGCCGCGCCTGCAGATCGGCAAGGCCAGCGTGGCGCTGCCGCCCGGCGGCTTCCTGCAGGCCACCGCATGTGGCGAGGAAACGCTCGCGCGGCTGGTGATCGAGGCGCTGGGCAAACCCAAAAGTGTCGCCGATCTGTTCTGCGGCGTCGGCCCCTTCGCCTTCCGCATGGCCGAGCGTGCGCGGGTGGAGGCCTACGACAATGACCGCCCGGCCATTGCAGCCCTCAACGCGGCCGCCAAGGTGACGCCCGGCCTCAAGCCCATCACCGCCGCGGTGCGCGACCTGTTCCGCGAGCCGCTGGTGCCGAACGAGATGAAGGAACTCGACGCCGTCGTCTTCGACCCGCCGCGCGCCGGCGCCGAAATGCAGGCGAGGCAATTGGCGCGATCCAAGGTGAAGACCGTGGTCGCCGTGTCCTGCGACGCCGCCACCTTCGCGCGCGATGCGGAGATCCTCGTAACCGGCGGCTATGCGCTGAAGCGCGTGACGGCGGTGGACCAGTTCAAGTGGTCATCCCATGTCGAGATCGTCGCGCAGTTCACGCGCTGATCTGTTGCAGGCCTGCCACAGCGGAACCATTTCGAGACGGTGCACTTCCATAAGTTGCGCTTTGCTGTTACGAAGCAGCCTCACGCAATCGAACAGAGGAGAATCGGCCATGGGAGTAACCTTTACGCGCTGCTGATCTCCGGGCCGCACTGAGGCTCGGGCCTCAGGCGGATAGCGTATTCGCGCTTCAGGCGCTTTCATCACATCACTGAACCTTGTCATCGGCCTGCGCCGCGCTCTTTTGCGCGTGCCGAGCAGCTGCGTGACGACCGCCGTTTCACGCGCATGGGCAGCCCCATGTTGTCGCGATGGAGACCTGCATGTTCTCTCTCAAGTTCGACCTGCTCTTCCCCACACTGGGCATGGCGAAGGCAGCCGCCCGCAAACTCAATACCGGCCTGAAGCGGAAGGACGTTCCAATCGAGCCGCGCGAACTCTACCGCATGCAGCAGGAGCTGCGCGCGGCAGAGGACCGCATCCGCTACCAGGTGACGGCCGGGAGGTTGTTCATGTGAAAGAGCGGGTGCTAGCATGCTGCCATGGATGCCGATGTGATTGTGGTGGGTGCGGGGCTGGCGGGTGCGGCCGCCGCGCTCAAGCTGGCGAAGGCCGGGAAGCATGTGCGCGTCATCGAGGCGCGCGACCGCTGCGGCGGGCGCGGCTTTGCGCGGCGTTATGCCGGTGACGGTCCATCGCTGGAATTCGGCGGCGCCTGGATCACGCCCTGGCACCACCGCCTGCGGGCGCTGGTGCCGGAGCATGGCCTGAGCCTCCGCCCGCGCGCGCCCGTCACCAACCGTCTTTGGCTGCGCGATGGCGCGCTGCACGATCTCCCCGCCTCGCCCGCCGAGGTGACGGCACATGAACGCGCCATCGCGCGGGTCGCCGCCGATTCGATCCTGCTCAAGAAGGGTGTCACGGAGAACGAGAAGGGCGAGGCGCTGACCGGCATTTCCTTCGCCGCCTATCTCGACCGTCTCGCCTGCCCGCGCGCCACGCGTGACGTATTCTCCGCCTGGTGGACAGTGTCCGGCAATGGCGACCACGCCAAGGTGGCCGCTTCCGAGTTCCTCGCCAGCTGCAGCTACGACAACGGCCTCGCCGAGGGCATGATCAGCTTCTGGACCGACACGGTGGTGCCCGGCATGGGCGTGCTGGCCGAGCGCATGATCGCGGCTTCGGGTGCCGAACTCACACTCGCGGAACCGGTGACACAGGTGCTGCAGGAGAGTCGCCACGTCGAAGTGGCCGCAGGCGCGCGCCGCCATCGCGCCAAGGCCTGCGTGCTCGCACTGGGCCTCAACCAGCTGCGCGGCGTCGGCTTCACGCCATGGCTGTCGGACTCCAAGACAGCTGCTATCGCCCTTGGCCATGGCGGGCGAAGCTTCAAGCTGTGGATCCGCGCGGAGGGGGTGCCCGTGGGCACGCTGGTGACGGGCGATGGCAGCGGGCTGGAATTCGCCTTTGCCGAACGCGCCGAAGGCGGCACCACCTACATCGTCGCCTTCGGGCTGATGCAGGACGGGAACCACCCGAACGATCCCGCCTGGGTGAAGGCGCAGGCGGCGAAATTCTTCCCCAACGCCCGCGTGCTGTCGCATGACTGGCACGACTGGGTGGACGATCCCTTCGCGCGCGGCACATGGGTGGCAGCACTCGCGGGCCACGAGGCCGGATATGATTGGGCGAACTGGCAGCCGGAAGGGCGCATCGCCTTCGCCTCCTCCGACTATGCGCGCGAGCAGGCCGGTTGGTTCGAGGGTGCGGTCATCTCCGGCGAGGACGCGGCCGGTGCCGTGCTGAAGCTCAGCTGAACAGCTGGCCGAACGCGTCCATCGAGGTGTTGGCACCGCAGACCACGACGCCGACGCGCTCGTCCTTCTCGGGCTTGTAGGCGCCCGACAAAAGGGCCGCGAAGGCCGCCGCGCCGCCAGGCTCGGTGACGAGCTGCATCCCGCGCCACAGGTAGCGCTGGGCATGACGGATGTCGTCATCCGAGACGAGGGCGACCCCGGCGATGTGCTGCTTCGCGATGTCGAACATCAGCCCGCCCACGGTGGTGGCCCCGAGCGAATCGGCGGCGAGGCCCGACGTCTTCACCGGCACGCGCTCGCCCGCGGCGAGCGTTGCGTGCAGCGTGTTGCAGGTGAAGGGCTCGACGCCCACGATCTTCACACCCGACTGGTACCACGCGGCAATGCCGCCGATGAGGCCGCCGCCACCCACGGCGACGAGCAGCGTATCGAGCCCCGGCGCCTGCGCCTCGAGCTCGCGGCCCAGCGTGCCCTGGCCCTCGAGCGTCGCTTCCGCGTCATAGGCGTGCACGCTTGCCGCCCCGCTCTCCGCAACCCACGCCTCGCACAAGGCCAGCGCCTCGGAATAATTCGCACCCTTCTGCACGATCTCGGCACCATAGGACGCGATGCGCGCGACCTTGGCGGGCGACGAGATTTCAGGAACGAAGATCTTCGCCGTGTAGCCAAGCTGCCGAGAGGCATAGGCCACCGCGGCGCCATGGTTGCCGCCGGACGCGGTGGCAACGCCACCCGGCCCCACGCTTGCCTGCAGCAGCGTGTTGAAGGCGCCGCGCGACTTGAAGCTGCCGGCATGTTGCATGAGCTCGAGCTTCAGCGTGACAGGAAGCGCCACGCCGGCGACCGTCACGTCGATGACAGGCGTGCGGCGGACGTGGTTGACGATGCGCGCGGCCGCGCGGGTGATGGCGTCACGCGTGATCATTCGGCGGGCGCCACGCTGACCATGGTGTCCGACTTGCCGCCGAACACCTGATCGTAATAGCGCTTCTGCGCCTGTGCTGCGGTGAGCGCATTGCGCATCAGGATCGCCACGGTGACGGGGCCGACGCCGCCGGGCACGGGCGTGATCCAGCCCGCCGTTTCCGCACAGGCGTCATAGTCGACGTCGCCCACCGTGATGTTCCTGCCGTTCTCCTCGATCTGGTTGATGCCGATGTCGATGACGGCGGACCCCGGCTTGATCATGTTGGGCGTGATGAAGCGCGGCTTGCCCACCGCCACGAAGATCGCATCCGCCGCGCGCGAATGGACGGCGAGATTGCGCGTCATGTGATGGCACACGGTCACGGTGGCACCCTCCGCCATCAGCAGGAAGGCGATCGGCTTGCCGACGATTTCCGAGTGGCCGATCACGACGACCTCGAGGCCCTCGAGCTTGAGGCCGGTGCGCTTGAGGAGTTCGACCGAGGCGGCGGCCGTGCAAGGTGCCAGCGACGTATCGCGATAGACGATGTTGCCGATCGAGGCCGGATGCATGCCCTCAACGTCCTTCAGCGGGTGGACGGCCGTCTGCAATTCGCGGATGTCGAGGTGATTGGGCACCGGGCGCTGGATGATGACGCCGGTCACGCGCGGGTCGGTGTTCAGTGCCTGCAGCATGGCCAGCATCTCGACACGCGAGACGGATGCCGGCAGATGCCGCTCCTCGAACATGATGCCCGCCTTCTCGGCTCCACGCGCCTGGTTGCGGACATAGAGTTGCACGGCCGGCACGTCGCCGATGGTGATCGAGACAAGCTTCACCGGCCAGCCCTTGGAGGCGAGGTCCTCGACACCCTCATAGACGGCGCGGGTGATCTCCTCGGCGATGGGCTTGCCCATCAGGGCATTGTGGCGGGTGGCGGTCTGGGCGTTCATTCTCGGCACTTTCGCTCGGATAGGCGTCTCTTTGTCATGCCGAGATTGCCATGCGCAAGCCCCTTGCATCATGCGGCGGATCTGAAGGAAAGCGGATGCTGCGCCCTTCCGCGATGCGGCGTGCACTCCATGCGCAGGCGCAGGCATCAATGAGGTCGTCTGCACCCACATCGGCCCGGCGATAGTTCGGCGCAGCCAGGTCCAGCAGCGGAAAGCCGGCCTTTACCAGCAGCGCCCTCCGGAGTTCAAGACCCGGCGCGTTCGGCTGGCCCTTCACTTTCTTCGGCAGGGGCAGCGGTGTTTCGCCGTTCATCGCCCAGAAGGCAAGTTCGGGATGGACCTCGACGATGCGCGACTGCAACGCCGGGGTGATCAGCGCGTCGATCTCGCGCATCTTGGGGAAGATGTGGAAGATCTGCTTCGACACCTTCTTTGGCGGATCGGAACTGGCGAGATTGGCCGCACAGGATTCGCGGTAGTCGAGGCACATGACGGCGGCGCGCGACGGCACCGAGAACACGCTCGACTGCCGCGCACCCAGCCGCTGGCGCACCTCGCGTTCCGCCACACGGCCCGAGCCCTGCGGGAAGCCGATGGGCATGTCGACGGCGATCACCGCCGCATCCATCGCGGCGACCTCGGCAAAGCTGCGGCACAGGTGGTGCGAGACGGTCTCTGCCCAGCGCACCGCGATCCAGCCACCAGGGCAGCCATCAACGCCGATGACAGGCATCATGATCCGTGCAGTGCGCCCGCCACGTTCAGCACCGTGGTGCCGGAGCTGAGTGCGATGGCGCGGGCCAGCGTCTTCATCGCCGATGCAAAGGCCTGCTGCGGTGGCTGTTCGAGGCGCGCGGCGAGATAGAGGCCGCTCAGGAAATCGCCCGTCCCGTTCGGCACCTTCGCGAGTTTCGGCGCGGCGATGCGATGAACTTCATGCGGCATCACCAGCAAGGTGGCGAGGCCGTCCCGCGCGGGAACGGAGGTGGCGAGCACTTCCGGCAGTGACAGCGAACGCGCGGCGGCGATGGCGCTCGCCTCATCCATAACCTCATGGCCGGACAGCCAGGCAAGCTCGAAGGCGTTGGGCGTCAGGCAACTGGCGCGCGGAAGGAGATGCGTGCGGATCGCCTCGGCCACATCCTGCGGGATATAGAGCCTGCCGTGGTCGCCCATCACCGGATCGACGAGCAGATAGGGCACCGCCACGCGGCCCAGCAGGCCGGCGACTTCCGCCACCTGCCCCACGCTGGCGAAATAGCCGGTCAGAACAGCATCGAGATCGGACAATGCGCCCAGTGCCTCGAGTGCGGCGAACATGCACGCCATGTCGTCCGCCTGCGTGCGGAAGCCCGCGGGGGCACCATGGCCGGGATGGTTCGACAGCGTGATGGTCGG
>Ga0075471_10003284_pt1 | contig 10523 bp, 10 predicted proteins | sample DEB19_08_DNA_2_FD_74787 | JGI IMG/M metagenome (GOLD analysis project Ga0075471, IMG submission 74787) | Aqueous microbial communities from the Delaware River and Bay under freshwater to marine salinity gradient to study organic matter... | ecosystem: Environmental > Aquatic > Marine > Coastal ... | reverse complement strand
GCACAACCTAGACTATCTGTAGCTAACAAGTTATTTAACGCTATGGACTTAGACTTGAAATTTGAAGCAGTTAATAAATTGGGTGTTTCATAGGTATTAATCAACCCCTGCTATTCTTGGTGGGGGTTTTAATTTTTTTATTATGACTTGGAACGATATTAACCTTTACCAGTATCAGCAAATAATTGAAGCTAACAAAATAGAGCATCCTATTGATAGAATAGATAGGCTTATAGGTGTAGTAAACAACTGGACTGCTAACCAAGTAAATAGCTTATCAGTAGAAAAATATAATGAGGAAGTTAAAAAGCTATCTTTCTTAGACAATGAACCAGACGGAAAGCCAGTTAAGTTTATAGACGTAAACGGCAAAAGGTACAAGTGCGTTTATGACGTGAGGAGGATGCCTAGTGCTAGGTATATAGAATCTAAAGTATTCCAGACAGACTTAATACCTAACCTGCACAAGTTAGCAGCTAGTATGGTTATCCCTATGAAGAAAACTATATGGGGATGGAAGGAAGCGGAATATGATAGTATCATGCACCCAGTTTACGCTGAAGATATGTTAGAAGCTAAATTTAAAGACATATACCATTCCATTGTTTTTTTTTATCATGTATATCGGATTTGGATAGAGGTTTCAAAGGGTTATTTGATGAGCCAGTTGCAGATGCAGGGAGTGAACCAGTCGGAAAAGGCTCTAGCAGATTTGTTGAGTATTATGGATGGCAGTATAGCACCACACAAGTTGCAGAGTACTATCGTATCACGCTTAACGAAGCATATCAACTACCAGCCATAGAGTACCTAAACGCACTCTCCTATTTGAAAGCCTATAGGGATTATCTTAGATAATCTCTTTTTTTTTGGGCATTTATAGGAGTGAACAAGCAACAAGCACAATTCATAAGGGAGCAGTTTTTAGCAAGATTTAAAGACCAGTATAATAGGGTAGATATTAATGCTTTACCTATACTGGAACAAATACTTGCACAAGCAGGTTTAGATTTTAATGATACTATCAGAAGAAACCTAGAGAAGGCTAATGCTATTAGTACGGGTGCTTTAGCAGATGTATCAGCACCACAAGTAGAAGCTACTGGTAGCGGTTACACTCTATCGGTAGGTTACCCTTTAGGCTCTAAACAAATGGAGTACTATGATTTTGTCAACAAGGGTGTTGCTGGTGTAGGAGGTAAGAACGCTAAGCCTAAAAAGAATTCTGGTGATTATAAATTCAAGTCTAAGTTCCCAAATAGGAAGATGGCTGCTTCTATCTTTTCATGGCTGAATAAGGCTAGGAAATCAGTTATAACGGATAGGGTAGATTTATCTGGAGTGCAGAGGAAAAGAAGAAGATTAGCAACAACTTTAAACGAAGCAGCTAATAAGAAGCGGTTAGCTTATGCTATTTCATCTGCAATTAAGAGGGATGGTATAAAAGCTACCTATTATTTTGATAGGGCAATTACAGAAAACTTTACACAAGATTTTAAAGACGCTTTGAGTGTGGCTCTTGGCGGTGATATTATTTTACAAATAAGGCAATATGGCAATAACAATAGTAACTAGTCCTCCTGCGGATAGTTGTATAAATGACAATATATGGGTAACTGCTAGTTCTACCAATTCTGGTACAACTAACTTTAAGTTTGTATTTGACATAGTTATAGGAGGAACAACTGTTTCAAGGAGTAAGGTATTTCCTAATCCTAGTGATAGTTATGGTTATTTTAATACTGCCCCTATTGTTAGGAATTATGTAAGTAATTACTTTGAGCCTAGTGGTTCTTCTATTCTAGTTCAATCTGGTGGAGATTGGGCAGTAGCCTATCAATTACAAATAAGAGAAGAAGTAAGCGGAGGTATTAATGTTCTTCCAGACGCTTCGGCTAGTTATTCAGCTAAAAACTTCTATTATCCTTTATACGCTGATTTGTATTCTAGTGGTTCTGTAACTTTAGATAATGTTTATAACATAGCTTTAGATAAGTACACAGACGATTTCTTAACCGAAAGGGATTTAACTAATGCCCAAAATAAATACGGAAATAAATTCTTTATCAGTTACTACAAATATGAGGGATTAAATGAAACGGCTTATGTTAGAACGCTAGACGCTGCAGGTAATATAGTTGCTTCACATAATGCAGCTATAACTTTATCTAGTTCTTACAATATGTTTAACTTATCTGCTTCAGCTATTAATACATGGGCAGGTTCTACACTAATCACAGAAAACACATACGCTTATGAGTTCTATATTACTAATGGAGTTGGAAATTCCAGAGTATTACGAATCTACCATGACTGCTCCAAAAATGGTGGAAACTCTGTACACTTCCTCAACCGCTTGGGAGGATATGATAGTTTCTTTTTCGGTGGTGTCAACAGAAACTCTGTAAGCAACCAGAAGCAGTTTTATAGACGAGCAGACTGGCAAAGGACTAGCGGTGCTATGCGACCTTATGACGCTTTTAATAAGTATAACGAAACTAAGATAGCGTTTAGCATTTCGCAAAACAATAAAATAAGTTTAAAGAGTGATTGGGTTAACCAGATAGACTATACTTGGTTAGGGCAGCTAGTAAATAGTTCTAGCGTTTACCTAGATGTACAAAATATGTACATCCCTATGTACATAACTACTAGCGATTACGAGTATAAACTCTTGAATGTAGACAAAGTATTTAACCTAGAAATAGAAGCAGAGATACCTAAAACCATAAATAGCCAGTTTAGATGAGGACTGAAATTTATATAGAAAACCAAAGGCTAGATATATCAGAGGACATAGATACAGATTTTACCTATGCAATAGACGATATTAACGATTTCGGCTCTAAGAATACTAGCTATTCTAAAACCATTAGGGTAGCAGGTAACGGAAACAATAACGCTATTTTCGGGAATGTATTTGATTTAAACAATGCTAACTTTTCTAGTGAAGATGCTCCTAACGTAGGAGTTAACTATAACGCTAGTAAAAACGCACAATGCAGGATTTTTATAGACGGGATACAGATTTTTAAGGGTGCTTTACGAATATTGGAAATTATCAAAGAGGGTTCTGCTTTATACTACGAATGTTCTGTAGTAGGTGATTTAGGTGGTTTTATGACTGCTCTAGGAAATAAGAAACTTACTGGTAATGAAGATGAAGCAGACGATTTAGACTTCTCTGATTATAACGTAGCATGGAACTTTACAAATATCACAAATAGTTGGGATAGCATAGATGGAAGCGGTTTATACTTTCCTTTAATTGATTATGGAAATACATCTACTAATAAAGTAGATTTTAATTATACTGCTTTTAGACCTGCTTTATATGTAAAAGAAATCCTACAGAAGATTCAGCAAAGTTCTGGTTATACTTGGGAGTTTCCTTTACTAGATACAGACCTAATGAATAGGCTGGTTATTCCTAATAACCAAAGAATAGTAAACAAGGTATCTAATACGGCTTTTAATTCTAACTTTAATACTACCCTAACATCTGCACAATTCTTACCGATTACGGTAACTACTGCAGGAAGTTTTACGGGTAGCAATCCTATTACCTATACTGGTAGTACTAATGTTTTTAACATATCATGTAAGCCAGTTTTACAAGTTAAATCTCCTACTCCAGTAGCAGCTACCTTTTATTTATATAAAGGTGCGACTATTTTAAAGCAGGTTGATTTATACGTTACTAATAACACCCAGACTTACACAATAGACCTTTCGGTTAATAATGTTGAGTTAGCAAGTACTAACCAACTATCTGTGCAGGTTAGCACTAACGTAACCCAATATCAGTTGTTTTCTGGTGAGTTTAAATTAACAACTGCAGTAAGTACAGAAGTAGCGGTTATTTATGATGAGGTTCTAGATGTAAACCAATGTATACCAAGAGGGATTTTTCAAAGGGATTTCTTTATAAGCATTGCTAAGTTATTTAATCTTTATATATACGATGACCCAGTAGAGGAGAAAAAGATTATAATAAAGCCTTATGTAGATTTTTATAGCGGGGATATTATAGACTGGACTAATAAAGTAGATAGAGAAAAGACTTGGTCTATAAAACCAATGAGTGAGGTAAAGGCTAGGTATTATCAGTTCAAGTATAAGCAGGACAATGATTACTACGCAGAAAACTACAGAAAGAAATTTAACGAAGGATACGGAGATTACATATTTGACACAGAATTTGATTTTGTAAAAGATACAGAAAGCACAGAGGTTATATTTGCAGGAAGTGTTTTATACCAGCTACAAGGAACAGATAAAGTATTCCCAGCTATTTATAAGTTAAGTTCTTCAGCTACAACAGAAGACCAAATGGATAGTATTATTAGAATTATGTTAGCTAAAAAAATACCAGATAGGACTTCTTATAGAATAAAAAATAATGGAGTTAATATAGGTACTGCACTAACCAGTTACGGTTATGCTGGTCACCTTGACGACCCATTTGACCCAGCAGAAGACATAAATTTTGGAGCACCTAAAGAAATTTACATACAAGCTACTAGCTATCCTACAACTAACTTATTCAATGCCTATTATTCTGGATATATGGCAGAGATTACAGACAAAGATAGTAAGCTACTTGCTTGTAATGTTCTTTTAAATTCGTTTGATATACAGAGCCTAGACTTTGCAAAGTTTGTTTATATAGACAACGTTCTTTATAGACTAAACATAGTAGAAAGCTATAACCCTATAAACTACACAACAACTAAAGTAGAACTTTTAAAAGTAATTGATAAATGAGTGAACAATTAAACTATAAGGTAAACGTAGATACTGACCAAGCGGTTGAAAATGTAGATGATTTAAATAAAAGTATAGATAAAACCAGTAAAACTACACAACAAGCACAGAAAAACGCTAAAGCTACTGCTGGTGCTTTTTCTTCTATTGGTTCTACTCTAAAAACATTAGGTGTAGTTAGTTTAGTATCAAAAGGATTTGAGTTTTTTACACAGATATTAGGCAAGAATCAGAAGGTAGTAGACTTCGTTAGTACATCTGTTAATTTTTTAACTGGTGTATTTTCAGACTTAATTAACTTTCTAGTAAATAATGTTGATACAGTTGTAAACTTCTTCAAAGATGTATTTGAAAATCCAAAGAAGTATATAGACCAACTAGCTACTGCAATTAAAAATAACTTAATAGAAAGAGTTAATTCTGCTATTAAGGCTTTTGGATTTTTAGGTGATATTGTCAAGAATGTATTTACTGGCAACTTTGAAGCAGCAGGAGAGTCAGCTAAATTGTTTGCTAAAGAAATGGTAGATGTTGCTACTGGAGTTAACAATGCTTTTGATAGAACAAGTAAGGCGGTTACAGAGTTAGCAGATGAAGCAGGAGACTATTTTGCTAAAAAAATAAAACAAGCTAAGGATTTAACTGATGCTACAAATGATGCTGTAAAAGCAGAAGCAGAAATGCTTAACACAATTAAAGAAACAGAAATTGCAGCAGAAAAACTAAGACAAAAACGTGATGATGAAACAGTAGCTATTCAAGACAGAATAAAAGCTAATGATGATTTATTAAAATTACTAGAAAAAGGGCAAAAGGATGAATTAGAATTAATAAATATACGAGAAAGAAAGATTAAAGCAGAACAGGCATTAGGTGTAAAAAATAACGAATTAGAGGCAGAATTAGTTAGATTAAAAGGAGAGAAAAAAGATATAGAAGAAAAATATACTGCTTTTGCTTCAGAGGGATTAGCTAATAGAAATGCTTTATTAAAAGAAGAAGTAGCCATAAATAAGTCTATTTTAGAAAATGAAAATAAATTAGGCTTAGATAGAAAGAAGGCTACTTCAGAACTTATAAAAGATGAAATTGAAAAGTTAGAGGTAAAGAAAAAGATATTAGAAGAAGAAAGTCAACTAGAATTAAAAAGGTTACAAGATAATATAGATAAGACAAAGGCTGGAACTACTGCAAGAGCAGAAGCAGAAATAGCTTATAGTCAGAAAAAGAATGAGTTAGCAATTCAAGGTGAAGCGTTAGATAATCAAATACAACAAGCACAATTTAAAAGAAGTACAGATGTTTTAGAAAGATTAGTTAATGACCAGAACTTAGAATTTGCTTTTAGGCAAGATGCATTAAATAAAGAGCAACAACAATTAGATGAAGCGTTATTAAATAAGTTAATAAGCCAAGACGAATATAATGTAAAGTATAAAGAACTAAGCGACAAAAGACTTGCTATTGATGCAGAAGAATTAGCTGCTCAACAATCTTTACAAGAAAGAAAGAATGCATTAATTAATGCAGGTCTAAATTTCTTACAAGCAGCTACTGGCGAAAATGAAAGAATAGCTAATATTATATTTACTATTCAGAAAGCATTAGAAATAGGTAGGATTATTTCTACAACTGCTTCAGCTATTGCACAAGTTAACGCAGGTGTAGCAGCGGTACCAGCAGTATTGCCTCCTGGCGTTCCAAACCCAGCTTTTCCTGCAGCAGTAGGTTTAGGAGTTAAAAAAGTAGTTGGTTTAAAAATTGGTGCGGCAACACAAATAGCAGAAATAGCAGGTGCAACAATAGCAAAATTCAAAGGTGCGTCTGGAGGTTCGGTTGCTGGGTCTGCTCCAGTTTCAGCATCTGCTCCACTTACACCACAAAGACCAGAAACGGCTACTACAAACTTATCTGCTCAAACTATTAATGCAATAGGTAATCAAGCTATTCGTGCCTATGTAGTAGAGACAGATATTACAAGCAACCAAAAAAGAGTACAAGCTATAAAACAAAGAGCAAGGTTTAGTTAAGTGATAAACAATAGATTAAATTAACATTTACGTTTATGGATTTACCAGTATATGAACTAATGATTAGTGACGATTTACAAGACGATGCAGAGGTAAACTTTGTTTCTCTAGTAGACAGACCAGCTATTCAAAAGAATTGGAACGCTTTTAATCATAAAGTTAAGTTTAACACCGATGAAGAAAAGCGTGTTATTTCTGGTGCTATTATGTTGGCTGATACTCCGATTTTTAGGAGTGATATTACTCATGGCGATTACTATGTTGTATTCTCTAAGGAAACTATTTTTAAAATAGTGCAGAGGTATTTCAAGAAAGGTTATCAAGCTAATGTAAATATCCAGCATAATCAGAACGAGCAGCTAGAAGATGTTTATTTGTTTGAATCTTTTATTAGTGATAAGGAAAGAGGTGTTATGCCTATGAAAGGTTTTGAAGATGCTCCAGATGGTTCTTGGTTTGGTTCTATGAAAGTAGATAATGACTATGCATGGAACGAAGTTAAGGAAGGAAACATTAAAGGGTTTTCTGTTGAGGGAGTGTTTGAATATGCAAAGGCTGAAAGGAAAGAGGATAGGATTTATAATGAGATAAAGAAAATTTTAGCACAGGTTAAGTGATAACTATTTAAACAAATAAACATATAATAACATGAACGCAGTAGAAGCAATTAAAAACATTAGGGCATTATTTTCTGATATGCCAGTTCCTATGCCACAGGATGAAGTAAAGGTAGAAGAAGAAAAGGTAATGATGGCTGAATACGTTTTAGAAGACGGAACTAAAGTAATGATTTCAGCACTTGAAGTAGGTGGTGAGGTTGTTCTTGAAGATGGTTCACCTGCTCCAGATGCAGAACATAAACTTGCAGATGGTCAAGTTATAGTAACTGAAGGTGGAATTATCAAAGAAATTAAAGTAGAAGAAGAACCAGCAGTAGAGATTGAAGTTGAATCTAAAAAAGATGAGAAAATGGAAGAAGTAGAAGCTAAGCTATCTGCTTTGGAAAAAGAGAATGAAGAACTGAAATCTAAACTTGCTGAATTTGAAAAGAAGGCTGCACAAGGTTTCTCACAAGTGATTGAGTTGATTGAAGAAATCGCAAAAGTTCCTCAAGCAGACCCAATGGAAAAAACACAGTCTTTTAAATTTGAATCTACTAAAGACATCAAGTTTGATAGACTAGCTAAATATCGCAACGCAATTTTAAACAATAAAAACTAAGAAAAATGGCATTTAATGTTTCTGCACTCGCAGACTACACAGAACAGAACGAAGCCCTACTTGTAACAAGTTCGGTTCTCGGTGCTAAGACTGCCTCTTTAATTAAGAGTGCAGGTAACGTTATGGTCGGAGTTAAATCTTCAGAGACCATCAATATCATGGACACAGACGCAGTTTTCCAAGCTGGTGGCTCATGTGGTTTTAACGCTTCTGGTTCTACTTCATTCACACAAAGAACTGTGACTGTTGGTAAAATCAAAGTGAACGAGGCTCTATGCCCTAAAGATTTGGAAGCTAAGTATCTTCAGAAGGCTTTGCCTACTGGTTCAATGTACGATGCTATTCCTTTTGAGCAAGAGTTCACAGACAAGAAAGCTAAGCGTATTGCTTCTCAACTTGAGATTGCGTTATGGCAAGGCGATTCTGCTAGTGTGAATGTTAATCTCAATAAATTTGATGGGCTTGTTAAGCTCATAGGGGCGGCTTCTGGAGTTGTAGATGCTAACACTTCTACTTACATCTCTGGTGCTCCTTTGTCTAGCATTTCTGCAGCTAACGTAGTTTCTATCTTTGATGGTATCTACAAGGCTATCCCTGCACAGATTGTTTCTGAAGATGATGTGCATATCTTCTGCGGTATGGATGTATTCCGTACTTACACAATCGCTTTGAAGAACGCTAATATGTTCCACTATACTGTAGACGTTAAGGCTGATAACGAGTTTATCCTGCCGGGCACTACTATTAAGGTTGTAGCGGTTCAAGGTTTGAACGGAACTAACAAGATTTACGCTATGCGTTTGTCTAACTTGTTCTTGGGTACTGACCTTTTGAATGAAGAAGAAAAGTTTGAAATCTTCTACGCAAAAGAAGCAGACCAAGTACGTTTCGTAAGTGAGTTCAAGATGGGTGTTAACATCGCCTTCCCAGACGAAGTAGTTAAGTTCGCATACTAATTATATAGGGGGTGAAATATCCCCCTACTTTTTAACTTTATAAATTATTCAAAATGGCTTGTGCTTTAACACAAGGTTATGTTCTAGATTGCAAGGATTCACTCGGTGGTATAACTGAAGTGTTGTTCATTGCTAAGCAAGACGTAACCGCAACAACAGAGGCTTCTGGAGTTATCACAGCTATTACAAAGGCGGCTGGTAAGAAGTTCTACAAGTATGAACTTGTAAAAGAAACTTCTAACTTTGTTGAGAACATCAATGCTTCAGTAGAGAATGGTTCTATTTTCTATCAGCAAGAGTTGACTGTTATTCTTAACAAACTACAAGCAAATACTCGCAATGAGATTTTGCTTTTAGCACAGAACCTTTTATTAGCTATTGCAAAAGATAACAACGGAAAGTATTGGTATTTAGGACAAACTAGAGGACTAGACATTACTGCTGGTTCTGGTGGTTCTGGTACTGCAATGGGAGATAGAAGCGGATATACTTTGACCTTTACAGGCAAAGAACCTGCTCTTGCTCCAGAAGTTCAATCTTCAATCATTACTGGTCTATTATCGTAAGCAGTTGGTTTAGTATAATTAGCCCTTGCAAGTGCAGGGGCTTTTTTTGTTAATTACCTTTCCTTTCAGCATTTATATAAGAATGATACAATTAACGAAAGGAGTAACGCAGTACATCTATTTAACCTTAACGGAGAAGGAAACTTTAACCGACCCTAATTACTTATTCGTATTTAAAAATAGGTCTACTAATAACGAAGTAAAGTTTGTTTTATTGAACGCTGCAGACGTATCACAATATAAAGATAGATACAATAAATTCAGTTTAAAGGTAGATAAATACTTTTCTAGTAAACCTAGAGGGCAGTACACATATTCTGTTTACGAGCAGACAAGTTCTGCTAACCAAGATACTACTGGACTAAATGAGTTAGAAAGTGGCATAATGTGGTTAAATGATGCAGAGAATGTTTATACTGAATATCAGACTAACGATACATTTAAAGTAAGACAATGAACGGAGAGAATTTTATATTAGTACAATTTGCAGAGGCTAAGCAACCCGAATACAGAGAAAAGAAGAAAGAGGGTTACATTGAGTATGGGGAAAAGAACGATTATCCTTTGTACTTAGTAGAGTTGTTTAACAAGTCTGCAAAGCACAACGCTATTGTCAGAAATAAAGTACACTATATCTGCGGAAATGGTTGGACTGGTAATGAGCAGTTTATAGAGAAGCCTAATAGGTCTGAAAATCTAAACGACCTAACTAGGAAAATTTCTATGGACTTAGAATTATTTGGTGGGGCATATATTGAGGTTATTTGGGGTTTAGGTAAGGTAGCTGAAATGTGGCATATTGACTACACTAAAATCAGAACCAATAAAGATAATACGCAGTTTTGGTATAAAGAGAACTGGAAAGATTACAAAGAGAAGTTAGAATACGTTTATCCTGCTTTTAACCCAAAGGTTCAAGAAGGAAAACAGATTATATACCTAAAGGAATATAGACCAAATATAGGCGTTTATTCTTTGCCTGT
>Ga0075471_10003283_pt1 | contig 10523 bp, 13 predicted proteins | sample DEB19_08_DNA_2_FD_74787 | JGI IMG/M metagenome (GOLD analysis project Ga0075471, IMG submission 74787) | Aqueous microbial communities from the Delaware River and Bay under freshwater to marine salinity gradient to study organic matter... | ecosystem: Environmental > Aquatic > Marine > Coastal ... | reverse complement strand
CATCCCCGATGATGCCGGGCGGGATTTCCAGGGCGATACGCATTAGGCCCCCACGGCGGTCATGTAGGCTTGCAGGGCGTTGTGAAGGGCCAGAATGTCGCCAGCGGTCAGGGCGGCGCCCATGTAGATCGCCCCAAGTTGGTTGGAGCTGAAGGTCGCGGCCCCCCCGTCAAAGTTGTGGGCAAGCACGTACATGCTCAGCGTCGATCCAGCGCGAGACACCGCGACGACATTCGTCACGAAGGCGCCGTTCTTGTAGATGTCGAACGAGCCCGATGCGGTGCGAGTTGCCGTCACGCTTCCAATGACGCTCGCATTCACCGCTTGAAGGGTGCCGCTATCACTGACCTGATACTGCGTTCCGACGTTTGAAAGCACGTAGGCGGATTTGAGGGTCGCTGTTTCGTAGGCGCCCAAATCCATCCCGCCGCCGCCAGGCCCGGAGCGCAGCCAGCGCCCGAAGCTATGGTCGTTCTGGCCCCACTTCGGGCCGGAAGATGCCGCGTATCCGGTGTCGAGATAGGCCGTCGCCCCGTCCCCGGTGAACCCGCGATCCGCGGTGAACGTGGGCGAGTTGTAGGCGGTCGAGTTGTAGCTGCTGCTCACCCAGTTCAGCAGGGCATTGGCTTGGGCGTCAGCGGCGTAGACTTGCAGAACGTCCAGCTTCGGCCAGACCCCATCGCGGATCAGCGACGTGATCAGCCGATTGATGACGATCTGGCGAGCCCGCGAGGGCGTCGGCGACATGCGCGCAATGAGCGCCTTCGTCTCAGGCCGAAAGCTGGCCTGGCGCCAAAGCCCCCGGTTCCCGAAATAGGTCACGAACCGCCACCCCAGAAGCTGGCGGCGATCTTCGTGGCGTTGCCCGATCCGTCGATAGCCACGACCCGGCCAGAGACGATGCACCAGGCTCCAGCCGCGCCGGTCGTCGCTATAGGGGTCCCGTTGTCGCCCCATTGCCAAGCGGCGTTATAGGCGAGTTGGTAGGTGTAGGTTCCGCCGCTCGGAGGCTGAAGGACGCGGACCAGGATGTCATCGCCGACCTTACAGCCCGAGGGCGCCCCCAGGGTGCGGGAGGACCCGACGCCCGACGTCATGGTCAGCTCAGCCGCAGCGCCGCTGGAGACGTTCCAGGCCACGGTTGAGGCGTCGGTCAGCGTCTGCGAGGCCTGGGCGTCACGCAGCGCGCCGGGCGTGGTTGGCTTGGTCGTGCTTGTTCCGGTCCGCACGTCGGCCGCGGTCGCCAGCGATAGGTCGGAGATATCCGCCATGACCAGCAGATGCGGAAGCCACGACGTGCCGTCGCAGTAGACGACCTTGCCCGTGTTCCCCACGATGGCCGGCAGAGAGCCCGTCGCGCCAAGCACCGCCTGGTCGATGTAGTCCTTCAGCCCGTGGCCGGAATAGCCCGCCTCATATACCCCAGAGGCGTCGCAGAAGACGACCACCTTGCCGGTCGGGGGAACCGCAACAGTCGCCCCGGCCCCCGTGGTCATGGTCACAGCGACGTTGGTCGCGTTCCAGACCAGATACTGCTTGGCCTTGCTCGGGATCGTCACCGTGGGCGCCGAAGAGAGCGTCCCGGTGAACTTCAGCATGGCCTGATAGGCCTCGAAGTCCGCCGCCGTGGTGGAGCTTGTCGAGGTCGTGAGCGTCCGATCTCCCGTCAGGGCGATGGCGACATAGCCCGCGATGCCCTTGGACAGGCGCATGAGGGCGTTGTTGAGCTTCGGATCGCCCCAGGCGTTCAGGCCCTCGCCTGCGGCCTGCTGCTCGACGCCGAGTTCTGCGGTGTAGCTGGAGGGCATTAGAGGTTAGCTCCAGTGTCCGCCCGCTTCCAATTCGTACCGTCCGAATGGGCGAGGCGCTTGAGGTCCGTGACGTAGACGACGCAGTTGATGAAATCCGCCGCGGTCGGGAGATTGGCTTGCAGACAGGCGTAGACCGGCTTTGGAGAGGCAGGCTCTTCGAGGATCGAGACCCGAGCCTCGAGGCCGGTCAGGTACTCCAGAAGCTGCGCTGACCCCTGGAACGGAGGCGCGGCCATCAGACGATGGACCCAGGCGCCACGGTCATGTTCTGCGGCCCTGAAGTGAGATCGCGGGCTTCCATGCCGTTGATGTCTGCCATCAGGGACCGGAAACGACTTCCCCAACGGTCGGCCATGTTGTCGTCTTCCTTGAACAGGTAGACGGCTTCCAGGGCGCCCCAGAGGTAGAGGTAGGGGTACTTCGTCAGGACGACGTTCGTGTCGCCATCAGCCGACAGGACGGTCGGGGTCTTGTAGTAGAGCGCCTTACCCGTGGCCGACCCGCTGAAGGCCGGCGCGAAATGAAGCTGAGATCCCTCAACCGCGACGCTGGTCGGGTAGGTGTCGGTTCCGTTCTTCGCCATCATGTCCGACGCCGCTTCGGCGCTGATCGTGGCGATGAAGGTTCGCGGGCTGGTGTCTAGATACAGGCGCTTGAACGCCAGGAAGCCGGTCGGCGGGCTCACGTACTCGGCATTGACCGTTATATCGGCCGTCGCCAGGAGCACGTTGGCGCGCAGGCCCCGCGCGATCTCCTGGTGAGCATAGGCGATGAAGTCGGGGACCACAGACGTGATGTCCGTGTAGGTCGCCCAAGCCTCCACCGCCGTCTTCAGCTCGGCATAGGTTGAGATGCTCATCGGATGTGGCCGTTCTTGAAGTCGAGTTGGCCGTCAGCCGTGCGCAGCGCCGCCCAATCGGGGTCGGAAAGCTTCTGGAACCACCTCTTGCGCACGTCGGGGTCCGACATGTTCCAGGGATCCCAGCCCTCGTGCTGCTTCCAGGCGAGCATGATCGACAGCGGGACCGAGGCGACGCGGCGCATGGTCCGGTCCTGGGTGTAGCCGTCGTTGTGCAGCCGGGCGGCGCGGTTCTGCTCAATGAGCGGCGCCACGTCCTGCACCGAGTGGACGATCCCGCCCCCCTGCCCGTCGTCTTCCCAGTAGTGGGCGACGTCACCAGGCGCGGAGGGCGCGATCAGAAGGCTGCGGTCGCCCATCAGACGGCCTCGGCGAGCCCGCGTTCTTCGAGTTCATCGACGCTCTCGGAGGGCGCGTAGAAAAGATCGCCGTGCGAGAAGAACTCGTCACCAACGCCGCCCTCGTGAACGCCCTTGGAAATGCGGCCGGCGCCCTTCTTGAGCACGCGCATCTGCACGAACTCGCCGGGAGCGGCTTCCTTCACCTTGGCCTTGGCGCCCTTCTTGGGCTTTTCGACAGGAGCGGCTTCGGGAGCGGCTTCCTGGGTCTCGGCGACGGGTTCGTTCTGGTCTTCGGACATGTGGTCCTCGTGAAGATTGGGGCCGCCCAGGATGAGCGGCCCCGCTAGGGTCAGGTCAGGTCGGCCACGACCGCGTGAGCGGCCTCGTTGCGGACGACGAGGGTCGCTTCCATGGTCATCAGCTCGCGGTTGCTATCGCCGGTCTTGGCGAGGGCTTCCGTCTTCACGCCGTCCAGGCTCGCCACCGCAGCCATCGACGGATCGACGAGCGCGATGTCGCGGGTCAGGCCGTACGGGTGCGGCACGAGAGCGATCTCGTTGAAGTCGCCCACGTAGACGTCAGCGCCGGCGATGATGGTGGCTTGGCCGCGGCCGGTGACTTCCTTGCGGATGTCGGCGATCCCGGTGAAGGCCGAGAACTGCTGCTTGTGGGTGGCGCCCATGAAGGCGACCTTCACGTCAGCCCCGGTGTTGAAGGCGGTCGCGAGGGCCGCTTTCACCAGAGCTTCGGTGAGGGTGCGCTGAGTGCCGTTGGTCGCAGCCGAGACAGTGCCGCCCGAATAGCCGCCGTCGGAGCCTCCAGAGCCGCGGCTGTCGTTGGTGGTGATCCAGGCCAGCAGGCCAGCCGAGCGCCGCGGAGTGGAGCCGCCGGACTCGTCGTTGCTGGCGTAGTTGCCGATGAACCGCTTTTCCATGTCGCGGCGGATCTCGACGCCCTTGATCACGCGCTGGCGGACCAGCTCGGACGAACGGCCGGCGAGATCGACGAGCTCCTGAGTGCGGGAGACGCCGTAGGCCTTGACGAAGATCTGGCAGAAGTTCTTCAGCCGGGTCGTGGTGTTGGCGGCCAGGGTCGGCGCGTCGTCACCTTCCACCGCGGCGTTGGTGGCGTCGGCGGCGGCCAGGCTTTCGGTCTGCCATTCGTGGGTCCGGGCCTTGGCCTTGCCCTTGCCGATCATGGAGACGAACGGGGTCTTTTCCGGCGCGACGCGGTAGATCACATCTTCCAGGTCTTCGCGCTGGCCGACCGACGAAGCGGTCGAAACGAGGTTAGAAGGAACGGTCATATCAGCCTCTTGAGGTCAGATAGGCCACCGCGTCGTCGATGCTGCCGGTCTTCTGGAAAGACCTTTTGGCGGCTTCGGCGGCGGCCACTTTTGCGGGGACGTGCGGTTGCGCGGCAGTCGGCCGAGAGGCCGCTTTCGGCGCAGGCGCAGCGGGTTTGGGGGTGGCGGGCTTGGCCTTCAGCGCGGCTTGGGCTTGATCCCAGAGCATCGCCTTGTGAGCGATCAGCATCTCGCGAGCGCTGATGAGCTGCACGGCGTCGCGGCCGATGCCTTGGTTCAGCAGGTAGGACGTCACAGCCTGGCGGCTCTCGGCGCCCTTCTTCACGTCGGACACATCCGGCGCGAGGTCTGGGGCGATTTCGGCCAGAACCTTCCACTCAGCCCGGGCGAAAGCGGTGTTCGCCTCGATCTGGGCTTGCTCGTTCGCCTGGCGAAGCTGGACGAGTTGGGATTGCTCCTTCTCGTACTGCGTCTTGAGGCGGAACGCGGCGTCGGTCCCGTGTTCCTCGGCGACCTTCTCCCAATCCGGCTGACCTTCACCCCATCGGGATTTGAAGGTCTGGACGGCTTCGGGAAGGAAGCTGTTGAGGCTTTCGGCGAGCTTCTGAATGCTCGCCATTTCCTGCTGTGCGGCCTCGGCTTGCGCCTTGGCTTCCGCCTTGGCCTTGGCGGTGACTTCCTCTCGCGGCCCCTCTTGCGCCAGGATTTCGGCCTGGAGCTCGGGATCGAGTTGAGCGAACTTCGCCTTGGCTTCCGGTTTCCAGTAGAGCGGCGCTTCGAGCCGGGTTTCGGCCTGCTCTTGCTCCTGCTCAGCTTCCCCGCCTTCGGGCTGTTCGGGCTCTTGGGCGGTCTCATCGGCGGCACTGGTGGCCGCTTCGATCTCTTGGTCAGCGGCCGGCGCGTCCTGCGCGCTCTGCTGCTGGGGTTGGTCCTGTTCGTCGGGCGTGGTCAGCAGCGCAACCGCGCTGTCAACGTCAAGCGCCCCGGCGTCCGAAACTTCGGGGTCCATCAGTCACCTTGTGGTGGGGTTCAGTGGTCGAGCCTGGTCAGGCCCGCTTGCGAAATGGCGCTTGCCGCCAGCAATCCGTCGTCGATCACGTTCCGAAGGGCCTTGCGCACCGCATCCACGGTCTGGGCCGCACGGTGGAGGGTCAGAACCTTCTCGGGGTTGTTCGGAGAGGTCTCGACTAGGGCCTGCATGATGGCGCCCCGGACCTCATCGAAGGCCCATTCGACCTCTTCGAGCTCGCGAGCGGCCCGCTGGCCTCGCGCCTGGCGTTCGCGGTCATCCATCAGCCCGGTTCCCCGCCCGGATAGACTTCAGACGTGCCGCCAGCCGGAACCTGGGCGCCGGTCATCAGGTCCACCATGCCAAGCTCGCGCTTAAGCTGGATTTCAGCAGCCAACTGCTCGCGCTTCAGGGCCAGTTCCTGATCCACTTGGTAGCGCTTGAGGGTCATTTCGGCCTCAAGACGCTGTGCGGCGAGTTGGTGGTCGAGTTCGGCCTTGCGGATCGACGCGGCGGTATCGGCCTTGACCTTCTCGGCCTGGATCACAGCCTGGGATTGGGCCTTCTGGCCCTCAAGCTGCATCTGCTTTTCGACCTTCACCACGTCGGGGTCAGGTTGAGGCGGTTGGGGCTCCTGCTTCTTCGGATCGGACCAGAACCGCTCGGGCGCCTTCGATCCGACAGCGCGTTCCCAGGCCACCAGGGCGCTATGGGCGTTGTCCGCGTCCAGCAGCGGCCCGCTCAGGCCACCTTGAGCCGCGGCGAGGCGTTCCATGAGCGCAATACGCTGGTTCGCGACCATGATGTCGTGATCCCGGCCAGCCGAGCCGATCCCAACCTCAATCGCCAGGTTGCAGCGCGCCGGCCATTCAGCAGGCATGGCGCTCTGCCATTGTCCGCCGATCTTGGCCTGGATGGGTTCGTGTTCCTCACTCATGTACTCGCGAAGGGCGCCGTGAACTCCGAGGAACAGGTCTTTGATCAGGGTCTCGGCGAACATGCGCGCGATCATCCGAACCCGCTTCTGCGCGGCTCCGATGAGCACCCGAGCGCCCGCGGCGGTGTCGTGCAGCGTGTCAGGGTTCAGGCCCTGCGCGTTGCGCACCACACCCGACCGGCTCTCGGCCATGGTGGAGGCGTATTCCAGGGACGGGAGGACTTCGCCCATGGTCCCCGACGAGATCGGCCGCACCGCACCCGGCGTTTTCACCCGGATCGGCGAGCCCGGCTCGTTCCGCAGGAGGTCGGAGATCGTGAACTCGCTTGCCTGGGTCTCGGCGACTTCCATGCGCTGGTTGAGCGCGAAATAGATGCTGTCCAGATGGCTCCGCAGGAGCACGGTCTTGATCTTCTGGACCTCAATCAGGAGGTCGGCCACCGAGAGCCCGTGGAATCGGTGTGGAACGAGGTAGGGCGTACCAGCCGCGAACGGGATGACGTTGACCTGTTCCTTCTCAATGAAGGTCTTCTCTTCGGCGTCTGTGGTGATTTCCCACAGCTCAAGCTTGCCGTCGCCGTCGAGGTCGATGCGCAGATAGTGCTTGCGGGTCTCGACCATGCGCAGATCGTCGGGGCTGTTGTCGTCAGCCTGGTTGTGCTCTTCGGCGGTGTCGCGCTCTTGCTCCACCGAGCCGTTGCGGATGGTGTAGAGCGGCAGGCTGCGGGCGATCTCCGGGTCAACGCCACGAGCGATCAGATCCTGAACCCGAGGCCGCGACCTCATGCAGCAATAGGTCGTATCGCGCAGGCTCACCGTGTCAGGCGAGACGGAGAAATCCTCGCTCGGCACGGCCATGATCTTGACCTTGCCGTGAAGCTTCTTGTTCCCGAGCGAGACCTTGCCCGCTTCCGGGTCCTGAGCCTCCAGCATCTGCCCGGAGATTTCCGCAATCGCCTGGGCGAGCGGCGCCATCTCTTCGGGGACTTCGCTCTCGACCTCGAAGGTTTCCTCTTCCTCAAACCACCAATGGATAATCCCGGTCTTGGTGATCAGGCTGTCCTTGACGACCGAGGCGATGGCGAGGAAGCCCTCGTTCTCCTGAAAGACGACGTGCTGGACGACTTCGGTCTCGTCCTTGGCCTTCTGCTCGTCCTCCGCGCCCTGCGGAATGAACGTCGCCACGTCCTCGCCGCCGGTCAGAACCTCCATGAGGTCGGGGAACACGGTCTCGACGGCTTCGAGGACAGACCGATCAACAACCGACGAACGCCCCTTGGGCGCCGGGACGTCATCCATTTCGCCCTTGTAGTAGGCGAGGTTGCGCTCGCGCTCGGTCGTCAGCGCGCCAGAATTGCCGTCGCCGAAGCCGATGGAGCGCTTGCGCTCTTCACCGACCATGCGCAGCAGATCGGCGTCAGAATAGGCGAGCTTCTTGCCGTCTTCCTTCTCGGTCTCGCTCACCTAGACCACTCCCATAGAGGGCAACGCGAGAGCCTTGGACGACTTCGCGGGCTTGCGGCTGAGGGCGCCGTATCGAAACGCATCAGCCGCATGTGACGTCCAATCGTGCAGAGGGCGTTCGCGCCAAGTCTGACGCTTGCCGTCCCATTCGCGCCGGTATTGCTTCAGGGCCTCGATCCCCCGCGCGCACCGCTCGGCATCGAACCAGCATTTCGGCATCATCAAGCGGACCGCGTTGACCCCATCAGCGACTTCCTGCTGCGGAACCACGTCGATGTTGCGCAGGCCCATGCGCTCCAGGGTTTCCACCCGGCTCACGCCCGTCCCGAGCTCGCGCGCGTTGGCGTCATGCGGCAGGACGTGCGTTCCGTATCGGTAGTCCTTGGCCTCCAGGCGCTTGACGATGCTCGCCAGGCCCTCGCCTGAAACTTCCAGATAATCGACGATCCGCCGCTCGTTCCCGACGTCCTGGACGAACCAGATCGCGGTCGCGTCGTCGATCCCGAGATCCCACCAAGTGTCCACTCGAACGGTCGGCTCAATCGGGATACGACAGACCCGCTTGTCGGCTTCGGCTTTCGCCATTTCGGTCGCGTAGTACGACCCCTCAATCGAGGCGTCGAAGTCGCATTCGTATTCTCGGGCGAAGGCGTTCGAGTCCATGCTGTTACGCGCGTCCTCCAACTCCTGAGGGCTGAGAATACCGGTCTCGCTTGCCTTCAGAACCCACCAGGCCCAACCCTCAGTTCCGCGCTTGGCGAGCTGTAGGAGGTCGTAGAAGGTGTTCTTGCCGCGAGCCGATCCTGAGAACGTCGCTCGGCCGCTTCTGTCTGACAGCGCCGGGCGGATGACCTCAGTCCAAGCCCTCGGGTCCCAATCCCCGAACTCGTCGCAATCGACGTCATCTAGGTAGATGCCGCGGAGCGCGTCGGCATTGTCGGCCCCGTAGAGCCTCACCTGACCGCCGTTGGGCAGATCGGCCCGAAGCTCGGCCTCATTCCACGAAACGCCGGGAATCGGCGCCGTGTAGTGCTTGAGGTAGTCCCAGGCGACTGCTTTGGCCTGCTTCAGATACGGCGCCACATAGGCCACGCGGGGTCGAGGAAGCGGGCTGGTGAGCGCCGTCCTGACCAAGCCATTGAGCGCCGCGACGGTCTTCCCGGCGCGACGGTGAGCCACCACAACACGCCACCGGGCCGGGGATGCATGGTAGGGCATCCAGACCGAACGGGGGCGGTAGGGAATGACTACCTCTTTGACGGGTCCGGGGTGGCTTCCGTATCCGTCTGCGCCCATCGGATCACCTGTTGCACCGGCCCGCCCTCAGCGTCCGTGTGCTTCATCTGGACGGCCTCGCCGTACCGTTTGGGGTCCCACTTCGCGAGAAGCTTAAGCCTGGTCTCGATGCGCAGCTTGGACCGCTGCACGAACTCGGTGTCGCAGACTTCGCGCTCGTTCTCCCCTTCGCCCACGAACTTCGTGTCGCGAGAGCTGTCGTCAGCGATCTCAAGGCACTCCGTCGCGATGACGTCGAAACCAATTTCCCGCGCGCGTGCGATGGCGGAAGCAACCTCGGGCCGCTCCATCCAATTCCGCACCGTTCGATCAGTCGGCATCCCATCGTCTCGGCAGATGACGGCCATAGGCTCGCCCTTGCTGAGACGGTCGCAGATGCGTTCTAGGATCTCGTCGGTGTAGAGGGATGGGCGACCCATGGCGCTCCTAGCGGGTTAGTACACCGCCGCGAACGGACCGAGGGCGGTCGTGAACGTGGTCGGCGGGGTGATGGTGGTGATGGTCCCGTAGGTCTCGCCGGTCTTTTTGGAAGCGCCAGCGACGCCGATGGTGTGAGACCGGAAGCGGGCCGAGGTGCTGTCGAACTGGACGCCGACGAAATACTTGGCCGGCCCCTTGGCCTTGTAGACCGACGAGAAGGCGAACTTCTGATAAGCCGCCGTGCCTGATTGAGCGGTCGAGGCGCTGTTCGCCACCGGGGCGCCGTTGCTGTCGTACAGGATCGCGGTGACGTTGCCGGCGACGGCCGAGCCGTTCAGAAGCGCGATGCCGGTCAGGTCCGCGTTCAGCGGGACGTAGACTTCGGCGATGTAGGTCTCGCTTACCGAGGGCGTGGTGTCGGTGCCTGTCGTGGTCGTGTGGGGACCGTACGAGAGGGTGTTGAACACGGTGGGGCCAGCGAACGGGATCGCGGGGCCGATGCCGCCTTTGCTGAGTTGACCAGCGGTCGCCATGGGATCAGGGCTCCTTTAGGGCCGAAACTGATGTCGTGGGGGAGTTAGGAAATCGACGAAGAGACCGCTTTTCGGGGGGTCTCGGTATCAGCCGCCAACCCGGCGCATCCAACGCGAGTTCCGGGTCGGCGGGAGTGCTGGGATCAGCACTTCTTCTTGCCCTTCTTGGCCATGGTGAAATCACCCGCTTTTCGCGTGAGGGGCTGAAACGCAAAAGCCCCGGCGGTTAGGCCAGGGCTCGGGTCGCTTTGCGACAGGTCCGAAATTGTAGGTGTTCGGGTTCCGCGTCAAGCGGTGCGTTGCGCCTTGTCGTTATCCGCACGTCTTACGGATCGCACTCGCATCTTTTTCGTACTTCATACGCATTTACCTATTGCGCCCGTCCTGATTATCCGTATTATGTACCTATCAACGCAGCGGGGCACACGCCCCATGAATGGAGAGATTGAGATGAGCAATCAAGCCACGGGCAATTCCGCCCATCAGCCCCGGGAGGGTTTCATGGCTCCGACGTTCCGCATCTTCGTTCGCACCGCTGAAGGCGCCG
>Ga0075471_10003282_pt1 | contig 10525 bp, 10 predicted proteins | sample DEB19_08_DNA_2_FD_74787 | JGI IMG/M metagenome (GOLD analysis project Ga0075471, IMG submission 74787) | Aqueous microbial communities from the Delaware River and Bay under freshwater to marine salinity gradient to study organic matter... | ecosystem: Environmental > Aquatic > Marine > Coastal ... | reverse complement strand
AACGCCGACTTCGTGATGGAGAACGCCTTCTGGCTCGGGGTGTTCCCGGGTCTCACCGATGCCCACATCGACTACGTGGTCGAGACTCTTCGCCTGCTCGTGCAACCCCTGCGAGAGTCGCCCGCGTAGCCAGCTCACGCGGCTTGAGTACTTGGAAAGCTCAGACTCAGCAGGGAGATCCACCGTCAGCGGGCTGAGCGTTGCGCGAACAGCGCTCCAATTGCCACGCTAACCATCGCTGACAAGCCGAAGATGGCGGTCACAGTCAGGATGGACGTGCTTACCCCGAGTCCGATGTCAGTGCGCGTCATCCACGGAGCCAGGCTCGCCAAGAGAGTGATAGCTAGGCCAGCCTGACGAAAGGGCTTCGGGCCGATAGAGGTCAGAAAGGGGAACGCAAGAACAACCCAAAGCCAGCGGTACTCCCAATTGGTGAACACGCACCAGGCAAAGGTAACCACCAAGCCGCCCGAAGCGGCAAGCATGAGCGGTCGTAAAGGCAACCGTTTGAGCGAGTCTGTCTTTAGAAGCGCCGCGATGCCGGCTACGCAGCCCGCTCCGATGACCACCGCTCCAATCACCAGCACCGCGGGCCTGGGTATCTCGTTGCCGAACAAGACTCTGGCATCAAGAGATGCGCCGAACGAGTTGGCTTGCCCTTGAGGGGTCAATTGAAGCCGACGCCCCAAGGAATCGAGGGTGGCGAAGAACAGTATTCCCACGACTGCGATGGCCGCGAGCGCACTGAGCCTGAGCCATCGATTCCGGGGAACAAGAAACACGGCGAGCGGTACCCCAGGAACATACTTAACGCTGGCTGGTAACGCTAGAAGCCATGGGCCAACTGCGGCAATCGCACCCGGCCTGGACGCGAGGCTTGCAGCGGCAATTCCAAGAGCGACAAAAGCAACCTCCACGTTGGCCTTGGCAAATCCGAGCATTCCCGCTGGCGACATGCACAGGATCACGAAGGCCGCACTTTGGATGGAGAGGCCAATCGGCCGTCGGCCAACAGGCATTAGGGCGGCCGCTGTAAAGAATCCAGCAAGGAAAAACCACCCAGTCATGCCGGCCCAGGCCTGCGTCGCACCAATGGCCCGCAGTGCCTCGTGGAAGTACGGCGGCGCATTGGACGGGACGCCGCCGTACGGAGAATCCGACCAGTAGAGACAGGGTGAGGCGGCGTCGTAGGGGCTGACACCAAGCCGGGTACAGTCTGCGGCGGCTAGATAGGTGCGCAAGTCGCCAAAGAGATGTTCAAGGCCCGGCACCCAAACGATGCCGCTGGACGCTGCCCCCCCAGTCAGCAGACGTAGAGATACTGCTCCTGCGGTGACCGCGACGACCAATACCCAAAGCAGGCGCGAGAATCGCCGGGTCAGCCGATAGGGCAATTGTGGGGCCGTCATCTAGGCCGGCGTTTCGCTGGCCCCCCACCAGACGCGGCTACAAGTAGTCGATTGAGCCCCTCATCGATCGTGACTCGCGGCGCCCAACCTGTGAGCGCAGATACTCGAAGGTTGTTCGACACGAAGACCTTCTGATCGGAGGGGCGCTCTGGGCCGGTCTCATACGTGATGGGGCGGCCGAGGCGTTCCTCCAGCCAAGCAAAGAGTTCCAAGATCGAGAGCGAGCGATCAGGGCCGCCGCCAACGTTTAGTTGGTTAACGACTCCGGGCGCGAGCGCCACCGCAAGAGCCTCGAATAGGCATGCCAAATCGGTTGCGTGCAGCAGGTCCCGAACCTGTTTGCCAATCCCATTCAGTTGGATCGGCCTATCGGCCAGGGCCTCCCCGATGAGATGCGCCACCCACCCCTGGTCCGACCGTGGGTGCTGATGGGGCCCGTACACAGACGATTGGCGAAGGCTAGCCGTGCGAAGTCCGAAGGTCCGCGCATAGTCGCCCAAATACTGGTCCGCGGCCCCCTTGGAGCAACCATAGGGGCCGTGGAAGGCTAGGGGCAGCGTCTCGTCAAACCCGAACGGCCAGTCCGGCGCTACATAGCGAGTACGTTCTTCAAGAATTCGTACGAAAGAGAGGTCGCCGTAGAGCTTGTTGGAGCTCATTCCGATAACGGCTGTGTGTGGGGAGCGGAGGCGCACGTACTCGAGGACATTGAAGGTGCCTTCTGCATTGACCTCGAAGTCGCGCGCCGGATCAGCGATAGATGCCACTAGTGAGACTTGACCTGCAAGGTGGGCAATGGCATCGAATGGCTTCTGGTCGGCCAGGAAGCGTTCCAGCAGGGAGCGATCAGTGATGTCGATGATTTCTGGCTTGATCGCGTGCTGCATCTCCAAGAAATATGCATTGGCCTCGACTCCTGCACGTGACAAGTCGTCAACCACCACGACGTCATGTCCGCCCGTGAGCAAGTGGTCCACTAGGTTTGTCCCGATAAAGCCGACTCCGCCTGTGACCAGCCACCTCATGGATTCCCCCGTCGCGCCAGCATCGTCAACCCGTTGAGCAGAGTAGTGCCGCAGGGGACTATCTCCATGCCGGCGTCACCGGCCACGGAGGACCGCGCCGGGTCGGCGGCTGCTCCACCGGCCAGTCGCACTCTGCCACCGCGAACACCGAATATCTCTTGCACCAAGAGCGCCGCCTCCCGCAAGGAGGTGCCAGTTCCCGTTCCAATGTCGAACGAACGGTCGCTCGTGGCCGGATCCTCGATGAGGTCACTCAGCGCACGAACAACGTCGCCCACTTCGCAGAAGTCACGTATGCGATCCGGAAACCGGACTTGAAGTTCTTTTCCCGCACTCACGGCCTTGACGAGATCAATAATGAACCGGCCACGAGGCTGCCCGGGGCCGTACGCATTGTGAACCCGAGCCACCGTTATCGACCGTGGATTCGCGCTCATGAGCTTTGCAATTCGAACCGTTCCCTCTGCTTTTGTAAGGCTGTAGAAGGACTCAGCGGGCATGCCCAGCAGCGGCTCGGTGCTGCTGCCCACATGAACAATGCGTGCGCCACAGCGAACCCCGGCGCGCGCGACGTTCGTCGGCCCATCGCTGTTCGTTCTGACCATGTCCTCATCAGACGCCGATCCGGCGGTAACTCCCGCCCCTGCCAGATTGACCACCACTTCCGGAGCCACCGCTTCAATCACTCGACAACACGAATCGACATCAGCGACGTCCAGGCAGGGACCCAATCGCCCTGACAGCGACGTCGCCACCAGCCCATGGCCGCGGCTCGTCAGCTCGGCGGTGAGGTGGCGGCCGATGAACCCAGAGGAGCCGATGACGAGGACCCTCACCCCCGGGGCGGCTGACGGCGAAACTGCCAGCGAAGGCGTAGAAGGGTAACGACGTATGACATAACAAATGGACCTAGACGGCGCTTAGTCACTCCGTGCACGCGCTCACGAAAGTGGTCGGGAACCTCCACGACGCGGAACCCGGGCCCACGTGCCTGCTTGAGCCGGAACATAATCTCCTCCACGACATCGAAGTCACGACAGCGCAGGGAGACTCTTTGCAGGTCCTCCCTCCTATAGAGCTTGTAGTTAGTTGAGATATCGCGACAAGAGATCCCCAAAACGCGGCCGTAAACGGCGTTGAGCGACTTGCTCATAAGGCGCAATACCAGTGAGTTATCAGTCGAGCCACCGGCTACGTAACGACTGGCGACGACCACGTCTGCCAGCGGAGCGGCGGCAATCATGCTGGACATGGTCCGAGGGTCGTGGGACCCGTCCGCATCGAGCGTAATTATGTAATCGCTCGCAAGGCGCACAGCGGCGAAACCCGATCGCAGGGCATCGCCAAAGGAGTCCGTGGGCCTCCGCAGTATTGGGGTTGCCCCCAGCACACCGATCTCTTCCCGCTCCGCGTGGGAAGCCCAGCCGGGGAGCACTACAAGTACCTCGGCATCAACGCCAGGCAAGGATTGCAGAACGCCATGAACGCGCGGCAACAACTCCCGTAGGTTTCGTAGCTCGTCGTACGCAGGCGTCACCACCGATACGCGACACGTTGGTTGGGACACCGGTTCCTTCGATTAGGCCCTTTTTCAGGGGCGAGAGGGGCGTACCCAGCGGCGCAACTCCCTGAGAGCCAGATCGCCACAGCGCGCTGTTGTCTTTCATGGGCACTAGCGCTTGGAAATCTAGACGATGCCTACGATCAGTGGTGGGACGAGGGGCTGGGCATCAGCACGATCTGCGACTGACGCGAGGCCATGACCGGGGCCCGAACTACTTGGGAGCGCGTCTGGGTGGCAAGTCCGGGGTGCCTTAAGACAATTCCCCCCGATCGCCACTTGCTGGCTGAGCGTCGCACGAGACTTCGAAGTCCCCAAGGCTCACATTTTGGGTGCCAGGAAGCGAGTGACTCTTGCCGTGATCGTTGGCGGAAGGTCGGGGCTCATCATGTGCAGCGGGTTGGATTCCATTCCGCCATCGGCCCGCACCCGACTCGAGATCTTGGGGAAGTAGGTCTGTTCGGGGTCGATGGGCACCACAAAAGCGGCAGGCCCCTTCGCATTCCACAGCGCCAGGAAGTCCGCGTTCTCGGTCCAGCCCTCCGAGAGGTCGACGCTCGGGATGCCGAATGCGTGGAAGAGGTTCGACCAGTCGGGGAACCCCAGGCCGGTGCGGATATCGCACCCCAGATAGGCGCCATCGAAGTAGTTCCGCTGGGTCGACCGGATCGACGCGTAGCCATCGTTGGCGAAGATGAAGATCTTCAGGTCGAGGTCGTTCACGCGCACGGTGGCGAGCTCCTGAAGGTTCTGGGCGAAACCCCCGTCGCCCTCCACCAGGATCGTTCGCCGGTCGGGCCACGCCAGTGCGGCGCCGATGGCCCCCGACAGCCCGTAACCCATGCTGGCCAGGCCCTTGTCCGTGATGATCACCTGGCCCTCCTTCTGGATGAGCGCCTGCATCATCACGCTGTTCGCGCCGCCGGAGGAGCACGGGATCACCACGTCGTCGGCAGTGCAGATTCCCGATAGGTCCTCGACGAAGGAATACGGGGATATGAACCCGGGCGCGGTCTCGTTGGAGGGATCATCGAGGGGAAGCGCCGCGACATCACGCGCGTACGCCAGCCAGTCCGAGTAGTCGCCGAAGCTATGCGTGCAGAGGGCCCGCAAGGTGTCGTTGGCATCGGCCACCAGCGGAACGTCGACCACGGGATGACCCTTGTCGAGCTCCGCGGGATCGATATCCACCTGCACGACCTTCCCGACCGGCGCGAACTCCTGCCAGTTGAACCCGGTCTGCTGAAGCCCGAGACGCGACCCCAGCGCCACGATGCAGTCCGACTGGGCCAGCACCAGGTTGGCGCCGCGCTGGCCCCAGGTGTTGGGCCGCCCCACGTAGAGCGGTTCATCCGACCCCAGGCGGTCCGCGCCATTCCACGTGCACTGCAGCGGGATGCCCAGTTCGCGCAGGGCGGGCCGCACGGCATTGGCCGTGGCGCGTGATACGCCCGCGCCCAGCAGTATCACCGGCCGCTCCGACCCGCGAATGGCCTCGGCGATGGCTTCCGCAGCCTGCTCGCCGCTCACCATGCGCGCGCTCGGCGGATGGAGCACGGGCGCGGTGCCCCCATCCAGATCGGCCGCATCCACCGGGGCGCCCTGGACATCGAGGCACATCTCGATGAACACCGGCCCCGGGCGGCCCGTCCAGCCCGACTCCACCAGCGCCTCGAACTCGGCGCGCGGGATCGGCGCCGTCAGTTGCGCGGTGGTCTTGCAGATGTCCTCGACGATGTCGATTCCGCAGATCTCCTGGATGCCGCGCTGGCGCAGGCCGCCATCGGCCAGGTCGCTGGTCTTCACCTGGCCGCCGAGGATCAGCAGCTCACGACTCTCGAGGTAGGCCCCGCCGATGGCCGTGACGATGTTGGTGATGCCCGGGCCGGCGGTGATGACCACGAAGGCCTTCTTGTCATCCTGGGCCTCGTTGAAGTATTCGGCCGCGATTCCGCTGGCGACTTCGTGCACCACGGGAATGCAGGTCATGCGGCTGCGCACGGCATCGAGCAGGTGCATGCAGTTACCGCCCGCCACGAAGAAGCAATGCGTGTAGCCCATCTCCTTGAGCCAGTCGACGACGACCTCTGCGTACTTCATGCGGCACTCCGGTGTGGGTTGTCGTATTGCGCGGCGAAACGCCGCACCTGCTGCAGCGTGATGTCACGCGCGGGCTGGCCGTCGCGCAGCGCCAGGTACCACTCGACGATGGCATCGAGGGCCGTGGCCAGATCCCAGGTGGGAGTCCACCCGAGCAGCGCCTTGGCGCGGCTGGAGTCGAGCTTCAGGTATGTGGCCTCGTGGGGATGCGGGCCGGAATCGATCTGCCACGCGATGGGATCCGGCCACCGCGCCTGAATCTGATCCACCAGCCACTCCACCGGCCGGGCGTCGGCGTCGTCGGGCCCGAAGTTGAAGGCGGTGGCCACCGCCCGGTCCTCGTACAGGCGCTGCGCCACCTCGAGGTACCCCGACAGCGGGTTGAGCACGTGCTGCCATGGACGGATGGCGTCGGGCCTGCGGATGGGCACGACCTCGCCCCCCAGGGTGGCGCGCATGATGTCGGGGATCAGCCGGTCATCCGCCCAGTCGCCGCCGCCGATCACGTTGCCGGCCCGCACCGATGCCACGCGCGCCGCTCCGTCCTCTCCGAAGAACGACGACCGGTACGCGCCGGTCACGAGCTCACTGCACCCCTTGGAGTTGGAGTAGGGGTCGTAGCCACCCATGGGCTCGTACTCGCGATACGCCCACTCCCACTCGCGGTTCTCGTAGCACTTGTCCGAGGTCACGTTCACCACCGCGCGAACGTCGTCACCCACCACGCGCACGGCATCGAGCAGGTTGACCGTGCCCATCACGTTGACCTCATAGGTCTCGCGCGGGCTGGTGAACGACTCCCGCACCAGGGGCTGGGCCGCCATGTGGATGACAACCTCGGGACGGTGCTCGCGCACAGCGCCGACCACGGCGTCGTAGTCGCGGATGTCCACGGCCGCCTGCGGCACATCGGCCGCCAGGTCGGCCAGCTCATACAGCGAGGGCTCCGTGGGCGGCCCCGGCGCGAGGCCGCTCACGTGCGCGCCCAACTCCAGGAGGCACAGCGTGAGCCATGAGCCCTTGAAGCCGGTGTTGCCCGTCATCAGGACGCGCCTGCCGGCCCAGAAGGCCGGGTCTATTCCCATGTCACCCAGGGCCGGTCGCCGCTGTCCCACGCCGCCTGAAGGTCCATCTTGTCCTTCAGCGTGTCCATCACCTGCCAGTGGCCCTCGTGGCGGAACGACGACAGCTGCCCCTCGGCAGCCAGCGTGCGAAGGGGGTCCTCCTCCCAGATGGTGGGGTCACCGGCGATGTACTCGCCCACCTTGGGATCGAGGATGAAGAAGCCGCCGTTGGTCCACGTGCCGTCGCCCTTGGGCTTCTCGCGGAAGTGGGTGACCAGATCGCCATGGACGTCGAGCGCGCCCCAACGCCCCGGGGGCTGCACGGCCGTGACCGTGGCCAGGGTGCCCGCGGCGTCGTGGAAAGCCCGGAGGGCCGTGATGTCGACGTCGGCCACGCCGTCGCCGTAGGTCATGAACACCGGCTCGGTCTCATGCAGGTGGTCCAGCGCGCGCTTGACGCGTCCGCCTGTCATGGTGTCCTGGCCGGTCTCGAGCAGGGTCACCCTCCAGGGCTCTGCGCGGGCGCGATGGATCTCCATCGACCCGTTGCTCATGTCGAACGTGACGTCGCTCGTGCGCAGGTAGTAGTCGTTGAACCACTCCTTGATCACATGGCCCTTATAGCCCAGGCAGATCACGAACTCGTTCACGTCGTGGGTGCCCAGATGCTTCATGATGTGCCAGAGGATCGGCATGCCGCCGATCTCCACCATGGGCTTGGGGCGGACGTCGGTCTCCTCGCTGAGACGCGTGCCCATCCCCCCGGCAAGGATGATTGCCTTCATCCCGTCGAGACTACTGATTAGGATCGGGCACGTGGCGACCTCGTCTTCCCCTCCCGGGCCAACTCCTCGCGCTCCCAAGCCGGACGGCCAGGTGACCACCATGTCCATCGTGATCCCCGCGTACAACGAGGAGGATTGCGTCGACGAGCTGGTGCGGCGCATTAACGCGGTGTTCGCGGGCCTCCCGGGGTACGAGTTCGACGCGATCATCGTGGAGAACGGCTCTCGTGACTCCACATTCGAGAAGCTCGTCGCCATCGCCGACCGCGATCCCCGCTACACCATCGTGCAGCTGTCGCGGAACTTCCTGATGGAGGGCGGAATGATCGCCGGCCTGGACAGGGCCACCGGTGACGCGGCAGTGATCATGAGTGCCGACCTCCAGGACCCCCCCGAACTCATCCCGGAATTCATAAGCCTCTGGGAGCAGGGCTACGAGAACATCTACGGGGTCATCGGCAACCGCGAGGACAACAGCCTCTTCCGTCGGGCTGCAGCGCAGACCTTCTACTGGCTCATCGACCGGATGTCGGACACCCCGGTGCCGCGAAACGCCAGCGACTTCAGGCTCGTGGACAAGCGGATGTACGAGGCCTTCAACGCCCTGGACGAACGCAACCGGATGATCCGGTCCACCTGGGGCTGGCTGGGCTTCCATTCGATCGGCGTGGAGCACGACCGCCCGCCGCGCTTCGCGGGCGACTCCCACTTCCATGTGTTCACGACGGCTGGCTTCGCGTACCGCGGCATCCTGGCCTCGTCGTTCAAGTTGCTGAGGGCGTTCCCGCTCCTCGGCTTCGCCCTGGGGGCGATATCCCTCATCGCCTTCCTAGTCTTGGTGATCCAAGCGCTCTTCTTCGGAGTGCCCTTCGCGGGATTCGGAACGCTCGCCTGCCTCATCACGCTGCTGTTCGGCCTCCTTTTCATCGTGCTCGGGGTCATCAGCGAATACCTGGCGATGGTGTTCACGGAGACGCGCAACCGACCCCTGTACGTGGTGCGTCGTGAGATAGGGCGGAACAGCACGGGAAGGGCATCGCGCTGAGGTCGTGTCCAGCCTGCGGGGCCGGAGAGCCCCGCTCGCTCATCGTCCGCATCCCCCTCGCCCGCCCAGCGGGCGTGCCGGGTGACCAGGAGATCCGCGTGTTCGCGTGCGACACGTGCGGCATGGGCTACTCCGACGACGGAGTGACGCAGGCTGCGCTCGACGAGTACTACGCGGCCATGGGGAAGTACGGCGACCTCGGGGTGTACGCAGGGGGTGATGCCGGAGGCCTCGAGACCGAGGCGCCGTGGGAGCTCGCGCGCGCAGCAACCCTCGCCGACTTCATCGCAGGAGTCGCGACCGCAGATGCGCGCGTGCTGGATCTCGGTTGCTCGACCGGCACCCTCATGGTGCTGGTGGCCGAGCGGGGCTTCCGGAACCTCTCCGGTATCGAGCCGCTCCCCAGCGCCGTGCGCATCGCCCGCGACGCGCGCGGGCTCGATGTGGCGGAGGGCTGGATCACCACCCTTCCCGACCCGGCCGCGTTCGACGTCGTGGTGCTCAGCCACGTGCTCGAGCACGTGCTCGAGCTGCGTGAGGCGCTGGACCTTATTCACGGGGCACTGGCACCGGGGGGTGTCCTGGTGGTCGAGGTGCCCGATTCCCACCGCTTCCACGAGTACCTGCACATCCCGTATCAGGACTTCAACACCGAGCACATCAATCATTTCTCGCCCGCGATCCTCTCCGCGCTGATCGAATCTGCCGGATACGCGTGCGAGTCGCTGCAGGAGGATGTCGTCGGCGCCGGCCCAGACCACCCATACCCGGTCGTGCGAGGCGCCTGGCGACGCGCGGATCGCACCCAGGCGATGTCCGTGGCCGACGAGGACCGCAGCGCGCACCGCCTGGCCCTCGACGCCTACGCGGGTGCGAGCGAGGCGATGTTCCGTCGCATCGACGAGCACACGGCCGCGCTCGTCGGGTCAGAGAGGTTCGGCGTGTGGGGCGCCGGGCAGTTCACGATGAAGTGGCTGCGGCGCGAGGCATTCCCCATTGAGCAGCTTAGCCTCGTGGTGGATAGCGCGACGTCACGCGACGGGCTCCGCCTGCTCGACCATGACGTCGTCGCGCCCGCCGCGGTCGCGCAGGATGAATGGCCCCCGGTGATGCTTGCCGGATCTGCCTATGCTGCTGGTGCGATTGCAGACTCGGCCGCGCGAATGGGCATAGCCTCGCGCGTAGCGTCGCCGTTCGATCCCTGAGGCCATCCGGCCCGCCGTCGAATCACGACCCGCACAAGGAGTAGGACTTGTCGATTCACCGTGAGCCCTTCGAGGACCTTTTCGTCCTGGAAATCGCGAACAACCACTGGGGCAAGGTCGAGCGCGGCCTCCGGATCATCGAGGAGTTCGGGCAGGTGGCGCGCTTCAACAACGTGCGTGCCGCGTTGAAGTTGCAGTTCCGCGACCCCGACAGCTTCATCCACAAGGATCACAAGCACCGTACGGACATCCGCTACATCTCGAAGACCGAGGCCACCTACCTCGCCCGGGATGAGTTCGCCACGTTGTGCAAGGCCGTGACCAAGGCTGG
>Ga0075471_10003281_pt1 | contig 10525 bp, 10 predicted proteins | sample DEB19_08_DNA_2_FD_74787 | JGI IMG/M metagenome (GOLD analysis project Ga0075471, IMG submission 74787) | Aqueous microbial communities from the Delaware River and Bay under freshwater to marine salinity gradient to study organic matter... | ecosystem: Environmental > Aquatic > Marine > Coastal ... | reverse complement strand
CGCCCCCGGGCCCCGCCGAGAACCGCCCTTCGTGATCCAGTTCTGGCGATCCGCCGTGGCCAAGAAGTGGCTCATGGCGATCACCGGCATCATCCTCATCGGGTTCGTGCTGGTCCACATGATCGGCAACCTGAAGATGTACCTGGGCGCCGAGAAGATCGACCACTACGCGGAGTGGCTCCGCACCATCGGCGAGCCGATCCTCCCGGAGACCGGGATGCTCTGGATCCTGCGGGTGGTCCTGCTCGGTGCGGTCGTGATCCACATCGTGGCGGCCGCCCAGCTGACCGCCATGAACCGGCGGGCCCGGCCCACGAAGTACCAGTCGCCCCGCGACTACGCGGCGGCCAACTTCGCCAGCCGGACGATGCGCATGACCGGCGTCATCATCCTCCTGTTCGTCATCTTCCACCTGCTCGACCTGACGTGGGGGGTCACCGACCCCGACTTCGTCAAGGGCCAGGTCTTCGACAACATCATCAACTCCTTCCAGCGGGTCCCGGTGGCGATCGTCTACATCGTCGCCAACCTGGCGCTGGCGGTCCACCTCGGCCACGGCGCCTGGAGCATGTTCCAGAGCCTGGGCTGGAACAGTCCCCGCTACAACAACGCCCGCCGGGCGTTCGCCATCGGCCTGGCCGTGGTGATCGCCGTCGGGAACATCAGCATGCCGTTGCTCGTCGTGACGAAGGTGGTGCAGTGACCATGGCCCTCGACTCGAAGATCCCCGCCGGTCCCATCGAAGAGAAGTGGGACAACCACAAGTTCGACGTGAAGCTGGTCAACCCGGCCAACAAGCGTCGCTTCAAGATCATCGTCGTGGGCAGCGGCCTCGCCGGTGCGTCGGCGGCGGCCAGCCTCGCCGAGCTCGGCTACCAGGTCGACCTCCACACGTTCCACGACTCACCCCGCCGGGCGCACTCCATCGCCGCACAGGGCGGGATCAACGCCGCCAAGAACTACCGCAACGACGGCGACAGCGTCTACCGGCTGTTCTACGACACCGTCAAGGGTGGCGACTACCGCGCCCGCGAGGCGAACGTGTACCGCCTCGCCCAGGTGAGCGTGAACATCATCGACCAGTGCGTCGCCCAGGGCGTCCCGTTCGCCCGTGAGTACGGCGGCCTGCTCGACAACCGGTCGTTCGGTGGGGCCCAGGTGTCGCGCACCTTCTACGCCCGGGGCCAGACCGGTCAGCAGCTCCTGCTCGGTGCGTACCAGGCGCTCGCCCACCAGATCGGCCTCGGCGCCGTGACCCTCCACAACCGGTCCGAGATGCTCGACCTCGTCACCAAGGACGGGCGCGCCGCGGGCATCGTGACCCGCAACCTCATCACCGGTCACGTCGAGTCGCACTCGGCCCACGCGGTCGTGCTGGCCACCGGCGGCTACGGCAACGTGTTCTTCCTCTCCACCAACGCCAAGGCCTCCAACGTCACCGCCATCTGGCGGGCGCACAAGAAGGGCGCCTACCTCGCCAACCCCTGCTACACGCAGATCCACCCGACCTGCATCCCGGCCTCCGACGAGTTCCAGTCGAAGCTCACCCTGATGTCGGAGTCGCTGCGCAACGACGGCCGGATCTGGGTGCCCGAGGAGTTCGGTGACGAGCGCTCCGCCGACCAGATCCCCGAGAGCGAGCGCGACTACTACCTCGAGCGTCGCTACCCGGCGTTCGGCAACCTCGTCCCCCGTGACGTCGCCTCCCGCGCCTCCAAGCGCGAGGTCGACGCCGGCCGGGGCGTGGGTCCGCTCAAGAACGGCGTCTACCTCGACTTCGCGTCGGCCATCGACCGACTGGGCCAGCACGTCATCGAGGAGCGCTACGGCAACCTGTTCCAGATGTACGAGCGGATCACGGGCGAGGACCCGTACCGCACGCCCATGCGGATCTACCCGGCCGTCCACTACACGATGGGCGGCCTGTGGGTCGACTACAACCTGATGAGCAACGTCCCGGGTCTGTACGTGCTCGGTGAGGCGAACTTCTCCGACCACGGAGCCAACCGCCTCGGCGCCAGTGCCCTCATGCAGGGTCTGGCCGACGGCTACTTCGTGCTCCCGGCCACGATCGGCGACTACCTCGCCCCGCAGCTCGGGGAGAGCGTGGTGGGCACCGACGACCCGGTGTTCGTCGAGGCCGAGAACGCCGTGCGCGACTCCACCAAGCAGCTCCTCGGGATCGGCGGCACCCGCTCGGTCGACTACTTCCACCGCGAGCTCGGCAAGGTCATGTGGGACAACTGCGGGATGGCCCGCTCCCGCGAGAGCCTCGAGAAGGCGGTCGCCGAGATCACCACGATCCGCGAGGAGTTCTGGAACGACGTGCGGGTCCTCGGCGAGGACATGACGCTCAACCAGTCGCTCGAGAAGGCCGGCCGCGTCGCCGACTTCCTCGAGTTCGGCGAGCTGGTCTGCCGCGACGCCCTCCACCGCGAGGAGTCGTGCGGCGGCCACTTCCGGGTCGAGCACCAGACCGAGGACGGCGAAGCGCTCCGCGACGACGAGCACTTCGCCTACGTCGGGGCCTGGGAGCACACGGGCGACCACGCCGCCCCGACGCTCCACAAGGAGCCGCTCGAGTTCGAGTACGTCCACCTCGCCCAACGCTCGTACAAGTGAGGGATCACCGATGAAGGTCACGCTCAGCGTCTGGCGCCAGCCCGGCCCGCAGGCCACCGGCCACTTCGAGACCTACGAGGTCGACGAGGTCAGCCCCGACATGTCGTTCCTCGAGCTCTTCGACGTGCTCAACGACCGACTCGTCGTCAAGGGCGAGGAGCCGGTCGCCTTCGACCACGACTGCCGTGAGGGCATCTGCGGCTCGTGCTCGATGATGATCAACGGCCGGCCCCACGGTCCCGAGCTCGGGACCGCCACCTGCCAGCTGCACATGCGCAAGTTCGAGGACGGCGCCAAGATCACGGTCGAGCCGTGGCGGGCCCGGTCGTTCCCGATCGTGCGCGACCTCGTGGTCGACCGGTCGGCCTTCGACCGGATCATCGAGTCGGGCGGCTACATCACCGCCCCGACGGGTGCGGCCCAGGACGGCAACGAGATCCTGATCCCGAAGGACGTCGCCGACACGGCCATGGACGCCGCCCAGTGCATCGGCTGCGGTGCCTGCGTGGCGGCCTGCCCCAACGGGGCGGCCAGCCTGTTCACGTCGGCGAAGATCATGCACCTCAACCTCCTGCCGCAGGGTCAGCCCGAGCGGTGGGAGCGGGTCACCAACATGGTCAACACCATGGAGGAGTACTTCGGGTCGTGCACGAACCACGGTGAGTGCCAGACCGCGTGCCCGAAGGAGATCTCGATCGACTTCATCGCGCTGATGAACCGGGACTACATCAAGGCCCAGTTCAAGCAGCGGCGCCTCGCCAGTCAGCGCGGCTGACCGAGTCACCACCCCGGGGCCCCGGCCCCGGAACCGATGGGCGGGTGATCAGCGGCTGCGGGCGTTGCGGCGTCGGCGCTGCAACGCGCCCCGCCAACCCCCGACCTGCGGGCCGCTCGCGTGCACGGCGTCGAGCGCCTCGCGCAGGTCGGCGACCAGGTCGTCGACGGTCTCGATCCCGACCGAGCAGCGCACCAGCGCCGGGTCGACGGCGAGGGGCGTGCCCTCGGTCGAGGCGTGCGACATCCGGGCCGGGTAGCCGATCAGCGACTCGACCCCGCCGAGCGACTCCCCGAGGGTGAACAGCCGGGTCTCGGCCACGACCGCCCGGGCGGCGTCGGGACCTCCCGCCGCGACGAACGACACCATGCCGCCGAAGTCGCGCATCTGGCGGCGGGCGACGTCGTGACCCGGGTGCAGGGGCAGCCCCGGGTAGAGCACCCGGGCCACCGCCGGGTGCTCGGCCAGCATCGCCGCGATCGCCCGGGCGTTCGCGCAGTGCCGGTCCATGCGCACGGCGAGGGTCTTGGCCCCGCGGAGCACCAGGGCGCAGTCGAACGGGGACGGCACCGCACCGGCGACGTTCTGGACGAACCGGAGCCGCTCGGCCTCGGCGGCGTCGTTGGTGGCGACGAACCCCCCGACGACGTCGGAGTGGCCCCCCAGGTACTTGGTGGTCGAGTGGAGCACCACGTCGGCCCCGAGGGCCAGCGGCTGCTGCAGGTAGGGCGTGGCGAACGTGTTGTCGACCACCAGGCGGGCGCCGTGGGCCCGGACCATCGCGGCGACGCGCACGATGTCGATCACGGTCAACGACGGGTTCGACGGCGACTCGACCCACACCATGCGGGTGGTGGGTCGGAACGCGGCGTCGAGCGCCTCGGGGTCGGTGAGGTCGACCGCCGTCCATTCGACCCCGGTCGCCGCCAGCAGGGTCGACACGATCCGGTAGGTGCCGCCGTAGACGTCGTCGGGCACGATCAGGTGGTCACCCGACCGCAGGCCGCGCAGCACGGCGTCCTCGGCGGCCATCCCGCTGGCGAACGCCACCCCGTGCGCGGCGCCCTCGAGCGAGGCGAGACACGCCTCGAGGGCCGAGCGGGTCGGGTTCGCCGACCGGGAGTAGGAGTATCCGCGACGTTCGCCCACCTCCTGGTGGGCGAACGTCGTGGAGAGGCTGATCGGCGGGATCACCGCGCCCGTGACCGGGTCGGGCTCCTGTCCGGCGTGGATCGCCCGGGTCTCGAAGCCGTCGGCCATCGCGAGCACCGTAGCGGTGATCCGCGCCCCGACCTAGGCTCTTCGCATGCAGGAGCACCACTACCGCGTGGAGGTCGGCGGCACCCCGGCGGAGGTCTGGGAGGTCTTCTGGTACCACGGGCCCGACAAGCCCATGACCCCGGGCGTGACCATCGAGATCCTCCACCCGGGCGACGCCGGCGGCGAGGGGCTCGTCCGGCACTGCCACTTCCCGGTGCCCCGGTGGCTCGGCTCCGGCGGCGTCGGCCGCTCGTGGGAGTGGGTGACCCAGGTCCGCCACCTGGAGTCGTGGAAGTACGACGCCATCGGCACCCCGCCGTTGTCGAAGGCCGAGGGGTTCATCACGCTCACGCCGGTCGGCGCCGACCGCACGCGGATCGACTTCACCGAGCGCTACGAGGCCTTCAATCCGTGGGTCCGCCGGCTCGGGATCGAGCGGCGGGTCCACGACCGGATCTCACGCGACAACGACGCCTTCGTCCGGGCGGTCGAGGGGGGCCTGCGCTTCCACCGGGAGCGCCGGGCGGCGAGCTGAGTCCGGGCCGGGTTCAGCCGGCGCGGGCGTAGTCGTCGCGGATGCGGGCAGCGTCGACGTCGGGCGACGGCTCCACCTCCCGGGCCGAGTCGAAGCCCCACGCCGTCGCGACCTCCTGGGCGGTACCGCCCTGGAGCACCGCGGCCGCCTGCATCGCGGCACCGAGACACACGGCGTCGGCGACCTTCGGGACCGACACCGGCCGCTGCGCGAGGTCGGCCACCACCCGCTGGAACGCGTTGGAGCGCGCCGCACCGCCGACCACCCACAACCGTCCACCCGTCGGGACGCCGGCGGCGGTGAGGCGGTCGAGGCCCATCAGCAGGTTGCACACGATGCCCTCGACCAGCGCCCGGGCCACGTGCTCGGGACCGGTGTCGGCGGTCAGCCCGGCGAGGAAGCCCACCTCGGGACGTCGGGTCGGGCCTTCGTGGCGATCGCGGTAGGGCACGAAGCGGACCCCACCGGCACCCGCCGGTGCCTTGAGGGCCAGCTGGTCGATGAGTGCGACGTCGAGGCCGACCTGGGCGGCGAGGCGCTCGAAGACGTCGCGCGCCCGGAAGGTCTGCACGGTCGGGAGGAAGCGGCCCGTGGCGTCGGCCCGGTCGGACACCCGACCGGTCGGGTCGGCGGTGAGGCGCTCGCGCGACGCGAAGCAGGTCCCCGAGCGGTCGAGCGCGATCACCACGTCGCCCGGCCGGAGGCCGATCCCGAGGGCCGTGGCCGCCTGGGCGCCGGTACCCGGGGCGACCATCACCCCTTCGCGGTCGCCGGCGGGCGTGCCCGGGTCGAGCACCTCCGGCAGGCAGTGGTGCCAGTCGACGGAGTCGTCGATCACCCGGAGGAGGTCGGGCCGCCACCGCCCCTCGCGCGGCGACCAGTAGCCGGTGTTGGAGGCGTCGGCCCGGTCGGTCACGTGCCGACGGGCCATCCGCCAGGTGAGGTAGTCGTGCGGCAGCAGCACGGCACCGAGCCGCTCGAACACCTCGGGCTCGTGGTGGCGGAGGTGGGCGAGCTTGACCACCGCGTGCGCCGGGTCGGGGACGGCCCCCACGCCGTCGACCCAGGTGTCGTGACCGCCACCGTCGCGCACCAGCCATTCGGCGTCGATCTGGAGGTCGGGGTCGGTCCCGATGAACGCCTCGGTCAGGACGGCGCCGTGGTCGTCGAGCAGGACCAGGCCGTCGGACTGGGCCGCGACGGCGATGGCGTTGACCAGGAGTGCCCCACCGGCGTTCCGGCGGGCCTCGACCAGTGCCTGCCACCACTCGCGCGGGTCGTGGCGGGCCGGCCCCGGACGGGCCCCGGCGTGCTGCGACTGCCCCGACACCAACAACTTGCCGTCATCGGCATCGCGCACCTCGATCTTGGTGGACAGCGACGACATCTCGACACCGAGCACCAACGCCATGGCGGTCCCCCCGAGTCGACCCGTCCGACCCGGGGCCGAACTTAGTCCACCTCGTCGGCGTCGTCCGGGTTTGCCGCCTCGAGCTCGGCGACGATCGCCGCCACGTCGTCCCCGGCCCGCAGGATCCGCGCCCGGCAGACGGCGATCAGGTCGCCCGCCCGGCGGACCCGCTCGGCGAGCACGTCGACGTCGAGGTCGTCGCCCTCGAGCTCACCGAGGATCTCCTCGAGCTCGTCGAGCGCCTCGGCGTAGCCGATGTCGTCGGGCAGCCCGACCCCCGACGCCGACCCGCCGGCCTTCCCACCCGTCTGCTTCGCCGCGCTCATGTCTGCTCCGTTCGTGTGATCCGACTCGTGACCGTCCCGTCGACCAGCTCGGTGACGAGGTCGGTGCCCTCGGTGAGGCCCGCCACCGACCGCACCACCCGGCCGTCGGCCGCCCGGGTGACCGAGTACCCCCGCTCCAGGACCCGCCGCGGGTCGAGGGCGCGCAACCGGGCCTCGGCGGCGTCGAGGGCACGCGCCGCGTCACGGGTCGCCCGGCGACCGGTGACGACCACCACCCGCTCGTGCCCGGCCAGCCGGCGCGACGCCGCCCGCACCACCCGGGGAGCGGCGTGGGCCACCCGCCGGGCCAGACCGGCGAGGTGGCGGGTCGCGTAGCCGCACGCGGTGTCGGCCCGGTGGACGACGCGCACCGACAGGTCGGCGAGCACGGCGTCGAACTCCGCGACGCGGTCGATCAGGACCCCCGCCGCGGCGGTCGGCGTCTTGGCGGCGGTGTGCGCCACCTCGTCGGCGACGCTGCGGTCGATCTCGTGGCCGATCCCGGTGACCACCGGCACCGGGAGTCCGACGATCGTGCGCGCGACCTCCTCGGTGTCGAACGCGAGCAGGTCGGTGCGGGCCCCGCCACCCCGCGCCACCACCACGACGTCGAGGTCGACGGCAGCGAGGCGCCGCAGGGCGACGGCCACTTCGTGCGCCGCGGTCGGGCCCTGCACACGGGTGTCGACCAGGGTGACCGTGAACGCGTACCCACTCGCCTCGAGCTCGTGGACGAAGTCGTGGTACGCCGCGCTGTCGGCCGAGGTGACGAGGCCGACCCGCAGGGGCACCAGGGGCATCTCCCAGCGGGCGTTGGCCCGGAGCACGCCCTCATGGGTGAGGGTCTCGAGCAGACGGGTCCGGTCGGCGGCCATCTGCCCGACCGTGAACACCGGATCGACGCCGTTCATGATCACCTGCAGGCGACCGCTCGGGGCGTAGAAGTCGACCCGACCCCGGATGCGCAGCTCGACCCCGGCCTCGAGCCGCAGGCCGGCGGCGGCGAGGTCGCGGTCGACGCCGCTGCGGGCGCCCTTGAACAACGCCACCGAGAGCACGGCCTTGGGCGACCGGGCGCCTGGCTCCTTCTCGACCAGGTCGAAGTAGGCGTGACCGGCGGCGCTCTCGCTGTAGCGCGACACCTCGCCCCGCACCCAGACGGTCTCGGGCAGGCCGGCGGTCAGCGCCGCCTTGATGGCGGCGCCGAGGCCGCCGACGGTGTAGGTCTCGTCGGTTCCGGTGGCGCCCACGGCGCCGGAGCGTATCGGCACCCCCACGGGTACGCTCCCACCATGACGAGCGTGACCGCTCCCGACACCGTCGTCGCACCCTCGCGCCCCGAACTCGACGACGGCGACCACGACCGGTTCGCCCACTACTGCCGCAAGGCCGACATCGTGCGGGCCCACGTCACCGGCGAGGCGATCGAGGCCCTCTGCGGCAAGAAGTGGGTCCCCACCCGGGACCCGTCGCGCTACCCGGTCTGCCCCACCTGCAAGGAGATGAAGGACGCCGGCTTCACCCTCTGAGCCCCGGCCGGGCCGGGTCAGGCTGCCGTCGTGGTGGTGGTCGGCGGCTCGGTCGTCGGGGGCGGGGGCTCGGTCGTCGGCGTCGTGGTGGTCGGTGGCACCGTCGTCGTGGTCGGCTCGGGGGTCGGGGTCGGACCCGGGTCGGGCTCCGGTGCGGGGGCGGGCGCCGGGGCGGGCGCGGGCGCCCTCGTGGTGTTCGTCGTCTTCTTCACGGTGGTCGTCGTGGTGGCGACGGTCGGGGCGACGGTCGGGGCCGCCACCGCCGAGGCGGTCGGCCGGGGGGTGGTGGTCGTGACCACGGGGCGGGTCCGGGGCACCGCCACGGCGTCCGGCTCGGAGGAGCCCCCGCGCAGCAGGACCGCCGCGACCAGCGCGCCGACCACGAGGAGGAGCAGCCCCCCGAGGCCGCCGACCAGCACCGGGTTCATGCGCAGCGACCGCCACCAGGGCAGCGGCAGCGGCCGGTGGTGGGTGAGCGGGCCCACCTCGCCGACCTCGGCCCAGGCGTCGTCGATCCACAGCGCTGCCGCCGTGACCGTGACGGTCCGGTCGGCGGTGAACAAGGGGGGCGCAGCGTGCCACGGATCGGGATCGGGGCGCGGGGGCGCGGCGGGGGGCGTCGGAACCTCACCCGGGGCGGCACCGGCGTCGACGACCGTCGGGTCGGCGGCGGGCGGCGGCGCCCACGGGTCGGCGGGCACCGGGGCCGCCGGCTGCGCCCACGGATCGGACGCGGGCGGCCCACCGAGCGCTTCGCGCGCCCAGTCGTCGGGATCGAACGGAACGGAAATGTCGTCTGCCCTCCGACATCGGATGTCGAGGAGATCGTAATTTCGGTCCGACCGTCCGCGGTGGCATGCCCGCCAGCCCGCGAGTGATCCCCCACCGACCCGTCCACCACCGACCCCCGGAGCCCCGATGGACCACCACGACTGGGACCAGCGCTACGCCGCCGCACCGTTGGTCTGGTCGGCCGGGCCCAACCAGTTCCTCGAGCACGAGACCGCGACGCTGCCGCCGGGGCGGGCGCTCGACGTCGCCTGCGGCGAAGGGCGCAACGCCATCTGGCTCGCCGAGCGGGGCTGGCGGGCGACCGGGGTCGACTTCTCGCCGGTGGCGATCGACAAGGCCCGGGCGATCGCCGCCGAGCGCGGGGTCGACGCCGACTGGATCGTCGCCGACGTCACCGACTGGACCCCCGAGCCCACGGCGTTCGACCTCGTGGCGGTGATGTACCTCCAGCTCGACGCGTCCGGACGGGCGGCGGCGTACCGGCGGGCCGCCGACGCCGTCGCCCCCGGCGGCACGCTCCTCGTCGTGGCCCACGACCTCGACAACCTCGACCACGGGTACGGCGGCCCGCAGGACCCGTCGGTGCTGACCACCCCCGAGTCGGTGGTGGCGGTCATCGGCGACCTCACGGTCGAGCGGGCGGAGCGGGTGCGCCGAACCGTCACGACCGACGCCGGGCCGGTCGACGCGATCGACACGCTCGTGCGCGCCCGGCGGACCCCGGGCTGACCCCGGGAGCGCATCGAAGCCCGGCGATCGAGCCGGGCGTCAGTGCACGGCGTCGGGCGCGGGCGCCGGACCGGCGTCGCCCGCCAGGCTCCGGATCGTGCTGGCGGCGTCGCGGTCGCGGATCAGCAGGGCCGAGGCGCCCGCGATCAGCACCAGCACGATCGCGACCGCGAACGCGAAGTGGTACGCGCCGAGGCCGGCGGCGGCCTGATCGGCCCCACCGGCGAGATTGTGCTGGGTGCGCTCGATGAGCACCGTCGCCAACGCCGCCACGCCGAGCGACGCCGCGATCTGGCGCTGCGCCGAGTAGATCGCCGACGCCCGCCCGGTGTCGGGCGGGGCGACGTTGGCGTAGCTCGACGCCTGGATCGGGATGAACGAGAACGCGAGGCAGACGCCCCGCGCGAACATCACACCCCGGATCAACCAGAGATTGGTGCCGAAGCCGAAGAACATGAACGGAATGGTCACCAACGACAGCGACACCACCCCGGCGAGGATGAGCCGACGCGGCCCGACCGTGTGGTAGAGGCGTCCGACGATCTG
>Ga0075471_10003279_pt1 | contig 10526 bp, 9 predicted proteins | sample DEB19_08_DNA_2_FD_74787 | JGI IMG/M metagenome (GOLD analysis project Ga0075471, IMG submission 74787) | Aqueous microbial communities from the Delaware River and Bay under freshwater to marine salinity gradient to study organic matter... | ecosystem: Environmental > Aquatic > Marine > Coastal ... | reverse complement strand
CCACTGCGGGCGCCCGCCGACGGCGCAGCGCTGTACGACGAGGCGATCAACGGGCGGTCGTGGCCCGGCGACGGTGAGCTCCCGATCGACGAACTGCTGGCCGTGGTGCCTGATGTGCCGATCTCGTACGAGGTTCGCTCGGCAGCCACCCGCACGGCCTACCCGGATGCGTTGGAGCGGGCGAAGTACGGATGGAGCCGGGTACGCCACCACACCGGATAGGGCCCGGGGTGCGCCCGCCGGTAGTCTGACCGCTCGGCGTGAAAGCGCCGTGGCGACGTGGCCGAGTGGTTGAGGCAAGGGCCTGCAAAGCCCTCCACCTGGGTTCGATTCCCAGCGTCGCCTCCAGTTTGTTGCAGTCGGTGGTCCCGCCACGGTGGTCGACCAGGCCGAAATTCGCTCCAGTTTCTCGGCGTCCGCGCCCGACTGGTGAGACAAACTACAGTCGGTGTCAGCCGTATCGTGCGACGTCCGGGGGGACACCATGCCGACACTTCCGAAGATCATCTCGCCTGACGACCATGTACAGGCCCCAGCGCACGTGTGGCGTGACCGCCTGCCGGCGAAGTGGCGGGACCTTGGCCCCACGGTGCACCGCCAGCAAGGTGCGGCTGTCATCGGCCCCGGCTACATCGCGTTCGAGGAGCGTGAGGGTGGGCGCTGGGCCGATGTGTGGCACTACGAGGACCTCCGGATCCCGATCGTGCGCATTGCGGCAGCGTCGGGCGCTCCACGATCCGAGATCGACGGACGGCCGGTGACGTACGAAGAGATCCACCCGGCCTGTTACGACCCCAAGGCGCGGCTCGCCGCCATGGACGAAGCCGGAGTGGCTGCGTCGGTGTGTTATCCCAACATGGAGGTGCGCTTCTGCGGCCAGACGTTCTCGCTCGCCAAGGACAAAGAGCTCGCCCTGCTGTGCATCCGCGCGTACAACGACTTCATCCACGAGGAATGGTGCGCAGGATCAGGCGGTCGCCTCGTTGCGATGGGAATCGTCCCGTTGTGGGACGTCGATCTCGCCGTTGCCGAGGCGCGACGACTGGCGGCACTGGGCTTTCGCAGCATCACGTTCTCCGAGGGCCCGCACCTGCTGGGGTTCCCCTCGATCTTCTCCGGTTTCTACGACCCGCTGTTCGCCGAGTGCGAGGCGAGCGGACTGGTGCTCTCGCTGCACATCGGCACCGGAGCATTCGCCATGCTGGCTCCGGACATGGCGGGAGCTGTTCCCAATGTGGTGGCCTCGTTCAACAGCGGGTACACGCTCACCGACTGGCTGTTCTCCGGATTGCTCGAGCGTTATCCGGGCCTGAAGATCGTTCTTGCCGAATCGCAGTTGGCGTGGGTTCCCTACATCTTGTCCCGAGCGGACTTCGTGTGGAAAGAGATGCGCGGCGAGGGCTTCACGAGCATTACTGCCGACAAGATGCCGCATCCACCGAGTCACTACTTCCGGCAGAACATCTGGTGCACGTTCTTCCGTGATCCGGTCGGGCTCACGCTGCTCGACCACATCGGTGTCGACAACGTGATGTACGAGGTGGACTTTCCGCACACGGACTCGTCATGGCCCACATCGTTCGACACAGCGACCGAGATGACGAGCGCGCTCAGCGAGGCAGACCGCGTGAAGATCATGGCGGACAATGCTCGCAAGCTGTTCCGCATCGACCTTGCAGGTGTCGGCTCGTGACCCTGGCCGCCGACGCCGAGCAGTTCCAGCCCCTACCCGCACTCCTGCCCGAGAACTGGCAGGAGAACATGTTCTTCATCCTGTGGGACACCACCACCCAGCACGGCTTCATGATGCACATCCAACGTGTGCCCGGGCGACAGGTGCAGGAGGCTCGCATCGTTGCCTGCATCGCTGGGCAGATCGCGTCGGCAACGATCACGGGTGCGTTCGACCAGGATCGACCGGTGCGCGGTGTGGACGTGCACGTGAACGACGCGTTCCGGGATCTCGAGGTTCGAGCCGAGTTCATGGGGGCAGCGGGTCCCGGTCCGCTCGGGTTCATCGCAGCGCACCCCGGTGGCGATGTGCCCGTGATGGTCGACGTGAAGCTGCGCAGCGCTCTGGCGCCCATCGACTTTGCGGAGGGCCTCGCAACGCTCACTGCTGCGCTGCGGGCCGACAAGAGTGCACCGCAGATGGGCGACCAGGCGCACTACGAGCAGGGTGGCACATGGACCGGAACCATTCGGATCGGTCAACGGCAGGTGCACGCCACCGGTTTGTTTGTGCGTGACCACTCCTGGGGAATTCGTCACGAGCACAACAACTTCCGCGCCTTCTGGACTGCGACCTGCCTCGACAATGGCAACGTCTTCTGCAACGCCATCGGGATGCCGGTAGGCGATGGCTTCGTCGGTATCGGCGGCTACTGCGACGCGAGTGGTGTGCGCTTCACCCAGCAGGTAGCTGCGTCATATACGCCCGAGCCGGGACTGCTGACCTACGAACGCACGGAGGTCACCTACGGGGCCGGTGTGGACCTCGTGGTGCGCGGCGAGGTGCAGCAGCACTGGCCGATGTACCTGCCGTTCTCGGGACGTGACCGTTACGACAACAACGCTCTCTCGGCGGTGGAGGCCAACGGATTGCGGGGGTTTGCAGTGATGGAGTGGGCAACCACGCTCGATCCGGCCAACACCGCCGTACTGGATGCTGCGGCATCGATCAGGGCGTGATGATCGCCCCGACCACAAAGGTCTCGAGGTCAGCGGCGAGCCGTTCGGGCGGTGGACCGACCTCGGGAAGCGTGAGCAGGTAGAACACGATCATCGTGAGCCAGCGCACTGCGCTCTCGATCGTGACGCCATCGCGCAGCTCGTTGCGGTCGGCGGCGTGCCGCAGGAACGGCTCCCAGTAGTCGTGCATCGCCTCATGGATCGCAGCAGACTCGCCCACGAGCCTCGCGGTGTCGTGCACCACCTCGGTGCCGAGCACGGACTCCGACACGTGGTCGTCGGACGGTTCGGTGGCGCCTGCAAGCAGCGCCTGCAGGATCAGCGGACCCGACGGCCCCGAGCGAGGAACACGTTGGTGCAGTGCCGCGGCACGTCGACGGATGTGACGCACCATGACGGCCTGCTGCAGGGCATCCTTGGACGCGAAATACCGATACAGCGTGGGACGCGAGACGCCGGCCTGTTTCGCGATGTCTTCCATGCGTGTGCGAGGCACGCCCCAACGCTCGAAGCACGCGGTTGCTGCGATCACGATGCGTTCGTGCTGGCTGTCGTCTGACTGCTCGGCCGGCACGAACCCAACGGTATCAGGGGGACTCTGAGCAACCGGGTGTGACCCTGCGCTCCTGGCACCACGTGAGGCACATGGCTCGCGCGACATAGCATCACCCCGACAGGGGGGTCCAGATGCTTGGTCGGTTGGAAGGCAAAGTTGCGGTGGTGACCGGTGGCGCGTCGGGCATCGGGGCAGCGACCGTCGAACGTCTGGTGAGCGACGGTGCGCGCGTGGTGATCGCCGATCTGCAGGATGGCCCCGGAACCGAACTCGCTACGCGACTGGGTTCGTCCGCACGCTTCATCCACACCGACGTGGCGCGCGAGGACGATGTCCGCGCTGCCGTTGCGGAAGCCACCACCACGTGGGGCCGACTCGACGTGATGTTCAACAACGCCGGCATCGGCGGCGTGACCGGCCCGTTGGATCAGGTGTCCGAGGCCGAGTACGACGCCACCATGGACGTGCTGCTCAAGAGCGTGTTCTTCGGGATCAAGCACGCATCGCCGGTGATGAAGCGCCAGCAGTCCGGGTCCATCGTCTCGACCGCGTCGGTGTGTGCGTTCGAAGCGGGTATCGGCACCCACCTCTATTCGGTGGCCAAGGCCGCAATCGTGATGCTCACCAAGACGATGGCCATCGAACTGGGGGAGTGGGGCATCCGGGTGAACTGTGTGTGCCCCGGGTACATCGCCACACCCCTTGCATCGGGCGGCACCATCACGGATCTGGGCGCAGAGCGGGTGGGGCGCAAGGTGGAGCGCACGCGCCAGCGCACGGCCGACGCCCAAGCCATCGCACGCAGCGGCGAGGCCGAGGATGTGGCCGCGCTCGTGGCGTTCCTGGCGTCCGACGACTCGGCATGGATCACGGGCACGGCACAACTCGTCGATGGTGGCCTCATGGCCGGCCGGCCCTGGCGCAAACAGCCCTCGTACCTCACCGAGCGCAAGGACTCTGCGCCGGGCTGATTGGACGTCAGTTGTCGGGGGTGATCGGCGTGCTGAGTTCGCCGCCCCACTCGTCCCACGGCTGGGGCAACTGTGCGTACCCGCCGGAGGCACTCCATCCGCCGTCGACCGACAGCACGATGCCGGTCACGAAACTCGACGCTGGGCTTGCGAGGAACAGGAACGGGCCCACCAGTTCGGGAAGTTCGCCCATGCGCCGCATCGGCGTGCGGCTGCGCATCCAATCGGCCATGCCGGAGTCTTCCAGCAGCGAGCGAGTCATCTCCGAGATGAAGAAGTTCGGTGCGAGAGCGTTCACGCGCAGGTTGCGGTCGCCCCACTCGCAGGCGAGCAGACGCGTGAGTTGGTTCACGCCACCCTTGGCGGCGAAGTACCCCGCAGTTCGGTTCTCCGAACCTGCGTTGCCGAAGATCGACGAGAGATTGACGATGCTGCCGCCACCACCACGCAGCATGTGTGGCGCGCAGGCGCGGGTCATGTAGAAGAGTCCGATGAGGTCGGTGTTCACCATCTTGGCGAACACCTCCGGTTCGGTGCGCTCGGTGCGGATGAGGCGGTCGTCGGCCCAACCTGCGTTGTTCACGAGCACGTCGATTCGCCCGAAGGTCTTCATCGTCTCGGTGGCGACACGGTCGCAGTCGTCATAGGAGGTCACGTCACCGGCAACCGCGAGGCAGCGCCGTCCGAGTCCTTCCACGAGTTTCTTGGTGTCCTGGAGCTTGTCCACCGAGCGAGCGGTCACCACCACATCGGCACCTGCCGAGGCGAGGATCTCGGCGAAGAGCACGCCGAGTCCGTAGGAGGCGCCGGTGACGATGGCAACCTTGCCGTCGAGGCGATGAATCTGGGTGATGTCCATTACTGACTCCGAACTTGGGTGGGGTGATCAGGCGTTCTTGAACCGCTCGCGGAGATCTTTCTTGATGATCTTTCCGCTGACGGTCTTGGGCATCTCGTCGATGAAGATGACCTTCTTGGGCTTCTTGTATCCGGCGAGGCGATCCCGCACGGCAGTGATGATGTCGGCTTCGGTGGCAGACATGCCCGGCTTGAGCACGATCACGGCGGTGACGTTCTCGCCCCAAGTGGGATCGGGCAGACCGATGATGGCTGCTTCCGACACTGCCGGGTGGGTGTAGATGACTTCTTCCACCTCGCGGCTGTAGACGTTCTCGCCGCCCGTGAGGATCATGTCCTTCATCCGGTCGACGATGTAGAAGAAACCCTCCTCGTCCCGGCGGGCCATGTCTCCCGAGTGGAACCAGCCTCCCTCGTAGGCCTTCTTGGTTCCCTCCTCGTTGCGGAAGTAGCCCTTCAGGGTCTGCTCGCCGCGGACCACGATCTCGCCAACCTCACCCGGCTTGCACTCGTTCATCTGTTCGTCCACCACCTTCACCTCGGCCATCACCATCGGCGTGCCGCAGGAGAGCAGGAGATGTTCGTCGCCGTTGATGGCCCGCACATGGTCCTTCTTCGGGAAGGTGAGCACGTTGCCGCCGAGCTCGGTCATCCCGAAACCCGAGTACACGATGGGTCCGAAGCGCTCGATGCCCTTGCGCAGCACCTCGACCGGCATCGCCGCGGCGCCGTAGCCGATGCCACGCAGTGAGCCGAGGTTGTACTCGTTCACCTTGGGGTGCTGAAGGATGAAGTTCAGCATGGTGGGCGCCATGGAGGTGTTGGTGATGCCGTGCTTGTCCACCAATTGCATCCAGAGTTCGGGTTCGAACATCGGGCAGAGCACGATGCGCCCACCGCGGTACTGATTGACCGGCACGGCGTATCCCGACACGTGACAGAGCGGGAAGGCGATGAGGTTGCGCTCGTCGGGCTGTGCCTCGTACTCGATCACCGAGTTGAGTGCAGCCACCATCAGGTTGCGGTGGGTGAGCATCGCTCCCTTGGGGAATCCGGTGGTACCACTCGTGTACAGCAGCCATGCCGTGGAGTCCTCGTCCACCGCGAGCGGTGAGCGGTTCGGGCTTGCTGCTCCAACGACGTCTTCGTAGCTCGGGTACTTGGCGCTGCCCTTGCCGATCACGATGACGTGTTCGATCGTGGGAACGTCACCGAGGTGCCCCTCGATCGCCTCGAGGAACTTCTCCTGCACGATCAGGATCTTGGCCTCGGCATTGTTCAGGATCCAGGCCCACTCCTTGGGGTGGAGGCGGTAGTTGAGAAAGTTCAGTGCCATTCCGGCGTCGGGCACGCCGTAGTAGCACTCCACGTACTCGGGCAGGTTCTCGGCGAGGATGCCCACTCGATCACCGGGCTGGCCGAAGCGGGACATGGCATTGGCCACGCGGTTGACCCGCGTGAGCAACTCGCCGAAGGACATCGAATAGTCCTCCCAGCAGAGTGCTGTTCTCGTGGGTGTCTTGTTCCCGTGCCAGCGGACGATGTCACCGATGAGCATGTCGATTCCCCTTCAGCGAGCGACCGAGCGGTCGCTTGGCCGGGAAATTGTTGGCCACTAGCATCGCTGCTGTCAATGTGAGCGGTCGGTGGTCGCCGACTGGATCCGTGGGGGAAGAGATGATCGTCAAGCAGGGCCGCACGCCCCGGTTGTTGCCGTACGACATGTCAGACATCGAGCGCGGCGCCGACGGTGTGCTGCGGTACACAGCGCTGCCGTCGTCGCTGATCGAGATGCTGGAGTCCACCGTGACCCGCAGTGGTTCGCACGAGGCCCTGGTGGAGCTCGGTGGCGAGCGAGTCACCTACCAGCAGTTGTGGGACCGCGCTGCGCGCGTTGCGGGCGGCCTCGCCGCAGCGGGCATCGCGTCCGGCGATCGTGTGGCCATCAACCTTCCCAACGGCAACGACTGGGCGTATGCGTTCTTCGGAATCCTGATGGCCGGTGGCGTCGTGGTGCCGGTCAACACCCGGTTCAGCGAGTCCGAGGTGGAGTACGTGGTAACCGACTCGGGGGCGAAGTACGTCTTCACGGCGGACAAGCCACTGCCCGATGGGGCCCCGCTCGTCACGAAGAACCGCGGGAAGAGCGACCTTGCGGCGATCTTCTACACCAGCGGTACGACGGGCTTCCCCAAGGGGGCGATGACCACCCACGAGAACTTCCTCTCGAACTGTGAGACCGTCAAGCGGGTCATGAAGATCCCTGCGGATCTCCAGATGCGCAACCTGATCTCGGTCCCGATGTTCCACGTGACCGGGTGCAACAGCCAGCTCCTCATCTCGGTGATGTACGGCGGCACCACCGTGATCATGCCGGCCTTCGACGTGCAGCTGTTCCTGCGCACCATCGTGGACGAGCGCATCAACGTGTGTGTCTCGGTGCCTGCCATCTACTGGCTCGCCATGAACCAGCCGAACTTCTCCGAGTACGACATGAGCGGCGTGCGGTTCTGCACCTACGGCGGTGCGCCTACTGCCGCCGATGTCATTGCCAAGCTCAAGGCGGCATGGCCCAATGCGCGCCTCGGGAACGGCTTCGGACTCACCGAGACCTCTTCGGTGTCCACTTTCTTGCCGCACGAATACTGCGACGAGCGCCCCGAGACGGTGGGCTTCGCAGCGCCGGTAGTGGAGTTGGACCTCTTCGAGCCGGATCCCGAGACCGGTGTGGGCGAACTACTGATCCGCGGCCAGAACGTGGTTGCCGGGTACTGGAACAAGCCCGAACAGACCAAGGAGACCTTCGTCGACGGTTGGCTCCACACCGGTGACCTTGCCCGGCTCGACGACGACGGGTTCTGTCAGATCGTTGACCGCAAGAAAGACATGGTGAACCGGGGCGGCGAGAACGTGTACTGCGTGGAGGTCGAGAGTGCCCTCGTGCAGCACCCCGATGTCTTCGAGGTGGCGGTGATCGGCGTGCCCGACGCGATGATGGGCGAGAAGGTGGGAGCGGTGATCGTTCCGCAGCCGGGCTCGAATCCCGATCCGCTGGACATCCGGGCCTTTGCCAAGACGATGATTGCGGACTTCAAGGTTCCGCAGTTCATCACCTTCCGCAAGGATCCCTTGCCGCGCAACGCCGGCGGCAAGGTCCTCAAGCCCGTGCTGCGCAAAGAGACCGAGTGGGGCGAGCAGCTGCGCGGATGATCCCAGCGGCCGGGGTGCAGAACCCCGGCCGTGAGTAGTCAGACGCCGTCGGCGATGTTGGCCATCTTGGTGCCGTCGAGGAAGTAGCGACGGTGCCAGATGCCCGTGGGGTCTTCGTCGCCAACCGGCATCCGCCACGTGACGCGCTTGGTGCCCTCGCCGTGCAGTGAGAGCCCCAACAGGGCCCGCGGTTGGTCGTCGGTGTTGTCCACGTACGCGTCGGCGGCTTCAGGCTCCACGTACCGCTTTGCGATCGTGCGGTAGAGGTCCCGCCACGCATCGTCCTGACCAGTGGGGTAGAGGAGTTTCACCCGCCCCTGCAGAGCCACCTTGCGGTAGGGCAGTTCTGCTTCGTCGATGGTCATGCCGCACCGTGGATCCCGAAGCAGGTTGTCCAGGAACACCGACCGCGCACGGGGCGTGAACTTGATCATGCCCTCGTCGTACACGTACCAGATCGGAACGACGCGCGGCATGCCGTCGGCATCGAGCGTGGCGAGCCGCAGCATGTGCCCCGGCTCGTGCAGGAAACTCTCCACCTCGTCGTTGGTCAATCCCGGCATGTCATCTCCCCTTGATCAGATGTGGCTCGGCGTTGTTTCGGCTGGATTCCTCAGAAGAAGTCCCAGTACGAGTCCCGGGCCCGCATCTGGGTGGCGTTCTCCTCGAGCACCACTCGTCCCGAACGCATCACGTAGCCGCGGTCGCTCACCTTGAGCGCTGCACCCACGTTCTGCTCGAGCAGGAGTACCGAGAGGCCGGTCTCTTCCATCAACGTGCGCACCACGCTGAAGATCTGCTCGACGACGCTGGGTGCGAGGCCCAGCGAGGGCTCATCGAGGATGAGCAACTTCGGATTGCTCATGAGCGCAATGCCGAGACTCACCATGCGTTGCTGGCCGCCCGACATCGTGCCGGCGAGCTGCGCCGTGCGTTCCTTCAGGATCGGGAACATCTCGTAGACGAGTTCGAGTCGACGGGCGCGACGATCGGTGTCTTGGTCGTTGGCCGCCCCGAGCAGCAGGTTGTCCATCACCGTGAGGTCCTGGAACACGAAACGTTCCGACGGAATGAGCGCCATGCCGTTGCGAACGTTCTGGCGACTGGTGGCCTTGGTGTTGTCCTTGCCCTCGTAGAAGATCGAGCCACCGAGCGGGGGAAGCACGCCGAGCAGGGTGCGCATCGACGTGGACTTGCCGCTCCCGTTGTGGCCGAAGATCGCCACGATCTCGCCCTTGTCGATGTGGATGTTGAGGTCGAACACCACCTGCTTCTTGCCGTAGCCGGCTTGCAGGTTCTCTGTGCGGAGCAGTTCTTCACCCATGTCACACCGTCCCGAAGTAGGCGGCCGCAAGGCGCGGCGAACTCGTCAGATCGTCCACGGTCCCCTCGGCGGTGATGCGGCCGAGTTCCATGAAGTAGGCGTGGTCGGCCAGCTCGGTGACCACACGCAGGTTGTGTTCCACGATGGCCACGGTGCGGCCCTTGGCGGCAATGGCGAGCACGAGGTCGAGCATGTTGTCCACCCACTTGGTGTCGATGCCCGAAGCAGGTTCGTCCAGCAGTAGCACCTCGGCCTCGGTGGACAGCACTCGGGCCAACGAGATCAGCTTGGTCTGTCCGTAGGAGAGCGCACCCGCCGGCACATTCGCAAAGTCCTGCATGCCCACGAACGTGAGCCACTCCATCGCCTTTTCGTGAGCGGCAGCGTTGCTCTTGGAGACAGCACCCGGACGACCGAAGAGGGTGGGGAGTTTCTCGCCCGCTTGTTCCTGCACGCCGAACAGCACGTTGTCGAGGCACGTGAGTCGCTGGAACAGTCGCACATCCTGGAAGGAGCGCACGAGGCCCTGTCGGGCGGCAGCATCGAGCGAACGACCCGTGATGTCCTTGCCCCGGAGGTGCACTGTGCCACGGTCGGGCACGATGTTGCCGGTGAGCAGGTTGAACACCGTGGTCTTGCCGGCGCCGTTCGGTCCGACGAGCGCCGTGATGGTTCCCTGCTTGAGTACGAAGTCCAGGTCTTCGGCCGCCACGATGCCGCCGAACGACTTGCTGATGCCCCTGGCCTCGAGCACCACCTCGGCCTGCTCCCATTTCGCATGGCGTGTTCGTTGGTCCACCTCGGCGGCGCGAGCACGTGCGGCGAAATCGGGTTCGACGAGTGCGGCAGTCTTGGCAGACATCTCGGTGCGCCCTGCGTTCTTCCCGCGCCGTACGAACGAGATGAACGTCCGTCC
>Ga0075471_10003273_pt1 | contig 10537 bp, 8 predicted proteins | sample DEB19_08_DNA_2_FD_74787 | JGI IMG/M metagenome (GOLD analysis project Ga0075471, IMG submission 74787) | Aqueous microbial communities from the Delaware River and Bay under freshwater to marine salinity gradient to study organic matter... | ecosystem: Environmental > Aquatic > Marine > Coastal ... | reverse complement strand
TTCCGTCACGGGGATAGGCGGGACGATGGGCACCGGCGCAGGTTCTACTGCTGCGACCACTGGAGCCGGCGAGGGCGGCGGGGTGTTTTTGTCTGCCCGCGCCGCTGCCATCTGCGCGGCCTGAATTTCTCGGAGACTCCGGGCAAGTTGATCATGCCGGTGCTCCAAGTCGGCGTTGGCTTCGTAGAGCCTGGTCGTCCGGATGAACAGCCAGACGACGGCAACGATGAGGCAAAAGATGATGAAGCTCATGCGATTCTCCATGCCGCGTGCGGCGGCGTGTGTGGTTGGCAATCGGTGTTCACGGAGCGCAGGTTGACCCGGGCTTGAGCGGCACGGGTAATCGCTTTTTTTGGCGCAGGCATCGGGGCGGGCTGGTGATGAAATGTCGCGTCACCACCGGAGCTTGGCGAGCGGAGAGTTGGATCCGAGGCGAGCCGCCTCCTTCAGTGCCGGAACTGCGCCTGCTTGCTCACCCGTGCGAGCTACTTCTCCCACTGGCCTTTGTTCGCCAATGGATCGGCGTCGGTGCCCCAGAGCTTCTTCACCATCTCGCGTTGCGGGACGAACGGGCACTTCGCCTTCGGGTTCTTGTGCGTGTCGTCAATCTGCCGCAGCGCAAGCTGCGCACCCGTCATCAGCGCGGGCTTGCCTGGCTGGCCGAACACGTTGTTCAACTTGTGTGCCGCCTCATCCAGCGCGCCCCAGCGCTCGGCGTGCGTGGTGCCCCAGAGCGTGGGCTGCGTGTCGAGGCGCTCCAGGTTCCAGAAGGCGAGGCGGATTTGCCGCACCGGCTTCCACTCGCGGCTCATCAGGTCGCGGAACAGCTCCTCCACCACGCGGTTGATGACCGAGTTTTGAAACTGCGGGTGCTGGAAGCGATGGTTGCTGCCCGTCTCGGTGAAATCGCAGAACCGAATCGTCAGCCCCAGCTCGCGCGCCTGGAGCTGCTCGCGCCGGAGCTGGCCGACCAGCCGAGTCGCCTCGCTGAGCGTGAACGTCAGCGCCGCCTCATAGTCCGGCTCGTCGTAGGGCAGTGTCGTGTTGCTCGAAATCGTTGTGCGGTCCTTCACTTCCAGCAGCAGCGGCTCGTTCCACTGGCCGTTCGCGAAGAGCCAGAGCTGCTGGCCCCAGATGCCGAACGCCTGCTTGAGCAGCATGGATGGCAGCGCCGCCACGTCGCCAAACGTCTTCGCGCCCAACGCGGAAAGCGCGCGTTCGCGGCGCTTCGCGATGCCGGACATCTCACGCACCGGCCGGTCCTTGAGAAACTCCTTCTCCGTGCCGGACGCGACTTCGAGGAAGCCCGGCTTGCCCGCGTCGGTCGCGAGTTTCGCCAGCCGCGCCGAGTTCGCCAGCCCGCCGGACACCGGCAGCTTCACTTCGCGCCGGACGCGCTCGCCGATCGCGCGGATGTAATCCATTGGCGTCGTGTCGCGCCAGACGTGCTGGTCCATCGTGGTGAGGTCGAGGAAACCCTCATCAATCGAGACCGGCACCAGCGTGGGCGCATACTGCTCCAGAATGTGAAACATCTCGCTGGAGAGCCGCCGATACTCGTCGTAATGCGGCTTGCACAGCACGCCCTTGGGGCAGCGCTGCTTCGCCTCGAAACACGCCATGCCCGTCGTGATACCGAACTTCTTCGCTAGGCGGTTGGCCGCGATGACGATGCCATCCCCGCGCCGGCCGCCACCCACCCACACGGGCCGCCCCTCCAGTTTCGGCTCCAGCGCGATCTCGCAACTGGCGAAGAAACTGTCGCCGTCCACGTGCAGGATGCGGTTGAGCCGGTTCATCTGGCATCGGCCAGCGTAGCTCCGCGCGACACCCCGCCAAGCGACAAAGTTGGAAAAAGTGTTTTGCCTGGACAGGCGATGTCCGAGGGGTCGCCGTTCTCCAGTCCGGCATTGCACCTCGCTACGTCCCGTCAACGGACAGCAGCGCGCAGTGCGAACCCGCACCGGTCCGGCTGCCCCCGCTTCATTGACACTCCCGCCGCCGGTTCCTACCGTGCTGCGACATGAATACTTTGAAAGACTCGCTGGTGGAGCTGATTCGCCGGACTTCCGCCGAGCTGCCCGATGACGTGAACCGTGCGCTCGTCACCGCCTTGGAAAACGAGAAGAAGGGCACCATCGCCGCCAGCGCGCTCAAGATCATTGAGCAGAACATCGAGCTGGCCAAGCGCAAGTCCCAGCCCATCTGCCAGGACACCGGCAGCGTGATCTTCTACGTGGATTGCCCCGTGGGCTTCGACCAGATCGCCTGCGAGGAAGCCGCGCGCGAAGCGGTGAAAGCCGCGACGAAGATTGGTTATCTCCGGCAGAACTCCGTGGATTCCCTCACCGGCAAGAACGACGGCACGAACCTCGGACCCGGCGCGCCGGCCATCCACTTCCACCAGCACCGCTCACCGGAAATCGCCGTGCGGCTCGTGCTCAAGGGCGGCGGTTGCGAAAACGTCGGCGCGCAATACTCGCTGCCCGCCGAGAAGCTCCACGCCAACCGCGACCTCGACGGCTGCCGCAAGGTCATCCTCGACGCCGTGCTTCAGGCGCAGGGCAAGGGCTGCGGCCCGGGCATCCTCGGCGTGTGCATTGGCGGCGACCGCGCGACGGGCTATGAGTTCAGCAAGCAGCAGTTCCTGCGCCTCCTTGACGACCGCAACCCGAACCCGGAACTCGACGCGCTGGAGCAGGACATCTTGAAGACCGCGAACGAACTCGGCATCGGCCCGATGGGCTTCGGCGGCAAGACCACCTTGCTGGGCGTGAAAATCTGCGCGGCCAACCGCGTCCCCGCGTCGTTCTTTGTGAGCGTGAGCTACATGTGCTGGGCCTACCGCCGGCAGGGCGTTACACTGGGGATGGATGGGAAGATTGCGAAGTGGCTGTATTGACTCATGAATGGCCTCTTTTCTCGCCTCGACTGACAAACGTCTAAGGCGATACCGCACCCACGAATGAGCTGTCGCCAGAAGACCTGAAATTGTCCACAATCCCACCTGCAAAATGCGCAAACTGGAAAAGCTGACGATAAAGAACTTCAAGTCTATCCGAGAGCAAACGCTCGCGCTCGGCTCGCTCAACGTGTTTATCGGCGGCAACGGCGCAGGCAAGTCCAACCTGATCCAAGTCTTCCGTTTTCTTCGAGAAATCGTGAACCAGAATTTAGCGGGTTACACCGGCATCAAGGGCGGTGCGGACACCCTACTTTATTTCGGGAGGAAGAAGTCGCCCGAAATGTCCTTCTTCTTGGAGTTTGGCGAGGGTGACACGGCGAACGCATATTCGGTGAAACTGCGCGGCACAGACGATGATGCTCTGACTATTGGTGCGGAAACGGCCTTCTATCACGAGCGGAAGAAATATCCCAAACCCTACGACAAGTCGGTTTCGACTTTCTCCAAGGAATCGAAGCTCAAGAACGTGGATCACATCTGCACGCGGCAGGTGATGCGCGATTTGGACAGCTACCGCGTTTACCACTTCCACGACACCAGTGATACAGCGGCTGTCAAAGGCACGGGCGACCTTGAAGACAATCGAGTGTTGCGGCCACAGGCGGAAAACCTCACCGCCTTCCTCTATTGGATGCAGCAGAAGCATCCAGACCATTTTGCGAACATCCAAGACACGGTGCGGCAGATCGCCCCGTTCTTTGAGGAGTTTCGCCTCGCGCCATCCAAGCTGAATGAAGGCAAAATCAAGCTGGAGTGGAAAGAGAAAGGCAGCGACGCCTATTTCAACGCCTCCTCGCTCTCGGATGGAACGCTTCGTTTCCTGTGTCTGACGACGTTGCTGCTTCAGCCGCAGTTGCCGGCAGTGCTGTTGCTAGACGAGCCGGAACTTGGCTTGCACCCGGCGGCGGTAACTTTGTTGGCGGATTTGCTGGCCTCGGCAGCAACTCGCACTCAGGTCATCGTGGCGACCCAGTCGGTCACGCTCGTCAACCAGTTTGAGCAGGACGCGGTTTGGACGGTGGATCGGAAGGACAACCAAAGTGTCTTCACCCATTTGAGCAGCGAGGACATGACGGCATGGCTGGATGGTTATGCCCTGGGTGAACTTTGGGAAAAGAACGTCCTGGGAGCGCGCCCATGAGCAAGCGGGTGTTGATTTTAGTCGAGGGCCAAACCGAGGAGCGGTTTGTAAAGGACGTGCTTGCCCCGGCGTTTTTCGGGCGGGAATTGTTTTTTCACGCGACCCTTTTGGTCACGAAGCGAGTGAAGGATGGTCCGAACTTCAAGGGCGGTGTGACCAACTTCGCGAAGTTTAGAAACGATGCGCAAAGGCTGCTCAACAGTGCGGGCGGCGCGCTGGTGACGACGATGTTGGATTATTATCGCCTGCCGCTGGATTTTCCGGGGATGGATTCGCGCCCGTTACATGGAACGCCAATTCAGCGGGTCACGCACGTTGAGGATGCCGTTGTCAAACATTTCGAATCGCCGCGAAACTTCGTTCCGTTTCTGGTTCTGCATGAGTTCGAGGCCTGGCTTTTCTCCTCGCCGACCGAGCTTCCTCGTGCGCTCACCGAAGCGCGCAAGCAGAAGGAATTCGAAGCCATCCGTGCGGGCGTCGCCGGCCCGGAAGAAATCAACGAGCGTCCGGAGTTCGCCCCATCGAAGCGGATTGCCAAACTCTTTCCAGCCTATAAGAAGACGTTGCATGGCCCGACGACGGCAGCACGCATTGGGTTGGAGCAGATTCGCAAAGAGTGCCCCCATTTCAATGGCTGGATGAACATGCTGGAGGCCTTCTCACTGTCCAGTTGACTGTCTGAAATCATGACCTCTCTCACCTTCCCCTTCACCGAAACTCAGGTCCGCGCGCTCAAAGTTGGCGACGAGGTATCCATCTCGGGCATCGTCTTCACCGGGCGGGACGCGGTGCACAAATACCTGCACGAGGGCGGCGCGTTGCCGCCGGGCGTTTCGCTGCGCGACGGCATCATCTACCATTGCGGCCCGGTGATGATGAAGCAGGTCGATGGCTCCTACAAATGCACCGCCGCCGGCCCCACCACGTCCATCCGCGAGGAGCCATATCAGTGGCAGATCATCCGTGATTTCGGCGTGCGCGGCGTCATCGGCAAGGGCGGCATGGGCGACAAGACGCTCGCCGCCTGTAAGGAGCACGGCTGCGTGTATCTGCACGCCATCGGTGGCGCGGCGCAGGTGCTGGCGGAGTGCGTGAAGAAGGTGCGCAACGTGTATTTCGCGGAAGAGTTCGGCTCGCCCGAAGCCATCTGGGAGTTGGAAATCGAGAACTTCCCTGCCGTGGTCACGATTGATGCGCACGGCAATTCACTGCACAAGGAAGTCCTGGCGCAGAGCCAGGCTGAACTGGCGAAGCGGCTGTGAATGGGCGGCGCTCACGCCCGCGCCGTAATCCAGAACCGGGTCAGAACTTCCGGCGGGGAGCCTCCAGCTTGACGGGGGCCGCAGCGCTGCGGGTGGGGAGAGTCGAGGGCTGCATCACCATGTCCGGCGCGCCATAGTTCAGCGGGTTCGAGGGGTCGAAGCCATCCTTGCCGACGGGTCCGAGATTCATCGGGCCGCGCGTGGCCTGGCCGAGGTTGGATCCCGGTGCGCGCCGCGCCAGATCGTTGCCCATAAAACCGCCCGGTGCGGAGAGTCCACCGGCAACATTGCCAGCCAAGGGATTGCCGCCGCCACTGCTGTTTGCGGGCTGCGCCCAGGGGTTGTTGAAGCTGCGTTGGAAGGCTTCGAGGCTGGCGGCATTTTCCCGCTGCCGCTCGCGTTCCCGGGCGTCGTTCACCATGCGGCCATACGCCCCGGCCCGCGTGGCACCCGCGGTAAAAAGACTGGGGCCATCCATGCCGGGAGACGATCCCACCTGCCGGGTGTCGAGGGTGTTGCGGGCATCGCCGGCACGGGTGCCCAGCTCATTGCCCTGCGGTTCCCGGGAGTTGTTCTGCCCGCGCGGATCACGCTCGCGACGGCTCTTGTCAGCAGAAGTCTCGTTGCGCGGCTTGCCGCTCTTGTCAGCCGTGGCGTCGGAGTTTTCGAGAAACCGGCTTGCGGCGGACTTGGGACTGTCATCCCGGGAGAAGGGGTCACGATTTGCCTCATCCTGCCGCTCGGCCTGCCGGAGGATGGTTTCGGGTGATTGCAACAACCAGTTGCGTTTCTGATCCTGGGCCTCCAGTTGGCGGCGGGTGAGCCCGGTGGTGGGGGTCATCGCCTGCGACGGCGGCATGAAGGTGTTCAGAGGCAGCTCGGGCTGGAGTTTGGCCTTGCCGTTGAAGCCGGCCTCGGTGGGCAGCAGCGGCTCACGCCGGTCAAACTCCTGCAGCACGGCTGGGCCGGTGCGCCCGGAGAACCGGATTGGCTCGGCGGTCATCCGGACCGGCCACAGACCGGCCACCGCCACGGCCAGCATTCCAGCCTGGCGGAGGCGACGAAGGTTTGGGCGGGTCAGGTGCATGACTCTTCATAGTTCAACGCCGAGGCGGGGTCAAAGTGGAATCTGCGGCCTTGGCTCGGGTCTTTGCCCGATTCGCAGCTAGGTCGGACCGACAATGAACTTGTGTCCAAAGGTTGTTGGACTAGGCTCGCGGCACAGAAATCCCGCCGCGTGCCGGCGTGGCTCAGAATCGTGGTGCCAACGCATTCAACGCCTTCAACTGCGAGGCTCTTGCCCCCGGGCCGGCGGCGGCTGGATGGAGCCGGGCAGCGAGGTCGCCAGCGGTTTGCCACATGAAGACCATCACCATCATCCAGCGGCTGCGCTCCGGCTTTCTGCTGCTGTATGTGGCGGCCATCTTGGGCGCCGTGGTGGTGGCGTGGCACGGCTGGCGGCTGGCAGTGGCCGAGCTCGCCGCCGAAACGCTGCGCCGGCAGGTGGGCGTGACGGTGGAGCGCATCCGCCATGCCACGCTGCAAATGGGGGACGCGCTTCGCGGGGTGATGCTGGATCCCCGCAGCGAAGTGGACCGCCGCCGGAAGCATGAGGCGGACGGCGATCTGAACCGGGCCATCGGGGAGCTGCGCCCGCTGCTGCGCGCCCAGCCGGATCTCCTGCGCGCGCTGGAGGCGGTGGGCGACTATGACACCGGCACGCTCAACCCCATTGAGGATCGGTTGCTGCAACTGGCCAGCGAAGATCCTGCCAAGGCCCGCGCGGATTACGCCGAAATTTACCTGCCCGCGCGCCGCGTCCAGGACCAGGCCTTGAACGAGCTCATCAGCCGCGCGGAACGCCTCGCCATCACCACCAATCTGGAATGGCGACGCTTGACGATCAGCGGCGCGGTCGTGGTGTCCTTGCTGGGCGTGCTGGGGTTGTTCCTCGCCCGCCGGATTGAAACGGCGCTGGCCACCTCCTTGCAACTCCTCTGGCAGGGGGTGGACCGCATCCGAAGCGGCACGCTCAACCTCCCGGTGCAGCTCCCGGAACGAAATGAATTCGCGGTGCTCGGCGACAGCCTGAACCGGCTGGCCGCCGAACTTGCCGAACTCGCCGAACAGTTGCGGGCGACGGGCGGGGCGGTGCTGAACGAGAACCAAAGCCTCTCCGCCGCCTTGGGAGCCGGCCAGCATAACGTCACCGAGATGGAGACGCTCGCCAGCGGCCTGGGCGTCTCCGCCCGCCGCGTGCTCAACACCTCCGCCGAAATGGCCCGCACCATCCATTCCGTGTCCGTCATCGCCGACCAGACCGCGATGCTCACCGACTCCAGCCGGCTGGGCCTGTCGCGCATGGGCGAGACCATGGAGTCCATCCACCACGCCGCCGACCGCATCAACGCCAAGCTGGCCGTGCTGAACGAGAAGGCCGGGAACATCAACCAGGTGATCATCACCATGGCCAAGGTGGCCGATCAAACCAACCTGCTCTCCCTCAACGCCGCGATCGAGGCGGAGAAGGCCGGCGAATACGGCCGGGGCTTCGCCGTGGTGGCCACCGAGATTCAACGGCTGGCCGACCAGACTGCGGTGGCCGCCGAGGACATCGAGCAGATGGTCAAGGAGATGCAGAGCGCCGTCACCGCCGGGGTGATGGGCATGGACAAGTTCGCGGACGAAGTCCGCCGGGGTGTCGGAGATGTCCACAAGGTCAGCGGCCAGCTCGACCGCGTGCTCCAGCAGGTGCAGGGCATCTCGCCCCAGATCGAGGCCGTGAACCAAACCATGAACGCGCAAACCGAGGGCGCCCGCCAGATCTACGACACGGTCGCCAAGTTCGGCGGCTGTTCCCGGGCCGCCACCGACTCCCAGCAGCAGGCCTATGCGCGGGTGGACGGCTTCGAGGCCGCTGCCCGCCGGATGCAGGAACACCTTGCGCGTTTCAAGCCCAACCACTGATCTTCCCCGCCGCCCATGAAATGGCTCTACAATCTCAAGGTCTGGCAGAAGCTCATTCTGCTGGGCTTCCTGTTCGCAATCCCGTTCGGTGCCGTCGTGGCCTATGACATCCTCTTCGTCAAGGCCCCGCGCGATCTGGGCAGCGCCCGGAACGAAATCGCCGCCGTGGGTGTCCAGATGCGCCTGCTGAAACTCCTGCACGAGTTGCAGCTCTACCGCGATCTGGGACACGCCGTGGCCAACACCAACGACACCTTGCGCGCGGCATTCGACCAGCAGAGCACGACCATTCCCGCCACCGCCGCGCCGGCCGGCGAGGCCATCCGCGCCCTCAGCGAACAGGTGGACCTCTCGTTGGAATGGAACGCCCTGAGCACCCAGATGGATGAAATGCTCAAGCGCAAGACCTACGAGCGGCCGGCGGCGGCCTACGAGGCCCGCACGCGCCCCATCGGGGATTGCAAGGCCCTGATCGAACTCGCCGGCGACCGCTCCAAGCTCAGTGATGAAGCGCTGGGCGAGCGCTTCCACCTCATGGCCGCCCTACAATATCGCGGGCCGGACCTGCTCGACGCCCTGTCCAATGCCCGCGCCATCTGCAACGGCCTGGCGGCCCGGCAAAACATCGCAGACACCGCCTCCCAGAAGGCCGAGTTCGACGAGCTGGAGCGCAATCTCAACCGCATCGAGGCCGCCATGACCACCTCCGAGGGCACGCTGTTCACCTCGGTCGCCCGAGTGATGCGGGACCGCCCCGAGCTGAAGGAGCGTTTCAACATCGAATTTCAACTCGCCCGCGCCGCGGTGGACGAGGCCGCCAAGCTCATCCGCCGCAGCCTCACGGAACGGCGGGCAACGGTTTCGCTGCGCGAATTCCATGACACCATCACCCGCGGCACCGCCGCGATTCTGCGCCTCGAAGACAAGGTAGCCCTCACCTTGAGCGAGCTGCTCCGCGCGCGCATCGACAACTTCTACACGGATGTGGGCAAGACGCTGGCCATCGTGGCGGTGAGCTTCCTGCTCGTGACGCTCGTGGCGGTCTTCATCGGCCGCAACATCACCGGGCCGCTCAACGAGGTGGTCGAGGTCGCCGATCAAATCGCCGAGGGCGACCTGGCAGTGAACGTCTCCGCGCAAGACCGCGCCGACGAGATGGGCGGCCTCATGCGTGCGCTCCAGCGGATGGTGCGCAGCCTCACCGACATCGTGGGCCAGGTCCAGAAATCCGGCCTGCAGGTGAACACCTCCGTCAACCAGATCTCCGTCACCGGCAAGCAGCAGCAGGCCACCGCCACCAACATCGCCACCACCACCACGCAAATCGGCGCGACCGCCAAGGAGATCTCCGCCACCTCCATCGAACTGGTGAAGATGATGAAGGACGCCACGGCCGTGGCCGAGGACACCGCCACGCTGGCCAACAAGGGCCAGGAAGGGCTGTCCCGCATGCGCGAGACGATGACCCAGCTCACTGCCGCCGCCGGTCTGATTCAAGCCAAGCTCAGCGTGCTCAATGAAAAGGCGGCCAATGTCAACCAGGTCGTCACCGCCATCACCAAGATTGCCGACCGCACCAACTTGCTTTCGCTCAACGCCGCCATCGAAGCCGAGAAGGCGGGCGAATACGGGCGGGGCTTCTCGGTCGTCGCCACGGAAATCCGCCGCCTCGCCGATCAGACCGCGGTGGCCACCTACGACATCGAGCAGATGGTCAAGGAGATGCAGGCCGCCGTGTCCGCCGGCACGCTGGCCATGAACCAGACCGCCGAGGAAATCCGCTCGGGCGTGAAGGAAGTTCAGTCCGTCGGCACGCAGCTCGCCCAGATCATCCAGCAGGTGCAGCAGCTCGCGCCGCGCTTCGAGCTGGTCAACTCCGGCATGCAGTCGCAATCCGCCGGTGGTCAGCAAATCAGCGAGTCGCTCACCCAGTTGAGTCAGGCTGTCCAACAGACAGCGCAATCACTCGAACAGTCCAACCAGGCCATCGAGCAGCTCAAGAACACGGCTTACGGCCTGCGGGAAGGCGTGGCCCGCTTCAAGTTGCCGGGCAGCCGATGAAGGTCGCTGTCGCGGATCGCCCCCATGCTCTTCCTCACCTTCCAACTCGGCGCGGACCGCTACGCCTTGGAGGCGGCCCGCGTCCTTGAGGTGCTCGCCATGGTCGAGCTGGGGAAGATCGTGGGCGCGCCGGTGGGCACT
>Ga0075471_10003272_pt1 | contig 10538 bp, 10 predicted proteins | sample DEB19_08_DNA_2_FD_74787 | JGI IMG/M metagenome (GOLD analysis project Ga0075471, IMG submission 74787) | Aqueous microbial communities from the Delaware River and Bay under freshwater to marine salinity gradient to study organic matter... | ecosystem: Environmental > Aquatic > Marine > Coastal ... | reverse complement strand
TGGTGCTCGTCAGCAGCGCCGACGAGACGGCGTTCGCCCTGGCCCAGCTGATGCGGGATGCCTCGCTCGGCGCCCACCCGGCACGCACCGGCACGCACACGTTCCTGTCCTCGGGCGACGTCGAATGGTTCGCCGATCTCGGTCGCCGCCTGCTCGGCCCGGAACTGATGCAGGCGGGACGCTGGTCGAAGAACTAGACAAGTGGCCATGAGCAGACCCGACGGGCGCACACCCGACCAGCTACGGCCCATCTCCTTCCAGCGGGACTTCACCGAGATGGCGGCCGGTTCCGTCCTCGTCAGTTTCGGCCGCACGCGCGTGCTGTGCACTGCGTCGGTGGACGAGGACGTGCCCCGGTGGATGAAGGGGTCCGGCAAGGGCTGGGTCACGGCGGAGTACTCGATGCTCCCGGGCTCGTCGCCCGAGCGCGTGGACCGCGAGGCGGCGAAGGGCAAGCAGAGCGGCCGCACCGTGGAGATCCAGCGTCTCATCGGGCGCTCGTTGCGCGCGGCGTGCGACATGCGGATGCTCGGCGAACGGCAGATCCAGGTGGACTGCGACGTGCTGCAGGCCGACGGCGGCACGCGCACCGCCAGCATCTGCGGCGGCTACCTCGCCCTCCACGACGCACTCACGCGGCTGGTGCAGAACGGCGCGGTGAAACAGCATCCCCTCCATTCGTTCTGCGGGGCGATCTCGGTGGGCGTCCACAGTGGCGTGCCCGTGCTCGACCTGCCGTACGCCGAGGACTCGACCGCCGAGGTGGACATGAACGTCGTCATGCTGCGTCCCGTGGGCGGCGGTGAGTCGAAGTTCGTGGAGGTGCAGGGCACGGCCGAGGGTCTAGCGTTCTCGCGGGGCGAACTCGACTCGCTGCTCGAGCTCGCGCATTCGGGCCTCGACCGCATCTTCGACCTGCAGGCCGGACTGCTCGCGAGCCCGCCCGACCCGCGCCCCATCGGCCGCTGATCACGTCGTGCGACTCGTCTGTGCGAGCGCGAACCCGGCGAAGGTCGCCGAGCTCGCCCGCCTGATGCCGCCGCGGGTGGAACTGCTGCCCCGTCCCGCCGCCGTCGGCGACGTGGAGGAGACCGCGCCCACCCTGCAGGGCAACGCCATCATCAAGGCGGTCGAGGTGGCGAACCACGTGGAGGGCTGGGCCATCGCCGACGACACCGGGCTGGAGGTCACCGCGCTCGGGGGCGAGCCGGGCGTGAGGTCGGCCCGCTACGCGGGCGAACCCCCGGACGACGCACGCAACAGGGCCAAGTTGCTCGCCGCACTCGACGGCGTGACCGACCGCACGGCGAGGTTCCGCACCGTCGTTGCGATCGTGTCCTGGCAGGGGGACATGCACTACGAGACCGGCGAGTGCACCGGCACCATCGCCACCGGGGAGCGCGGGTCGAACGGTTTCGGCTACGACAGCATCTTCGTGCCCGACGAGGGCGACGGGCGCACCTTCGCCGAGATGTCGGCGGGGGAGAAGGACGCCATCTCGCACCGTGCGCGTGCCATGGCGAAGGTGCCGCTGCTCATCGCGAGGATCACGGGCACGTCACCGGACTGAACGTCCGGTGCGGGGTCACCAGCCGCGAAGGTCGATCGGCCAGGTGCCGAGCACGCCGCCGTACTGGTCCGCCACGTAGGCGACCTCGTGCATCGCCATGGTGGGGTCGATGTGCGCCGGCGTCACGAACACGCGCTCGCCCGGCTTCATCGGTGGCGAGCCCTCGGCCGGTGCGAAGGTCGTGTGCTCGTCGGAGCAGAACCACACCGAGTACCCCTCGATCGTCGGGCTCCCGTGGTCCATGCCGAGCGACTTCAGCCCCACGTCGCACACGGCCCACCGCTCGTTGGCGGAGATGACCGTGCCGACCACCCACATGGCCTGTGCGAACGGGATGCCGAGCTGGGCGTACTGGGTGTCCATCAGGGCGTAGCTGCCGGCCTGCACCTCGTTCACGGTGGTGCCGGCGAACATGTCGTACGTTCCCGTGCCGCCGGCCGACACGACCTCCCCGCCGACGTCGGCGTGCGCGCCGGCGAGCACGGCCATTGCCTCGTGCACGCGGGACTTCTTCTCGTCGCGGTCGGTGACCATCATCAGGTGGCCCTCGTAACCCATCACACCGCGCACGTCGATGCCCCGCACCCTCGCCGCGTCGGCCAGCCGGCCGGCCTCGCCGGGCATCACGCCGCACCGCGGGAGCCCGACGTTCACGTCGATGATGACGCTGCGGATGCCGGCGCGGTCCGCGGCCTCAAGTGTGTCGCGCGAGTCGATGGCGACCGTGACGAGCGCGGACTCCTGCGCCGCGGCGAGGGCGGCGAGTCGCTGCTCGTCGAGTGTCTCGTTGGCCAGCAGGAAATCCTCGCCGACTCCCTGCGCCACCAGACCGAGGATCTCGCGTGGGGTGGCACAAGTGAACGACCTGTGTCCCATCAACACCTGTTCCGCGGCGATGCCGGACGACTTGTGTGCCTTCACGTGGGGCCGCAGTCTGTGGCCAGGGTGGACGCGGGCCATGGTCTCGAGATTGCGCCGCATGATCTCGATGTCGATCACGACTGCGGGCGTGGGGAGTTCGTTGACGTGCACGTGCCGGCGAAGGGACTCGAACCCCCAACACGCAGGACCTAAACCTGCTGCCTCTGCCAATTGGGCTACACCGGCGTGTGGCGACAGGGTATCGGCGGCGAGGACGGCGGTGGCAGACTGGAGAGGTGACAACGACATCCCAGGCGCTCGACACGGACACCCTCATCTCCCAGCTCGGCCTCGCCGACACCGTGGTCGACCAGAAGTCGCTCGAGAACAGCGTCCGGCGTTTCGCCGCCCAGGACATCGTGCTGCCGACCTTCGCGCAGCTGGCCGACCCCTCGCTCATCGACCCCGCCGTCACCGCCGGTGTCGACAAGAACGCCCCCGACCCGCGCAACCTGTTCCGCGTCCACTGGTACAACGATCTCAACGGTGACCGGGTGCAGGTGCCCGACCACGTCGTGCTGCCGTCCACTCTCACCGGCATCGACAGCCCGGTCATCGTGGTCTTCGGCGACCGCTTCCCCATGATCACGGCGCACAAGGTTCTCGCGGCCTACTCGTGCTTCGCGCCGCGGGTGATCACCGGCCAGTTCGACCCCACCCGCCACCGTGCCGTGTGGCCGTCCACGGGCAACTACGCGCGCGGCGGCATCGCCATCAGCCGCCTCATGGACTCGCGCGGCGTGGCCGTGTTGCCCGCCGGCATGTCGAAGGAGCGGTTCGACTGGCTCGACCGCTGGGTCACCGACCCGAGCGACGTGGTGCGCACGCCCGGCACCGAGAGCAACGTGAAGGAGATCTACGACGCCTGCAACGAGATGGCGAAGGACCCCGGCAACTTCATCCTCAACCAGTTCTGCGAGTTCGGCAACCCCGTCGGGCACTACGAGGTCACCGGCCGCGCGCTGGCGCACGCGTTCGAGCACGTGAAGGCGAACGGCAGGTCGGGCCTGCGCCTGGCGGCGTTCACGTCCGCCACCGGCTCCGCCGGCACCATCTCGGCCGGCGACAGGCTGAAGGACATCTACGGAACCAAGATCGTCGCCGTCGAGGCGCTCGAGTGCCCCACCATGCTCGAGAACGGGTTCGGGGAGCACAACATCCAGGGCATCGGCGACAAGCACATACCGCTCATCCACAACGTGATGAACACTGACGTGGTGGTGGGCGTGTCCGACAGGGCCACCGACGAGCTCGACGTGGTGTTCAACACGCCGGCGGGGCAGAAGTACCTCGCCGAGCGCCACGGTGCAGGCCCGGAACTGATCGAGGCACTGACCCATTTCGGGTTCTCCTCCATCTGCAACGTGATCGCTGCGATCAAGACCGCGAAGCTCCTCGGGCTGGGTGCCGACGACGCAATCGTCACGGTCGCCACCGACGGAAGCGCCCTGTACCCCAGCGAGCGCGAGAAGACGCTCGCCCGCCGCTTCCCCGACGGGTTCGCCGAGGTGGACGCGGCCGAGATCGTGGGCACGCACCTGTCGTCCATCGACACCGGCAACATGATCGAGTGCACCGAGCGCGACCGCAACCGCATCTTCAACCTCGGCTACTACACGTGGGTGGAGCAGCAGGGGACGCCCCTCGACGTCTTCGAGGCGCGCCGCTCCCAGGATTTCTGGCGCGGCCTGCGACGGTACGCGCCCGTGTGGGACGAACTCATCGTCGACTTCAACGCGCGCGTCGCCGCGGCGCGCTGAGCGCATGTCAGTCACGGACCGTCCCGGGGTGACCGGAATGGTCTGTGCGGCATGCGGCACGCAGGTGCCGGTATCCGCCGGCGCATTGGTCTGTCCGGCGTCATCACCCGACGACCGTCACCACGTGCTCCAGTTCGTCGACGCGGTCGCACCGTTCCGGCCCGTCGACGATCCGAACCCCTTCGTCGCCTACCGCGCGTACCTGGCCGTGGATGCGTACGGCGCGGCGGTCGGGCTGGATGACACCCGCAGGCTCGCGGTCATCACCGGCCTCGACGACGCGGTCGCCCGCGTCGCGGGCACGGGGTTCCGGCGCACGCCGCTCGCGCGCGCCGACGAACTGTCGGCGGCGCTCGGGTTCGCCCCGTCCGGCGGCATCTGGGTGAAGGACGAGACGCGCAACGTCGCGGGGTCGCACAAGGCGCGCCACCTCTTCACCGAGATGGTGCAGTTGTTGATGTCGGAGGAGGCAGGCACGGCGCGTTGGGTGCCGTCCGCACGCCCCAGGCTGGCGATCGCGTCGTGCGGCAACGCGGCCATCGCCGCTTCGACGCTGGCGCGCGCCGTCGACTGGCCGATCGACGTGTTCGTGCCGCCCTCGGCATCGGACACCGTGCTCCGGATCCTCGAGTCTCTCGGCGCCACGGTCACGGTGTGCCCGCGCCGGGAGTCCGATCCCGCAGGTGACCCGTGCGTGTTCCGCTTCCGCGAGGCAGTCGCGGGCGGGGCGGTCCCGTTCGGGGTGCAGGGCACCGAGAACGCATGGTGCCGCGACGGCGGCCGCACCATCGGGTGGGAGATCACCGACGAGCTGGCCCACCGCATCGACCGCATCTTCGTGCAGGTGGGCGGAGGGGCGTTCGCGGCGTGCATCGGTGCGTCGCTCCGCAGTTCCGGCGTGCACCCGATGCTCCACGCCGTCCAGGCGGCGGGCTGTGCGCCCCTCGAGCGGGCGTGGCGCCGTGGGATCGCAACCGGCGGAATCGACAACGTGGGGGCGAGGTGGGACCAGTGCATGTGGCCCTGGGAGGACGAGCCGCACTCCCTCGCCGACGGCATCCTGGACGACGAGACCTACGACTGGATCGGTGTGGTCGACGCCATGGCACACACCGGTGGCTCGCCGGTGGTCGCGGCCGAGGCGCACATCGTCGAGGCGCACCGGCTGGCACTCGAGCACACCGCCATCAACGTGAGCCCCACGGGCACCGCCGGGCTTGCGGGGGTGCTCGCCGCCCGCGAGCGCATCGCGGACGAGGAACGCGTCGTGGTGGTGTTCAGCGGCGTGCGCCGCTAGACGGCGTGGCGGCTGTCCGGCTGCACCTCGACGAGCTGCCCGGAGTCCACCTCGTAGACGAAACCACGGATGTGATCCTTCGACACGATGAACGGGCTGGAGTGGAGGCGCGACATGCTCTGGCGCACGTCCACGTACGGGTCGGCGAAGGTCTCGATGGCCCACCACGGCTTGATGCCGCAGTCGCGCTCGATCTCCGCCTTGAAGCCGTCCTCGCTGACTGCCTGGAGGCCGCAGTTCGTGTGGTGGATCAGGATGACCTCCTGCGTCCCCAGCAACCGTTGCGAGACCACGAGAGATCGGATCACGTCGTCCGTGACCACACCGCCCGCGTTCCTGATGATGTGGGCGTCACCATGCTCGAGGCCGAGCATCTGGAAGATGTCCATCCGGCTGTCCATGCAGGCCACGATCGCGAGGTGCCGGCGAGGTGTCAGCGGGAGACCCTGGTCGGCATAGGACTCGACGAACCGGGCGTTGTGCCCGAGGAGTTCGTCGGTGTTCGGGGAGAACGGGTCGACAGGTGTCACCGCTCCAGTATTGCTGTCGGGGTGCCGCGCGCACGCACGGTAGCCTCGGGCTCATGAGCACACCCGGCATGCCCCTCGCCTTCGACGGCGGACCCGACCCCAGCGCGAACATCTTCACGCGCCTCCTCAAGAACCGCGTGGTCATGCTGGGCACCGACGTGAACGACGACATCGCCAACCAGCTGTGCGCCCAGCTGCTCTACCTCGAGGGCGAGGACCCGAACGCCGACATCTGGCTGTACATCAACAGCCCCGGCGGCTCGGTCACCGCCGGCATGGCCATCTACGACACCATGCAGTTCGTCTCGTGCGACGTTGCCACGGTGTGCATGGGCCTTGCCGCCTCAATGGGGCAGTTCCTGCTCACCGCCGGTGCGCCCGGCAAGCGCTACACGCTCCCGAACGCCCGCATCATGATGCACCAGCCCCTCGCCGGGCTGCGCGGCCAGGCGTCCGACATCGCCATCCAGGCGGAGCAGCTGCGCTACACCAAGAAACGTATGGCCGAGCTGATCGCGCACCACTCGGGCAAGGACATCGCAACCATCCAGGCCGACAGCGAGCGCGACAACTGGTTCACCGCCGAGGAGGCCAAGGAGTACGGCCTCGTCGACTCGGTGATCGTGAAGCGCGGTCAGATCATCTGATCACGGGGCCGCGGTCGTGACCGGCGCGGCCGGGACCGTGGTGGTCGCCGGAGGCACCGTGCGCGGCGGCTCGATGTTGAGGCCGGTCGCGATGTCAACGGCGCACGTGCTCTTCACCCACGCACGCACGTTCTCCGACGCCTCGTTCGCCTTGTAGCTGGCATCGGCGAGCTCCTGCACCTGGGCGGGGTCCTCGGTGTCCACCCTGGCCGCGAGCCGGAGAAGGTCGGTGACGGTGCGGAGGTCCGCCTCGATCGCGAGGGGCGCCTTCGCCAGCAGACGCTCGTAGCGATCCACCACCGCGACGGCCTGCGTCTTCGTGGTCACTTGCTCCGCGATGGCCGGGATCTCCCGGGCGAGCTGGCGGCAGAACGCGGTGCCGGTCCGTTCGTCTCCACCGCAGGCCGCGAGGGCACCCGCCAGCAGCACAGCGAGCGCCGATGCGCGGAGGGGTCGTGCACACATGGCGGTCATTCTTCCAGAGACCCGCGGGGGAGGGACTGCACATGTACGCCGCCATCAACTCATCGACTCTCCACGGCGTGTTCGGTGCGCCCATCACGGTGGAGGTGCACATCGGCCACGGTCTCCCCGGGTTCGCCGTGGTCGGTCAGCCCGACGAGGCATGCCGCGAGTCGCGTGACAGGGTGCGTGCGGCGTTGCTGTGCTCCGGGGTGGAGTGGCCGAACCGCCGCATCACCGTGAACCTCGCGGGTCCCGCGGAGAAGCGCGGAGGATCAACGGCCGATCTCGCGATCGCGGTGGGGGTGCTCGTCGCGAACGGCGATGTTCCCGCCGAGGCGGTTGACGGCACCGCGTTCTTCGGCGAGCTCGGTCTCGACGGGTCGCTGCGCCCCTCATCGGGTGCCGCACCTCTCGCGTTCTCCGCATCCGGCAGCCGCGTGGTGGTGCCGGCCGCATCCATCCACGAGGCCATGCTCGGCGCCGGCCGGCGTGCAGTTCCCGCGGCCAGCCTGCGCGAGGTCATTGCGGTTCTGAAGGGTGAGGAGCAGTGGTCAAGCGCGGCTCAACATCCCGGGCCCGAGGATGTGCGTGCGGTCCTCGACCTCGCCGACGTGCGCGGCCAGCACCAGGCGAAGTTCGCTCTCGAGGTGGCCGCGGCGGGCCAGCACCATGCGCTGATGATCGGGCCGCCCGGCGTCGGCAAGTCGATGCTCGCCAAGCGGCTGCCCGGCATCCTGCCTGCGCTCAACGAAGAGGCGGCGTTCGAGGTGTCCATGGTGCGCAGCGCCGCCGGCCTGCCGACGCCCGTGGCGCCGGGACGGGTGCCGCCGTTCCGCGCGCCGCACCACACGTCGTCCACGGTGTCGGTGGTGGGCGGCGGGTCCCCGGTCCGTCCCGGAGAGGTCTCGCTCGCGCACCACGGTGTCCTCTTCCTCGACGAGATGGGCGAGTTCGCGCCCACCCTGCTCGACGCCCTGCGCCAACCGTTGGAGGAGGGAACCATCCGCATCGCCCGCGCGAGGTCCTCCGTCGAGCTGCCGGCCAGGTTCCTGCTGGTCGGGGCGAGCAACCCGTGCCCGTGCGCGAACGAGCAGGTCACGGGGTGCGGGTGCACGCCCCAGATGCGGCGCCGCTACCTGCGCCGGTTCAGTGGACCGTTGCTCGACAGGTTCGACGTGCGGATGTGGCTCACGCGGCCGCGCACCGAGGCCGTGCTGTCGGCTGTGCCCGAGGAACCGAGCGCCACGGTCGCCGCACGGGTCGCCTCCGCGCGGGACACGGCCATGCGGCGGCAGGGTTGCCCGAACTCGCTGATTGCCCCTTCTGCCATCGACGAAGTCGCACCGCTCGATGCACCCGCACGAGCGGTGCTGGAGGCGGGACTGCGCCGCGGTGCTCTCACGGCGCGCGGGTACCACCGCGTGCGCCGCGTGGCTCGCACCGTTGCCGACCTGCGCGGGGACGCTTCGGTGGGTGAGGAGCACGTGAGGGCCGCACTCGGTCTGCGTCGCGAACTGGGGGACAGGTGAGGCACGCCGCGGCACTCGCCGCACTCCCGTTGCAGACGCACGCGAGGCTGCGCCGTCTGGTGCTGTGCGGTGACCCGGAGGTCACGTGGCGGCGCATCATGGCGGGCGAGCGCGTGGTGGCGGGCATCGACGAGCGCGTCTGGCGGGCGTGGCGGTCGAGCGAGGGTCTCGAGGACACCATGGGCGAGCGTTGCGCGGAGTCGGGGATCGGCGTCACGTGGATGGGCGGGCCGGGGTACCCGGCGGTGTTGCTCCGCGACCCGAACCGACCAGCTGTTCTCTTCCACCGCGGTGACACGGGTGCCCTTGCGCATCCGCGCGTGGGCATAGTCGGCACGCGTGCCGCATCGCGGGCCGGATCCGCCTTCGCACGAAGGTTGGGGCACGACCTCGCACTGAACGGGGTCTCCGTGGTGTCGGGACTCGCGCGCGGCATCGACATCGCGGCCCACAGGGGGGTTCTCGCGGCCTTCGGCAACTCGGTCGGCGCTCCGGTCGGTGTGGTCGCCGGTGGCATCGACGTCGTCTACCCGGCGGAACACGCGCGCGAGTGGGAGGAGGTCTGCAGTCGCGGCGTGGTCGTGTCGGAGGCGCCCCCGGGCACGCCGCCCGAGACGCACAGGTTCCCGTTGCGCAACAGGATCCTCGCCGCGCTGTGCGACGTCCTGGTGGTGGTCGAGTCGCGTGCCCGGGGCGGCTCCATGATCACCGTGCGCGAGGCGGCAACCCGGGGGGTCACCGTCATGGCTGTGCCGGGTTCGCCCAGCTCTCCCGTGAGCGACGGCACGAACGCCCTGCTGCGCGACGGGTGCGCGCCCGTCACCGATGTCGAGGACGTTCTCGTCGCGCTCAGTCTCCAGTCCGGGGGTCTCCCTGCGGGCGGGCCTCTTCGCTCGGTCGACACCCGGCGCCGTCCCGATGCCGACGAACAGAACCTGCTCGCGGCCTTCGCCGGTCTGCCGCGCACGTGCGAGGAACTCGTTCTCGCCACCGGGCGGAGCCGCTTCGACACCGGCGTGGCACTCGGGCGGCTCGAGGCCGACGGGTGGGTGTCCCACGACAACGGGTGGTGGGAGGCGCTCCTCGCCTGAGTCCCGACAAGTACGGTGGGACGCATGGGCGGAGCAGCCAGGGCGACTTCCGCGCGTCCCACCACCGACACCTTCGAGGTCGCCCGCTACCTGCGCACCCTGCGCACGTCCGATGCGGTGCGTGCGTGGCGCGGGGGCGAGATCCGGCGGGCCGCGGAGCAACTCGCCGCTGTCGGTGTCCACGATCCCTCTCTCGTCACGCGCGATCACATCGTCGGGTACGTGGCGCAGATGGAGGACGCGGGGCTCACGGTCGAGACGGTGGCCCAGGCACTCGCGGTGCTCACTTCCTATTTCGCGTGGCACTGCCGCGAACACCCCGCACGGCGCGGTGCCGCGCCGAGGACGAACCCGGCTCAAGGGGTGCGCACCGCGCACAGCGCGGCCTGCCCCGACTGCGGAGCCGCGGGGCCCCGGCGCGCAGACCGAGGCTCCAGTTTGAAGGGGGCGTGCGCGGTCCGCGACTCGCGACTGCCCGCGTGGTCGCCGGCGCGGTTCGAGGCGTCGCTCACCGCCTCCGCGGCCAACACCCGTGCCGCGTACCGGCGGGACATCGAGTTGTTCGCCGAGTGGATGGATGCGGCCGAGCCCGGCGCGGGTCCGCGGGGGACCGACCGCGGGCACGTGCGCGCGTACCTCACCGTCCTCCATGACGGAGGTGCCACGGCGCGGACCGTCGCGCGCCGCATCGCCTCGTTGCGCCGTTATTTCGCGTGGGCGACCGCCGA
>Ga0075471_10003271_pt1 | contig 10538 bp, 17 predicted proteins | sample DEB19_08_DNA_2_FD_74787 | JGI IMG/M metagenome (GOLD analysis project Ga0075471, IMG submission 74787) | Aqueous microbial communities from the Delaware River and Bay under freshwater to marine salinity gradient to study organic matter... | ecosystem: Environmental > Aquatic > Marine > Coastal ... | reverse complement strand
GCGACAAGGCAATCACCAACAGGAACATTGCCCGTATCCGCCAACTGGGAGACCGTTGGGGCGCACAACTGGTCGGCATGACCTCCAAGCCCGACCTGATTGAAAGTATCCCGTGGGAGTCCGTGGTCGTAGGGTCGTGGACTTCTGTCATTCGCTACGGAGAGACCCAGGTTTGGGACGGACACGGGCTGCGTAGATACCCAGCACAGCAGAAAGAATCGGCTCGTAAGAAGCATCGTGCTGACATCGTTCGCCTTGGTATTGACTTTGATGCCGTGATGGAAGATGAAGTTGCTGTGGTTGGAGCATTGGCAATTGAGTCTTGGAAGCAGTGGGAGACGAGGACATTTGGGGGCTATGACCACATGAACGATGATGACGAGACCGAGTTTGACACCCCTGAAAACGATGAAATAGTTGCTACCTCTGACCCCACCCCTAGTGGGGGAAATGTGGCTTTGCGAGGTTCAGGTATTGCTATCGGGGTACCTGAGAAGCGGCACGAAGGGGGTCGCCAATTACTACCTGTCATGGGCATGGAGTTGGTCACCACCATGGGGTCGCAAACCTTTGATGATGAAGGGGAATCTATTGAAATTGCCCCTGAAACAACACAAGTTCTTAAGTACAATGCCGACCCCTTGCGACAGTGTAATAGTTGCTATCTCTCAAGCCGTTGCCCCAGTTTCAAAGAAAATACGGAATGTGCGTTTTCTCTTCCCATTGAGATTAGGACCAAGGACCAATTGCAGGCTGCGATGCGAGCCTTGATTGAGATGCAAATGGGTCGTGTGATGTTCGCTCGCTTTGCCGAAGAGATGGAAGGTCAAGGTCTTGACCCAGCCCTGTCGGCTGAGATGGACAGGATGTTCAATCTGGTGGACAAGTTCAAGAACATCTCCGATAACCGTGAAATGGTACGACTGGAAGTAGAAGCCAGAGGCAGTGCTGGTGTACTGTCCCGACTGTTCGGGCAGAAGGCTGGAGAGACCGCCCGTATGCTTCCCAATGGTGGGTTGGACAGCATGGAAACCGATGCCATGTATGCCGACATCATTGACCTGTCCGAAGACAATTGACAAACCCCCTACTAGCAGAATAGAATTCACAGCATGAGCAAACCAATTACCGACGTGGGCATTGACCTTGATGGGGTCATCTACCCTTTCTCCACCGCTTTCCGTGCCTATTGCCAAGAGCGTATGGGGCAGGACAATCTCCCTGACCCAACCCACTGGAACTTCTTCATTGACTGGGGTCTCAAAGAGGAGACTTTCCAAACATGGTTGCGGGAAGCCGCTACCAGTCACCGAGTATTCGCCACCGAGATGCCCTACCCATCAGTCATTGAAGCATGGGAACTGCTGAGGAAGAACAACATCCGCATCCATGTGATGACCGCCCGTCCCCAAGAGGCATGGGGTCAGACCGCAGAGTGGTTGGACAAGTACGGACTGGTCTGTGACAGCCTCCATTTCAATCCCACCAAGACCTTTCTTTCGCACTTTGCAAGTGGGCGTGCAGCCATGTTGGATGACCACATCCATTACTACGAAGAGGCACGCAAGGCAGGCATTGCCCCCTTCCTCTTGAACCAGCCCTGGAACCAGGAACTTGCCAATGCAAACCGTGTCAACACTGTTCTTGAGTTTGCGTATGCGGTCATTGGTCACAACAAGATTGTTGACCTTGACAATTTCCCCAAGAAAGAAACTGCTACTACGAAGACTACGAAGTTTGACCTTCCTGAGCAGCCAACCATGTCACCCAAATCACCACACCTTCTCACTACACCAAAGGAAAAGTACCTGCACCAATGGAAGATGTATCAGAACAAGCCAAGGAACAACCAGTCGTGGAACGAGGACAATTATTACTGGAAGCCGAAAGACTGATTAACGGTGACCGCAACGTCCAGTACGGTGCGCCCATAGATGATTTCTCAGTCACTGCCAAGATGTGGGAGGCGTATCTCCGCCGTCTGATGGAGACACGCAATCTTGATGTCCTCATGCTTGACCCACATGATGTTGCAGTTCTTCTCATCCTCGTCAAGATTTCACGCTTGGCACAAACACCAGAAAAGAAAGACCATTGGGCAGACATTGCTGGCTACGCAGGCTGTGGCTGGGAATGTGTTACTGAAACATACTTATCCTGATGGACATTGACGCAATGAGGCAAGCGTATTTGCGTGCCATAGAACCAGACGCAGAAGAAGATTTAAGCAAAGAAAACGAACGACTCAAGGCTGAACTAGATGCATTACAACAACGCCACAACCGTGTACTCACCGCTTTACAAGACAGTGTTGATTCTGTCTTACGCATCGCCAGAGAGGGCAAGTCAGAGACCTAATGGACTTTCAAGATTGGATAGTGGACGCAAAGTGTCGTCGTAAGAACAACGACTTCTGGTTTCCACCATTGGATTCCGAGAATCCCGATAGTTATTACGCTATCGGGAGAGAGATTTGTCACCGCTGTCCAGTCTGGGAGAACTGCCTAGACAAAGGGATTGAAGAACGCTGGGGTATGTGGGGCGGGTTGACCCCTACCGAGCGCACAGCCCTTGTAAATGCTACTCCTAAGCCCTCTACACTCAAGCCACATGGCTCTTGGATTCGTTATCGCCAAGGTTGCCGATGCAACGACTGTTTAAATGCTCACAATCAACCTGCTTCTGAAATAAACATGAACGTGATTCCAACATGGCATGAGGTTGTTGATGACCTTGAAATGCTCAGGTTTGACCTATTGACACCCTGACGGGTGTAAACTAGGTTCCTAGTCCACATACCTGACCTTGCGGTTTCGTGTGTGGACTTTTCTTATTGGACGGACATTGGAGCCTAATGCTTTATCGCACTCTCACCGCACTCACCCTTTCTTTGACCACCGCATTCGGTGCCCTAGTCGGAGGAGGTGAGCAAGCGACAGAGAGCACGGTAACCACCACGGTGGCTCCCGAGATTCGCAAGGCAGCAGTCATGGACATCCATGAATTCATGCTGTACCAGCAACTCAAGACGCACAAAGTTGCTTCGGTGAAGTTCTGGGAGGCTGTGTCATGGTGTGAGGTCAACCACAACTGGAATGACCGTGGCTATTACTCAGGTGGTCTGGGCATGGCACAGTCGGTGTGGGAATCGTATGGTGGCAAAGAGTTCGCTCCCAAGCCGTACAAGGCGACAAAGACCCAGCAGATTATCGTGGCTAACAGGGTTGCGTTCCTGGGCTTCCAGACACGCCACACTTACGCCACCCTTGACGACAAGTTGAACAACAAGCCATACTTCAGACCAGCCGTTGGCTGGCGCAATCTGAAGAACTGGGGACGCAATTGCGTCAACTGGAAGACTCGCAAGCCTCTGAGCGCAAAGTACACACAACAACCATAATCATCTACAATACGGACATGACAAAAGAGATTCGCTACGAGTGTCCCTCTTGCAAAGTGGGGGCAGGTGTTTCAGTCAAACTGCTGGAACCACCCAAACACAAGTGCCCCAAGAGAGCCAACAGGGTCATTGAACTTGTCCCTGTAAACGACAAAGCCCCCGACAACCAGTCGGACGACTGACTATCAGGGGCTTGTCATACAGATGACTAGGGCAGGGGAGGCAACGCCCCAGTCGTGCTGTACTCCTTGTACATACCTTTGCGTTCCTCAGGGGTTGTGCCAGCCCAGATGCCGTAAGGCTCGTTGTTGCACACGGCAAATTCGTAGCACTCCTGACGGGACGGGCACCCAGCGCAGGTATTCATGGCGATTTGCAGATACCCCTTGCGGTCTTTCTTGGGAAGGTTCTGTTCCTTGTAATCAAAGAACACAGCCTTGGGCATCTTGGCACAGGCTGCGTAGTCCCTCCAGTCCGTGGACATAACGTGCTTGACCGAAGGGAGAGACAGCACCTTGATGCTGTCTCCCCCCACGGTCTCAAACTCACTCACGCCAGAATCAGTTCGTTGAGGACTTCAAGAACCTTGGCATCAGCCTTCTGAATCTTGCCGTCAATGGCTCCCAGTGCGTTGCGCTCCGCACGGTTGGAGTTCTTGCCTGACACATGGTGGTTGAAGGTGTTGAACGCCTGCAGGACACCCAGAGCACTGCCCTGCCACGGTGCGACCATCGGGTCGTTGCGGTACATCTGACGGATGACCTCCTGCTTGTTCTCCATCTTGCTGATGGCAGACTGGGCAACCTCACCCTCCGCACCGATGGGAACCAGACGGTTGACGATGGCATCCCACTCACGGTCAGTCACGGTGATGCTGGACAGACGCTCAATCTCTGCCACAATGTCCTCGCCCATGGTGAACACGATGTCCATTGCGTCACGGATGGACTGGATACGGGTCACGCTGTGCTTGCTGTGGCGAGTCTTGTGGGTTGCGCCGTCCTCACGCAGACCTGCGAACAGGGTGTTGTCGCAGACAGGAGCGTTGTACACCTGCTTGTAGGTGGTGGCAATCGTTCCGTTGTGGCTGGTGGTCGCCAAGATGTACGGACGGACAGGGAACCCAGCGGAAGTGGACAGGTTGTCGGGGCTGGAGATGGCAACCCATGCAATGGCACCCTCACGGAGGCATCCTGCGGAGTCAATGACAAGGCTGTTGTTGTCAATGATGGTGGCGACATTCTCAATCAACCACTGGTCGTAGTTGTGGATGGCGTAGGACTCCTTGAAGAGACCCATCACATGGTTGTTGTCGTCACGGACGATTGCCTTGCGGTCAAACTGCTCAATGTAACGGACGATGTTGCCGTCATTGTCACGGATGCCCACGAATACGGGCTGCTCCACTGCCGTGAAATTAAACAAACGGCGACGCACATCCTCCACGGGAATCGGACCGTCGTAGTGGTTCGGCTCATTGCCCTGGAGGTCTGCACGGTAGTGCCATGCGTTGGAACCACGCTTGGCGACATTGCCGATAAGTGTCTGTGTATTTAGTGTTTCTGCTGTTTCTCTACTCATTGTTCTTTCCTTGGTTGTGAGGACTGTGCCTCGTTGATGTTGTTAATTTATCTGATAGGTGGGCTGGTGGACGAATCCTAGAACCCATTCATCATGTCTGACAAGAGAAGGGCGGTAACGCTACCAGCCTCAGCCCCCATGTCCTCACCCCAGCCGTCAAGGCAGGCGGAGATGGTGGTCTTCTTGTTATTCAGAATCTGCCACATTCGTGAGTCAATGGTCGGCTTGCTGGGGTCAATGGCAGTCAGCCACCATGCCACCACGGCATTGTCGTTGCCGTACCGCCATGCCCTGTCCTCAGCCTGCTCTCCTGTAGCAGGAGACCACGGCACCTCGCACATGACCACATGGCTGGCGCACTGCAGGTTCAGACCCACGCTCGCTGCCTCAAACTGCCCGATGAACAGCCGTGCCTCGCCTGAGGTGAACTGCTGGACAGCCTTGTCCTTGGCTTCGGCAGTCATACCGCCAGCCACCACGACCACGCCAGAGTCCTTGAAGGCTTCCTTCAACTGCTGGATGACCGATGTGTGGTAGGCAAAGGCAATGACCTGCTCGCCAGACTCCAGCAGTGATGCGATGTGCGCCTTGGCGGAGTCCACCTTTGCCTCACCCAGCAACTGCCTGAGTTTATTTATCTCCGTGATGACGGGAGCCTTGGAGGCTGCGAGGAACGCATCCTGACCGTAGGTCTCAAACACCCATGCGAGGAAGTCCTCCTCAGCCTTGCGGTACTTCTTCATCGCCGTATCGGACAACTCCACATCCAACTGCGCCCTACGCTTGGGCGGAAGGTCGGTGAGGACATCCACCTTGCGAGTACGGGTGTAGCAGGTGCTCCGCAGAATCTGGTTCAACTCAGCCACATTGGTGGCACCGCTGGTGTTCGGGAACCCGTTGACAACCTTGTAATCGCAGTAGCGAATCAAGAACTGCTTCTTGCTCTCAAACACGGGGTCAAGTCTGCCGATAATCTTCAGCGGAGATACAAACTCCGATGGGCGATTGGGGATAATGGTGCCTGACAACAGGACGCAGTATCCATCGGACGGCACTTGGCTGGCAATACGGGCGACTGCCTTGGTACGGGCACTGGATTCCGTCTTGAAACGGTGTGCCTCGTCCATGACAACGCTGGTGAACTTGCCAGCAAGTACATTACTCCAAGCCTCAACGATGGAATCACCGATGACCAGAACATCGCACTTCGGCAGTTTGCCGACCTTGCGACCCGTCACGGTGCCGACCTTCAGCCACGGAGCAAACTTCTTCAACTCAGACAGCCACTGGTACCGCACATGGGGCGGAACCACGATGAGCACACGGTGCCCCTCATTGACTGCCATGTGCGCCACGGCAATACCGATGGGGGTCTTGCCAAGGCCCATGTCCTGACAGACGAGGGTACGGCGTGTGCGCCTGACATACTCCACCGCTGCTCTCTGGTAACCCAGCATGGGCAACTTCAGGTCAAAGGTGAGGTCAAACTGATGTGCATTGGAAAGATTAAACAGTTCCGTGTCAGGAAGAATCGGAGGCTGAATGCGCTCCAGAGAACCGATGTACCCATCCAAGTCCGAACGCAGATTCGGTGGGTACTGAACCAACGGAATCTCAGTGACTGCAGGGCAGTCCTCTGCGGAATGGAAATGGTGCCATGCGCTGTTGTACACAGCCTTGTACCCTTGCCCAGCCGTCACAATGCCGTCACACAAAGAGCACCTGCCCTTTGCCGTGTTGACAAGGATGCGTGTGGCTTCCATGGGAATGTGCGCCAGTGCAGGCGTACGCTCCGTAGGAAGGTCTGCAAGGTAATCCAGCAGTTCTGATGCTGACTTGAATGTCAACTTGTCCAGCCCGTGTGATGAAATAAACTCATCAACACAGCCAATCAGTTCAAGGGGCGTGGTGCGCTGTTCAAGAGCATCACGGATGTCCTTCTGCTGGCGTGGTGTGATACCACTCATGTAGTCTCCTTTCGCAATGGGGTTGTGGATACTTGCACACATTTGCTGTGTGTGTCAACGGGGTCGCCGTTGCTGAGCACAACTTAGTACAACATCAACGATGTGGACGAATCCTAGGAATCGTCCATAGACACAAGCATCAACTAAGGTGATACACATGACGACAGACATCAACATCCGTTGCTCCCCCGACCACCTTGCCCTTGTCGGACATGAGTCACAGGGAGCAATCATTACTCACGACAAGCAATACCTTCCGTTTAAATTCCTATTGGGAACATACGGGGCTTGCCTGCGCTACCTCCATTGCAACAGGGTTGAGATGGTTTCTCTTGAAGACATTGACTTTGTTGACTTCACGCAGGATTCGTCCATTCCATCCATCAACGACTAAGGTACAGCCATGAACATTTACATTGACATCAACACGGGGCAGTGGGGATACCTTAATTCCCTGACCGTCCTTGACTTCACCGAACTGACTGATGACCAACAGCATGAAGTTATTTCAGGCAATGGCAAGGAACTGGGTAAGACGCTGGGTAAGAGCATCAGCCACACCGACAACACCATTACGAACTGCATTTCGTACTCGCCTTCCACGCTTCGGGGAGAGGCTGACCTGCTGCTTTGTGAGGGACTCATTAGCCATGAAGAGTACGACTGGCTAACCAAGTGGGCTACTGACGATGAATTGAATGATGTCGCAGAGTACATCCTTAGCGGAAGTGGTGCATGGAGAAACTACAGGGACAATGTCTCTGAAGGTATCCATTGGAAGTACGAGGATTCGTCCACCAATGCAAACACAAACTAAAGTAATAACAAACACAACAACAGGAGACACAAATGCCTAACTATTGCACAAACATTCTTGAGATTCACGGAGAAGACGAGGACATTGAGAAGTTCCTCACCGCTATCCGTACCAGCGAGGACTACTACGGATACAACATCCTCAGTAATCTTCTTCCCACCCCCAAGGAACTTGCCGAGACCCCATCCGCTTGGTATGGCGACAAGACTCTGCAGGCTGAGCAGAACGAGAAAGAAGCAAACAACATTGCCAAGTACGGTTACAAGGACTGGTACGACTGGAATTGCGCCAACTGGGGCACCAAGTGGACTGATGACCAGACCCACATCGTCAAGCAACAGCCGACCTATTGTTCGCTGTTGTTCACCACGGCATGGTGTGCGCCTGAGAAGGCATTTGACCGCATTGCTACCATGTTCCCCAGCCTTACATTCATTCTTTCCTACTATGAAGAGGGCAATGGCTTTGTCGGGGCAACCGCATACAAGAACGACCTGCGTTCCGAGTCTTACACCGAAGAGATTGACATCCCGTTCAGCGAAGACGAGTACGACTTTGATGCCATCAGCGAGGCATACGAGGCTATGCGTGAAGCCTGCGTTCTTCAGGTCAAGGAGCAGATTTACGATGCAGTATGACCGACTCTGCCTGATTGTGAACCATAAGGACAGTCTCACGCTGGTGGGTTATCACCCGACCCGAGACGGTGAGAAGTCTGACCTTGACAGTGGATTCCCTTGTGCTGGTCGCTGGCACATGGATTACACCGATGGGTTCCCAGCAGGAACCGCTGTGGAACACGCTATGGATTACGCTACTGCCTTGTGGGGAACCGTCTTCACTGATGAGGGAGAAGTGTACGCAGACGACATCCTTGAAGACTGGAGCGAGTACAAGGCAGGCTACGACCACCTGTACTGGGCTAGGCGTGACAAGGACTTGTACGAACAGAAGTGTGTGGAAGCCTTTGTGCAGGATTCGTCCACACGCCAGAACTAGAACTAATGTAAAGACATGACACCACACGAACAGACACGCAAGAACATCATAAAGAACATCCGACTCATCCAAGAGTACGCAAACACTATTCGTACATCACAGGACTTTGTGGACATGATGTCTCTGTACACCCGTGACGACAACGCCGACTTCCGTGACTTTGATTACTGGGATGCGTACGACGAGTACGCTGACCTGAACTTCTCAGGCTCCAGTGACGGCGAGGGCATCATGTGCCACGCATACCCAGTCGTAAATGGCATTCCCGACTACAGCGAGAGCGTTTCCGTGTTCGTTGGGTACATCAAGGTGACACTCATCAACGAGGATTCGTCCATTCCCGAATTGGCAAACTAAGGTAAAGACATGACAAAGACACAAGTTATTAGAGGCATTGAATGCTATGCAGTGTGGGGCAGTGAAGACCCCATCCCCGTCTACATCTCATTCGGAGAGTGGGACGAGGACAATGAGCGTTACGACTCTTTCGGCATTCTTGACGACAACATCTTCTATTACTTCACTGAGGATGAGCAGAAGAAACTGATTATTGCTATCGCCAACAATCAGGATTCGTTCAGAGTAACCCGTGAGTGGTACATTGACCTCACTGAAGGAATTGACTTCATCAAGAACACAGAAAGCAACTAAGCATGAGCACATACCTTGACGATGCCATTGACGAGTGGGAGAAGACCTACCGTCCCATCAAGAACCACATTGACCCTAACGCTTCATGGAGTGGGACAATGTTTGAGACATTTGGTGATGAAGTTGACTTTGTATGGAAGTATGACTTTAAACACATTTGGACTTGGGTGGACACGGACGAGGGCACATTTATCATTGCGGGATACCATCTTGTTGACCGTATTGGGTACTTTATCACCGAAGAGCCGTGGACTCAGCATGACCAAGAGATTCAAGTTGAGGTCTACGGAGAGACTTGTGATTATTGCAACGAGGAAACCGACAACGGCGCAGGTCACTTCCAAGATGAACTGGGCAACGACCACCCCTACGCCGAAGACAGGCTTTGCACTGACTGTTTCCACCTGCTGATGGAGTCTCAAGAGGCATGACAATGCTTGACTTTGACAGGTTGCTAGAACAATACAAACCTGACTACCCCGAACTTCTTGACGAGTATCAGGTTGACATTGAGTCTGAATCAGTGTTTGACGGTTCATGGCACGGAAAGGTCTACCAAGAGAACATTGACGGTGGACACTTTGCTTTGTGTGGATTCGGAAATACAGGACAGGGCGGTTGCAACAATTACTACCCAATTGTCTTTGATGAATTTAAACGGTTCACACGACTGTGCGCCAAGTGCTACCCAAAGGCATTAGAACCAATGGACTTTGCCTGTATGTACTTGGAACTGCGTGAAGCACACAAACAGGATTCGTCCACAGAGCACCTCAGCAACTAAGGTAACGACATGGCAACAGAACAACACACCAAGTATTTAGAAGACCCCAACAACTGCCCATACTGTGGGTCAGACGACTATGACCGCATGGAAACAGACGGCGACACTTACAATGTGTGGTACACATGGCAGTGCGCCATCAAGGGTTGTGGTAAGTCATGGACTGAAGAGTACACGCTGACCAGTGTGTTCTTGGAAGGAGATGAGTGACATGAGAGTAAAGAATTGGGAACAGTGGACGAAGTTTAAGAAGAGGTACATCCTGTTCTCATTCGTCATGGGATTCATGCTTGTATTCGGCACCGATGCATGGTGGGGCTATCTTGGTCTCCCGTTGTC
>Ga0075471_10003270_pt1 | contig 10538 bp, 12 predicted proteins | sample DEB19_08_DNA_2_FD_74787 | JGI IMG/M metagenome (GOLD analysis project Ga0075471, IMG submission 74787) | Aqueous microbial communities from the Delaware River and Bay under freshwater to marine salinity gradient to study organic matter... | ecosystem: Environmental > Aquatic > Marine > Coastal ... | reverse complement strand
GTTGTAGTACATCATGGCGATCCTCTCTCACTTCCGCAGTGCGGCGTAGGTCAGTGCAGCGGCAATCAGGGCACCCAGTACACCGCCCTTTTCCTCTTTCTTCTCAGAGGTGTCTACGTTGGGCGGCTTGTATCCTTCTGGAAGCTTCTTGGCAGTCTCTATGATCTGCTGGCGGGTAGCGTCAGCAGCAGCCTGCTGTTGTTTCTGCTTCTCGTCAAGTTCATTGATCTTCGAAGTATTGGCAGCGACGTTTGCCGTAGTAGCACCGACCTTGGCCGCCAGCGGCGACAGGGTCGGCAGTCGGGGCGGTACGCTGGCAGTGGCCGCAGCGGCTGTGCGCTTCTGCCCCAACGTGCCGCTTTCCCCGCGCAGCGTGTTGCCGCGCTTGTAGAACTCTTCGGCCCGCGTGAGCCGCCGCTGGCCCTCAGCCCACTTACGCTGCTTGACCAGCGGGTCTGCCGTCGCGTCGGCCTCTGCCACAAGGGCTGCCGCTTGGTCGGCCATCGCCTTGTACTTGGCGTACAGGTCGGCGTTCTGCTTGAGCAGGAGATCGCGGGACTCTGTCATGGCGTCGAGGTCGGCTGCGGCCTCCATCGCTTTGCCGAGGGCCTCTGCATAGCCGCGGAGGAAGCCCGCAGGGATCTTGGACTTGATAGCCTCTGCCTCGTCAAGTCCAGCGGCGGTCTTGGCGTAGAACTCTGCGGCCTTCTTGGCCTGTCCGTTTGCAGTGGTCTGGGCAAAGCGCAGGGAGATCTGCTCTTGCTGTAGCTTGGCCTTGGTTTCGAGAACCTTCTGCCACGATGCTTGGGCGTTCTTGGCGGCAGGGACGACCTTGGTGTTCCAGTACCGCTGGGAGAAGTAGCCCTTCACCTGAGGCTGCTCGTTGGCCGTCTTGCCGACGTACTTGAGCTTGGTCGGCACCACGCCGGGAAGCGGCGCGAAGCGGTAGCCTGTGGGACTTGGCGCGTCCTTGGATGGCGTATAGACGATGTAGGCGATCCCGTCCTCGACTTGAACGTGCCAGCCCGCCACACCCTTGGGCGGCGGCGCAGTCTGCACCAGCGGCAGGTGTTCGAGCGCAGGGCCGTCGCTGCCGAAGTACTTGCTGTTCTTGCGCCAAGTGAAGGTCTGGAAGCCCAGCAGGTTGAGCATCTGTTCGTCGCTGAAGTTCTTTCCACTGAGGATGCTGCCGCCTGCCTCGCGGGCCCGCTTGACCATCCACATGAGGTCTGCGCCTGCCTTGAACGGGATCGGGTTGGTGGGAACCTTCTGCGATGCAGCAGCGATACTGTCCGTCATCTTGCTCTTGGCGGCGAAGGCATCCTTCAACCCGTAGATGCGGAACTTGGCTCCGTCCGAGCCGCCCAGCAGGGGCTTGACGCGCACCTTGCCGAAGAAACCCTTGCTGCCTTCAACAAAGTATGCAACGTCGTTGGCCAGTTCCTTTGCGTACTTCCCCCAGTACTGGTAGGACGAACCGTAGACAGCACAGAGCAAGTACCAAGGGACGAGGCTGTCGCCCTCTGGTTCGCGGAACTGACCCTCCTCGTCCTCAGCCATCAGGATGGACAGCAGGGACTTCACTGCCCACTCTCCGAACTTCCCGAACTCAGAGCCCATCAGGTCGGACGCCTGCTTGTAGTCGGCCTCGTGCTTGCCGATGGCGACGTTGAACGCTTCGATGCCGGGCAGCTTGGCGTTGTATTCGGCCTGCGCTGCCTTGGCGGTCGCTTCGGCCACGATGGCTTTGCGCTTGGCGTCCAGCGGGCCCAGCAGGGCCTCTACATACGCGACGACGCCCTTGTCGTTGGCCGCGATCTGGCAAGCCTTCTCGAACAGGGCCTTGTTGGCCTTGGCATCGCTGGCCTTGTAGGGCTTCGACAGGTACTTGGCCAACTCGTCGTCCGCGACACCGCTGGGGCCAGCAAGGCCCAGCGAACTGTCGGGCTTCATGCTGTACAGCAAGCCCGCGTGGTTGTCTGCGTCGAACGGACGGAACATGGCAACCTCACTCGATCTCAGTGAGCATGTAGGCAGCGACACCGCCGCCCACCAGCATGACGGGCTCTTGGTTGGCTCCCGTGGGTTGCCACTTCTGGATGCGGACAACGAACTTGCCCGCCTTGTCGAGGTTGTTGATCGACACCGTCTTGCCCTTGCCGACCTTGATCTGGGGCATCTTGTAGTCGAGACCGACCACTGCGCCGCCACGGTTCCAGCCAAGCTTCTCCAGAACCATGCGGTCGTAGGGGCGAATGTCGTGCAGGTCGCCGTTCAGTACGGGCATTGGCCCGTCTGAGAAGATGCCCTCGACGTCCAGCGGGTAGACCATCTGCTCCATGTGCTTGGAGCGGATGCGCTCTTGCTTGCCCGTCTCCGACCAGCCGCCCCGCTTGGTGTACTTCATCTTGGGCATGTAGAACACGGCGGCGACGTTGCGTCCCGCCTTCAGTTCGTTGCGGCACGCTGCGACGTTCTCGCCGCTGTAGCTGAAGGTCAGGTTGTAGTTGTCGATGAAGTCGCGGCGCGGGGTCTTGGTGTAGTCGTAGCTGCGGAGGGCGGGTATCCAGCCGCCGACACTGCCCGACGTCCTGTCGGTGCCTGCCAGATCGAACAGGTCGGGGAACATCACTTCCCACGGAATGTCTTGGTAGACGTTGAGCCGCACCCAACGCTCTGACGGGCCCTTGTAGTTCATCTGGGCGCGGATGCCCTCGACCATGATACGCAAGAACGCCATCGGGTCGTGCAGCAGGGCCGCCGCCATGGCGTGCTTGTAGATGATGGACTCGTCGGCCACTTGGTTCTGTCCGCTGTAGACCAGACAAGTCGCACGGCAGCCCAGCGACGAGTAGGCGCACCAAGAGGGCCCACTGGGGCCGCCCTCGCTCTTGGGGTTCTCTGGGTTGTAGTGGTCGAGGATCTGCTCTTGGGACTTCCGCATCAGGGTGAACTGTGCGCCCTTGGCAGACGGCTCTGTGCCCCCACGGAAGGGGACGTAGTGCGGCAACAGCGACAGTCCGTTGGACGACGCGGAGATCTTGCCCAGCCCCGCTGCGCTGAACACCTCAGAAGCTTCCTTGGCCATCTTGGTGTTGGGCAGGAAGAACTTCTTGGGAGTATCTTTGACGCTGCGGAAAGCCTTGCCCTGCGGGAACCAGTCGTTGAGGCGGCGGTGCGCCTCTTCCAAGGAGATCGCCATGACGGTCTGCTTGGTGGCGATGTGGTAGCCGTCTGGGCCCTTGACGCCGCCCGTGCGGGCGATGCCCTGCTCCAGCCCGCTGCGATTGGTGTACGAGCCCGTCACGGTGCCTGCGGGGTTGACCACCTTGTCGGACTCAGGGTCAAGCTGGTCGAGGGTCGCATAGACGCCACCACCGTCGCGGCGGGCCGCACGCTTGGCGGCCTCGATCGCATCGACGGGGTTGTCCTGCTCGTCAACGAGGTTGCCGTTGGTATCCAACACGCAGTAGACGTTCTCGAACGCTGCCATGGTTCACCTCGATGCCAGCGCGGCCAGTGCCGCCAGACCGATCGCGCCGATAGCCAGACCGCCGCCACCGCCAGAAGCTTTCTTGGCTGTGTCCTGACGCTTGTCTTCCAACACATCTTCGGCTTGGTCGGCGTTGACCTTCTTGCCGCCGATCTTGCCGACCTTCTCGTTCCACGCCGCTTCGGGGTTGCTGGCGTTGCCCACCATCGCAGCGTACTTGTAGCCCGCCTCGATGGCTCCCATGTTGACGCAGACCTTGTAGGCCGCCATCGCAGCCTGCCACTCCGTAGCCCCGTACTTGCGGGCGACCGTGTACAACTGGTCTGCGGTGCGGGTGCGGATGGTCGTGTTCAACTGGTTCTCTGGCTGCGCCAGCTTGTTGTAGGCGGCGATGGCCGCTGCCGCGAGGATGCTGTCGCCAGAGTGCTGGGCGAACTTGTCGCGGCAGACGCGGCTCCACCAGTTCTTGGTGTTGAGCGTGACAATGTCGGTGGCGACCTTCTGGCTGACGCCGACAGGCAGATACGTCGCAGACGCACGCAGGGCCGCCTTGATCGCGTTCCTCATGGCGTCGGTGCCGAGCTTGGCCACGCTGATACCAGCGGAGACAAGCTGGCCGCCGGGCGCAGGGATCGCCAGCGACAAGGTCGTCAGGGTCTTGAAGGCGGGCTCGTACAGCGCATCCACATCGAAGCCCGACTGGATGAACGCTGTGGTAGCGTCGATGCCGATGGACTTGAGGGCCACCGTGTCCACCGCGCCGAGGTTGCGGTGCGGGCGGGTGACCCCGTCGCAGCTACGGCTGTAGCCGTAGGGGTTGCCCTGCAAGCCCATCTGGTTGCGGGTGATGGCCGACGCCATGAGCGAGGGTGCGTGTGCGTGCATCATTTGACCACCCCGATGTGGCTGGCAGCCACGATGCTCTGGAGACCCTGCTCAGAAGTCAGGAAGTCGCGCTTGTCAGCAGGCGCGCCAGCAGGCAGGGCCTTGGCGGGTGCGGCAGGCACCGCAGCCGCTGGACGGCGGCCCTTGGTGAGCGTGCGGATGCCCCACAGCAGCAAGAGGGCACCGACAGCGTACTTGATTGCGTCCTTGTTGGTCACGGTGCCTCCTATGCCTTGCCTGCGCCGATCGCGGTCTCACGGTACTTGGCGAGGGTCTCTGGTTTGCTGTCGGGCGGCGGCCCCATCGAGAGGACTTGCGCCTTGACCTTCTGGGCGGCCTGCTCCAGCGTCGTGCCCGTGTAGACCTCTGCCAGCTTCAGCACCCAGCCCATCGGGAGCAGGGCGCGAGCCGCTATGTCGGCGGCTTCCTCGAACTTCTTGCGGGCCTCAGGGGTCTTGCCGGGCTCTGCCAACTGGTCGCTGGCGAAGGCTCTCAGCATGAGGTCATCATACCACTTGGGGCGCAGGGCCCTGACGAGAACCCAGACACCTGCGGCGATGGCGATGTACTTGAAGACCTTGCCCACTTGTTCACCTACGCTCGCGCACAGAGCCACGCGATGACCAATCCCGGGGCTGTCGCTGCCTTGTTGATACGCAGGTCGAGGGTCTCGCCGAGGGTCGAGGTGCTGGTATAGCCCAGCGTCACGCCTGCGACGAGTGCGCCCGATGCAGCCTCGAACACATCGATCGTGCGGTTGGCGGCCCACTTGCGGAACTGCACGCTGTTGAGCGCGACAGTACACTCCAAGAACAGCGTGACGCTCCTCGCGTGGATCGTCGGCAGCCCGATCAGAATGTCATAGGCTCCCGCAGCGGGATCCACATCGATGCTCACCGATCGGGTGGTCGCGTTGAAGGTCGATAGCTGCTCGACCATTGGGACGCTGGTGTAGCGATAAAGCGGCTCGATCACGTTTCACCTCGATCGTGGAGAACCCTCTCAATGTCGATGGCGTTCTCCTCAGCCAGAACCTGCACAAGCGTGAACAGGACGGAGGTGCTGCTGGGAGGGGGGAGAGGGGACGGGTTGGTGACGCGGATCAGTTCAAGCTGCACGCGGTTGACCGCGTAGAGCGAAATGTCCAACACGATCTGCCCCTCTACCGCGAAGTATCCCGACACATCGTGGACGACGGAGGGGAACAGGGCTTCGGGGTTCTGGCCCAGCAGGGGGCTCTGGAACACCGTGAGGTAGGCGCGGTAGTTGTTGAACAGGTCGCCCGCGCCCGCAGGCAGGCGCACGGTGAACAGCACCTTGGCGCTGTCAGCCAGCCGCGACGAGTAGGCATCGCCACGCAGGGCTCCGCGCTGGCCCTCCAGACGCGGCCGGAAGAGCGGCGTCGAGAGGACGGTCGAGGGCAATCCCACGGGGCCGCTCGTCTGCGGCATGCTCACGTTCTGCGCGCTCTCGTAGACGTAAATGTGCATCGCGGTCGCCCCTTACAGCAGCACCAACGTGAAGGTGATGGTGACCTTCACATCGGCACCGCTGTTGTTGGAGATGGTGAACTCGCGGAGGTCTTTGCCCGACCACCACTCAGGCGATGGCCGCTTGTTGGGGTCGAGACCGAGTCCGAAGTTGTTGATCGACGGGGCCTGCTCTGTGTCCACCGAGCCGCCTTGTCGCTCGACTTGGATCTCGACGTACTGGTCGCGGGTGTTCCACAAGACCGCGTAGACGGGTGGTGCGATAGCGCCCAGCGGCGCGACCGCGTTGACCACCGTGGCGCTCCTGCTGAACACCAGCGCGTCGAAGCCGCCCGTGAGGTTGAACGTCTGCACGACGTTGCTGCCCTTGGGGACTGTGAACGTGATGGAGCGGTCGAGGAACGTGACCCGCGAAGTGCGGAGCCACGCCCCCAACGTGGGGAGCTTCTCGCAAAGCTCGTCCAAGTTGGCGACAGTCGGGGTGAGGTAGGTGGATGCGAGGGGGTTGCCGTAACCCCCAGCGTGTGTCGGGAACTGCCAATCGGGGTACATGAGCCCTCCTTGGCGCGGAAACCCCCTCGCGCCACCTCTACACTAGCGGCCAGTATCCAGCAGAGCCAGCAGGAACGTCAACACCACCTTGACGGCGTTGTTGCCATTGTTGCTGACCGTGATCTGGCGCGTCTCGTTGCCCAGCCACAGTTCGGGAACCGGGCGGATGTTCGGCTTCCAGCCAAAACCAAAATTGTTCTGGATGGGGGCCAACTCCACATCGATGAAGCCCGACTGGCGTTGGATCTGGAGGTCAACAAAGCTCGCCTGCTCGTTGGGAAGCACCGAGTAGGTCGGAGGCGCACCCACAGGAGCCACGGTGTTGACCACCGTCGCCATGCGGGCGAACACAATGACGTTTTTACCGCCGCCGAGGTTGACCTGCTGGGTCGCCACGGTGGGGATGATCGGCGGGCCAGCGGTAGCCGCAGCCACCGACGTGAACGTCACGGTGCGGTCGAGGAACGCCACGCGCCCCACGGTGTGCCACTTGTCGGGCTGATCCCAGAACGGGTTGCTGTTGCGGTCACCGTACAGCCACTCCGTCATGCGGAAGCCGTAGGCGGTGCCGTAGTTGGCGAACGCTGGGTTGACCAGCGCAGCCTGCTTTGCGGGGTCGATGATAGCCATGGGGTCGCTCCTTCTCTAGCATGAGGGGGCAGGCACCGTTCGATACCTGCCCCCTCCCACCTGCGTGTCGTGTGTACGCAGCCCTGCTGCCTTGGGGGTTAGCCGACAGGCATCGTGCAGAGGTAGCCGTGCAGGAACTGGCGCACAGCGAGGAAGCCACCCGCTGGCAGCGTCCGCGCACCGGCGTCCGACACATCGTTCACTTGGAACGTGTTGCCGCCGCGCACCTTGATCCGCACCGAGATGTTCGGCGGGAACACCAGCGGGATGCGGAGCTTGCGGCCACGGCTGTCGGGGTGACCGAGCAGCGCACCAGCCGAGAAAGCGTTGGATGCTGCGGGGTTCGCCACGCTGTACTGGGCTCCGTAGCCCGCGAAGGCTGCAAGGGTGCCGTAGTTGCGGGTGATGCCGTCACCGATGGTGACTTCCCATGACAGGTTGTTGGCGATGTTGACCAGAGCCGACAGCTTGGGCACCAAGACCTCGGTCGCGGTGGTCGTGGTGTCGGCGGTGTCACGACGGAAGATCTGGAAACCACAGGAAGTCGCGATGAACACTTGGTTGGCCGGCAGACGTCCCTGCGCGTCCTTCCAAGAGGTCTGTCCGCGTGTCAACTGCGAGGTGAAGCCTTGGCCCACATCGCCCTGCGCCACTTGGAACAGGTCGAGGTTGACGTCCGCAGGCACCACATCGGCGGTCGCGATCGTTTGGAGCGCGGTTGACCACTGGGTCTGCGCGACGACGAAGTTGAGGTCACCGACAGTGACGCCGTTCGGCGCAACGGTCATCTTGAGGTACGGTTTGAGATCCGCAAACGCGGCATCATCCTTGATAGCCATCTTGAGCCTCTCCACCCGCCCAGTACAGAGTAGGGTCGGGGTGTCTGGGTCTAGGCAGCGCAGGGACAACCCCTACGCTGCCTAGACCTGTTCAGTTTGACTAGCCAACCGGCATCGTCATCAGGTAGCCACGCAGAACCATCTGGATCTGGACGTTCTGGGCACCGATCAACGCGAACGGCGAACCGTTCTGGGCGGTGATCTGCACCTTGACCAACGGCGGGAAGACCAGCGGGACTTGCAGACGCTTCATATCCGCGCACGGGCTGCCGTTCTGCGACGAGATCGACGCCGTTGCGGGGGCACCGGCAGAGACACCTTCATCCGTCACCGCGAAGCTTCCCGGGAACGTGTACTCCGACAGCGTGCCGATCGTGCGGGTGATGCCCGCACCGATCGTCAGATCCCATGAGAAGTTCTGCGAAACGCTGTAGAGGTCGCACAAGCTACCCGCAGCCGCGATGGACGATTGCTGCTGGAGCAGGCTCTCCTGCGAGAGTACGGACAGGTCGCGATCACCGATGGTGGTCACGACGAAACCTGCGTGGGTCGCGATGTACACTTGGTTCGCCGGGGCTTGGCCCTTGGAGAACTTGCTGTTGGTCTGCGCCAGCGACAGCGTACCACCCGCGTAGCCCTGCTGGATCGCGCTCTCACCGAGCGCGCCCTGATAGAACTGCATGGTGGTGTTGGCCGCGACTACGCCAGCCGCTGCGTTGAAAACCGCAGTGCTGTAGAGGTCTTGCTGGTTGCTGTACGTCAGGTTGCCAACGGTCACGCCCGGCACCACCACCATCTTGGCGTAGGGTGCCAGTTCCTCGAAAATGCTCTTCTCTTCGACGGCCATGATGGCCCTCCTGTGCTGCGGCTATGCCGCACTTGGTGTTGCGGTTTAGCCGTAGATCGACGGCGCGTTGAAGAGACCCAGACCGCCGACAGCCGATCCGCTGTCAACGCTGGTGTAGATGCCGCCCATGCCCTCAGTGCTGAGGTAGGCTCCACCCACGGCAGGCGACTCAGTGTACGGGTCGAAGTAGACGCCGCCCGTGTAGCCTTCGTGTCCGCTCAGGCCCGGGATCTTGTCAACCAGCGGCCCGATGTACGAGGTCGCCTTCTTCGACAGGATCTGGAACACAGCGCCGATGAAGGCGAACTGAGCGATCGACTTGTGCATCGGGTTCTTGAGGAACTTCGAGCCGTGCAGGTAAGCCGCGATGCCAGCGGTGGCCAACTCGCCAGTGATGTCGCCGACTGGGCTCGAAGCCACGGCGGGGGCGAACTTCTTGACGAGCTTCTCAGAGATCATGCCGATGCCGATGGCGGCGATCGAGCCGATGGCCATGTTGACGACCGGGACGCCCGCGACGACCAGATTGCCCAGCGCGGGGTTCTTGTGCAGACCCAGCGAGCCCGAAGCACTCTTGTAGATGGTGAACTTCGGCTTCATGCCCTTGATGAGGCGGCCAGCGGTCGTGTACCGCTTCAGCTTCTTGTTGTAGTAGCTGTAAGCCTGCGGGGTGGCTCCATCGGGAAGCTTCTTCAGGGCGTAGCCAAACTCCTTCCGCATCGACTGCACGGCGGCGCGGGCAGCCTTGGCGGCTGCGCGCTCCGCAGCGCGCTGGCGGCGAGCGGCGATCTGCTCCTCGCTGAGCTTGACGCGACGCTTGTAGACGCGGCCTGCGGCCTCAGCCTTGGCCTTGGCACGCTTGATACGCTCTGCCTGAGACAGCGGCGCGGTGAAGCCGCCAGTCGCCTTCTGGACGCGACGAGCAGCGGCCTTCAGAGCCTCTTTCGCCTTGGCGATCTTCTCTGCCTGAGTCAGTTCCGGGTTGCGGCGGCGCTTCTTGGCGTGCATTGGGTTTTTGCGCTTTGCGCGACGGTGCTTGCGGGGAGGGTTGGCCGCCAGCGTCGAGGAGGCCCCGTGGATGCGAGTGATCATTCTGTACCTCAAGAGGTTGGTCGGCCTCGCGAAATGCAGGCCCGCCAAGCACCATGAGGTACTGACAACAGTCCGTCAAGAACTTCTCGCAGATCTTGCAGTACTCTTTGTGTAGAGAAAATCAGTGTATGCGGTTCGGCAGTCTTTGCACAGAAGCTTCACAGACTGCAAAACCACAACCGACTGGCGGGGTTGCGGCTACTCGACAACGCCACGGGGCTCGACGCGCATGTTGCCACCGTGGATGACCAGACAGGTGGGCTCAGTCTCGCCCTCGTTCATCACGGCGTACAAGCTGGGGTATTCCTTGGTGTCTTCGCCAAACATGTGGTAGTACTCGGCCCACTCGTTGTTCTTGTTGGCACCGTAGTCGATGCGCCGCGCCACACCCAGATGCACCAGTGTGCCGTGTACGCCCGGGATGGACTTGACCACCTGCACGTTCGACGGGTTGCCCCAGTGGAACTTCTCGTAGAAGTCCTCTGCGCTCTTGTAGGTGCTTTCCCGCTTCTCGACCATCTTGATCACCTTCTTGAGGGTGTCGTGGTCGTAGTCGAGCGCGAGGATCTCATCTGGCTCTTCGTAGACTTCCCAGCCGTCTGCACCCAAGTCCTTGCTGTTGCTGTATTCCGCAAGACCCTTGAAGCTCCCGAAGAACGACGGGCCCGTCTCATGGCTGGCGACGAGGTTGGCGTCCGCACCAAGGATGC
>Ga0075471_10003268_pt1 | contig 10543 bp, 6 predicted proteins | sample DEB19_08_DNA_2_FD_74787 | JGI IMG/M metagenome (GOLD analysis project Ga0075471, IMG submission 74787) | Aqueous microbial communities from the Delaware River and Bay under freshwater to marine salinity gradient to study organic matter... | ecosystem: Environmental > Aquatic > Marine > Coastal ... | reverse complement strand
GAGGTGCTTGAGATACCGCATGGCCGGCACGAAGCGATACGTGAACGCGGTCATGTGGCGCACTCCGGCCTTGTCCGCCTCCTCGGCCATCTGCTTCGCATCCGCCGCATTCAGCGCCAGGGGCTTCTCACTCAGCACATGCTTTCCCGCGCGGGCGGCGGCGATCGCCACGGGCGGATGAAACGCGTTCGGCGTGGCAATGATGATGGCGTGGACGTCGTCGCGGCTGACGATGTCCTCCCACTTCGTCGAGGCGACCGGCGCGCCGGTTTCCTTCCGGGCGGCTTCGAGCGTCGCGGGATTGGCGTCGCAGAGGGCGTGAATCTTCACGTCCGGGCACAACTTGAGTCCGGGAACGTGGTTTTGGAGGGTGATGCCGCCGGTGCCGATGATCGCAAAGTTCAATGTGCTCATGTGAGAAGCGCGGCGAGTATGGCGGGCAAACTTCCCCGAAGGCAAGCAACCGGAGGCTGGCCGGGACCAGCGCCTAGCCCGCCAGCTTCGGCGGCTCGCTGCTCTCGCCCGGCGCTTCGCCAACGCCGGTGGCATGGCGCAAGTGCGTGGCCAGCCAGTGCAGCTCGTCGTTGGTCAGGTTACTGAAGAAGCCGTGTTTCCGGTTGGCGATGTCGTGAAGTTGGAGTTCTAGCACCGGCACGTTGTTGATCACCATCCCGCTTCCGCCTACGCGAATGGCAGCCAGCTCGGCGGGAATACGCTTGAAGGTCTTGGTGCCAAAGAGCGACTGCTGAACGATGATGAGCTCGTTCCGCGAGGCGCGGAGACTGGCCTTCCGGCGCATCTGGTTCACGGCGGCGACAAGCATCCCGACACCGGCCAGACCGAACAGGCCGATGACTACGCCTGGGGTTGCCTTGCTTTGATTCCGACGCCGTTTCTGTGACTCCGGGGCGATCACGAACACAGCCCCGACCACACCGACGAACACCAGCCAGATGATGGCAAAGAACAACAAGCCGCGCGTGCTACGCGCCCCTTGCGGCGGCACCACCGCGATGATGCCGCCCGCCTGTTCCGTGATGCGGAGCGTCGTCGCAGCCGGCGGGTCGAGACGATCGCCGCTGAGTCCCTCCCTGCTGGTGGCGGAGTGCGTGACGGTCTGGGCGACGGGAGGCGGCAGCGTGGTGCCAGTTTGAGCAGCGAGATCCGCCGTGAGGCGGTTGGCCAGGCTCTCCATCCACGCCCGCGAATACCCCATCGTCACCAAACGCGGGTTGGCGGTGCCAACCTCGGCTCCCAGCATCCCCGTGTCCGCCAGGGCCCCCGACTTGACGGGCTGGCCGTTAATGCGCACGGCATCCGTGACCAGCGTGAACCGCTGGATGTCCTTGAGCGGGATCCGTCGCGTCCACCAAAACGGCCCGCCACGCTCGCGCGCGACGAGTTCGCCGGACCGGACTTCGATTTCGCACCGCCCACAGAGCGCGAACACGCCGAGGCCGATGATGCCCAGGCCGACGCCCAGAAACGGAACGCCAAAAAGCGCAAAGAGCAGGCCGCCAATTTGAAAACCATCCTTCTGCGACACGCCCAGCACGCCGAGAATCCAGAAGAGCGCGAACCCGCCGAACAGGCAGCCAAAACCGATGAAGAAGACCGCGACAACCTTGAGCGGCCCGGTCTCGCGCGGCGGTAGCAGGTAGCGTGTCCCATGGCGGCTGGACTCAACGCGGATTTCAGGCGGCAGCGTCGGACTCATGGCTGGGAATCGTTTAGCTCCCGCTGCCGCACGGGTAAAGAGGATTGCGGGAATTGCGCGAAGTCATACAGTCCCGCCCGCGTCCAACGCCCAATTCAAACATGAAACTGACCGCCCTTTTTTCCCGCCGCACCTTCGGAGTCCTGCTTGCCACCTCGTTCGCCACGCTGGCTGGCGCGGCTGAACCCGACTGGATCACCTACGCGCCCAAGGCCGGCCCCGGCCAGGGTAAGCACATCGTTTTCCTCGCGGGTGATGAGGAGTATCGCAGCGAAGAGGGCCTGCCGATGCTCGCGAAAATTCTCAGCCAGCGCCACGGCTTCAAATGCACCGTGCTCTTCTCCGTGGATGCGGATGGCACCATCAACCCCGACGCCGGCGGCAGCCTCTCGCACCCCGAGGCGCTCGATTCCGCAGACGCCATCGTCATGCTCCTGCGCTTCCGCCATTGGAACGACGACGCGAACAAGAAGTTTGAGGCCGCCGTGAACCGGGGCGTGCCGCTCATCGGCCTTCGCACCAGCACGCACGCCTTCAACGGGCTGAAGGGACCTTACGACAAATGGAACTTTGGCAACAAAGGCGGCTTCGGCAAACAGGTCCTCGGCGAGACGTGGATCTCCCACTGGGGCCGGCACAAGGTCGAGGCCATGCTGGGCGTCATCGAACCCGGCGCGGAGAACCACCCCATCCTCAAGGGCACCGGCCAGATTTTCGCCGACTCCGACACCTATGAAGCCTATCCGCCCGCCGACGCGAAGATTCTCGTGCGCGGCCAGGTGCTCAAGGGCATGACCGCTGACACCCCGCCCGCCGACTACAAGAAAAAGCGCGCCAGCGACAAGATGGAGCAGGGCGTCAACGACCCGATGATGCCCGTCGCTTGGACCCGCGAAGTGCAGAACGAAGCCGGCAAGGTGAACAAAATCTTCACCACCACCATGGGGGCGGCCACCGACCTCCAGAGCGAAGGCACCCGCCGCCTCATCGTGAACAGCGTTTTCTGGGGCCTCGGCCTAGAAGTGCCCGCCAAGGCTGACGTGAACTACATCGGCGAATACAAGCCCTCCATGTATTCCTTCAAGGGCTACAAAAAGGGCGTGAAGGTCTCCGACCTGAAGCTCTGATCAGCGCCGTGGCGGCTGGCATCCGCGCCTGTTTCAGACAACTGGAGCGCCGGTCCCCGACCCGGCACCTTGATGGCTGCCGATTCATGCCGGGTCAAAGGCGGCGCTCCTTTTCTCGTGCAATCAGCTCGCCCCGCCGCTGAAATCACACCGTGCAACGCACCTTTCTCGGCATCGAAATCGGCGGCACCAAGCTGCAACTGGTGGCGGGTGACGCCGACGCGCAGATCACGGCTCGCCGCCGCTTCACGGTGAACAAAGCGCGCGGTGGCGCGGGCATTCGTGAGCAGATTGCCAGCGCGTTGCCGGAGCTGATGGAACTGGCCAAACCTTCCGCCATCGGCGTCGGCTTCGGTGGGCCGGTGGATGCGGCAACAGGTCAAATCTGCTGTTCCCATCAGATTGAAGGCTGGTCCGAGTTTCCCATTGGCGAGTGGCTGTGCGGCCTCAGCGGCCTGCCTGTGACCGTGGACAACGACGCGAACACGGCGGCCCTCGGTGAGGCCAAACGCGGCGCCGGTCAGGACAGCAATCCCGTCTTCTACGTTACGCTCGGCAGCGGCGTGGGCGGCGGACTGGTCGTGGACGGGCACATCTACCACGGCGCGAAGCCGGGCGAAGCGGAGATTGGCCATGTGCGGCTGGACAAGTCCGGCGTCATCGTCGAGCAGCGCTGCGCGGGCTGGGCGGTGGACCGGAAAATCCGCGAGGCGTGCCAACGCGAGCCTTTGAGTCCGCTCTCCCAACTCACCGCCGACGCTGACCACGGTGAAGCTCGCGCACTCGCACCTGCGCTCGCGCAAGGGGACGCATTGGCGCAACGCATCCTCGACGAAGTCGCCGACGACCTCGCGTTCGGTCTTTCGCACGTCACGCAATTGATGCACCCCGAAGTCATCGTGCTGGGCGGCGGTTTGTCGCTTGTGGGCGAGCCGTTGCGTGTGGCGGTGGCGACCGCGCTGAAGCGCTACGTGATGGAAGCCTTTGGCCCCGGTCCGCGCGTCGTGCTGGCCGGCCTGGGCGAGGACGCGGTGCCGGTCGGGGCGTTGCTGCTGGCGCAGGGAACCTCCAAATGATTTGCCGCGAAAGGGCACAAAGGGCGCAAAGAAATTCCGCTTTGAGTCCTTTGCGTTCTTTCGCGGCTAATCCAGTTTCTCGGTATGAACATCGAACTCATCAACACCGGCAGCGAGCTGATGCTCGGGCGTGTGCTCAACACGCACCAGCAATGGCTTTGCCGCCAGCTCGCGGACCTTGGCTACTTCGTCACACGGCAGATCGCGGTCGCGGACACGGCGGACGACATTGAGCAGGCGGTGCGCGAAGCGTTGGGCCGCGCGGACTTCATCATCACCACCGGCGGCCTTGGCCCGACCTCCGACGACATCACGCGCGACCGCATCGCCGCTCTGCTGGGGCGCAAGCTGAACGAAGACCCGGCCATCGTCGCGCATGTGGAATCCTTCTTCGCGAAACGCAACCGCCCCATGCCCGCCAGCACGCGCGTGCAGGCGATGGTCCCCGATGGCGCGCTGGTGCTGCACAACGCCCACGGCACCGCGCCCGGCCTCGCGCTGCACGTCAGCCCAAATCCGTTCCGCACCGACGGCAAGGCAAGCTGGCTCGTCATGCTGCCGGGTCCGCCGCGCGAGCTGCGACCGATGTTCACCAACCAAGTCGCGCCGCTGCTCAAGGAGAAGCTCCCACTCGACGGCGACTTCGTCTGCCGCACGCTGCGGACGGTCGGCATTGGTGAGTCGTATCTCGAAGAGCGCATCGCCGCCGCGCTCAAGCCGCTGATGGATGCGGGACTGGAACTCGGTTACTGCGCGCATTCCGGCGCGGTGGATGTGCGGTTTGTTGCCCGCGGATGCGGCGCAGATGCGGACGTGGCCGAGGCGGCGCGCATCGTTTACAAGCTGGCGGGCGAACACATCTTCGGCGAGGGCGACGACGAGTTGGAGCAGGTGCTCGTGCGGCGGCTCACGGAGCGGAAGCAAACCCTCGTGCTCGCGGAGTCCTGCACGGGCGGCTTCATCGCCAACCGCATCACCAACGTGCCGGGCGCGTCCGCCGTGCTCCTCGCCGGGCTCGTGACTTACAGCAACGCGGCCAAGCAGCACTTCCTCGGAGTGCGGACGGAGACACTCAAAGCCTACGGCGCGGTGAGCGAGGCCGTTGCCCGCGAGATGGCGGAGGCTGCGCGTGCGCGAACCGGCGCGGACTTCGCCCTCGCAGTGACGGGCATCGCTGGTCCGGGCGGCGGCACGCCGGAGAAGCCGGTGGGCACGGTCTTCATCGCGCTGGCCTCGGCGAGCGGCACGAAAGTCATCAATCCGGTCAACCGCTACGACCGCGAGACATTCAAGTATCTGACTTCGCTTCAAGCGCTGGAACTGCTCCGAAGGGAACTGCTGCTGCCCTTTGAAAGTCCGGATAATTCCAACTGAGCGCTACGGAGCGCGCCTTTTTCCTTCGCGGATGCGCGCTGGTTAGTCGCGCCCAAAGCAAAAACACCCGCCGGCTTGCGCAGGCGGGTGCTTGACGAAAGGGGGATTGGACTAGCCGTTGTCGCCGATGGCTTCCACGGGGCAGCCTTCCTTGGCCTCTTTGCACTGAGCCTCTTCCTCGGGCGTTTCGGGCTGCTTCTTCACGTAGGAATAGCCGCCGTCGTCGTAGCGGGTGAAATTTTCAGGAGCGGTCTCGCGGCACAGGTCGCAGTCGATGCACTGGTTGTCCACGAAATACTTACCGGAGACGTTCTCTTGGTATTTGTTAGCAATGTCGGCCATAAAGTGTCGTTAGTCGTTGGTTGAGACGGACGGGATTTATGCGGGCGCCACCGGGAGTTGGCAAGCCCTTCTCTTCAGGCATCACGAGTTTCACTTCCGCTCAAATGATGAGGCATGAAGATGAACAAGGTTAATTCCCGGGTTTCAGGGCGAAATGTTTCAAAGCACAGGCTGGCTGCGGCGCAGGATTCCCATCTGGCACGGCTTGCTCTCAGTTCACGAAGGTCAGCTCGTTTGTCTCCAGCAGCACCTGCGCGAGTTTTTCCCAAGGGTAGAGCCGGCGTGCGCTGGAGGGTGGGCCAAATTCCTGACGGGCGTTCCATTGCTTGCCGGTGGGGGCGGGCGGATTCTGCGCGGGGTCAAGTTGCTTGATGATGGGAGCCCAGGTGAACGTGTCGCCCTGCGAGCCCGCGCGGCAATCGACCACGAAGTCGATGGTCTCCCCCGCCGTGACGCGCAGGCGCGGGATGTTGAAGGCGACTTCGTTCTTGAGCGCCACGCCGCGCATCAGGTTGCCCGCGCCGCTGTAGATGATGTGGCCGGTCACGCCGTCGGTGGTGCCGGTGCCGGTGTGTGCTAGCGAACTCTCGATGCTCACCAGCATGTCATCCAGGGCGGTCCAGCGGCGGATGATGGACTGGGTGAGCATGAGGCCAGGATGACCACCCCCCGCAGAGAGGTGCAGATTGCCGGAGCGGGAATCCGGCAGGCGGGCCGCGCCCTGATAGAAACGCGTCTGCGAGTTGTAGGGCAGCGGCCAGAAGGCCGCGACCCGACCGGTGCGGTTGTCCAGGCTGCCCACGCCATATTCCCACGGGGGCTGCCCAGGCAACGGGCCGCGCGGCGCGGTCATCTCGCTGACCAGATAGTTGAGCGCGAGCTTGAGCTCGGTGTCCGTGGGCGGGCGGGAGTAGATGAGGCGGTAGAGCATCTTGACCCGTTCAAAGTCGTTGGGCAGCACCTTGAGGTCGCCGCGCTGCACCGTGTTGATGGCCTGCTCCACCACGAGCGGGCTGTTCATCATGAAGAGCGCCTGCTGCGGGACGACGGTGGTGTTCCGCTGGCCGGTGCTGATGTCGGGATTGGCGAAGTCGAAGACCGGGAACATGCCGGGCAGGCTGGCGCGATCCACGAGACCGTAAACACTGCGGCGGTCGGAATACGGTTCGCGATCCAGCCGTTCGCCCGGGCCGCCCATGGTGAAGTCCAGCTTGCCGCCGATGTGCAGGATCGTGTCGCGCAGGGCCTCGAATTCCAGCCGTCGCCGGTTTTGCTGCCACAGCCAGCGGTTTTCCGGGTCCACCTGCGAATGGCGCGGGATGTCCTCGCTGCTTTGCTGCCAGGTGTGCGAGAGCATGATGAGCTTCTGGAGCTTCTTGACCGACCAGCCGTTTTCCATGAACGACCACGCCAGATAATCGAGCAGCTCCGGGTGCGTGGGGGGGTCCGCTCGCAGGCCGAAATCGTTCGCCGTGCGCACGATGCCCTCGCCGAACTGATGGAGCCAGACGCGGTTCGCCATCACGCGGGCGGTGAGCGGGTTGTCGGGCGAGGCGATGTGATTGGCCAGCTCCAGCCGGCCGCTGCCGTCGCGGAAGGGCTGGCGGTCCTCACCGGAGAGAATTTCCAGAAACTGGCGCGGCACGTTCGGGCCGCGGCTGCCGCGGTTGCCCTTGATGAAGACGTAGCTGTCGCGCGGCTGGGGCGAGTCATAGATCACTACCGCCCGAGGCGGAGCGCCGGGATGCGAGGTGCGAATGTCATCCACCGCACGGGCGAGCCGCTGCTGCTGATCACGCACGTTGCCCATGTCGCGCAGGCGGCGGAGCGAAGCCTCGACCTTGTCTTCGGCGAAGAGATAGGCCGGCGAGGCGGGATCGTAGATGACGCGGCGGATTTCCTCCTGCGCGGGGTCGGACAAGCCGGTGGGCGCGGCCGGGAGATTGGTGGAGCCGGAGCGCTTGCGGGACTCATGCAGGCTCACGGTCTGGAACCAGCGCGCGTTGGCATCGTTGAAGAGGCGCGCCAGGTTGGTGGCCACCACGGAAATGGAGCCCGGCGGCGAGCTGAGCGCGCGGGCGACGATCGGGTTGACGGGCCGGTTCGTGCCGCCGGGGGCGCGGAGCCGGAGGGCGACGGGTGTGGCGGCGCGCAGAAAGTTGGTTGGCGACAACGCGGCAAAATCATGCCAGACGGAGAGCACGGGATGCGGCTCGGTCTTCGCCTTGTCGAGCGCGTCCTTCCAGCCGGCGGCGACGGCGGGCAGCAGGTTGCGCCTCTGCATGAACTGGTTCAGCGACGCCGTGTTGGTGGGGTTGCTGAAATCATAGAGTGCCTTGAGATAATCGCTGATGCGGCCCACCAGCTCCCCCCGGGCGCGCGCACGCAGGCCGTCCTCAAATTTCTTCAGCGCGTCTTCCGCCTCGGCGAGCGCCTTCTGGAATTCCTTGAAGGCCGGAGTGTCCTTGGACGAGGGCAGCTCAACGCCTTCGCGGGGCTCGGAGACGCTGGCGAAGACCCCGTGCAGCGCGTAGTAATCCTTTGTGGGAATGGGGTCGAACTTGTGGTCGTGACAACGCGCGCAGGTGACGGAGAGGGCGAGGAAGCCCTTGGCCACCACGTCAATCCGGTCGTCAATCAGGTCGTCGGCGTTGTTGTTCAGCCGGGGGCCAAGCGTGATGAAGCCGAGCGCGGCGAGGTCATTGCGGGACGGTTTCAGGTTGGAGCCGTCAGGCTTCGGGTTCGGGGGTTCAGAACCCTCCGCCTCGACGATCCGGTCGGCGGCGATTTGAAGTTTTGCGAACTGATCGAAGGGGCGGTCGTCGTTGAAGGACTTGATGACCCAGTCGCGGTAGGTGTGCGAGTGGAGATAGCGGGTCTCGCCGCGGTTGTTGTTGCGCCGGCCGGTGGTGTCGCCGTAGCGCGCCACGTCGAGCCAGTGGCGGCCCCAGCGTTCGCCATAGCGGGGCGAGGCGAGGAGGCGGTCGATGACTTTCTCGAAGGCCTTTTCGGAGTTGTCCGCGAGGAAGTCATCCACTTCCTGCAGCGTGGGCGGCAGCCCGGTGAGGTTGAAGGTCGCCCGGCGGATGAGGGTGATTTTGTCGGCGCGCGGCGAGGGGGCAAGCTGCTTGGCCTCCAAGCTGGCAAAGACGTAGTGATCAATCGCGTTGCGGGCAAGGGGCACCCAGTCCTTCCGGAAGTCCGGGACAATGGGCTTGAAGACAGGTTGGAAGCTCCAGTGCTGTTTGGGATCGGTGGGGGCGGCTCCGTATTTGTTGGGAGCATCGGCGCGGGGGTCCGGCGCGCCCATGCGCACCCAGGTTTCAAGATCGGCGATTTGGGACGCGGGAAGCTTCTTGTCGTCCGGCGGCATCTGGAGATTGCGATCGCGATAGCGGATGGCGCGGATGAGGGGGCTGGCGTCGGGGTTGCCAGGCACGATGGCGGGGCCGGAGTCGCCACCCTTGAGGAGACCATCGCGGGTGTCCACGCGCAGGCCGCCCTTGATGCGTCCCCCCTCGGCCGAGTGGCATTTGTAACACTCCTTCACGAGGACAGGGCGGATCTTCTTCTCGAAGAAGTCCGTCTGCTGCGGCGTGAGCTTGGGGACGGTGGCAGGCGCAGCACCGGTGCTGGAGCTGACGAACCAGCCGGCTAGCACAAACGTGAACAGGTGCAGGGGGCGGCGGGTGACGGATGAGTTCATGCGGCGAAACTGAGCGACGCGTGATGCAGCAGTTTTGGACTTCCGCAACAATGCGTTCAGATTCTGGAAAACGCAACGTCACCAGAAATACCACTCTGCGCCGGGGCGGACGCTATTGAACTTTAACTTGCAAGGTTGCGGACCGCGTCCCGTCTGCTAGCATCCGCGCCATCATGGAAACCGCCAAACGCATCACTGTTCGCGCCCGCTCGGCGATCTTTGGAATGCAGGAAGGGGGGCTGCTCCTGGTCATCCTGCTGCTGGGCGGCCTGCTGACGTTGCTGGGCGGCACGGTCAAGGTGCCCAAGCTCCAGGTCAACGCACAAGGGGATCGTGAGCGGGTCTTTACGATGGAGAAGGGCGAGCGGGTGCCGGTCTTCGAGGAGAAGAACAAGTTTTTGAACGCGGCCAACCTCACCCAACTAGCCAAGGACACGAGCTTCATCGGCATCATGGCGGTGGGGGCGACACTGGTGATCATCGCCGGCCAGATCGACCTGAGCGTGGGCGCGATCTACGCGCTGGCGTCGGTGGTGGGCGCGATGGTGTTCCGGTCGTTTGGTCCAGGCGGAGCCTTGGCCAGCGCGCCGCCACATGAGGCGCTGCTTCTGGGCATCACCGCCTGCCTCGCGGTCGGGACGCTGTGCGGGGTGCTCAACGGCGTGATGGTGACCACGCTCAAGGTGCATCCTTTCATCATCACGTTGGGCACGATGGCCATCTTCCGGGGCGAGGCGTTTGTCATGACCGGCGGGCAGTCGGTGGGGGATTTCCCCGAGGCGTTTCGCTACATGATTCGCTGGGAAACCGGCGATGGTCTGAGCCTCGTGCCACTCGGCGTGCTGCTGGCGGTGACGATTGGCGGCACATTCTACCTCACCTTCCTCACCGCTGGCCGGCAGACTTATGCCGTGGGCGGCAACGAGCTGGCCGCCCAGTTCAGCGGCATCCGCGTGCAGTTGGTGAAGCTCAAAGTCTTCATCTACTCCGGGCTCACGGCCGGAGTCGCGGCCTTGCTGGCCATCGGCTACTACGGAAGTGCCACGAGCGGCGACGGCCAGGGTTACGAGCTCGATGTGATCGCGGCGGCCGTGGTGGGCGGTGCGAGTCTTTCCGGGGGCCGTGGCTCCGCGCTGGGGGCGCTGCTTGGCGCGCTCATCATCAAGATGATCGACAACGGCATCGTCATCCTCGGCATCGA
>Ga0075471_10003266_pt1 | contig 10546 bp, 9 predicted proteins | sample DEB19_08_DNA_2_FD_74787 | JGI IMG/M metagenome (GOLD analysis project Ga0075471, IMG submission 74787) | Aqueous microbial communities from the Delaware River and Bay under freshwater to marine salinity gradient to study organic matter... | ecosystem: Environmental > Aquatic > Marine > Coastal ... | reverse complement strand
CGTCTGGGTGCACCCCCGGCACGTCAATCGCGTCTCGCAGCCGCTCTCGGGATGGTGGAGTCATTCGGCTCCCTTCGCCTTTGCGGCCGGCTACAAGCCGGCCACGGGCATCGACCGATATCTGGCAGGCTCGCCTCCCATCCTCAGCCTGGTGGCGTTGGATTGCGGGCTTGACACGCTGTTGTCCGCCGAGCCGTTTGGGGGGGTGGCGGCGCTCAGGCGAAAGTCGTTGGCCCTGACTGGGTTGTTCATGGACCTGGTCCGCGGGCGGCTCGCCGGGCACGGGCTGGGCATCCTGACACCGGCGGAGGAGTCGCGTCGCGGGTCTCAGGTGTGTCTGACGCGGAACGAAGGCGGCTATGCGATCGTGCAGGCGCTCATTGCGAGGGGCGTCATCGGAGATTTTCGGGTCGGCGATGGGCAGCAGCAGCCGGATATTCTCCGGTTTGGTTTCGCGCCCCTGTACGTCCGATTCGTCGACGTGTGGAATGCCGTGGAACAGCTTCGGCAAGTTCTTGACCGCGGGGAGTGGCGCGATGCCCGCTTTGCCCAGCCCAAGCCAGTAACGTGAGCTCTGCTCAGCCCAGTGCCCAGCGCGCCACGCCAATGTAGGCAGGAATGCCAACGAGAATGTTCAGCGGAAAGGTGATGCCGAGACTCAAGCCAAAGTAGATGGCGGGGTTGGCTTCGGGGATCGCCTGGCGCAAGACGGCCGGGACAACGATGTAGGACGCGCTGGCTGAGAGAACCATGAGCAACGCGGCATCAGCGACAGTCATGCCGATCCCCATGGCCAGCGCAAGCGCGATCGCTGCGTGCACAGGTGGGGCGAGGAGGGCATAGGCCACCAACACGGGCGAGGCCTTTCGGGCGTCCTGGAAGTTGCGCGCCACCATCAGGCCCATGTCCAGCAGGAAGAAGGCGAGCATCCCCTTGAAGAGGTCGAGGGAAAAGGGCTGCATGACTTTCTGGCCGGCTTCGCCACTCACGTAGCCGATCAGGAGCGCACCCAGCAGGAGCAGGTGGGCCCCGTTGGTGAACGACTCATGGAGGATCTTCCCGATCGTCGTGTCGCCCGGTGTCGTTGGCGCTGCCGCCCCATTGGCGTGCCGAAGGGTGTTGGCAATGAGTACCGCAACGATGATCGCTGGCGATTCCATCAGCACCATGGCCACCGCCATGTGCCCCCCGAATGGAAGCCCGGTGTTCTCCAGCATCTGCATCGCGGTCACGAACGTGACGGCACTGACAGACCCGTAGGCGGCAGCGACGGCCGCCGCATCAAACGAGGCGACGAAACGGCGAAGAAGGAAATAACCCAGAACCGGCACGACGAACGCCATGGTGACAGCGGCTGCAAGGCTGACGGCAACGGATAGCGTGACGCCGGATTGGGCAAGTGCGAAACCGCCCTTGAGCCCGAGCGCCATCAGCAGGTAGAGCGAAAGGAAGGTGGCGATCGGCTTCGGAATCTCCAGGTTGGAGCGCACCGCGCCGGCGAACACGCCGAAGACGAAAAAGAGGATCGCGGGGTCGAGGAGGGTTTGCATGCCGGGCGGGGCGCGAAGCCGGAACGGCGCGGATTATCGCTCGAGGGCCTGACTCACGCGCGCCACGAAGCCCGCCGTGTGGGCACCATCGAGCCAGCGCGCGACGATGACAGCGTCATGATCGGGGTCGATCCAGGTGAGGTGCCCGCCGGCGCCGACCATGAACCAGCTTGCTCGAGACGCATCGGGAAAGAGCCGGCCGTCTCGATTGAGCCAGGTGAGCCAGCCATAGAACGGCGCGATGGGGCAGGGGGCATGCATCGACGCGACCCACTCGCGGGGAATCAGCTGTTTGCCGTCGTGAGCGCCGCCAACGAGCAGCAATTGCCCGATGCGCGCCTGATCGCGCGCACTGATGCGAACGCCGCCTCCCCAATGCGTCCCGCCGGGCACAGACTGTATGCGCCGGCCGTCCAGGCTCACCCAAGCGTCGTCATACCCCTCCCACGCGAAGCCCTCGCCGCCGCCGATGGGGCTGAGGATGATGTCGAGGAATACCTCGGCCAACGGGCGCCGAAACAGATGCAGCAGCGCGAGGGACAACTGGTTGATGCGAACGTCGTTGTATTCCCAGTACGTGCCCGGGGCCTGAAGCTCGCGACGGTCACCCTTGCGGCCCGCCGGCGGCTTGGGGTCGTGGGCGACGCGCCGGTGATGCTCGACGTGATCGGGTAACCCGAAGCATTCCCCCTGCCACTCGCTCGTTTGCGTGAGCAGGTGCCGCCAGGTGATCGCGTGATTGTGTGCAGAATCAAACCCGATGCCCGGCAGCGTCTTGCCGACAGGTTCATCCGGGGACAGGCGTCCCTGGTGGTGAGCCACCCCCGCCAGCATGGCGAGATAGGTCTTTGCGACGCTGAAGGTCTGGTCGGCCCGATCGGGCTCACCCCAGGCCGCGACCTCCCGCCCGGCCACGCGCACAACGCCCGACACCGCGCCTCTCGGGTGAGCGGGGCCTCGCAACCGGTTGAACGGTGGCGGGTCGTCGTGATGCACGCCCCAGCCTTCGGCTTTCGGCCCTGGGTCCCGCGGCCACGGGATTTCATGGGCCGTGGAGTAGGCGATCGCGTCCTGCAGCTGTGCCATGTCTGGCATGGATGGCTCCGGAGGAAAAGAGGCAGGCCGGGAGGGTACACTTCCGGCCGAGTGCCGGAGTTTCCCCGATTCATGTTCCTCCAGAGGAGATCGTCCATGCAGAAGCACCGCCGTTCTTTCGTCAAGGCCGCTGCCGCCTCGGGCTTGCTTGCCGGCCTTTCGCCCCGTGCGTTCGCTCAGGGGGCGCCGATGTTCGACACCATCAACATGTTTGTCCCGGCTGCCGCCGGTGGCGGGTGGGATGGCACCGCTCGGGCAATCGAGGCTGCGGCCAAGGGTGCCGGGCTCGTGGGCACTTTCCAGTTTGAAAACGTCGGCGGCGCCGGTGGCATGGTCGGGCTGCCGCGGTTCGTCAACCAGCGCAAGGGCCAGGGCAACGCGCTGATGGTCGGCGGCTCCGTCATGGTGGGCGCGGCTATCACCAACAAGAGCCCAGTCACCATGCGGGACGTGACGCCCATCGCGCGGCTGACGGAAGAGGCGGGCGTCATCGTCGTGCCGACCTCCGGCAAGGTCCAGTCTTGGCAGGACCTGGCTGCGGCGATCAAGTCGAATCCGAAGGCTGTGTCGGTGGCAGGCGGCTCCGCCGGTGGCACGGATCACCAGCTGCTGGGACTGATCATCAAGGCCCTCGGTGGCAATCCCAAGGACGCCGCCTACGTCGCGTTCGCGGGCGGCGGGCCGGCCAATGCCGCGATCATCGGCGGGCAGGTCGTGGCTGGCATCTCCGGTTACTCGGAATTCCAGGAACAGATCACGGCGGGCCGCATGAAGGCCCTCGCGGTTTCAGGGACCAAGCGCATTCCTGGCGTCAACGTCCCGACCCTTCTCGAGCTGGGGGTCAATGTGACGGCGGCGAACTGGCGCGGCGTGTTTGCGGCACCCGGAGTCAACGCCGATCAGCGCGCCAAGCTGGAGGCCCTCGTCACGCGCATGCACGCCTCCGCAGGCTGGAAAGATGCGCTCCAGAAGCGCAAATGGACGGATGTGTTCCTCGCCGGTGAGGGTTTCGCCAAGGAAATCGCCAAGAGCATTGCGGAGACCGAGGCTGTGCTGAAGGACCTGGGGCTCGCGTGAGTCCTCGCGTGCTTGCCGGGCTGCTGCTCGCGCTCGTTGGCGTGGCAGCCTGGCAGGTCACGGTGATACCCGTCTCTCCGATGTACGCAGAGGTGGGCGCGACGCTGGTACCCGCCGTGGTCACGGGCCTACTGGGCCTGCTGTGCCTGATTTACGCCGTTCTGGCCGCACTCAAGCGGGTGCCCGACGCCACAGTTGAGCCCGGCCAGGAACCGCTGCCCGGCTCGATGAAGCGGCTGGCGTTTTTTGCCGGGGCTTGCCTCGTGTTCACCGGGCTCGTGGCGCACCTTGGCTTCTGGCTCGCCGGCACGCTTGGCGCCGCCGGCGTCGCCCGGGCCTTCGATGCGCCTCTTGGCCTGCGCACGCTCGCTGGAAGTGCCGCCATTGCGCTGGCGTTCTGGGCGCTTTTCGCCCTGCTGTTGGGCATCGATCTCGGGCCCGTCGTGCCCGGCCTCGGCGCAACCAGCAGCTGACCCTTCCCCCGCGCGAGCCCGACCATGGATGCCTTCGATGCCCTGATGCAGGGCTTCGCCACCGCGCTTCAGCCCTCGGTGCTGATCTACGGTTTCCTCGGCTGCCTGGTGGGAACGATGGTCGGCGTACTACCGGGCATTGGCCCGGCGCTCACCATCGCGCTGCTCCTGCCGCTCACGTTCAAGGCGCCGGCAGTGGGCATGTTCGTGCTCTTCGCAGGCATCTACTACGGCGCGATGTACGGGGGCTCCACCACGTCGATCCTGCTCAATACGCCGGGCGAATCCGCTACCGTCATGACGGCGGTGGAGGGCAACCAGATGGCTCGGCGAGGGCGGGGCGGCGCGGCGCTTGCCACCGCGGCCATCGGTAGCTTCATTGCCGGCACCATCGGGACCGTTGCGCTCACGTTTTTCTCGCCTTGGGTGGTGGAGGCGGCGCTCAAGTTTGGCCCGGCTGAGTACTTCAGCCTCATGGTGCTGGCACTGGTGGCGGTGACGGCGGTGCTCGGCAGCTCAGTGCTGCGCGGGCTGATCAGCCTCTGCGCCGGCTTGCTCTTCGGCCTCGCGGGAATCGACCTGCAAACCGGCCAGCCGCGATTCACCTTCGGGCAGGCGGAGATGCTCGATGGCATCGAGATGACTATTGCCGTGGTCGGGCTGTTTGCCGTGGGCGAGGCGATGTTCCTTGCCTGGCAGGGGCGTGAAACCAGGCGCCACGAGCTGCACCGGCTGTCGGGGAAGGTGTCGCTCACAAAGGACGATTGGAAGCGCTCATGGAAGCCGTGGCTTCGCGGTGCCTTCATCGGCTTTCCCATCGGCTCGATGCCGGCGGGCGGGGCGGAATTGCCCACGCTACTGAGCTACTACACGGAAAAGCGCCTATCGAAGCACAAGGAAGAGTTTGGCAAGGGCGCCATCGAAGGCGTTGCGGGCCCGGAGGCGGCCAACAACGCCGCTGCCGCCGGCGTTCTGATGCCGCTGCTGACATTGGGCATCCCCACGTCTGCCACGGCGGCCGTGATCCTCACCGCTTTTGAGTCCTACGGGTTGCGCCCGGGGCCAACGCTGTTTACGGAGCAGGGCGGCCTCGTGTGGACGCTCATCGCGAGCCTTTACATCGGCAACGTGATCCTGCTGATCCTGAACCTTCCGTTGGTGGGGCTGTGGGTACGCCTGCTTCGCATCCCGGCGCCATGGCTCTATGCGGGAATCATCGTGATCTCCGCGGCTGGCGTGTACGGCGCCTCGAAATCAGCCTTCGACCTGCTGCTCCTGTTCGGGTTCGGGCTGCTGGGCTTTGCGTTCCGGCGCTTTGACTTTCCGGTGGCACCGCTGATCATTGGCCTCATCCTGGGCCCGATGGCAGAGCAGTCTCTGCGTCAGGCGCTCACCATCAGCATGGGAAACTACTCGACGTTTGTCACGAGGCCGCTGTCGGCCGCCATTCTCTGCATCGCTGTGGCGCTGCTGGTGCTGCCGGCGCTGTTGCGCTGGCGGGACCGGCGTCGTCGCCTGATAAAGTAGCCCGTTCTCGCCTCCAGAAGGCCTCCGGGCCTGCCTCCATGATTTACGGCCTGGTCATCTTCGTTTCTGCTTTCCTGCTGTTTCTGGTCCAACCCCTCATCGCGAAGCAAATCCTGCCCTGGTTCGGCGGTTCTGCTGCCGTCTGGGCGACGTGCCTGCTGTTCTTCCAGTCCGCCCTCCTGGCCGGCTACGCCTACGCCGACGTCATCACACGCTGGCTCTCGATCAAGCGCCAAGCCATGCTGCACACGGCGTTGCTGATCGTGGCTGCCTTCATGATGCCGATCATCGTCGCCGGCCACTGGAAGCCAACGGGCGACGAGGAGCCCATCTCGCGGATCCTGCTGCTACTCGCAGCGACCATTGGCCTGCCTTATTTCCTGCTGTCCACCACGACCCCGCTCGTCGGCGCGTGGTATTGGCGCCGGCACCGCTCGTCGGCGCCGTATCGGCTGTTTGCGCTGTCGAACTTTGCCTCGCTTCTCGCGCTGCTGGGGTTCCCCTTCCTGATGGAGCCGTGGGTGGGCAACCAGCAGATCGCCATCGCGTGGTCGGCGCTGTTCGGCGTCTTCGTGGTCTTGTGCACGATCATCGCCTGGCAGACCGTGCGGCATGGCCACGCCGTCGAGCCTGCCGCGAGCGGGGCCCCGCAGGGGGTGAAGGCGCCGGCGGAAGGCCCCGGCTGGCTCACGTGGATGACCTTGTCGGGGATGGGGTCCGCCATGCTGCTTGGCGTGAGCAGCCACCTCACCCAGAACATTTCGTCGGCGCCGCTGCTCTGGGTGATTCCCCTCGCGCTGTACCTTGTCTCCTTCATCGTCGCTTTTGACCACCCGCGCTGGTACTTGCGCTGGCTCTTCCTCCCGGCTGCCGCAGTTCTGTTGCCGCTGATGGCGTGGCTGTCGGACTCGCTGGACCTGGCCAAAGTCACGCCGATCTATGCGCTGGGCCTCTTCGCGGTGTGCATGGCCTTTCACGGGGAGCTGGCGCGACTGAAGCCGGGGCCCGAGCGGCTCACCAGTTTTTACCTGGCGATTTCAGTCGGTGGCGCGCTCGGCTGCCTCGCGATGGCAGTCGTTGCGCCCCTCGTGTTCAACGGGTACTACGAGCTCTACGTGGTGCTCGCCGTGTCGGCAGCCACGGGGCTTTTCATGCCGTGGGGGCGCACGGCGTCATGGCGACTCGCGGGGCGCGTGGCTGCGGCGGTCGTTCTGTCGGCCGTCGTCGGGGCTTCGTGGCAGGGCATCGCGACCTATGGGGATCGCGTCCGATCCATGGAGCGCGATTTCTACGGCGTTGTGCGAACACGCGACTCGCAGGGGGACGTGGTGTTCCGCAGCATGATTCATGGCGCCATTTCCCATGGCGGCCAGTTGCTTCGGGAGGACTTGCAGATGGCGCCCTCCACGTACTTCGGGCCCGCGAGCGGGTACGGCCGCACGTTCAGCAGCCTCCCGGAAGGGCCGAGGCGCGTCGGTGTGATCGGGCTGGGAGCTGGAGCCCTCGCCGCCTGGGCGCGCCCGGGCGATCATTGGGTCTTCTACGAAATTTCCCCGGCGGTGGTGCGGGCAGCCAAAGCGGAGTTCACTTTCCTCGCCAAGATGCCTGGCACGCACGAGATCGTGATTGGCGATGGGCGCCTCGCGCTCGAGCGCGAGTCGCCCCGGCAGTTCGACCTGTTGGCGATGGACGCGTTTGCCGGCGACTCCATTCCCACGCACCTGATCACACGCGAGGCGATGGCGGCATACGTGAAGCACCTGAAGCCGGACGGCGTGCTCGTCTTCCAGGCCACCAACCGTTTCGTCGACCTAATGCCGGCGGTCAAGAACCTGGCCGATGCCTTCGGCATGCAGGCGGTGCTGGTTTCCGACTCGCCGGATTTCGACAGCGGCCCGGAGTATTGGCTCTCCACCACGGACCAGGTGATCGTCACCCGCAACAAGGCGATCCTCGAGGCGGCGGCGGTGCGGGAGGTCGCCACGCCCATCCAGTCCAAGCCCGGCCTTCGCATCTTCACCGACGACTACATCAACCTGGTGAAGATCCTGAAGTGAGCTCCCCCGCGGGGAGGCGAGGCGCGACATGAGTCACCGCCTCATCGGCACGGCTTTCGTGATGTTTGCGGCGGTGGCCTTTTCCTTCAAGGCAATCCTGGTGAAGCTTGCCTATCGCCACGGCGTCGATCCCATCACGCTGCTGGCGCTGCGCATGGCGTTCAGCGCCCCCTTCTTCGTGGCCATCGCATACGGGTGGTCACGGGATGGCGCGCTCCAGCGGCTGAGCATGCCAGACTGGGCTCGCATCGCCGGGCTGGGCCTGCTGGGCTACTACCTCGCGAGCTACTTCGATTTCCTCGGGCTGCAATTCATCAGTGCCGCGCTCGAGCGGCTGGTGCTTTTTCTGTACCCCACTTTCGTGGTGATCCTCTCGGCACTGCTGTTCGGGCGCCGCATCACCCGGCGCGACGTCCTGGCCTTGTGCCTGTCTTACATCGGGATCGCGATGGTGGTGGCGGTCGACCTGTCCACCGGCCATCGGAACGTCGCCCTCGGCGTGTTCTGGGTGTTGCTGTCAGCGCTGTGCTACGCGATTTACCTTGTCGGCAATGGCCGCATGGTGAGCACGATGAACTCGGTCGTCTTTGCGTGCGTCGCATCGGTTTTCTCGTGCATTGGCGTACTGGCCCACTTCCTGCTGGTTGGCGAGGTGTCGCAACTCTTCCGCCAACCCTGGCCGGTGTACGCCTACTCCGGCGTGATGGCCCTGGTGTCTACCGTGCTGCCGGTGATCGTGATGTCTGAGGGTATCCGGCGGATTGGCTCCAGCCAGGCATCGATGCTGGGCACGGTGGGCCCGGTTGCCACCATCGTCTTCGGCGCGACGCTGCTCTCCGAGCCGGTTACTGCCATTCAGCTGGGCGGCGCAGCGCTGGTGTTGGGGGGCGTCTTGGCGATCACGATCGCGAAGCCGCCGCCGCCCGCCACAGGCTGATGCCTGCGGGCGGAGCGGTATACTCCGCGGCGCCTTGCGAGTCCTGCACCAGCAAGGATTTTTCATCGACCGCTTTCCACGGACCGGACCCAGGAGACCCCCCATGAAGAAGCCCGTGCGTGTTGCCGTGACCGGCGCCGCTGGCCAGATCGGCTACAGCCTGCTCTTCCGCATCGCCAGTGGCGAGATGCTCGGCAAGGACCAGCCGGTGATCCTGCAGATGCTCGAGATTGCCGACGAAAAGGCCCAGAAGGCCCTTCGCGGCGTGATGATGGAACTCGAGGATTGCGCTTTCCCGCTGCTGCAGGGCATGGTTCCTGCGGCCGACGCCAAGGTGGCGTTCAAGGATGCAGACTTCGCGCTTCTCGTGGGCGCTCGTCCCCGCGGCCCAGGCATGGAGCGCAAGGACCTGCTGGAGGCCAATGGCGCCATCTTCACCGTGCAAGGCCGAGCGCTGGATGAGGTTGCCGCTCGCAACGTGAAGGTTCTGGTGGTGGGCAACCCCGCCAACACCAACGCCTATATCGCCATGAAGTCCGCCAAGGGCCTCTCGCCGCGTCAATTCACGTCGATGATGCGGCTGGACCACAACCGCGCCATTTCCCAGCTGGCGACGAAGACGGGCAAGGCCGTGACGGATTTCGAGAAGATGGTGGTGTGGGGCAACCACTCGCCGACGATGTTTCCCGACATCCGCTTCGCTAGTGCTGGCGGCGCGCCGGTGAAGCCAATGATCGACGATGCGTGGTATCGCGATACCTACATTCCGGTGGTAGGCAAACGGGGCGCGGCCATCATCGAGGCGCGCGGGCTTTCGTCGGCGGCTTCGGCGGCCAACGCAGCCATCGACCACATGCGGGACTGGGCCCTGGGCTCGAACGGCAAGTGGGTCACCATGGGTGTGCCCTCGGAAGGCGATTACGGCATTCCCGAGGGAATGCTCTACGGGTTTCCGTGCACGACGGCGAACGGCGAGTACCAGATCGTGAAGGGGCTCGCCATCGACGCCTTTGCCCGCGAGCGCATGGACAAGACCCTGAAGGAGCTGGAGGAAGAGCGCGCTGGCGTGGCGCACCTGCTCGGCTAGAGCTTGTCCCGTTCAGGAAAAGAAACGGGGCAGCCTTGGCTGCCCCGTTTGACTTGCAAGAAGCCACCCGCGACAAGCGCGGGTAAAACGCTTACTTCTTGGCGTCGGCCTTCTTCTCTTCCTTCTTGGCTTCCTTCTTGGCTTCCTTCTTGGCTTCGGCCTTCTTCTCTTCCTTCTTGGCCTCGGCCTTCTTCTCTTCCTTCTTGGCTTCGACCTTCTTCTCATCCTTCTTGGCGGCCGGGGCCGGGGCTTGGGCAAAGGCGGAACCAACAGCAAAGGCGCTGGCAACCAGCGCGGCGAGCAGCTTCGTCATGTTCATATCTCCGGAAAATGAACTGCGGTTGATGCAACCGCTGGCAACGCAATCAGTGAGAAAACTTGCGTGAGGGGAGCATATCAGAAAATCCTGATTGCAATCGGAAAATCCCTAGGGGCCTAAACGGCTCCCATATCCTCCGCCACGCTGTCCGGAACCGTGGGTTCCTGGGGCGCCGGCAGTTTGCGCAACCCGGCTAAGGGCGAGCTCCAGATGACCAGCGGAATCATGCCCAGCGCTCCTGCGCCAGCGAGCAGGATGGTTGTCCGGAGGCCCCAGGCCTCGGCAATGGCCCCGCCGGCGAGGCCCCCCAGCGGTGCGCCCGCCACCGTGAGGCAGATCATCGTGGCGGTAACCCGACCCAGCAGTTGGTCGGGCGTCACGGTTTGCCGAAGGGTCAGGTAGTTGATGAAGAAGGTCATGGCCG
>Ga0075471_10003265_pt1 | contig 10547 bp, 1 predicted proteins | sample DEB19_08_DNA_2_FD_74787 | JGI IMG/M metagenome (GOLD analysis project Ga0075471, IMG submission 74787) | Aqueous microbial communities from the Delaware River and Bay under freshwater to marine salinity gradient to study organic matter... | ecosystem: Environmental > Aquatic > Marine > Coastal ... | reverse complement strand
AATTGCCTTAATGCCTAGAGAATGCAATCCCGATGATAAAACGTTTCATATTAAGAGATTCTTTGCTGAAACTTGCACGCTGGATGATTTTCCACCTAAAGAGTGGACATTATATCGTACCGTTGACGGAATTGTTAGAAATGATGACAAACTTCCAGTTCTTTTTAAGTATCAAGGATGAACAGATGTTATCCGGTCCATAATGTAAAGATTAGGGTACAACATACAGGAGAGATGAGATACTGAGGGATTAGGTTAAGAACCGGGGTATTGATATTTAATTGTAACGCGTTGCATTAAGGTGTATTCATGGAAATGTGAGGTTTCCAACTTATGATTTTTATGTATTAATTCCACAGTATTAATGACGATGAAACCAATGACAATACTATTATGCATGGTAATTGGGCGCGGCTCTTATTAATTGTATTGTATCTGCATAATTTTTTTTTGTGCTCATATAACCATACAACAATGACAATCATTGCCATCATCTTATTCAATGTATTGACCAATTACTGCGTACACATTGATTAGTCTAAGTGCTCTTCATCGTCGCTACGTAGTATTTTGGTAATAATACTCTGGAGAAGGATGTCGTCCAAAAGCATGATTGTTCAAAACCGTTACGAAAATAGAATCCGGTCTGACATATTTATGAGAGACTTTATTACCTTACCTGGCTTTGTATTGGATGAGATCAGAAAAGAAATAAGTCCTGACTCTATAGTGTATTGTGATCATGTCACAAAGAAGATGCCATGCTTTGATGCGCCCGGTTTGTACTATCTCGTGCATCCAGAAGAGAAACGTTGTCTGCCAAGTCATTTCCCCAAAGATACCGAAGTAATTGAGACAAATAGCTCTGATTTCAAAATAGTTTCGCTCGACGACGATTTTTACAATGACCCGTGCGTTCATCTCTTGGACAGAATGTCAGGTGGTTGCGAATTTGAAAGTAGAAGCTCTTTCGTCGGTGTATTTCAGAAGGATGGATATACCGAGAGTTTCCGAAGAAAGTATGCTGCTATAGCACGAAATATTACCATAAAATTTCCTAACTTTCGTAGAGGATCAGCAGAACATATCCATGATGGATACTCTTCTATGGGTGGGGAGCACAACGCATATCGTAAAAATTTCGGCCCATACAGATGTCGTCAGAAGGGTAGCAACATTGACATCAGTTTGAGTGATAAAATTTCTAAGCATTTGGATAAATCTATGAATTTAATGATGCGTCCACTGTGGAGTGTTGGAAAGTTTTATCACAATCCTTATAACTATGATGTAAAGGGATGGTCAGAGCTTCCAATTGGGAAAGCATACTTGTGTCTATTCCCTCAAAGCGTAACGCACAAGAAAAGAAAAAGATCTGCAGGTGGATTGTTTTCAAATTCCCTTTTCACAATCGGCTTCTCTTCGATGTATCACATCGATCATAGAGATGGGAATTCAATGTCTCATTGTATTTTTATGCCGCCAGCTCATTGGCAAAATGGGAAAAACTACGAACATCCCAGGCAATGCTTTTTGATTGCCGATAAGCTTCTTGATATATCAAAATTCTCCTCCAGATTATCATGGTTCTCCGGTCAATGTTATCACGCTACTACAAAACCATACGATTGTCCGTTGATTCCTACCGTCTTAAATGGTTCAAGAAATGAGGGAATGGTAGCGCAACATAGAAATGATATCGATGAGTTCGTGAACAGTTCTCCGTTAGCATGGGGGTCATGGAGTACGTGGAAAGGTAACATATCAAGGGAAGAAGAATGGAAAAAAGCAAGAAACGTGAACGGTGTTATAGCAAGTGAGTACGATCCAGAAGTGAAGGAACGGAGAAGAATATTATTATTAAATTGGTTGAGTATTGATAGTCAAGGATGATAGGTGTAGGTTTTTTTTTATTGTGAGCATCGATAGTGAAGGATGATAGGTGTAGGTTTTTTTTTAATTGTCTTATGGCTATATAACATCTCTATCTTTTTTAAGTGAACGAGGGACAATAGTCTGAACGAAAAGAATCTGTTCATACCCATCGCGGAATGCTACATCATTATATTTTTGAACTATCTCCTCACCTTCATCTAAGACATCCTCCAATTTGTTGAGACGCTTTACTTGGCAATTTATCCTCCATCTACGTTCCAATGACATTCTTTCTGAGTCGGTCATATGCCCCATGCCGCAGATGTATCCTGCTAGAGCATAAGGTCGAAATACTGCATCTCTTGTGCCCTTGGATCCGTAGCCTGTATTATGTTCGTAAAATCTCACTGCTAGATTTTCCGTCTCGCCAATGTAGCCATATTTGTAATCAACATCTGCCGTTGAGACAATGTAGTAAACATACCCTGTATAGTCATTTGGAATTGGGAGGTCACAAGTGCGATATGGGTATTCTTCTGCCATTTGAATGTTGCGGCTAATGAAATTGCGACCGCCTTCTGAATTTACAGTCATGTTGCTTAGGATTGTGTCAATGTAATCTGTCCATTGAGTTTTTTTTAATAAAAGTTTCCACACCATCTCCCCGAATTCTTCTTTCTTGCCGACAATGATTGTATGACATCCCATGCATGTCCTACTAAGCAATACAACTATTTGCTCTTTCAACCAGGGCTTGCTTTGTTTGTCGAATTCAAATACACAATTTCCATATATTGTGTTTCCCATTTGTCGGTGTATCGTGCTTGCACCTATATGTTGCAACCAATATTGATGCCTCTTTAATGTTTTCCCCGAAAACTGAGTAGTCACAATAGGCTCAGTCCCCACAGTCACCTCTGTCCAACCTTCGTGTAATAACGTTTCTTTATCTGGTATATCATCAGGCGAGAAGAGTATACAGTTTAGACCGATCGGTGGCATGAGAAGCTTTATATCATTCATGTTGTCAACATCATTTTGATCAGGTATGTCGTATAGTAGCAACAGGCGTGAATGTTGGAATTCCTTCGTGTTTTTAGTGGCCTCGAAAAGCGCGCCCTTAAAAAAGACAATGTTATCCGGCTCCTTTGTCTTTTTGTTTAGCCTAGCTGTGTACATTTCATTTGTTGTAAGTGTGAAGTCGGCACGAGAGTTTGTGTTTTTTTGATAATCCTTTGCACGACAGGTAGTAAATTGTTTCTTTTGCTTCGTCAGCAAATTTATTGTATGGCGTACGTAATCTTGAGAAGCCTTCAAAGACATATCCTTTTTTGCGAACATTCTTTGTGTGTTTGGTGTTATTAACGGATCATCCATCGTTTTAACATAAGTGAGACAATCCAACGCGTCCATTAGTTCACCTTTCATAGTTGATTCGTTTTCTTTAAGATAGTCTGCTCTCATCCTTGTTATATCTTGTAGCCTCTGAAACTTTTCATCATCGTGTGCTCGTACAGATTGAGATAGACCAACCAATGTGAATGTGGATAAAATGAAAGTTGATATTAGGAATGGTAGCCCTTTAATTGAGCCTAACTGCGCATGATCCATTGAACATAGGAGCAATACTCCACCAAATGCGTGATTTGTATTTCTAAGATTCCTTAACAGAATATCTAGAAAGCTCAGTTGCTCCGCTGACCATTGACCTGCCTCGTCAATAATGAGGACGTCGACTGTGAGTAGGGTATATCTCATTTTTATGTTGCTTTTCCTTTCTAAATTATCCAAGCTTTGCAACGCCATGGTATGAGGAGATCTATTTGGATTTCCGGGACGTTGGCTTGAGAGTTTATGTATGTGTATACCTCCTAAACTGATGGATCTTGCAGCCATTATAGACGTTGTCATCACCCTTAAACCTTTTGAAATTGCATATATAGCACTGAGGCCAACAACATATGTTTTGCCTGTTCCCGGGGACCCATGTATGATGACGTTTTTTGTAAGCTTTTTCGAAGAGCAACCCAAACTACACTTGTACTTGTCTATGGCGTTGGTAGTATATGTAAGTGCTAACTTCTGCTCATCAAATGATGACTCGCTCTGTTGGTCTGTTTTTTTCATATTACGTAGCAGAGCCCAATCAATTTCATTATCTCTGCTACATTCCATAAGAGTCACAAATTCTGGAAGGATGTCACATGATTTCAACTCTCTGTACAATGAGCTTATTATGTCCTTCCTCATATCATGCCACGCAGACAATAATTCCTTCTCCTTAGACCCCAGTATTTCTGTCAAAATGCATGGTGGTACTTCAGAGTTTGGCATGTCGTTTGACGTAAATATCGATTTGATCAGTTCCCAACCAAGAACTATCGATTCATCAAGTTTTCGCATTTTTAGAGGCTGCAGTGGATATATTTCATTTATTATCCGCACCATCACCAATTTAGCTCTTTCCAGCCACTGATTGGACTCGCTGTCTTGTGTACTACCGGATATTATAGGAGGGACAATGTTGCATTTTACAAAGCAATCTCTTACTGAGCCCTCAAATTTAAAATCAAGCTCGGTCTCATACTCCCCTAACACCAACAACAAATGAAGTAAGAACGCTGTCTTCAGTTGTGGGCCAATGTTGGAGAAAACCACGACAGGTAAACTGTTCATTGCATCATCGTTGAAGACAAATAAATTTTCCCACAGATGAATATCATGTATGTTGATCTCATTTTGAGATAAAATATTTATCAAAAAATCCTTCAAAATTCTCGAATGCTGCTTCAAAGTATCATCACCTCGTTCCTCCAACTCCAACAGAAATGCAAGGAACTCTTTTTTTGCCTTTTTTCTTAAAGATACTTGCCTCCCTAATCCATCTATCCAAAGACATTTTGTAACGTCCTCATCTAACAATTCCTTTATTTCATCAGCTGTTAGTTGTGTTTTACTGATGTGGAACCAGCGAAAATAGTTTCCCAGCCGAGGACATAATTCTAATAATTCAACCGGTCTCAATCCAAACTGAGATACATCATCAATGTTTGAACATTGAGATGAGTTGTGACCAAATATCCTCTCCTGGTTCGGAGACATATGACGATCATGAGACCTGAATACCAGCTTTCTAACAAGACCTGTAGGTGATTGAGCGATAACAACATCACTCGTTGCTTTGTACTTCAATTTACCATTGGTACTGAGAGAAAGTTTTGTCGAAGGTCTATTTTCCAATGATTTGGTGCACACTCTTATGAATGTGAGACTTGTCATTACCTCACCAGTATAGGATAAGAGTAAATGTAGTTGTTCCGGCATTGAAATATTGCGCCCTGTGGGATGATCTCGTCCTTTTGAGCTGTTGAACTTCTTCTCTTCGTTTATTCTCGATTGACCGATCTTTGTATTGTGAAGGAACTGCTTCTCTATAATGAATTGATTCTTGTTTTTAGTATCAGCCCATACAACAATGCGGTTTCCCTTGTCCAAATTAACAACGTACTTAGCAACATATCTTGCTACCCCATCCGTCTTATGTAAAACTTGAATATTTTGCATCGACTTTGTAAACGCAAACCATTTTCCATTTGCAGGAGACATATTATCTCGGGCACCTCTCGAACAATAACCCATATGCCGCTTTGGAACAAACATTGGGTTAGTTATATGACCACCTTCATCCCCGATCTCAGACTCCATATACATACCAACAATTTTTAGTACTTCAATACAGCTATCGGATAGCTGAGTTGGGATTGGTACGAACTCATCTCTTTCAGGCACTATGGAATCAAATACCGGGTGAGGTTTTTTGCATCGAAAGCTCTCCTTTCCATCTTTAGTATCTGTGCGTATTAAACACCGTCTATTCGCGCATGAATGGCGTAATATTTTTTCTGCGTCATCACGTATATCCCAATAGGTGCTGTTTTCTATTCCTGCTTCCGTAAGGTATTGAATATCCTGTTCATCTACAATAGTAGCGGCCTCGCAAGATTGCAAACTGGCTAAAAACTTTTGAAATTCAACATTATTCCGTCCTGCTCTGTCGATTGACATGAGTCCATGAATATGTGAAAGATTTGCTTTCTCTGGCTGATATTCATGCCTCCAGAAAATATCGTTTGTTTTTCCAGTTGCACTGTCAACTCCATAACTAATATAATTTAGCCATAGAGTGCTGACTTCAAGCCAGCACCTTGTTAGAGCAAAACCAAAGGCCTGCTCCATTGCCCTCTTGGCTTCTGTTATTTCAGAATGTTGTAACAAATTTAAATCTCCGAAATATTTCTCAATCCATTTGACTGATGACTTATGCTTGTGCAAATGTTTCAGACCTGGATGACATTTCTGATTCACGGTGAATGTTACAAATACATCAAAGGGAGAAATCTGTTGCGCCGCTGCTAGGTCAAGGGCTCCTTGATAACTGTCCATGTTTTCATTTAATCGTGTACCGCATTCACCCCGTGCTATAATCCCTACAGGGCTGGTTGTATCGACTTTGAACCCATTCCTATCAATTATGCGAGAATGATGACCTCTACTGGCATGATTACACTGACAGTCAAACAACCATGATAAAAGATTTGGATCATTGCTTGTTGATGAGTTTGGATTTGTGATCATCATCTTGGCTGTTGTCCTCGTTGACGCAAATCCATATTGATTCGTAGCCATAGAATAATTAGATATAGTAGGAGAACCAAGTATTGCCCCACTGTCTATTTTCGACTCAGCATAGAAATGATTACTAAATGTGGACCCCATCAAACTTATCAATGGAAATGATTTACCCTTAACCGTGGATACCAATTTCTGAATAAAATTTTGCTGTGCTGCACTGCCCGTTTTCTTCTTTTTCGAACGTGAGCAGATGCTCCCAATGTTATTAAAAGCAACAAAAATTGGTACAGAATGTACGCCTTTATACTTTTCTTCTCCTGCATTTGTTGTAGGTAAACCGTTACGCTCATTGCGTTCAATGCCACCTTCAGAAGTTTCAATAAATTTCTGTGTATCCAGTGGATCGTAAATACTCTTTGTGAGTAACTCATCACAATCATATGCATTCTCGACTCTTTGTTTAGAATGGCAATCGTAGATGTCATTGCCCCACCCATGCAAATGATTGGCAATAGATACTTCATTCGCATCTTCCATCGTAATGCAATTACCATCATCAAAGTCGCTATCACCGTTGTATGATATTATATCCTCATCTTCTTCTGTGTCCAAACCTTGATTCGAAGAAAACGAACCAAAATCATCCGTGCCATCATCGTCATCACTTGTAGACTGGTCTTCTGAATCAACCGAATCATGATCAACATCATCATCTGGAGTATAGCCCTCATTAGTATTACATCTTATAGAGACAGTCACACATCCATTCGTGTTTAAATCCAACGCGGTCATCTTGTGAGGATCAAATGAGCAAAAGCATTTATTGCAAATGCAAAGAGTGCAATTGTTATTAGGACAAATGAAGCTCTCATGCCCATTGCATCCATCCATCATGCATCTCCTCTTTTGCTCTTGTAACCTTCCAGTTGGAATTAGATAACACAATCCGTCATCGGGGCAGCAACAGCAGTAAGCATGGGTTTGTCCTCCAAGACACCTCTGAAAGTCAGCCTTAAAAGAATCCTCGTAAGCAGGAAGTTTCCTAACGTATACAGTGACATAATAATTTGTCCCACCATCGGAATCTGGAAAATGTTGCGGGGATAATAAAATGTCATTGTTTAAACACTGATATGTAATTGCATCATTTATGTCCTGCATCCACCAATTGTCAAAGCCATCACCGTGTCGAACGAATCTTGTTGCTTTGAATTTATTTTGATGGGGCTGTGTTAAGTCTATAGAAATAGAGTTCACGACTCTTGCCTCGTAATGAATATTACCTTTGTAACATTGCAACTTAGTAGGCTTCATCTGGTCAACAACGATAACGACCTGATTTGCAGATAAAATTCTACCGGTCAAATCTGAGCCAACATCACTTGGCTCAAACATTTGATAGAACTCATCATGGTCGTTGAATATCTTTAATCCTCGATAACAGTGATCTGGCAGTAACTTCTTCCAATAGTTGTAGTTGAACATGAAATAGTTTTCGAAATGTTCTGGTGTACCTCGATCTGTAGGAGATATATCGCCCGTAGGGATGTATTTAGCAATCCATCTGCACATTTCGTCAGTGCTTTCACAGCGCCTTGTAGGAAAGGGTGATACTCCACGACGGGTACACGAATCATCATATTTGATGTAACGAACTGAGAGATGCTTGAGGAAGAATCCATGCCACTCATCATGTTTAAATGAGTCTATTTTTTGATCCAAGCACATCCACAACTCCTTGCAACCCATTACACAGCTCGCCAAGCACCAAAGCATACAAACTGGCTGATTCTCTTTCTTTGGTTTGTAGTTTTTTATGGCTGTAAAGGGATATCCATAGAGATGCTTGTCCTCCATTTGCATAAAGTTAATCAACGGTGGCCACAGACGTTTAATCGTTGTCAATATCTCCCTTTGTCTACCCCCCGCTTCTCCACACCGTGATAACATCCTCACACGCGTGCCGTTATCATGTGCCATATCATTTTGAAGAATTATGCTACATCGAATATTAACATAAGTAGAGCCATGTGTATACGAATCTAAGCTGCCCTCTGCATAATCTCTCCTGGCTCTGTTCCTAATGTCGTCCGCAAATTCCGGCATAATTTCATTGCTTTCCTCCATCACCGACAGTAGATTATTAATGTCTTTCCTCCTTGCGACGCTTAATGCTTCATCTCTTCGATGAATAATAGAATCCCTTCGAAACGTATGATCCGTAGAAAGTTGAGCAGAACTAACTCCGCCATAACTCGAAATCTGATTATTCATACGAAAACTAGAATTATATGTCTTTGACTGTGGTAGGCCAATATTTCTTGGTTGCATCACTGCATGGCATAATTGGCATGGCGTTTCAGAGCATAACGTATGGCCAGGCTTTCTAGGAGCATGGAAATGCAACCTCTTCCTAGTTAGTACGCTGCCATGTTCTCGACAAACAATTACCATTATCCCTTTACCTTCCACAAATCTTATAGAAGGACGAACTATCCAATCATCATTCAACATGAATGAGTTGTAATCCTCGTATTCTCTGATAAAATCTCCCCTACTTGACTCAATGTTTTCGAATGTTTCGAAATATCCCTGCATTGGAGGCATATTGAGGGGGGCTTTCCGTAAATGCTTCTGAAGTATATAAGGTAGATCTAAAAGCTTTCCCCTGAAAGAAAATTCGGAGCACCCCCAAGGACATAGACAATGAGGAATAATATCACATGTCCCATCTGGTCTTGATGAAAATATCCTGTTCATATTTTTCAGCTTATGACTCTTGAGATCCCATTCAAAGCGTTCAACTTGTTCAGTTACGTCGTCAAATAGAGCCTTTGGTTCATCCAAATCACAACGAGCATAACCGTCTACTTTTGTTATGCCTCCATCATGTAGCCAGAAAGGTCTGAGCGAACGTGGTATCAATTTCCAGATTGCCTCGTAACCGTAAATATCACAGAATAGCATGCCACGTTCATTATTCTCTTTGCCGAACAGCAAATCAGACAAAAAAGCAAAAGTGGTGTTACCCCAACCGTTGTGATTTGTTAACTCATCATGGGCCTCGGACTCGGTCATGTCCAAAGAACGTGCTTTCATATACCGTCTGCATGCATTACAGAGCTTATAAACACTAACTTGTTCTCTATTGGAAGGTAAGACTATTCTGCACAACGGACTCTTCCTTCGTCTGAGCTGTGTAGAGAGCACATCTTTCAGATCCAAATGGTAGTGTGAACATGACGTGTAAATTTCTCGACGTTTACAATTGTCGCAATACCGTTTTTCTCCATCTACCTGCACCGCGTTCTCATTCCGACCATCTTCTACGTCCATATTGACGACATGCGTAGAATTCACATCATTAACCGAATCCACTTCAGCCTCGTCATCCCCATCACTATGATAATACTCGTCATATTCATTATGCTCATCAAATTCAGCATTCTGTTGACGAAATCCATAATATCTCTCCTCCTCTTGATCCTGCTCCTCTTGCTCCTGCTCCTCTTGCTCCTGCTCCTCTTGCTCCTGCTCCTCTTGCTCCTCGTCCATTTCCGTTTCATACTCATCACTACCTGCATCAATACCGGCTTCTAGGTCTAAAAATCGTAACACACTAGGATGGAGATTACATCTGTGACCCTGCATCCTCCCTCTCCTGACGTTTTCTTCATCGCTCTCCACATCACTCTCTCTGACGTTTGCTGCTGCTTGAAGGCGTCGCTGTTCAGCTGCGTCCAAGGCCCTCTGATCATCTTCAGCTGCTTGAGCTAGCATTTGACTAAGGCTCATCCTCGTGATACTGACTCCGGTGTATTTGTCTTCTTCATGCTCATCAGTGCCAATCGACCCCTGATCCGTATCTAATTCCATTTCACTGCTCTGTATGGAGGATTCCTCTCTGCCAATATTTGTACCCTGCATGCATAATGTTGACTCCATAGTCTCCTGTTTCTTTTCAAGCCATCGTTTCTTTGACCGGAGTCGCATGGCTTCAAGTCTTTTATTCCGACTTCGCTTGGCCGCCCTATCTTTAT
>Ga0075471_10003264_pt1 | contig 10550 bp, 19 predicted proteins | sample DEB19_08_DNA_2_FD_74787 | JGI IMG/M metagenome (GOLD analysis project Ga0075471, IMG submission 74787) | Aqueous microbial communities from the Delaware River and Bay under freshwater to marine salinity gradient to study organic matter... | ecosystem: Environmental > Aquatic > Marine > Coastal ... | reverse complement strand
TGACATTGAGATGAATTTTGGTGATACTTACTCTAACGAGGAGTAAGTCATGTCGAACGAAAAGATGAGAAAACTTGTTAGAAAACACATTTTGGCTGAACTTTTTGATTCAAAAAGCGTGATGCCTCAGACTGGACCTGGCATGCCTAAGCCTTCTAGTTACAAGCCTGGTACATTTTCAACAGAAGCAGATTTTGATATCAATAGAATGGTGTCTGTATTGGGTTACGGAGATTCATCTCGTGTTAAAACAGCCATTCAGAACATGCGTATGGGGAAGAGAACATCGACCGACAACGCTGTTCTAGCAGATCTTTTCACAAAAATTGTTGATGCACTGGCTACAGGATCTGTTGCAAGGTCATCAATTTTGACATTCTTATCGTCGATCAAGCAAATGCCAGTTTCATCGTATCCAGGTGAGTAAAATGACAGAGAAAGAACTAAGATTACTAGTAAGAGAACAGATTCTCACCAGGTTCAAAGAGAAGATGCTGGTCGAACAGTCAGTGAAATCTGCTGCGTCAGGCACTAAAAAGATAGGTGTCAACAAAGAACGAAGAATTAGGGAACAGACTGAAAAAGAAGTCAATGATGACATTATGAAATTGTCAGACATGATGTCTGATCAGATTGATGATGAACTCAATGGAGTCATACAACAAGCCGATCGATTGGCAAAATCTGCCGGAACAGGCAAAAAAACGAATGAAATTGGAGTTTTTGCAGCAGTCATTGCATTTCCGGCAGTAGTCGAACTTATTGCAAAAGTGATTCAGGTAATTGGATTCGGAATCAAAAAGATAGTCGCCTGGTGGACAGGAAAAGAAGGCAAAGGCCAAAATGAAGTCCAAAAAATTGGAAAAGCCATCGAGCACTGGGTTGAACATTCCATTTTGGCAAAAGGATATTACAAGGCAATTGGTTATGTGATCAAAGGTTTGATTGAAGGTTCAGCAAAGGGAATACTCAAAGCCATTGACAAGATGGAAGGAAGAGACACCAAAGACTTTGACAAAGACACTCCTTATTTTGGCACTACAACGGGTCCGATCGCCAGGGCTGCGCAAGCTGTTTTAAAAGAATCTGACAAGACAGATTACATCAAAGTAGGCGGCTGGATTTTCAAGGCGATATCTCTTGCTGCCGTCACTAGCGGATTGAAAGAAGCAATAACCAATTGGAAGGAAATATCTTCAAACGTAGCCCACGTTTTGCATGTTGCAGTTGAAGCTTTTGAGGCTGCAAAAATGACCTCATCGGCAGGAGATGTTCTGCTAGGATTGCTAGTTGCTGGTGGCGGCACATTTGCAGTTTTCAGCGCGTACAAGAAATTGTCTGAGCTTTTTGGCGGTTACGAAAAATTAAGTAACGTTGCTACCGGAGAAGAAAAACTAAACGCTGCAAATTTGGATGTTGAAATGCAAAAACAGTCTGCTGCCATGGCTGCGTAAGGTTAAACATGTCAGAAGCAAAACCACTCACAGAAAGTCAATTGCGTTACCTAGTGCGAAGCAAGCTTCGTATCATCTTAGAAAAATCAGAGAATCCTACCGCGGGTTCACATCCTGAAGAAGGTTACCGTCCTGCTACCCGCGAGAACATGTATCTGGATCGCCCCATGATGATTGGTGGTTGGCCTGAGGGTGAGTATGATCCACCGGTTCAGGATCGCCTTGTCAAGTGGTACACTGACATGGGCTTGATGGATACAAAAGAGAAGTGATTGTTACTGTAATCACATGACATCAGACGAAGCAAAAAACATTCTTCAGCAACTGATCGACTTCATGGACCTCAACTTTGGTGAGCAAGCAGCCGAAGTCTCGAAAGGGCTGCAGGATGTCATTGTTCTGATTGACAAGCAGCAGGACGAGATCGAATCCGCCTGGATGCTGCTGGACGAAATGTCACAAAGCGAAGTCTGGAAACACCAGAAAGAGATCGCCGAAGAACTAGAGAAGATTTTCAAAGACAAGCGAAAGATCGCAAAGGTAAGTGAAGCATGAGAAGGTTCAAGCCAGGTGACAAGGTCAAGGCATTTCTGGACGCCAACTTCGCAGGTGTGCTGGTCAGTATTATTGAAAGGCCATCATCACAGTGGATTGCCGAAGGCACTTCATCTGTTGAATTCTACGCTAACGTTCAGCTGAAAAACGGCGTCATCAAGACCATCAAACTTTCTGAGCTAATGCATGACGATGACTTCTGAGATACTTACACCGAAAGGTGTGAGTTGAAGATAACAGAATCCCAATTACGAAGAATTGTAAGACGAGTCCTGACCGAAAAGTCAGTCATTCCTAATGACGCACCTCCAGAAAAACAAGTTCACATTTTCGATTTTGATGACACTTTAGGTGTGACTTCAAATCCTAATGGCATCATGCTTTACCGTGATGGACAGCCTGTGTGGCAAAATCCAGATGATGTGAAAGACTGGTTGTCTAAAACAGGAATTCCAGACAGTGATATTCTGGAACCTGGCATCACGCCTGTTAGAACAAGAAACGGTTACGCAGTGTATCTCAACTCTGACGGCCTAGCAAAGGTACAAGCGAGGATACCTAGGTCAAATCAAGGCGCTGCATATCAGGACACAGAATCGAACGCTTACAAACCAGGCGAAGCTCTTCTAATTGATTTTTCACCATCAGGTGGGACTGATCCAGAAAATACCAAGCCGATCGAACCCACTATTGACAAGTTGAAGAAAGTCAATTCACAGGGATCACAATCAATTGTGATGACTGCAAGAAAAGCAGGTGGTCATTTGCAAGATTTCGACGGCAATCCAATTCCTGCGACGAACGACAAGGACATGTACAATTTCTTGTCTAAACACGGTGCAGCTCCAACTCTTGGTGTAATTGGTCTTGTCGGAGGAAATAAAGGCACAGAAATTGTCAATGACTTTTTGAAAGGTGATCCACCTGAAGAAGTTCATTTCTACGACGATTCACCCAGAAATACAGAAGAAGTGGAAGCAGAGATCGCCGAAAAGTATCCATCAGAACTTTTCATCTACGGTCCGGGAAATTTTGACCATGGAAAATCTTCACCTAACATGCCAAAGAAAAGCTTTCCAGCAAAAGATGCCCAGGTTGTAGAAAGGTGGTGCAGGCTTGCCGGTATCATCGACTGATTGGTGCCTCTACGTTCTTCGGTGCGTTGACGGCACTCTTTACACCGGAATCACCAACAACCTGCAGAAAAGGTTGTTCTCTCACAATTCCGGACGAGGTGCAAAGTACACCAGGTCCAGGACACCGTGTGAAGTTGTCGCTACCTGCCCCATGCCCAGCAAATCTGCCAGCCTGAAAGCCGAGCACAGGTTCAAGAAACTCAGTCGCCAACAGAAACTTCAGGCGATAGAAAACGGAATCGATTCACTGTTTCCAGAATACCTGAACACAGACCAGAATCACGGAAATGCCAATGGAAACCAGGGTCTTGGGGTTCAGAATGGACTCGTGAAAGAACCACCAGGTGAGGATGGGAAAAGTGAAATATGAGGAAGCGAAACCCATCATTCTAATTTCCCACATTGTGAACTTGCCGAAACCGATTTTAGATGCGCTGTAAGACAATAACGTTCCAACAATACCTGCGGCAAGGCAAACAAATAGAGCGACCTTGGCGTTACTTACCAGAAACTGAGTGTTACCTGAGAACCAGAATGACAAGTGAGAACCTGCCATCACTGCCAACATCAGGGGTACCAGAGAAGCGTTACTCAACTGAAAACATCCTTTGAAGTGTGTTACAATTGTAATGGCAAGCAAAGTCGAATAAAGGTGACCAATGTACGACAGAGTTGAAGTTCTAAGTTACGCATACGAGCATCTGTACCTGGCGGACTGGAAGGACGCAATCAGTGACGTCTTTGTCGGTCGGGCTGAAGTTGTTGAAGAACACGAGAACATGTTCATCGGCATGGTCAACGGTTCTATTCCACTGCCAAAGGTGGTAAGGTTCAAGGGTGGAATGTCTGCTGCCAAGTTCCGCAACAAGCTGTCCTTGCGTTTCAGCCGTGAGGGCCTGTTTCTCCGCGACAGCGGAACTTGCCAGTATTGCATGAAACCGTTGGACCGCAAGGAGTGCACCATCGATCATGTCCTACCCCGTTCCCGTGGTGGCAAGACCGACTGGGACAATTGCGTCATCAGCTGTCACAAGTGCAACAACGATAAAGGAAATCAGACACCAATCGAGGCCGGAATGAACCTACTTAGTTTGCCGCACAAGCCTGGCGGTCAAAACTATGTGAGGAAAAAGAGATGAGCACACTTGAAAAAGTCATAGAACTCGGTGAGAAAGATTTCGGACTCAAGGTCAAGTTCAAAGACGAAAGTCTGTTCATGAAAATTCTGGGATGGATTCTGTTCTTCAATCCCAAGTTCATGACCAACTACACCACAACCATCGGAAGCACTGTGTACTTTGCCAACCGTAAGTGGTTGAAGGAGAACCAGGATTCTGCTGCCCATGTATTGGCACATGAACTAGTTCACATCGGTGATTCTAAGCAGGCAGGAGGATTCATTTTCTCCTACACGTACCTGCTACCTCAGGCGCTAGCATTACTTTCTTTGCTGGCAATCTTTTCAACTTGGTGGTGGCTGCTGTGCCTACTGTTCTTGGCACCCATCCCATCGCCTTTTAGAACTCACTGGGAACTTCGTGGTTACGCCATGACCGACGCTACGTACTTCAAATCTGACGGAGTTTTTACCGACATCAATTGGATGGCTGGACAGTTCACATCAGGCTCTTACTTTTTCATGTGGCCCTTCGCTGACGATGTTCGCAGCAGAATTGAAGAAAATCGGGAACTCATAAAGGCAGGCAAACTCTCGAAGAAAATCGATTTCGCAGACAAAATTATCGCCTGTTTTTGAGGCTCACATGGAAAAAGACACACTTCAGCAGAGGCTAGAAATAGCAGAAGTCAGTTTTCCTATTGGTGCTAAAGTCTGCAATCTTCGTTTAGGCAGCGTAGGAATTATTTCCGGCAAACCATTCATCAGTGAATCAATGACTTTCATTTTCTTGCCTGTGGATTATCCGTACGGCCAAGTTCACGATGACATCGAGTCCCTTTTCGTGATAAAGACGGTAAAGAAAGGCGTAAGGAAACATAGTTAATTCATCATGTTTGACGAAAGAATTTTAAATTTCGGTGGTGCCAATCTCAGTGTGGGTGTTTGTGACACTGAAAACAAGCGCGCCCGGGGCCTGATGGGTGTGGAAAGCATGCCTCACGATTGTGGCATGCTGTTCGTGATGGATGAACCTGGTCCTGTCAGCTTCTGGATGAAGAACACCCTGATTCCTCTGGACATCGTTGCCCTGGACGAACAGATGAATGTCCTTCAGGTGGGCAGCATGGAACCCCACATCGGAAAGTTTTCATGTGATGGTCCAGTCAGATATGTAGTAGAAGCAAACAAAGGCTGGTGCCAGGCACACGGTGTCGGACCAGGATGTGGTGTCATGATGAATAACGATAGCATACTTCAGGATTTGGTCGAATCAACTCTTCGGGAGACATGGGATAACCCTGATTGCTTTGGAGACATTGTTTTCAGACCTTTCTCTGACATGTTCTTTCAAAAGATCAGAGAAATGAAGGAACGTTTCAGTTCCCTCAATGAGTCCAACCGACAGTTGACATACGACTGGTTTCACAGGGAAGCACTTTGCACAGACATCGGTGAGTTCGCACTTTACGAGGGTGTGATGGTTCCCCTAGACATTCCAATTCCCGATGTGTTTCACGTAGAAATGTTCCCTCAACTTCATGAAGCAAGTAAGGAACTTCCTCCAAATACCAAACTCGGCCAGCCGAAACGTTCAGGTGGCGGCACAAAGTATCACGTCTATGTCCGTGATCCAAAGACAAAGAATATCAAGAAGGTAGGTTTTGGCGCCAAGGGAATGGGTGTAGGAATTCACGACCCCAAGCGCCGCGCCTCTTTCAAGGCACGTCACCAATGTGAGAAGAGAAATGACAAGACCACGGCAAGTTATTGGTCATGCCGCCTTCCTCGTTATTGGAAATCCTTGGGTCTAAAGAAGACCTCACACAAGTGGTGGTAAAGTGGAATCTGACCTGCAAAGATACGAGGAACTTCCGTTCGACATTCTGAAATACACTCCGAACTTGGAGGTCAGAAAGTTCAGTGCCGAACTCGAAGAGGAAGAGACTAAGTGGCATCGAGACGCAGAGGATAGATTGGTCAGAAAAGTCAGTGGCGAGGGATGGTTAATTCAAGTGGACAACCAATTGCCCATTGCTCTCAGAAACAACGAATCGCATTTCATTCCTGCAGGCGTCTGGCACCGTGTGATCAGGACCGACAGGGCCACCGATCTTGTGATTCAAGTGCACAAAAGAGTGTAAAGGGTAACAGGATAGTTTATGATTCTATCATGATGATTCAAAGCGCCGGTTTCGTTATTGTGGATTTCTCTGGACCCGAACCCACAGCCTTGTGCCTGCTGGATGGATTTCACCAGTGGGACTTTCCAAAGGGGCATGTGGAAAAGAAGGAGACTGTGTATGACGCCGCTCTAAGAGAAACTGAGGAGGAATGCGGACTCGGGTCTGGAGATTTCAGGCCTGTTGGAATCAGTGTTTCCACCGCTCCTTACAATGTGCCGCGAGGGTCTAAGGTTGCCACATACTTTCTGGCCGAAAAGACCTCCAATGCTCAGGTTTACCTGCCTGTCAACCCTCGCCTCGGCCATCCGGAGCATGTCGCCTTTCGTTGGTATCCTGTCCGAGAGCTTCACAAGCGAATGCCCAAACGACTGCTCCCGGTTGTCGATAAGGTGGTAGAATGGTGTGAGAATTCCAGCATGTCGCAGAACATTACGACCGAGGTTCAGGTTTGACTTCTGTGACACTTCAGAATCCTGATAAAGGATTCCACCATAAAAATCTACAGAGTGTCTCAGAAGTCAACCTCGTTACTCTGAGTGATAATGACAGTTCTAACCATGGAGAGGAAGTTTCCGAAAAACAATGAGAGCCATCGTCACTAGTTCGAATGCTTGGTCCGATGAACAGGCAGTCATCGAAGCGCTATATGAATTGCCAGCCGGCACCGTTGTGCTGCTACCCACAAATTCTGGAGCTTGCAAGGTCGTCAGAGAAAGACAACAGGATCTGAAACTGGACATTGAGGATTGGTCAGATGACGATGAGGAGTATGAAAATCGTGGCGGCCAACTGAACGCCGAAATGATTCAGTCAGACATCGACATTTGTTTCGCCTTCGTCAACAAGAACTCGCACACCGCCAAAGACTTGGTTCGTCGTGCTCGTTCCATGGACCTGGAAGTCCGGGTCTTCGAGGAATAAATGGAGAACGAACTGACAAATTTGGAAAGGGCAAGAATGATTGTTTGCCTCAACAAAGGCATCATTCCTACTGACCTCGACATTCGTCAAGAACTTCAGAAAATGGAGCCTGAAGAGGCCCGAATTGCAAAGCGGAAATATCGCAAACTGAAACGCAAGGCTCTAAAATCATTACAACACGTGAAGTTCATTAGCAGGAGAAAGCAGCTAGCTGCCAACGATGTGAAGAACCGAATTCACAAGGAAGCCTTAACTATCGTGAAGGGTATTCCTACCATCTCCGACCAGTGATACTTAGCTGTCCACACTTAGGAGGTGTAGAATGAGAAAGATAATAACCACTTGCATCATTGCGGCATTCGCAATGCTACAGGCGTCCGAATCCCAGAAGGCTCTGGCCAATCCACAAGATACAAAGCGGCCTCTCACAGAGAGGATGGCTGAAGTTCGGGTGGAGACCAAGGAGAAATTGAATGGGGAGATGTCTGTGCTGCCGTCCAATGAGGACCAGGTCTGTGAAGTGCCTCACACCGAGGCAGAGGACCAGGAACTTGTGGAGAGAGCTATCGAGGTCTGCTATCCTCAAATGAAGAAGATTCCTGACCAGTATTACATCAATGCGACGCAGCTGTTACAGGTTGAGTACGCGCTCAGAGTTCCTGATTCAATGAGAGGAATGACTCTGGCTGCCGCCTGTGTCGAGTCTGGTTTCAATGAGAAAGCAGAGGGTGATCACAGGTTTAGTAAGGATGGCAAGACCCCGAAGGCAATTGGCATTCTTCAGATGTGGCCTGTCTATGAACACGCATACAAGGTCAATCGCCGCGATGTCGTCTCGTCAGCCAAAGGTTGGTTGACTCACATCGAACGGCAGGTTCCTTCTGTAAGAAAAAATTGCAAGACAAAAACCGAAGTTGATACATGGAGATTGGCTTGGGTTCATGGTGTTCGTGCTCCCAAGGCGGGAGGCAGATGCCACGAAAATGTCAATCACTGGTACGTGTTCTTGAAGATCAAGAGCAAGTTGACCGGTAATCACACGTAAGGAGAAAAATGGGTGCCTCTAGAAAATTGATGCGAGCACAGTTCAATAAGCAGAGAAAAGAAGCCAAGACGCAATTCAAACAGATGACACGAGTCATAGATAACATGCAGAAATCTTGTCTCACCTGCGGAGCTGAGTTCGACAACAGGAATCCTGAGCACTTGGATAACTGGAGAGTCAAAGTTTTTGAAGACCACGCTGAACTCTATTGCGACAAGTGTTACACTCAACCCGTAGATTCTGAAAATACGGAGAACACGAATGAGCAAGGAACGGCGACAGAAACTGTTTGATGATTACCCCGCACTCTTCGAGAAGAGGAATGACCAGCCTGAGAACTCACGTCCCTACCCGATTCGATGGGGACTTGAGCACGGCGACGGCTGGCTTCCTCTGATCGAGGATCTCTGCGCTGCAATTCAGCAAAGAGTCGATTACCAGAAAAAGAAAGATCTGAACTTTCGACAGGTGGAAGTTCTTCAGGTCAAAGAAAAGTTCGGCTCACTTCGTTTCTACATTAGCGGTGGAGACGATCACATTCACGGTCTCATCGAGATGGCCGAAAGAGTTTCGGCTAGAACCTGTGAGGAATGTGGCGCACCTGGTACGATGAAAGGAAAAGGCTGGTTTCGTGTCAGGTGTGAACCATGTGAGGAAAAGCGAGCCGAAAAGTGGAAGAAAAATGAACTTGTCGAAACTGAAAATTGATGTCCTAGAAGTCGAGGAACAAATGGACGGTTCTGCAATTGTAAAAATGGATGTCAACGAAGATTTTGTTATGTGGTTCAATCAGTACCACAATCTTCAAGAATTCTCTCAAGAAAAATTCGAACAATGGTTTCTGGAGGTAGTCGGTGACTATGTCAACAAGTTGGTTCAACAAGAATTCGGAGAGGGCGAAGGCCGGCCTGGGATTTCAGGACCTGGCACTCCAGGAGTTTAGAAGTGCTGGTATCAGTGTTCAGTCTGTTCCTGATTGGCTGAAGTCGATGGACCCCTGCCTGGAGAACAAACAGGTGTGGGCATTGGAAAAGACATGGGGTGATCTGATCTGCACTCGACCTGATGGAACTTACCTCTTTATCGAGTGTGTAACCGCATCACAGGAAGAGACTGTGTTCCCAATGTCGAAGCTTCAGTTTGAAGGAAAGAACAAGTGGTACCTTTTCGGTTGGGATGATCAGCGCCACTTTGTCCCGTCAGGTGCGTGGAACTCTTATGTGAAGAAGATTGAGCGTGTCACGGCAAGGGAAAGTGACATTGTGGCGAATGTTCGTCGAAGTCAGTACTCCTCAATGAGATGTGGAATCAGTGGGTTGGATTCCTTCCTGACATCAGAGTTTCGACAAACTTCCGCACCAGCGCCTCGTCATATCTCCGCGCCTTCTGTTGAACATCTCGTCTGATCCTGTTGTATTCTTCATCATCGGGTCCACCTTTCTTTTCACCTGTCTTGAAAGGTGTCTTTTCATAAACCATGTCTAGTTCAATGAACTTGGGTGGAATGAAACCCCTGTAGGCGATGACTCCCTGTTTCAGGCTTTTCTTGGGGAGTTCGTTGGTAATGTACTGCATCATGTCTTTGTACAGTTCCTTCCCGTCTCCTTCCATCTCAATTCCGCCAGTCCCAAACATTTCCATGATGTTCTTGAGGTAAGATTCATTTTCTCCGCCCACAGTGTAGGGTGTCCACTCACCGTACCTTCCTTTGATGAAAATGTTGTATTTGCGTTTCGGTGACCATTGGCCGAACACGTCCTCGTCGGCGACCAGATTGGAGATATCAGGAACCTCAACACGAAGAACTACGGCTTCTGATCTGTCTTTGAGAGCCTGACGTGTTGCGTAGTTTTCAGCATTTGTATGAGAAAAGGTGAGGTAGACATTCTTGTCAGACCACCCGGTTACAAGGTCAATGTAAACATCATTACTTGCGCCAGGTTTCAATCCTTTTCTTTCGATCATTCTCCAACGTGCCTTGCTGGTACCGTGGAACATCACCAATTTACCGCGACCAGTCAATGCAGTCTCAACCTCACCAGGTTTTTTAACCAACTGACCGACAGTCATCGTCCTGTACTTCTCATCGCCTGTGATCTTGTAATCGGATGTGATACGAGAATCCTGGGACATCAG
>Ga0075471_10003263_pt1 | contig 10554 bp, 7 predicted proteins | sample DEB19_08_DNA_2_FD_74787 | JGI IMG/M metagenome (GOLD analysis project Ga0075471, IMG submission 74787) | Aqueous microbial communities from the Delaware River and Bay under freshwater to marine salinity gradient to study organic matter... | ecosystem: Environmental > Aquatic > Marine > Coastal ... | reverse complement strand
GGATCCGGCCCAGTTCATGGAGCAGCTGAAGGTCGACCTCGAACCCGACGAGGTGTTCGTCTTCACTCCCAAGGGCAAGGTGGTGTCGCTTCCCACGGGCTCGACCCCGATCGACTTCGCTTACGCCGTGCACACCGAGGTGGGTCACGCATGCATCGGAGCGCGCGTCAACGGTCGACTTGCTCCACTGGATTACCACCTGCGTTCCGGGGAGACCTGCGAGATCTTCACCTCCAAAGTCGATGGCGCCGGACCGTCACGGGACTGGATGCAGATCGTGGTGTCACCACGTGCGCGCCACAAGATCCGGCAATGGTTCTCGCGCGAGCGGCGCGACGACATGCTCGAAGCTGGTCGCGAGGCGCTCACGAAGGAACTGCGTCGCATGGACCTGCCGGTGGCCCGCACCCTGGAGAGTCCTGCGCTCGCGAAGGAGGCCGAGGAGGCCAACTACGGCGATACCGAGTCCTTGCTCGTGGGTATCGGCGAGGGACATGTGTCGCCACGCACCATCGCCCAGCGGCTGCAGCGCGCGCTCGGCGATGACACCGAGGAGTTCCTGCCCTCGACGGTCTCCAAGCCCCGCAGCGGACGTTCGGGGCGCAATCGCGTGGGCATTCACGTCGAGGGCTTCGACGACATGCTCGTTCGTCTCTCGAAATGCTGTACGCCCGTCCCGGGCGACCCCATCCTCGGCTTTGTCACCCGGGGCAGAGGTGTGTCGGTGCATCGCTCCGACTGTGCGAACGCCGTTTCGCTCGCCGGCGGACAGGCCGCCCGGCTCATCGACGTGGAGTGGGACCGGGAATCGGCGAAGACCGAGTTCCGTGCAGCGGTCGAAGTGGTTGCACTCGACCGCACGCGCCTGCTGCGTGACGTGGCGAACGCGTTGTCGGACCAGCACGTGAACATCGTGGCGTGCTCCACCCACACGGGATCCGACCGCGTGGCCAAAATGCGCTTCGAGTTCGAGCTCGCTGACCCGTCGCATCTCGAGATGGTGCTGCGCACCATCAAGAAGATCGACGGGGTCTACGAGGCGTACCGGCAATTGCCCGGGGGCGGTAAGGCCGCTGCGTCGAACGCGAACGCTCGAGGCTGATTGGTCGAGGCTGGTCGGCATACGGTGAACGGGCCCGGGAGACGGGTTCGGTAGGATCGTCCACCGTGCCCGCGTTCCAGACCAGTCCGGGAACCCGCGACATCCTTGCGCCCGAGAGCGCGAGGTGGCGCAGGCTCGTGTCGGTGTTCGCCGACGTCGTGGAGGGTGCCGGCTTCGGTCAGATCATCCCGCCGATGTTCGAGGACCTCGGGGTGTTCCTCCGTCTGGGCGAGGCCACCGAAGTGGTCACCAAGGAGATGTACGACTTCGAGGACAAGGGTGGACGGCGCATTGCACTGCGCCCCGAGATGACCGCCGGCGTGGTGCGCGCGTTCGTGCAGCACCGGCCAGTGACGCCGTGGAAGGCGTGGTACGCCGGACCGAACTTCCGCTACGAGAAGGCACAACAGGGTCGCTACCGCCAGTTCGACCAAGTGGGTGTCGAGGTGCTCGGAGTGGACGATCCACACCTCGATGCCGAGGTCATCGCGCTCGCGTGGGCCTTCTACGCGCGTCTCGGTCTGACGCGGGTGACATTGCTCGTGAACTCCCTCGGCGAACCGGACGACCGGGCGCGCTACGTGGACGCGTTGCGTGCGTATTTCACCGAGCGCGCCGCTGACCTGTCACCCGAGAGTCGCCAGACCCTCGAACGCAATCCACTGCGCGTCCTGGACTCCAAGCGCGAGCAGGACCGCGTCATCGTGGGCGGCGCGCCCACGATCGCAAGTTTCTACTCCTCCGCAGCATCCGAGCACTTCACCCGGGTGTTGGCCGCACTCGACCGCCTCTCGGTGCCCTATGAGGTGCGCCCGTCGCTGGTGCGCGGTCTGGACTATTACCGCAAGACCACGTTCGAGTTCGTGGGCGGTGCACTCGACTCCTCGCAGAACGCAGTGGGCGGAGGCGGTCGCTACGACGGCTTGGCCGAGGATCTCGGCGGGCCGGCGACTCCCGGCGTGGGGTTCGCGCTCGGAGTCGATCGAACCCTGCTCGAATGCGACGCCGAGGGGGTGTTCGCGGCCGAGGACGGCGCGGTGTCGGTCTTTGTCGTGGACGTGAGCGGTGGACTCGAGGCATTGTCACTCGTCGCCGATCTGCGCGCTGCGGGTGTTTCTGCGGATCGCGCCTATGAGCAGCGGAGCATGAAGAGCCAGATGAAGGCGGCTGACCGCTCCGGTGCAAGGTTCGCCCTCATCGTCGGGGAGGACGAACTCCGAGCAGGTACCGTCGTAGTGCGACAACTCGTGGGCCGCATCGGCGATGACCGCACCCAGAGTGTCGTGCCCCGATCCGAAGTCGTCCCCACCATCAAGCGAGCACTGCAATCATGACCTCCACCGGAATGCGCACCCATCGGTGCGGAGATCTCCGTACCGACCACATCGGGACGACGGTGTCGATCTGTGGTTGGGTAGCTACCCGCCGCGAACACGGTGAACACCTCGCCTTCATCGACGTCCGTGACTACACGGGAATCACTCAGGCCGTGGTGGACAACAGCGTGGATGTCCGTCCCGAGTACGTGGTTCGTGTGACGGGCACGGTTGCCGCGCGGCCGGCCGAGAACGTGAATGAACGCATCTCCACCGGCGGCATCGAACTGCAGGACTGTCGGGTGGAAGTACTCAACGTTGCTGAGCCGCCTCCGTTCCCGATCAATGAACGAGCCGACCAAGTGGCCGAGAACACGCGGTTGCAGTATCGGTACCTCGATCTGCGACGTGAACGGATGCAGCGGAATCTCCGTGTGCGCGCGGCGGTGAACTCTGCGGTTCGTCAGGCCATGGAGCGCCAGGGCTTCGTCGAGGTCGAGACACCCATGCTGGTGCCGTCGACCCCGGAGGGGGCTCGCGAGTTCATCGTGCCCTCCCGGAAGGAACCCGGATCCTTCTACGCGTTGCCGCAGTCACCACAGCTCTTCAAGCAGTTGCTGATGGTGGCCGGCGTGGATCGCTACTACCAGGTGGCGCGTTGTCTGCGTGACGAGGATCTGCGTGCCGACCGCCAGTACGAATTCATGCAGCTCGACGCCGAGATGAGCTTCGCCACCCAGGACGACGTGCTCGGTGCCATCTCCGAGGCGGTGCTCGATGCTGCTGAGGCCGTGACCGGCAACCGGCCGGATCCGATCGGGCGCATCACCTGGCACGAGGCCATGAACCGTTTCGGCGTGGACAAACCCGATCTCCGCTTCGGCATGGAACTGGTGGAGCTCACCGAGGTGTTCGCGAACACCGAGTTCAAGGCCTTTGCCGGTGCAGCGTGCATCAAGGGCATCAATGCGTCGGGCCGGGCGGAGGAATTCGGCCGGAACAAACTCGACGCCCTGACCGACCGCGCCAAGCAGATCGGCGCGAAAGGTCTGGTGTGGCTGAAGGTGGGTGGTGACGGCTCGCTCGACTCGCCGGTTGCCAAGTTCCTCACCGAGACCGAACAGGCTGCCGTGAAGCAACTCCTCGACGCCCGCCCGGGGGATCTGCTGCTCATCGTCGCCGATTCGTGGATGACCACGTGCGAGGTGCTCGGCCAGTTACGCAACGACCTCGGTCGCCCGCCGGTGCACGAGGGGCCGTATCGCTACGTGTGGGTGGTGGACTTCCCGTTGTTCGTGAGCGTGGACGACACCACAGGGCGCCCCCGCCCCGGCCACCATCCGTTCTGCCATCCCAAGCCCGAAGATCTCGATCGACTCGAGACCGACCCCATGTCGGTGCGTGCGCAGGCGTATGACCTCGTGCTCAACGGCTGGGAACTCGGCTCGGGCTCGATCCGTATCCACGAGGCTGCGCTGCAGCGACGTGTGTTCAACCTGCTCGGGATCTCCGACGAGGAAGCCGATCGGCGATTCGGTTTCTTCCTCACGCCGTTCCGCTACGGCGCACCGCCACACGGCGGCTTTGCGTTCGGCCTCGACCGACTCGTAGCCATCCTCGCCGGCGAGGAGAACATCCGCGAGGTCATCGCATTCCCGAAGACCCAGAGCGGTTCTGATCCCATGACCAATGCACCCACACCGGTCGAGCCCAAGCAACTCACCGAACTCGGTGTGCGGGTGCTGCCCAAATCGAGTTAACGGCGAGCGGCGGGCGATCCCATGGAGCGAGGCCGCAGTGATCTGTTCAGTGCCGCAGCCGATGAGTTGCTCCGTTCGCGGGCGCCGCTAGCGGCGCGGATGCGGCCCAAGTCGCTCGACGACGTGGTGGGTCAGGATCATCTGCTCGGCGCCGGTCGACCCTTGCGTCGACTCGTGGAGTCCGATCGGCTCACATCCACGATCCTGTGGGGCCCGCCCGGTACCGGCAAGACCACCCTGGCTCTGGTGATCGCGCTGAGCACGCAGCGCGCCTTCGAGCAACTGTCCGCGGTGACGGCCGGCGTGAAAGACGTGCGCGAGGTGATCGAGCGAGCGCGGAGTCGCCTCGGCGAACAGGGGCGGCGAACCATTCTGTTCCTCGACGAGGTACACCGCTTCAACACGGCGCAGCAGGATGCACTCCTGCCGTCTGTCGAGGACGGCACGATCACGCTCATCGGCGCCACCACCGAGAACCCGTATTTCGAGGTGAACGCACCGCTGCGGAGCCGCTCTACGTTGTTCCGACTCGAGCCGCTCAGCGCGCAGGCGACCGAGGTGTTGATCCATCGGGGACTCGATGTCGAGGGTTGTTCTGCGAGCGACGAGGCCATCGAGCACCTGGTGCAACGCGCCGTGGGCGATGGACGCCAGGTGCTCACGGCGCTCGAAGTGGCGTGTGCCTTGGCGCCCGATGGCGTCGTGGGGCTCGAGCACGTGGAGGCGGCACTCGGAACGTCTGCGTTGCGCTATGGCCGCGACGACCACTACGACGTGGTGAGCGCGTTCATCAAGTCGATGCGGGGGAGCGACCCCGACGCAGCGGTGCACTGGCTGGCGCGGATGCTCGAAGCGGGCGAGGACGCCCGGTTCGTTGCCCGCCGCATGGTGATCTTCGCGAGTGAGGACGTCGGTCAGGCCGACCCGACAGCACTGCTCGTGGCGGTGGCCGCTGCCACTGCGGTGGACCTCGTGGGCCTCCCCGAGGCGCAGTTGAACCTCGCGCAGGCCTGCATCCATCTCGCTCGTGCACCCAAGAGCAACCGATCGGCGGTGGCGATCTGGGATGCACGCTCGGACGTGCGCAGCGGGGTGATCGGTGAGGTGCCGATGCACCTGCGTGACGCTCACTATTCGGGAGCTTCATCACTGGGCCACGGTGCGGGTTACCAGTACCCTCATGATGCTCCCGGTGGTCGGGTCGAGCAGCAGTACCTGCCCGATGCGCTCATCGGGCGGACGTACTACGTGCCGAGCGGGCACGGGGAGGAGGCCAGTGTGAACACCGAGCTCAACACAGCGCCAAACCCCTCGGCCGCGTTCGAGTCTGGCGATCGAGGAACCGCATGAGCGCCGGCCAGCTTGCCGTGGTGCTTGCCGCCGTGCTGTGCTCGATCGGGTTTGCCGCGCTGGTAGTGGTCTTGATGCGAGTACTCGATGCCCTGCGCGTCGTCGAGCGTGAGATCGGTCGCCTTCGTGAGGACACGCGTCCGTTGTTGGACGAGTTGCGCGCCTCGGTGGGCGAGGCGCGGGCCTCGGTGGACCGGGCCCGCGAGGACCTCGAGCGCTTCGACCGGGTGTTGGGCTCGGCGGAGTCCATCACCGATGCGGTTTCGGGAAGTTCCCGCCTCGTGCGCGGGGCGCTCAGCACCCCGGTCATCAAGACCGTGGCATTCGCGAGCGGTACCGCGGAAGGTGTGCGCCGCCTTCGTCGCAAGGAACGTCGTGAGCAGCGCCGGTCACTCGGTCGGGGGGACACTCGCTCATGATGAAGCGGTTGACGTGGTTCACGAGCGGGGTGGTGGCTGGCATCGCGGCGATGCGGTACGGACGGCGCAAGGTCCGTCAGACGGCCGATGCGCTCCGTCCGGCGAATGTGGCGAAGGACGCAGTGGCAAAGGTGCGAGAGCGGGTCGACGAGGTCGTCGATGCGGCCCGTCAGGGGCGGGCAGCCATGCGCGAACGCGAGGACGAATTACGCGCTCGCACCGGTCTCGCCGCCGACATGAGCCGTCAGCCCGTCGAGCCGGGACGCGTGGTTCCGCTCCGGCCGCTCAAGGTTCCCCGTCCGGGGAGACGTCGGGCCTGAGGCTCGCGGGGTGCAAATTGCACCCGACGGCGCGTGTCTCCTGCGTAGGCTTTCCCACTCATGGCACGTACGACGATCCGCACCGCGAATGACCTCCGCACTGCGTGGTCCACCTTCTTCGCCGACAAGTCTCACTCGGTCGTGCCGTCGGCCAGTCTGATCCCGCACGATCCCACGGTGCTGTTCACCGTGGCCGGCATGGTGCCGTTCAAGTCGTACTTCACCGGTGACGAGGCCTCGCCGTACAAGCGGGCGGTCAGTGTCCAGAAATGCGCCCGGGCCGGGGGCAAGCACAACGACCTCGACGATGTGGGTCGCACCAAGCGGCACCTGGTGTTCTTCGAGATGCTCGGCAACTTCAGTTTCGGCGACTACTTCAAGTCCGAGGCGATTCCGTGGAGTTGGGAACTCGTCACCGAGGTGTTCGGGTTCGACGGTGACCGGATCTGGGTGACGGTGCACACCAGCGACGACGAAGCCGAGCAGATCTGGCACGACGTCGTGGGTGTTCCGATGAACCGGATCCAACGGTTGGGCGACAAGGACAACTTCTGGCAGATGGGCGACACCGGCCCGTGTGGGCCGTGTTCGGAACTCCACATCGACCGCGGTCCGGACTTCGGTCCCGACGGTGGGCCGCTGAACGATCCGCACGGCGATCGCTTCATGGAGTTCTGGAACCTGGTGTTCATGCAGTTCAACCAGTCGGCCGACGGATCGCGTACGCCGCTGCCGAAGCCGTCGATCGACACGGGCGCGGGCTTGGAGCGCATTCTCACCCTCATTCAGGGACAGGATGCGGTGTGGGAGACCGACCTGATGCGTCCGCTCATCGAGCAGGCATCGTCGCTCACCGGTAAGCGCTACATCATCGGCGACTACGACGACCGCAACTCGTTCGGCCTCCGGGTGCTCGCAGAGCACGCGCGTTCGGGGGCGATGCTCGTGAACGATGGTGTTCTGCCGTCGAACGAGAACCGCGGATACGTCTTGCGGCGCATCCTGCGGCGCGCCGTCCGCTTCGCGTACCTCTTGGGCGCTGATCGCTTGGTGATGCCGTCGTTGGCAGAGACTGCCATCACGGTGATGGGCGACGCGTACCCGGATCTCCTCACGAACCGTGACTTCATCCTGAACGTCATCACCCGTGAGGAGGAGACGTTCCGTCGCACCCTGAAGAACGGTCTGGCCATCCTCGACAAGGAACTCTCCGAGGGCGCCAGCACCATCAGTGGCTCGACGGCGTTCATGCTTCACGACACCTACGGGTTCCCGCTCGAGGTGACCACCGAGGTGACGGCGGAACGTGGTGTCGACGTGGACCTGGCTGGCTTCGACGTGGAGATGTCCAAGCAGCGCGAACGGGCCAAGCAAGCGCGACGCACCGGCACCATGGACGAGGATCGACTCGAGCAGTACCGGGCAGTGATGGAACAGTTCGGCACTACGACGTTTGTGGGCTACGTCGACGACGAGTGCGAGTCGCGCGTGCTGGCAGTGCTGCCGATCGACGATGACGGTGGGGTCGAGGTCTTCCTCGACCGCACGCCGTTCTATGCCGAGAGTGGCGGTCAGGTAGGCGACGCAGGCGTCATCGTGACTCCCACCGGTTCACTGGCCGTCACCGACACCACCTTCGCCATCCCGGGCCTGCGGCGACATGTGGGTCGGGTCACGGAGGGTCATGTGGACGCCGGGCAAGTGGCGATGGCTCGCATCGACGCAGATCGCCGGGCCGCGATACGCAGGAACCACACCGGAACGCACGTTTTGCACTGGGCCCTGCGTGAGGTGTTGGGCGATCATGTGAAACAACAGGGATCCATGGTTGCGCCCGAGCGCCTTCGATTCGACTTCAGCCACTTCCAGGCTGTCACCGCAGACGAGATCGAACAGATCGAGCGACTGGCCAATGCCGAGGTGCTCGCGAACGACCCGGTTCGCGCGTATGAGACCACCAAGGACGAAGCGGCTGCAATGGGCGCCATCGCATTCTTCGGCGACAAGTACGGCGACATCGTGCGCGTGCTCGAGGCGGGACGCAACAGCATGGAGTTGTGCGGCGGTACGCACGTACGGGCCACGGGCGATATCGGCACCATCAAGATCGTGAGCGAGGGCTCGATTGCCTCGGGCGTTCGGCGTCTGGAGGCAGTCACGGGAGCGAGCAGCGTTGCCCTGCTGCAACAGGAGAGTCGGGCGCTGGCCGAGGCCGCGCGTCTGGTGGGCACGCGCACTGATGAAGTGGTGTCGGGGATTCAGCGCAAGCTCGATGAGATCAAGTCGTTGCAGGACGAGATCAAGCAACTGCGATCGCAGGCCGCAGCGGGTCGTGCCAACGAGTTGGCCGGGCAGGCCACCGACGGTGCGCTCGTGGCGCGTGTGGACGGACTCGCTCAGGGTGATCTGCGTGAGCTCGCCCTCGCCGTACGGCAGGCCGGCGTGGATGCCGTGGTGCTCATCGGACTCACCGATACCGGGGGTGTGGCACTCGTGGCCGCCGTGAACAAGGCCTCCGGGGCCAACGCCGGCGACCTCGTGAAAGATGCGGCGCGGGCCGTCGGTGGCGGAGGTGGCGGTAAGGGCGACATCGCCGTGGCTGGCGGCAAGGACCCCACGGGCCTCGATGCCGCACTCGCTGCGGCTCGTACTGCGGTTGCTGCGCTGCGGGGCCGCTGATCCGTGGCAGGCGCTCGGCTCCGGGTGATGGGACTCGACCTCGGGTCCAAACGCATCGGGGTTGCACTCTCGGACTCGTCGGCCACGATCGCCACACCGTTCATGGTGCTGACGCGTCAGGGACGGATCGCCGAGGATCACCGTGCGATTGCCCGCCTCGTTGCCGATGAAGAGGTGGACATCGTCGTGGTGGGCCTGCCGCTGAACATGGATGGCTCTGCGGGACCCGCAGCGCGGGCTGCCGTCGCCGAGGCAGAGGCCTTGGCTACGGTCGTCGCTGTGCCGGTGCAGACCTGGGATGAGCGACTCACGACGGTCTCGGCCGATCAGGCGATGATGCAGGCCAAGATGCGCGCGCAGGCCCGTCGACGCGTGGTGGACAAAGTGGCCGCAGCCGTGATGCTGCAGTCCTGGCTCGACCGCTACCGGGCGGACTACGTCGGACGCAGCGAGTCATGACCGATCTGGACGAACCCGCACTCTGGACCCCGTCGTCGCGCCGGGGGACGCCGTGGCACGACGACGGCTGGGACGACCCTGCGGCGCTCAGCCTCACCGAAACCGCCGTGGCCCCACGCCGGAGCCATGTGCTTCGCTGGGTGCTCGTTGCCCTCGCCACGCTGGTGCTCGTGGCGGCAGTGATCGGCGGTCTCATCGGTTGGTGGGTGATTCGACAGGTCAATCCGCCCGGTTCGCCGGGTGATCCCACCACGTTCGTGGTGAACGAACGTGACGACCTCGTGTCGCTGTCCACCCGCCTGAAGGGTCAGGGATTCATTACTCATGCTGGTGTGTTCCAGTGGTACATGAAGCGACAGGACGATTTCGAGATCGTCCCCGGGTACTACACCCTGCAACCGCGGGACAACATGGGCAACATTGCGGCCGCGCTGCGCACGCCGCCGAACGCGACATTCACCTCGGTGACGTTCCCCGAGGGATTCACGCTCCAGCAGATCGGTGCCCGGCTCCATAACCGCGTGAACCGCCTGTCCGAGTCGGTGTTCCTCGCGGCCACCCGGTCGGGTGAGCTCCTGTCGGAATACCTGCCCGAGGGAGCCACCTCGTTCGAGGGTCTGCTGTTCCCCGACACGTACCAAGTCTCCAACGCCGAGACCGAATTGCAGGTGGCCCAGCGGATGGTGCGACTCATGGAACGCGTCGGTCGGCAAGAGGGTCTCGACGATCCGCTCAAGCGCGGTGCACTCTCGCCGTACGAAGTGCTGATCGTTGCCTCGTTGATCGAACGTGAGGCCAAGACCGACGGGGACCGGGGCAAGATTGCACGGGTGATCTACAACCGCCTTGCGCTCGGGATGACCTTGGACATCGATGCGGCGCTCTTCTACGGCCAGGCGCCGAATACGCCGTTCGACACGCTCAAGGCGCTCGACGGCCCGTACAACCTGTACCGACGCAAGGGATTACCCCCGACGCCTATCGCCAATCCGGGCCGCGCCTCGATTCGAGCCGCGCTCAACCCGGCGGTGGATCCGCCTCCGGGCGACCCGATCTGTCGGGAGTTGAAGGACCCGACTGACTGCAGGTACCTGTACTACGTGCTGTCGGACCGACAGGGCAACCATGCGTTCGCAGCGACGCTCGCAC
>Ga0075471_10003261_pt1 | contig 10559 bp, 8 predicted proteins | sample DEB19_08_DNA_2_FD_74787 | JGI IMG/M metagenome (GOLD analysis project Ga0075471, IMG submission 74787) | Aqueous microbial communities from the Delaware River and Bay under freshwater to marine salinity gradient to study organic matter... | ecosystem: Environmental > Aquatic > Marine > Coastal ... | reverse complement strand
GGCGAGCAGGAATACCTGCTCATCATCAACGCCTCGCGCATCGAGCCGGACGTGGCGTGGTTGCAGGAGCGCCTCGCGGCCTTCCCGCAGCATGCGGATGTGACGCTCGCAAACCTCTCCGACCACACGGCCGCCGTCGCCATCCAGGGGCCGAAGACGCCTGGCCTGCTCGACCAGCTTTTCCCCGCTGCGTCCACAGGCGGCACGCATGTCGCGAAGCCGAGCGAACTGAAGAAAAACCAGATTGCGCAGTTCATCTTCGACGGGCAGCCCGTCTGCGTGGCGCGCACGGGATACAGTGGCGAGGACGGCTTCGAGGTCATCACGCCGGCCACGCTCATCGAGGCGGTCTGGAACAAGGCGCTGAATCTCGGCCATCAATTCTGCCTCCAGCCCTGCGGTCTCGGCGCGCGCGACACGCTGCGCACGGAGGTTTGCTACGCGCTCTACGGCCACGAGCTCGACGAGAACACCACGCCCATCGAGGCCGGCGTGGGCTTCTTCGTCGCGCTGGACAAGGGCGAGTTCGTGGGCCGCACCGTGCTGGCCCACGAGAAGGCCAACGGCACGAAGAAGAAACTCGTCGCCTTCAAGATGACGGACAAAGCACCGCCGCCACGTCCGCACTACGCGATTTGGGCCGGCGGCACAGCGGTGGGCGAAGTCGTGAGCGGCACGCAAAGCCCGTCGCTCAACAACGGCATCGGCATGGGCTACGTCCCGCCGCAGGTCGCGGAGATTGGTGGGAAGATTGAGATCGAGATCCGTGGCCGTCGCTTCGCCGCCGAGATTGTGAAGAAGCCAATTTACAAGAAAGCGCCCTGAACCCACACTCCGCGCCCAACATGAGCACGCAAGTTCCCGCTGATTTGAAATATGCCAAGAGCCACGAATGGTTGCGCGTCGCCGGCGACGTGGCGACCGTGGGCATCACCGACCACGCGCAGCACGAGCTGACGGACGTGGTGTTCGTCGAGCTGCCCGCCGTGGGCCGCAAGGTGAAGGCCGGCGAGGCGTGCGCGGTGGTCGAGTCCGTTAAGACCGCCAGCGACATCTACGCGCCAGTGAGCGGTGAGGTCATCGAGGTGAACAAGCCGGTGTCCGACGACCCTTCGTTGGTGAACACCGCGCCTTTCGCAGGCGGCTGGTTCTTCAAGCTCAAGCTGGCGAATGCGGCGGAAGTGGGGGCGTTGCTGACGCCGGAGGCTTACAAGGCGCAGATCGGCGGGTGATCCCCCCTCAGTCCTCGAAGCGGTTCCAAGGGATAACTTCAATTCCCGTAAGGGCGTGTTTTCTGACCGCGTAGGCAAACTCATCCGACACCAGAATCGTGCAAGAAACCGCCTCCACGATGGCAGAGGCGTTTACCGGGATGAGGTCGCGCCGGAAGACATGAACGCCTTCTGCGCTCGGGACGATTTTCCTGCCAAAGATTATCCCGCAAAACTTGCAGCGTTCATAGTCGCCAGCATCGAGACTCTCCTCGGTCGCCAACGGCATTGCCGGGAACTGAAGCGGACGGTGTGAAGTGATCACCTTCTTCCCGCGCTTCAACTCTCCCTTCCCTATCACCAGTTCGCAGCCTTCGCTGGCAAGCGCTTCAATGGCCCGATCCGAGGCGAAGATTCCGTTGCCGCTGCAAAAATCTGGCAGCGGATAGCCCGCTCTCCCTGAGAGGTGCCCGAAACCGGTGCCGGGTGGACAGTAGATAGGCCCCAGTTCCCTTTGGATGATTCGGCGCATCCGTTCCATCTCAACCTCATCCACGGTTTCATAGACGCCGAATCTCACCCCCAGTCGCTCCAAGTGGGCGATGTCCCATGCCGGATAGCCAACTGAGCCTTTGGCCCAAAGACTCTTGCATTGAGTGCAATGCACTCTAGGCAAGCGCTGCACATACTCCGCATCAAGGGCACGCCCACTGCGATTAAACTGAAGCCTCTGAACGGTTGAGAAGGTCATTTACGCCGACACGATGTTGTTCCGCACCGCGTAGCGCACGAGTTCGCCGACCGAGTGGAAGCGCAACTTGCGCATGATGTTCGTGCGGTGGGTCTCGACGGTCTTCACGCTGATGTTCAGGGCGCTGGCGGCTTCCTTGTTGCTCTTCCCTTCGGCCAGCAGTTGGACAATTTCCTTTTCCCGCGGCGTGAGTCGGCTGCCGATGTCCTCGGCCTCGATGGACTGAGCGCCTTCCTTGAGCGTGCTGTCGGAGACCATCTGCGAGATGCGCGAGGTGAAGTAGCTCTTGTGCGCGCTCACTGCCTTCACGGCGGCGACCAGCTCGCGACCGGCATCGGACTTGAGGATGTAGCCGCGGGCGCCAACCTTCAGAACTTCGGAGGCGATTTGCTCGGACTCATGCACGGTCAGGATCAGGATTTCGACATGGGGCAGCAGCTTCTTGATCTGCCGCGCCGCCTCCAGACCGTTCAGCTCCGGCATGGTCACGTCCAACACCACCACGTCGGGCGCGGTGGCCTTGGCCTTGTCCACGGCCTGACGACCAGTGGCGGCCTCAGCCACCACCTGCCAGCCCGGCTGATCTTCGAGCAGGGCTTTCATGCCAGTCCGCACGATGTCGTGGTCATCCGCGATCAGTATTTTCAGTGTGCTCATGTTTGTTCCTCCGGTAAGGGCACCACCACCATCACCGTGGTGCCATGGCTGTTTGAGTTGATGTCCAAGGCTCCGCCAAATTGCCGCACCCGCTCCCACACCCCCGCCACGCCGACGCCCAACGCGGAGACGTTGCCATGCACTTTCTCCAGCTTCTCGGGCGGGATGCCTTTGCCCTCGTCGCGGACGGACAGGATGATCTCGCCGGGCTGGCGCGTGAGCTTGATGAAGGCGGTCTTGCTGCCGGAGTGCCGGGCCACGTTGGTGAGCGTCTCCTGCACGATGCGGAAGAGCGTGACCTCGATGTCACTGGGCAGCCGCTCCAGTTCGGGCGGCATATCCACCTCGGTCTTGATGCCGCTGCGCTGGGTGAAGCCGTTCGCCAGCCAGCCAATCGCGGCGGTGAGGCCCGCCTCCTCCAACAAGGGAGGGTGCAACAAGTAGGAGATAGTGCGGATCTCGCGCGATGTCTGCTCGGCCATCGCGGCGGTGTCGGCCACGAGGTTTTTTACCTTGGGGGCAGAGTCCGGCAGCAAATTCTCGATGCGAGAAAGATTTACCGCGATGGCCGCGAGCGTCTGGCCGGAGTTGTCGTGCAGCTCCCGGGCGATGCGACGGCGCTCCTGATCCTGCGCCGACATCAGGTGGCCGGAAAGCTGCCGCAGCAATTCCTCCTTCTGCTTGCGATCGGCGATCTCCGTCTCCAGCGAGGCGTTGACCCGGGTGAGCTCGTCGCTGCGGGTGCGGACGCGCCGCTCCATGTCGGAGAACGCCCGTTCCAAGGTCTTTTCCCGCCGCCAGCGTTGCAGCGAGAGCGCGGCGGCGAGCCAGACCATCGCGATCGAGAGCAGCCGGTTGGCCATCTCGCCCTCGTGCGCCCCACCGAGCGGACTCCGCATGAACCCCACCACGGACAAGCCCGTCGCCGCGTAGGCCAGATAGATGGCGTGCTGGTTATTTTGCGACCACAACGCAAGCAGCACCGGCACCACGTAAAAGGCCGATACGGTGAACTCCGCACGCTGGGTGACATCCAGCGTCGCGATCACCGCCAGGCTGAGGCATGCGGCCGGCAGTTGCCAGTTGTCCGCGAGCCGTTGAGCCAGATCTGGAATCCCGACCTTGGAGGCAGGCATGGCAGCGGGTGAAAAGCTTTTGGCCGCAGCACTGGAACCGGAAGTAGGAGCGGACGCGGAAGAAGAGTTCATGCGTGCTGACGGGCTCAAAGTAGTTCTCGTGGAGGGCTGAAGCAAGCTTGGCCAGGCGACTAAGGTGATTCACGGATGCGTCCGGCCAGCGGACAAGATTCGACACCACCCCCTGCCCCGGCTATGACGCGCCCATGCACGTCGCAGCCACCTTGTGTCTGGTTCTGCTCGGAACCACTCTCGCCGCCCAGGATTTCGATCTGCTCCTGCGCGGCGGACGGGTGGCGGATGGCACGGGCAACCCGGCCGTGTTCGCCGATGTGGCGGTGCGCGGTGGACGGATCGTGGCGGTGGGCCGGGTGCAAGGCGCAGCAAAGCGCAGCGTGGAGGTGCGCGGACTGATCGTTGCCCCCGGATTCATCGATACCCACACGCACGCCGAGGGCATCGAACACCAGCCCCGGGCCGAGAATTTTCTCCGCATGGGCGTCACGACCCTCGTGCTCGGCAACTGCGGCAGCTCGCGGCTGAACCTTGGTGAGTATTTCAAGGAGCTCGAAGCCACGAACATCTCCCCCAACGTCTGCTCGCTCATCGGCCACAACACCGTGCGACGGCAGGCGATGGGCGGCTCCTTCCTGCGTCCGCCGACGGACGCCGAACTGGGCATCATGAAAGGCCACGTCGCGCAGGCGATGAAGGATGGCGCGGTCGGACTGGCGACGGGGTTGATTTACCTGCCCGGCACCTTCTCGAAGACCGAGGAGATTGTGGAGCTGGCCAAAGTCGCCGGCGCACACGGGGGCATTTATGCCAGCCACATGCGCAGCGAAGGCGAAAACATCTTCAAGGCGCTCGACGAACTCTTCCGCATTGCGCGCGAAGGCGGCATGCGGGGCCATGTCTCGCACATCAAGCTCTCCGGCAAGTCCCACTGGGGCCAGGCGAACCAGGTGCTGGCCACCATCGAACAGGCCCGCGCCAGCGGCCTCGACATCACGCAGGATCAATATGTCTATCCGGCTTCCCGCACGGGGCTTTCGCAGCTCATTCCGGACAACGCCCGCGAAGGTGGACCGGAGAAATTCCGCGAGCGCCTCAACGACTCTGCCGAGAAAGCTGCCATCGTGAGCCGCATGCAGGAGAGCCTGCGCAAGCAGGGACGCGAGGATTACACCTACGCCGTCATCGCCAGCTATGCGCAGGACAAGTCCCTCAACGGCCTGAATGTGGCCGAGGCCGCGAAACGGAAGCGCGGGTCGGATTCGCTCGCCGAACAAATTGAGCTGCTGCTCGAAATCGAACGCAACGGCGGAGCCTCGGCCGTCTTCCACAACATGAGCGAGGCGGATCTGCGCGCCCTCGCCAGCCATCCGAACACGATGTTCGCCTCGGACAGCGGCGTGCGGAAGTTCGGCGAGGGCGTGCCGCACCCGCGCGGCTACGGCAACAACGCCCGCGTCCTCGGTCAATATGTGCGCGAGCTGAGGCTGCTTCGGCTGGAGGACGCCATCCGCCGGATGACCTTGCTGCCCGCCACAACCTTCCAACTGAAGGACCGGGGCGTGGTGCGGGTGGGAGCCTGGGCCGACCTCGTGGTGTTCGATCCAGCAAAGGTCACCGACAAGGCGACCTTCAAGGAGCCCCATCAATACGCGGAAGGCTTCCGGCTCGTGCTCGTGAATGGCGTCGTGGTAGTGGAAGCCGACAAGCACCTCGGCCCGCGGCCCGGGATGGTGATTCGGATGAACCAGCAATGAGCGAGGCGGAAACCAAAGTCGCCAGCAGCAACCGCAAGTTCTACCTGCTGGTCGCCGTGTTCCTGCTAGCGGCGGTGCTCACGGGCGTGCTCCCCGCGCGCCGGAGCAAGTCCTCCGTCGAGCAGTGGAAGGACGAGATGCGGGCGAAGGGCGAAAGGTTCACTGTAGTGGAGTTGCTGGGCAAACGAGCCGGGCCGGTGACCAACCGGCTGGATGAGCTGGTGCGGCTCGGTGTCCTGCTTGGAACGGCCAGCCGGGGACTTTCTGGCATTGATCATTTTCGCTATCTGAGCAACGGCCTCGCCGAGGCGGCATGGATGCGGCCTAGGCTAGGCTTGAGCGCGGCGGCTCCGGGCGCGACTGCCGCGCGCGGCGTTCCGTCGTCGGTCGCGCCTTACGAGTGGGAGGACTTGGCGGCCGAAATGGCGGCGATGGAAACGACCTTGGCGGAGGTTCACGCACTACTTGCCGTGCCGGACCGGGACACCGGGTGGGACTATCAACATCGAACACCGATGCCGAAATACTTCGTTGAGAAGCGCCACTTGGCGCAATGGCTCGCGGCAGCGAACACCCACACCCTGCACGAGCGGCAGTCAGCGCAGGCGGTGGCGCACTTGACCGGGTCCTGCAACTTGGTGGCATGGCACGCCGAGGACTTCAGCATCATCGGGCAGATGATTCGCGTGGCCATCGGCAACCTGGCGCTGCAATCCACCTGGGCCACGATGCAGGCACCCGGCGTGACAGAGGCACAGCTCGCGGGGCTGCAAGCGCGGTGGGAGGGGCTGCTCATCATGCCGGCGCTCGCGCGGGCGATGGAATTTGAGCGGGCGGGCATCGGCCAGCTATTCACGCAAGTCCGGTCCGGGCAGGAGTCGGTTGCGACTGCGTTTGGCCCGGTAACCACAGGCGGGGGAAAATTCGCCGACCAAGCGGCGAGCTTGGTGTGGCGGGCGCTCGGCGCGGAAGCGGATGAACTGTTCTACCTGCGGTTCATGCAGGGCCAGATTGGCGCGCTTCGGAAGCTGGCGCGGCTTCGCTCATGGACCGCAGCCCAGCCCGACCTCGCGACCAACTCCGCACAACTCGCAGTGTTCGACACCTGGCAGGGCAAGCTGCTGCTGCTGTCGCAGATCGGACTGCCGAATTTCAGCAGAGCCATCCCAACCGCCCTGCGCTACGAGACACTGCGGGAGCTGACCATCACAGCGATGGCGGTGGAGCGGTTTCGCCGCAAACACGGGTGCGCCCCCGCTGCTTTGAGCGACCTCGTGCCGGGCTTCCTCCCCGCCGTGCCGGTGGACTGGATGGACGGCAAGCCCGTGCGCTACCGGCTGAACGCCGACGGGGTCTTCACGCTTTGGTCAATTGGCGAGGACTTCAAGGATGACGGCGGTGACCCGACGCCGGTGGCCGGCGGTTCGCAGCAAAATCCGTTTTGGGAACGGCGCGACGTAGTCTGGCCCAGCCAGCCGCCGTGAGTAGCTCCGTCCCGGAATTGCGCTCCGCACGCCAGGCGCTGAACTGATCTGTTGCCGATTCGCGCGACTGGACGCGCGTGACGCGACCCAGTTCAGGTAATTGCGCAGGTCGTCGCCAGTGCAAAACCACGCTTCGCCGCCGCATCCCCGCCGGATACACGCGCGGCATGGTCAAGTGATCCGCATGAACCGGCAGTAGTGCGGCTGCCTGCTTTTGCCTTTCGTTTCGCCGCAATTCCGCAACCATCCTTCACATCATGTTGACCCCGCTGAACCCGTTTATCTTCCGCCAGTTTTGCGCCTTGCTGGCACTGTCGTGGCTGACCGTGGCACTGACCGCCGCGCCCTCCGCCGACCCAGTGCGGTTCGAGAAGACCATCGCGGCGTATGAGGCCGAGGACAAAACCACGCCGCCACCCAAGGACGCCACGCTCTTCTACGGCGCGTCCAACATCCGCCTGTGGAAATCGCTGCCGCAGCGCTTCGGCAAGCAGAAGGTCATCAACCGTGGCTTCGGCGGCTCGCAGTTGAGCGACTGCATCCATTTTGCGGACCGGGTGGTCATCCCCTACGCGCCCAAGACGATTTACCTCAATGCCGGCGGGAACGATCTGCACGCCGGCAAAACCCCGGAGGAAGTGCTGAAGGATTTTCAGGCGCTGGTGGCCAAGATCCGCGCCGCGCTGCCCAAGACGCAGATCAACTACCTCTGCATTCCCACCTCGCCCGCGCGCTGGAGCGAAGTGGCGCTGGTGAAGGCTGCCAACCAGCTCATCGCCGACTACGCGAAGGCGGACGGGAACTTGGGCTTCATCAACTACTTCTCCCAACTGCTGGGCGCGGATGGCCAGCCACGTCCCGAGCTGTTCGTCGCGGACAAGCTGCACTTCAGTGAGGCCGGCTATGACGTGGTGACCTCGGCCATCAAGTGGCAGCGGGACATGGAGGCCTTCGCCAGACAGGACGCCACCAATGCCCCGATCAAGGGCGGCATCGTCTTCGTGGGCAGCTCCAGCATCCGCCTGTGGAAGACCCTGACGGCGGACTTCCCCGAGCACCGCGTGCTGAACCGCGGCTTCGGCGGCTCCGAGTTGTTTGACTCCGTGAACTACTTCGACCGCCTCGTGCTGCCGCATCAGCCGCGCCTCATCGTCATGTATGCCGGGGGCAACGACATCAATGCGGGCAAGACGCCGGAGCGCGTCGAGGCGGACTTCAAGGCCTTCGTCGCCCTCGTGAAGCAGAAGCTTCCGCAAACCCGCTTGGCCTACATTTCCACGGCGGGCAACCCGGCGCGCTGGAGCCAGGTCGAGCGCGTCCGTGAGGCCAACCGTCGCATCGAGGCCCTCACTAAAACCGATCCGCAACTCGCTTTCATCAATGTCTTCACGGCCATGCTCGGCCCGGATGGCCTGCCCAAGCCCGACATCTTCGTCGCGGACAAGCTGCACATGAACGAGCAGGGCTACGCGATCTGGAAGGGAGTCGTGGGGCCGTTCCTCAAGTAACGCGGACACTCCTGTCCGCTTTGGCTGTGCTGGATTGGCGACGAAACCGTCGCCTCGCTTCAGATTGTCGCCCCTGCCCTGTGGCCTTCCTTCGGCTCCCGCTCGCGGCGACCATTCAGCACCGTCCCGATGAACGTGTAGCGCACGAACCATTCATAGGTCAGCAGTAGAAGAATCATCGCCACCAGGTTGATGCCGGCGAACTTCAGCCAGCCATTCACCGGCCACTTCGCCACCAACACTTGCAGCCACACTACCAGCGGCAAGTGGATGAGGTAGCACCAATACGACGCATCCGCGAGATACCGCATCCACAGCTGGTGCTGTCCCGTGAAGCGCAGAAACCACCCTGTCACCGCGAACGTCATCAGCCACGCATAAGCCGCCGCACCAGCCAAGCCAGCCAGTTTGAGCGCCAGGAAGTTCGGCTGCCCGGCCTTGGGCTGGGCGACCAGCACCGCCCAGTGAACCACCAGCGCCAGCGCCGCGCCGGCAAAGCCCCACTTCAAGCCCTGCGCCAGCAATCCGAGATCAGCGCGGCGACGATGCAGCCACCAGCCCACCGCGAAGAACAGCCCGTAGTAACCCACCACCCGCAGCTTCGGCATCAAGCTCACTCCGGCCTGCTCCACCTCGCCCAGCATCGGCCCATCCCACAAACACAGCACGGTCAACGGCACGAGCAGAAGCAGGCGCGGCTTGGATTGCATGAGCCAGTCGAAGCCGCAGTCCACGGCCGCCAGCAGTGACCTGGGAACCCAGCGGCCCAGGCCCACCCCCACCACCGCAAGCGTGTAGAAGACCAGCAGGTATTGGAGAAACCACAAGTGCGCGGTCGGAAACTGCGTCCAGCTTTTGGGCGGATCCATCGGCAGCTTCATGGGCGGGTCCATCCGCGCCATGCCCCACATCCACAACCAGCCAAGCAGCGGGATCAGCACCACCATGCCCGCGAGAAACGGCACGCCGATGCGTTGCAACCGATGCTTGGCAAACTTCCAAAGTCCCAACCGCTCGCAGACCAGCCGAGCAAAGAAGCCCGCGATGAAGAAGAAGAGCTGCATCCGGAAGCCGTGGATCAGACCAATCACCGGGTCGAAGCTCCAATGCCGGCTGACATCCCGCGCCGCCCACGGAAACGGCAGCGTCATGAACGAAATCCCCGCGTGCAGAGCGATGCCGAGCAGCATCGCCACCGCACGCAGATTGTCTAGCGCGTGCAACCGCTCCTCGCGGGGCGCACCCGCAGATGCTTCAGGATTAGGAGGCGAAGCCGCAGCCATGAGCGACCGACCCTATGCAATCACCTTGGAGGTGGCCAGCCGGACTTCCTGTCCCCCCGTAAAGAGGACCCTCCTGTCCCCTGATGTTGGTAGGGCCGGTGTCCTCACCGAGCCGTCGGAGTCTTGTGGCGACTGGTTGCTCGGAGGCGCGCTGAGAACAGACGCGTCCTGCCAGAACTCAGGCCAATATCTCCCGGATGACGTGGCCGTGGTCTATCTCCAGCCGCTTGCGGCCGGGCACTTCGAGGCGGCGCAAGTCCAGCCCGAGCAAGTGGCCGACGGTCGCGTGCAGGTCCGTGACGTAGTGCCCCTCGCCTTGCGCATGGTAGCCCAGTTCGTCTGTCTCGCCGTGGACCACGCCGCGCTGGATGCCCGCGCCTGCCATCCAAATCGTGAAGCCGTGCGGGTGATGGTCGCGCCCGTCCTTGTTGCCACCGCGCTGTTCCATGCCCGGCGTGCGCCCGAACTCCGTGCAGAAGACCACGAGCGTTTCGTCGAGCAAGCCGCGTTGCTTCAAGTCGTGCAGCAGCCCGGCCACCGGCTTGTCCACGCTCGCGCAGAGCCGCGTGTGGTTGTCCTTCAGCTTCGCGTGTGAGTCCCACGTGCCGTAGCCGCTGGGATACACTTGGACAAACCTCACGCCTCGTTCTACCAACCGCCGCGCCGCGAGCATGCGCTGGCCGGCAACCTTCGTCGCGTCGGCGTCGAGGCCGTAGAGCTTCCGCGTCGCCTCGGTCTCCGGCGCGAAGTCCAACAC
>Ga0075471_10003259_pt1 | contig 10560 bp, 5 predicted proteins | sample DEB19_08_DNA_2_FD_74787 | JGI IMG/M metagenome (GOLD analysis project Ga0075471, IMG submission 74787) | Aqueous microbial communities from the Delaware River and Bay under freshwater to marine salinity gradient to study organic matter... | ecosystem: Environmental > Aquatic > Marine > Coastal ... | reverse complement strand
GTGGTGAAAAACGGGTCAAAGATCTTGTCCAGGATTTCGGGCGGGATGCCCGTGCCGGTGTCCGTCACGCGAAGAATGACGTATTGCCCCGGTTTTGCGTCGGCATCAAAGCTGGCGTAGTGCTCGTCGAGCTCGGCGTTCTCTGCGGCAATGGTGATGGTGCCGCCGTTGGGCATCGCATCGCGCGCGTTGATGCAGAGATTGAGGAGCACCTGGTGAACGTGGGTCGGGTCGCCGATGACCGGCCAGAGATCGCGGCTGGACTTGGAATGGACGGTGATGTTCTTGGGGAAAGTCTCCTTCACGATCTTGGCCATCTCGTCCGCCATGTGGCGGAGGCTGACCACCACGCGCTCACCTTCCATGCCGCGCGCGAAAGCGAGGAGTTGTTTGACGATGTCCGCCCCGCGCTGGGCGCTGACCTCGATGTTCTGGATGAGTGTGGCCGTTTCCTTGGGTGGCAACCCGTGACGGAGCAGGGGAGCCGACATCATGATGGGGGCCAGGATATTGTTAAGATCGTGTGCCACGCCGCCGGCGAGGGTGCCGATGCTCTCCATGCGCTGGGAGCGGAGGAACTGGCTTTCGAGCTTCTTCTTTTCGGTGATGTCGGTGTTGATGGCCAGGACGGCGGTGGGGTGCTCCTCCTCGTCGCGCACCAAGGTCCAGCGGGCGTTGACAGCGATCTCCTGTCCGCTCTTGGTCAGTTGGCGGATTTCACCGCTCCAAACGCCCTTGGCCAGCAGCTCCTGCTGGGCGGTGTTGAAAGCCGCCGGGTCGCGATAGAGGAGCTCCGGCACCTGGCGGCCTTGGATTTCCTCGGATGACCACCCGTAAAGCCGTTCCGCGCCCTTGTTCCAAAAGGTGATCCAGTGTCCCAAGTCCCGGACGATGATGGCGTCCTGGGCCAGATCGATCAGGTTCGCCTGCTGTAGAATCTTCCGCTCAGCCTTCTTCCGCTCGGTGATGTCGCGAAAGCTCCAGACCCGGCCCACAATCTGTTCGCCGACCCGCTGCGGTTGCGAGTAGCGCTCGAATATCCGGCCATCCACGAATTCGACCAGATCGTAGCTGGCAGCGTCCGAGGTCGCGGCCAGCTCGCGGAATCGGCGGGTGAAGCCATCCGGATCCTTGATCAGCCAAAGGACTCCGTTGAGCAGCTCTTGATATTGCTTCGCCTCGATCTGGGAAGCGGAGAGATTCCAAATCTGCAGGAACCTCTTGTTGAAGCCGGCAATCTGCCCGGCCGGGTCAATCACCATGATTCCGTCGGCGGTGGAATCCAGAGTGGCCTGGGTCAACGCCAGCGAGCGATGGAGCTGGGCGGTGCGTTCACCGACCAGCAACTCCAGGCCGCGGACTTGAGAGCGGACCTGGCGGGCGAGCGACCACTTCTCAGTGAGCGCCAGAGCGATCTGGCTTACCTCCACATTGTCGAACGGCTTTTTGAGAATCAGCAACTGGTCGCTGCGTCCCAGCCGGCTCACCATCTCCTCCCACGAATAGTCTGAGTAAGCGGTGCAGATCACGCACTGCAGATCCTTATCCGCCTGCCACAACCGGCTGATGGTTTCGATGCCATCCCAACCCGGCGGCATGCGGACATCCACAAACGCCAGGCTGTAAGGCTGGTTGCTCAGAATGGATTTGGACACCAATGCGAGCCCGTCCTGGCCCTGATAAGCGGAATCAACCTCGTATTGCGCCTGATTGTCCTGTGGCACTTGTTCGCCAAACAGCGCCGCTTCCGCCGCGCTCAAGTCCGCCACGTTGGCCGACGTCGGGCAAAGGATCTTCCGAAAGTCGTCGTGGATGGCGCGATTATCGTCGATGACGAGGATGCGGTGCATGCGATCAGATCCTACGATTTTGGGGCCGGAGGATTGATCGGCACTTCAAGCGTGAAAGTCGCCCCCTTGCCCGCCCCCTCACTATGGGCGACCAACTGCCCGCCCATCTCCTTGGCCGCGAGCGCCCCGTGGTGCAGGCCAAAGCCATGACCTTGCGGTTTGGTGGTGAACCCATGCTGGAAGAGCCGGGCCATGTTCTCCGGCGTGATGCCCGTCCCCGTGTCGGTAACGGAGATCTGGACGGTTTCGTGGCCAGTGAGGGCGACGCGCACGGTGAGAGTCTTGTCCCTGACCTCCTCCTTGTCCAGCGCGTGCTTGGCGTTGGTGAGCAGGTTGACGAGAATCTGCATGATCTTGTGACGCTCCACGGTCACCGTGGGCTTGGCGGTAAACTCGCGTCGAACCTTGATCTCGTGCCGGGTGAAGGAAATGGTGTTGAGCCGCAGGGCGTCCTCCACCACATCAAGCAAGGGGAGCGTCTCATGCACGCCAGTGACCTTCCCGTAGCTCTGCTGCATGGCGATGATGGCCTTGACGTGCTCGATGCTCTGGTTGAGCGAGGCCAGTTCCTGAAGCACCCGCGACTGCTCCTCCTGCAGGTGGGTGGACAGGGTCCGCAGGAAGCCAGGCACCTGTTTGCCTTTCGGATCAGTGGTGAGGAAGGCTCCCAAACCCGCTTCGTGCTCGGTGAGCAACTGCGCCACGCGCTCGACGTTTGCGATCTTGGATTTGCGAATGCTCTCCGCGACCAGCGTGGCCGAGACATTCACGCTGTTAAGGACGTTGCCGACGTTGTGGAGCACGCCGGTGGCGATTTCCGCCATGCCCGCACGCCGGGCTGTGTCCACCAGCTCGTGCTGAGCCCGGTCGAGCGCCTCGGCATCCGAATTCATCTGCCGGGTGATGCGGTCGCCATAAACGAACGCGCCACCGACCATGATGACTACCAGGACAGCCACGAAGATCTCCATCCGCCGCAGTCGGGCGATGGTTTCCATTTGCGCGTCGAAGATGCGCGTCTGGATGCCACTCACACGCAGGCGGAGATCGGTGGACACATTCATGATGCGGGCAAAATCCCGGTTCACATTGATCAGACGGCGGGCGGATTGCTCCGGATTGTCGGTGGCGAAGCGGTCGAAGAAATCCTCCGCCGTCCCCACCATGCCCTCCACGGCGACACTGAGCTTGTCGAATTCTTCAAGCAGTTTACGGCTTTCGACCCCCTCGACAGTCACGATGGCTTCGCCGCGCTTGGCACGCAGCCGGTTCTTGAAGGTTTGATAAGCCTGCTGCACTTCGTCCCGCTGCCTGCCCAGTTCGCGGGCGGTGAACGCGTCGTTGCAGCGGGCCTGAACCACCTGCGCCAGCGAAACCAGATCGGAGTAGTCGCGCAACCGCCGATCCCAAGCATGACTGACCTCGACGCTCCCGGCAAACGCGTCCTGCATCTGGTGGTTGAGCCGCAGGGTCAGGCCCACCGTGAGAATGTTGAAGGCGGCCAGGACGTAGTAAAGCAGGTGCCAGCGGTGGCCTTGGCGGGCCTTGATGGCACCCTTTAAGGCGGTGAGGTTCCGGGGGGCGGGACTGATTTCGGGCATGGAGGGTATTACTTTGCCGGGGCAGGCTGTTTGGCAAGCACTTGCCGGAGGATTTTCAGGAGCTTTTCGGCGCTGTAGGGCTTGGTCAGGAACGTGTTGACGCCCAGCGCTCGTAATTCCTCAAACCTGGCATCACGCTCCAATCCGCTGGAGGCGATGATGGTCAGGTTGGGAGAGATTTTGCGAACGACCCGGGCCAATGACAGCCCGTCCATTTCCGGCATCATTACATCCGTGAGGATGACCTGCACTCGGTCGCGGTTTTTGGAGAACACAGCGAGGGCTTCCGCCCCGTCGGATGCCACCAGCACTTGATAGTTTTGGGTGCGCAATAATTGGACTGTGGCAGCCAGAATGCCGGGCTCGTCGTCCACCACCAGCACCGTTTCGCCCTCTCCCTTGGGAAGTATTTGGCGCGGACCATCCTCTTCTGCTGCCGCAGCCCCGGGCAGGGCCGGCAGCAGGATGTTGAAGCTGGTCCCCTTGCCAATCTCGCTGGACACGGAGATCACCCCGCCATGGCTTTTAATAATTCCCATGACCGTGGCCAGACCTAGTCCGGTGCCTTTGCCGACCTCCTTGGTCGTAAAGAACGGATCAAAGATCTTGTCCATGATGTCGCGGGGAATGCCATGGCCTGTGTCCGCAACTTTCAAAAGAATGTAGGGCCCCGGCTTGGTCTCCACGTTCTGGGCCGCGTAGTGTTCGTCGATGGTCTGGTTTTCGGCGGTGATCCGCAGGGTGCCCCCACTGGGCATCGCATCCCGCGCATTGATGCAGAGGTTGAGCAGGATTTGATGCAGATGGGTCGGGTCACCGCGGATGGGCCACAAGTTGTCCGCGACCTCGGAAAGGATGTTGATGTTCTTGGGGAAGGTCTCGCGGGCCATCTTGGACATTTCCCGGATCATGTGGCGGGGCTGGACCACCACGCGTTCGCCTTCGATGCCTCGCCCGAAAGCCAGCAACTGCCGCACAATATCGCTTCCCCGCTGGGCGTTGACTTCGATGGTGTCCACCAGCCGTTCAAAGTCAGCGTCCGGCAATTCCTGCATCCGCAGCAAGGGCGCCGACATCATGATGGGGGCCAGAATGTTGTTCAGATCGTGGGCCACGCCTCCCGCGAGGGTGCCGATGCTCTCCATGCGTTGCGCGCGCAGGAACTGGTTTTCCAGCCGTTTGTTCTCCGTGATGTCCGAGCTGATCACAAGGACTGAGGCGGGCTGGCCGGCATCGTCCCGCACCAAGGTCCAGCGCGTGCTGACGATGACCTCGCGGCCATTGCGGGCGAACTGCTTCAGCTCGCCTTTCCATTCCCCCTTGTCCAGAAGCTCCGTCTGGGCGGCCTCGAATTGTTTGGTGTCCCGGAACACGAGATCGGTGATGCGACGACCACGCACCTCGGCCGCTGACCAGCCGTAGATGCGCTCCGCCCCGTAGTTCCAGTAGAGCAGCTCGTGGTTGAGGTTGCGCACGATGATGGCGTCGCCAGCCAGATCCAGCAGCCGTGCCTGCGCCCGGATTTGCTCCTCCGCCTTGCGCCGCTCCGTCATGTCCTGCATCGCCCCAATAACCCGCAGCGGGTGGCCGGCCGCGTCCCGGATGACAAATCCCCGGTCGTAGATGAACGCGTAAGAGCCGTCCTTCCGGCGAAAGCGATACTCGTCCGACCAGAGCTGTTCACCCTGATCAATTACCGCATGGATTTTTTCCACCACCCTAGCCAGATCCTCTTCGTGCAGCCGATTCGTCCAGGATTGGATGGTGGGCTCGATTTCCTCGGGACCGTAGCCGAAGAGCGTTTGAAAGGCGGAGCCCCACCAGATCAAGTTGTTGGTGAGATCCCAGTCCCAAACCACGTCGTTGGTGGCCCGGGCGACCAGTTGGAAGCGTGCCTCACTGCTGCGCAACGCCTCTTCCGCGCGTTTTCGCTCCGTGATGTCCGAGGTGATGCCGTCGGCCACCCACTGGCCATCCTTCTCGTAAATGGCCGAGGCGCGAACAAGGATCCAGATCTGCCGCCCGTCCTTGCGCGTGTAGCGGCATTCGGCTTCAAACCGCTCCCGCCTTTCAAACAAGTTTTGCCATGCTCCCAGCACGCGGGGTGCGTCCTCTGGATGAATGCGATCGAAGCCCAGGCTGCGGCCGCCAGCGCGCAGTTCCTCCAGCGTGTAGCCATAAATCTGCTCGGCATTTCCACTGAGGAACAATTGTTCTCCTGCTTGGTTCGCCGTCCACACCGCGTCAGGGATGTGGTTGACGAGGGAGCGGAACTTGGCCTCGTTGAGCTTCAACGCTTCATGCGCCCGGCGTTGCTCGGACATGTCCCGGGTGACTATGCCATAACCACGCAGGCCGCCTTCCGCCCGGCGCAGCGCGGTGATCACCACATTGGCCCAGAACTGTCCCCCTCCGTTTTGGACCCGCCAGTCCTCGTCCTCGAACTGGCCCATCTCCTCGGCCAGGCGCAGGTCGAGCTCGGGCTTGCCCAGCTCGACATCCGCAGGCGGATACAACCGGGCCACATGCTGGCCGACCATGTCCGCAGCCAGGTAACCAAACAACTGTTCCGCACCCTGATTCCAAGTCAGCACGCAGGCTTCAGGATCCAAGGTGATGATGGCGAAACCCTTCACCTCATCCACCAGAGTGCGAAATCGGTCATCGCTCTCCCGCAAGGCCTCTTCCGCCCGTTTGCGCTCGATCGCTGTGGCCAGGATGTTGGCCATCGCTTGGAGAAAGTGCGCATCAATCGAAGCGGTGCCATCTGCCCGCGAAGAATACGCGCCCAGCACTCCAAACGTCCGGCTGCGCAATTTGACCAACACGACCAGTCCGCTCGCCACGGCATGCTCCCGGAGCAGGGCGGAAGGCTGCAACCGCTGCGCCGCATGCCAGTCCGCCACGTGCACTGGATGGCTTTCACGGAAAGTGAGGGCTTCTTGCGAGGGGGCGGCGACTGCCAGTTGCACATGGCCAATACAGCCCGGCTGCCACCCGGCACCGCCGCAGAGCAAAAGGGATTCCCCGCCAGGCTGGGCCTCGAACACGCCGCAAAACTCAGTGTCCAAGGCTCGGGTCACCCGCTCGGCCGTGCCGGAAAGCAGTTCCGGCAAGGACGCGCCACCTAAAGCCCATTGCGCAAATTCGGCCAGCACTGCCTGCTGGCGGGTCCGGCTGGCAGAGGATTTCTGCAACTGACGCTGCTGGCGGCGCTCCGCTCCGTCCTGCAGGGCGTGCTCGATGGCTGGCCGCAGACGGGGCAGATTCGACTTGCGAACGTAATCGGTCGCTCCTGCCCGAAGAGCTGCCACGGCCGCCTCTTCGTCCAGCTCGCTGGACACAAAAACAACGGGCAGAGCGCTGTCGGCAAAGCGCTCCACGTTGGCCAGGACTTCCAGCCCGGGCAGCGAAGGGGATTTGAACTCAGCCAGGATGAGCTCCCAACCACCGGACCGAAGGGCGGTATCGAAGGCCGCCGACGTCCACACCCGCTCCGTGGCTGGCTCGTATCCGGCGCGCTTCAACTCTGCAATTATGGCAGCCGCATCGCCTTCATTGGCCTCCACCAACAGTGCGCGCAGGGGGATAGCCATTCAGAGTCTTTCTCCCGACCCCAAGACCGCTGGCGGCAACCGGTTGTTTCTCCAATCGCCATCCGGCCAGTCGCGGGCTGCGTGCCATGTCGCCTGCGTGGTCCGCGTGGTCCGCATTTTTGCAAATGCAGTTTTGAGGCTCAACGGGCTGCCAGCTCGCAGGGAGCGGTGGTTGGACACGCTGGACACGGGCAAAGGCTAATCACTGGTCAAGAAAACCGCAATTCTCATTCCGTCTTGGCCCGCCCGCACAACAGGTCGGCCAGCTGCCGGCCCAGTTCTTCCGGTTCCTGCGCCTTGCGCCGCGCTTCAGCCTGCTTGGCCGTGCCGTCCAGAAACGACAGGACACGGAGGCGGATTTGATGGCCCAGCACCTCGGCATAGGCCGCCACCGGGCTGGCGCACCCACCGCCCATGCCACGCAGGAAGGCCCGCTCGGCCCGGACACAGGCATGGGTGTTGCCGTGGTTCAACTCGCGGCAGATGTCGGCGATGCGCGGATCCTCAGCGCGTATTTCGATGCCCACCGCCGCTTGCCCCACGGCGGGAAGCATCACCTCCGGCTCCAAGCGGACCGCGAGCAGACCAGCGGGCACACCCGCGCCTTCCAGCTTTCCGGTCGGCTTGATTTTGTATTGCAGGCGCTCCAAGCCCGCCGCTGCGAGCAGCATCACGTCGAAGTCATTCCGTTCCGCCAGCTTCTGCAAGCGCGTGGGAACGTTACCCCTCAGCTCAACGACCGTGGCCGCCGGGCACGCCAGCAGGCACTGGGCGCGTCGCCGGGTGCTGCTGGTGCCGATCAGCACATCCGTCGGCAGCTTGGCGAGTGTGATGTGGGGCGCAAACCCGCGATGCGGGCGCTGGCCGGGCCGCCACTCGATGTCCATTCGCTTTGCGGCCTCCGCCTGCAACGGGGCGTCGTCGCGATAAATCAACACATCACGCACATCTGCACGCCGGCCCACCGCCCCGAGGATAAGTCCTGCGGGTAGTTCGGTGGGCAAGTCCTTGAGGCTGTGCACGGCGAGATCCGCCTCGCCGTTGAGCAGGGCCACTTCCAGCTCCTTCGTGAACAGTCCCTTCGGCAGCGAGGCGTCGGGATTGGCCAGCGAGGCGGTCTGAAGCTTGTCGCCCGTGGTCTTGATTATGTTCAGCTCGAAGGCCTGCTTGGGGAAGGCCTTCCGGCACTGGGCGAGGACGGCGTTGGCCTGGGCCAGCGCCAAGGCGCTGCCCCGAGTGGCGATAACTATGGGTTTGGAATTCAAGGTGACGGGTGAGGAAAAAGTTCTGCGAGTTCAACTTTCAGTCCCGAGGACGAACTGCGAACCGCTGCCGGGAGGCCGTCGCGCGCCGGTGCCGATCAACGCCTGCGCCCGTTCCCGGATGATTTGCTCGCACACGGCGAGCTCCTCGTGCCGGAGCTTCAAGTAGTCGTCCGCGATGGCTTGCAAGTCGTCCACATTGTAGAGGTAAACGTTGTCGAGGAAGTTGATCTCCGGCTCGATGTCCCGAGGCACGGCGATGTCCACCAGCAACAGCGGACGGCGGCCACGGCGGGCCAGCAGGGGTTCGAGCTTGGCACGCGTCAGAACGTAGTGCGGCGCGCTGGTGCTGCTGATGACAATGTCAATGCGGTCAAATTCCTGATGCCAGTCGTCGAAATGCACCGCCCGCCCGCCCAGCTCGCTGGCCAGCGCGACCGCGCGGTCATGCGAGCGGTTGGAGACGATGACACTGTGCGCGCCCCGGCTCAGCAGGGCACGGGCCGTCTTCTCACTGGTGTCGCCCGCGCCGATCACCATCACCGTCCGCTCGGTGAGTGAATCGAAGATCTTCTCCGCCAGCTCCACCGCCACGGACGCGACCGACACGCTGCCGCGCTGGATGTTGGTGTCCGTGCGGATTTTCTTGGCCACGTTGAAGGCGCTCTGGAACGCCTTGTTCAAGCGGCGGCCGGTGTGTTGGTGCTTGAGCGCGACATCGTAAGCCTGCTTGAGTTGGCCCAGAATTTCAGTTTCTCCGAGCACCATCGAGTCGAGTCCGCTGGCAACTTTGAAGAGGTGCTCCACGCTCGCCGGTTCGGCCAGCTCATACAACTCGTTGCCCAAGGGATCGGCCGGCTGATGATGCGCGTGAAGGAATTGGCGGAGTGCGGTAAGGGCCGCTCGTGGCTCGGCGCTCGTGGCGGCGTAAATTTCCACGCGGTTGCAGGTGGAAAGAATGGCCGCCTCCTCGATGATCCCTGTCTCACGCAACCGGCGCATCGCCTCCGGAGCCACGCTTTCCGAAAAGGCAAAGCGCTCCCGCACCGTCACGGGGGCGGTGCGGTGGCTGAGGCCAAGGACTACGATGGGCATGGCAAATTACGAATGACAACCGACAGCGTGCGGCTGGGGAAGGAGTCCTCCGGTGGGAAGTTCATTCGTCATGGGAACAGTGCGGTTCGGCATCGGTTTCAAGGGTTGTGGATGCCGGAAAGCAGGTTGAAGCCCCAGAAAGTCAGCAATACAAAGGCGAAGCCGCCGACCGCTCCCCAGGCGAACCTCCGGCCACCTTGGGAAAACCGCCAGTGCGCGGTGAGCAAACTCAGATACAACGTCAGCACAAAAAACGACCATAGGACCTTGGGGTCCGCCAGCGGGCTGGCTGACTGGGTCTGGCGCAGGAGCAGCGGAGACAACGACAACCCGGCCGCCAGCAGCACCACGCCGCAGACGAGGAAGCGCCCGATGACCAGTTCCAATCGCTCAATGGAAGGCAGGGTCGAAATGATCGCGCGGAGCTTGTGAAACTTCAGGTCATGCTCCTGCGTGAGATACATCACCCCCGCCGCCGAGCTGAGCCCGAAGGCCCCGTAGGCCAGCAGGATCAGCGCTACGTGCAGGCTCACCAGCCCGCCAGAGAAGTCGGGCCGGGGCCCTTTCACATCCAGCGCCGGCATCATGGCAAACACTCCCATGGCAAACAACACCGGGGATACAAACGCGCCGAGGAAGCGCAGGCGCGGCCAGGCCCCAATGACCAGATAGGCGGCCACGATGGTCCAGGCGCTGAACGCCGTGGCCTCGTAAAGATTGTTCACCGGGCAGCGTTCCAGGCTGAACCCGCGTTTCATCATCGCCACGGTGTGGAAGATCGCGGCGAAACCGAGCAGCAAGTATTGCCAGCGGGAATCCTGCCGGAAGCCGCGCCGCCAGATGAAAAAGGACAGCGTCGCGCTGGCTCCGTAGAGCAGCACGGACAGTCCAAAGAACTCGCGGTCGGTCAGCATCGCGGGCCAACTTATGGCCAAACCACTGGCGTTCAACAAGCTTCAACAATTCTTACAGGCCGCCAGACCGAAGCGGCCGGGTCAGTGAAGCTCCTGCCTGCCCGATTGGCCTTCCGCGGCTGCGGCCGGAAGACGGGTGGACTGATTCGGGCGTCGGGCGGCCTTGCTGGACAAGTTCATGCGATTTGCTTGGTGACCGACGGCTCCGACGAAATTGCGCTTGCCCCGCCGCCGTCGCGCAG
>Ga0075471_10003258_pt1 | contig 10561 bp, 7 predicted proteins | sample DEB19_08_DNA_2_FD_74787 | JGI IMG/M metagenome (GOLD analysis project Ga0075471, IMG submission 74787) | Aqueous microbial communities from the Delaware River and Bay under freshwater to marine salinity gradient to study organic matter... | ecosystem: Environmental > Aquatic > Marine > Coastal ... | reverse complement strand
AGCCCGGAACGCGACAAGGCCCTCGATGCGGCCCTCGCCCAGATTGACAAGCAGTTCGGAAAAGGCTCCATCATGCGGATGGGCGAGAAGGGCACCATGGCCATCCAGGCCGTGCCCACGGGCGCACTGCCCCTCGACCTGGCCCTTGGGGTCGGCGGTCTGCCCCGCGGCCGCGTGGTCGAGATCTACGGCCCGGAGTCCTCGGGCAAGTCAACCCTCGCCATGCACGTGGTGGCAGAGGCCCAGCGCAACGGCGGCATCTGTGCCTACGTCGATGCCGAGCACGCCATGGACCCGGTGTACGCGAAGGCCATCGGCGTCGACATCGACCAGCTGCTGATCTCACAGCCCGACACCGGTGAGCAGGCGCTCGAGATCGCCGACATGCTCATCCGCTCGGGTGCACTCGATGTCGTCGTCATCGACTCGGTGGCCGCACTCACGCCGCGTGCCGAAATCGAAGGCGACATGGGCGACAGCCACGTCGGTCTGCAGGCCCGCCTCATGAGCCAGGCACTGCGCAAGATCACGGCGAACCTGAACAAGTCGAACACCATCTGCATCTTCATCAACCAGCTGCGCGAGAAGATCGGCGTCATGTTCGGTTCGCCCGAGACCACACCCGGTGGCCGCGCGCTGAAGTTCTACTCGTCGGTCCGTCTCGACATCCGCCGCATCGAGGCCATCAAGGACGGGGCAGAGGTCGTCGGTTCGCGCACCCGCGTCAAGGTCGTCAAGAACAAGGTGTCCCCGCCGTTCAAGCAGGCCGAGTTCGACATCATGTACGGCCAGGGCATCAGCCGCGAGGGCGCGTTGCTCGACCTCTCGGTAGAGATGAACATCGCCAAGAAGTCCGGTGCCTGGTTCACCTACGAGGGTGAGCAGCTGGGCCAGGGTCGCGAGAACGCGAAGAACTTCCTCCACGACCACCCGGAAATCATGATGGACATGGAGAACAAGGTCCGCCAGGCCGCTGGCCTCACCGGCGATGCCGAGGCCGAGTTCACCGCCGAGGACGAAGAACCCATCGAACTCGACTGACCCCGTCGTTGGTTGCTGCCACGACACCGCAGAGCCGGGCCCTCGGGCCCGGCCTTTTGCGTCTCCGGGCATCCGGCGGGGGCTGCGCGACTGAGTAAGGTTCAGTTCACAGGACCCGGGTCACGGGACTGGCCTCCAGGAGAAGACATGAAGAAGTCCGCACTTGCATCCGTTGCCGCGTTGGTGCTCGGGTCGCTGTCGTTGATCGCGCCGACCGCCGCGAATGCTGCGTCACCGTCGAACACCGGGACGCCAGACCAATCCTCGCTCGATGCGACAGACCCGAACAACGCCAACTGGCCGTCGCTCCAGGGTGGTCTCGCGGCCCGTCCGTACGTGACCGCTTTGTCGGTGATCAACAACGGAGTGTCGACGCCCGTCATCACGAACGGCACGGCGACTGCCGAGACGAATGTCCCTGCCGGGCGCATCGCGGTGGCAGTCGCGCCGTACAACCTTTGCCGGTCCGGTCAGACACCTGCGCAGGGAGTGTGCTACTCCACCCCGAACAGGATCGGGGTGACAGTCGGTTACCAGATCCAGCCCGGTCAACTCGGGTACGACTTCTCCAGTCCTAAGGACCGCAACGGTGCCGCGCTCACTCTGGCCACGCCCGTCAATGCCGACACCGAGTTCGACATCACCCTGAATCTCAACACACTCGGCAAGACGCTCCGGTGGACGTGGGCCAACGGTTTCGCCACGTACTGGAACACGACGGGGCTCGGCACGGACGCCGCAACGCTGCGGATCCGCCTGAAGCCAACGCTGTCGCCGGTCGTGATCCAGGGCAGCCAGCAGGTCGGGTGCAGCCAGGTGCCCGTGCAGACATGCCAGTACAGCCAGAACACCCATGAGACGCTGTCGGCGAATCTCGTTCTCAGCCTCGACACCACGCTCGACGAATTGTTCACCGGCGCCCTCTTCACCAGCAGTCGTTCGTACATGGGCTCGCTGATGACCGTTCCCGGCGAGAGCCCGAAGTTGACGTACGGCGTGTCCGCACCTCTGACGTGGAGCGACGGCACGGCGAACACCGCGATGATGAGCGCAGTCCTGTCGGATGCCGCGATCCTCAACTTCTACGGGGCCACGCCCACGATGGCAGCGACCCCCGAGTTCACTTCGTCCGCACTCAACCTCGAGCGCACGGACGGCGGCACGCAGGGAACGCCCACGTGGACACGCTGGTCGGCTGACGCGAACGGAGTCGACGGCTGGTTGGTGACCATCCCCGACATCAAGTTCGCGGCCGCTGCCACCTCTGCCAGTGTGCGGTCCATGGCGTCCGGAGTCGCGCCCGCCACGTTCAAGGTCAGTTCGAAGATGTCCCCGAAGGTGACGCGGAAGAAGGTCGGAACCTCGGCGATGCTCACGCTGAAGGTTGCTGCTGCAGCCTGTGCGAAGGCGACATGCCGGGTGGTCGTCAGCTCGATCTCCTCGAAGGTCGGGTCATCAACGAAGACCCTGAAGACCACGGTCCTCACGCGCAAGACGAAGTCGGTCTCCACGTCGGTGACTGCCAAGTCCGCGGCGAAGCAGCGCCTCTCCGCCATGCTCCAGACGAAGAAGTCCGGCAAGTGGGTGCTCGTCGCCTCGGCCGTCTCCTCGCCGTAGAGACAACCGGGTCTCGGTAACCTTCCTGGGGTGACCGACAGCCCGCAGAAGTACGTCGTGCGCACCTTCGGGTGCCAGATGAACGAACACGACTCCGAGCGCATCTCGGGGTTGCTGCAGAGCGACGGCATGATTGCCGTGTCCGAGGACGACGACGCTGACGTCGTCGTGCTGAACACGTGCTGCATCCGCGAGAACGCCGACAACAAGCTGTACGGCACGCTCGGCCACCTGAAGACGTGGAAGGACGCAAAGGACGGCCGACAGATCGTGGTGTCCGGCTGCCTCAGCCAGAAGGACAAGGACGTCGTGCAGAAGCGCGCGCCGTGGGTGGATGTCGTCATGGGTACCCACAACGTGCACCGCGCCGCCGAGCTGGTGCGTGAGTCACGCACGTCCGGTCCCATCACCGAGATCTACGACGAGGCGGTGCACGACGATCACGTGCTGTTCCCGAGCGCCCTGCCCGCACGCCGCGAGACCACCTACAACGCATGGGTCACCATCCAGATCGGCTGCGACAACACGTGCGCGTACTGCATCGTCCCCGCCGTGCGCGGCAAGGAGATCAGCCGCCCGTTCGGCGACATCGTGCGCGAGGTCGAGGAACTCGCATCGTCCGGGGTCACCGAGGTGACCCTTCTCGGCCAGAACGTGAACAGCTACGGACGCGACCTCGCCCTGTCGGAACGGCAGGCAGGTGACGCCGTGCGCGTGTCGCCGAGGTTCGCAGAACTGCTGCGCCGCGTCGGTTCGGTGGAGGGCATCCGTCGGGTTCGCTACACGAGCCCGCACCCGAAGGACATGCGCGAGGACGTGCTGCGCGCGATGGCGGAGACCCCGGCCGTCTGCGAGCACCTTCACTACCCGCTGCAGGCCGGTTCCGACCGGGTCCTCGCCCTGATGCACCGTGGCTACACGGCTGCGCGGTACCTGGAGCGTCTCGCCGAGGCGCGCCGTTTCATGCCGGACCTTGCGGTCACCACCGACATCATCGTGGGCTTCCCCGGTGAGACGGAAGAGGACTTCGTGCGCACGCTGGAGGTGGCGGCCGAGGCCGACTTCGACTCCACGTACACGTTCATCTTCTCCCCGCGCGAGGGCACGGAGGCCGCAACGATGGTGGACCACTTCGTGGACCCTGCCGTGGTCGCGGACCGTTTCGAGCGTCTGCGCACCGTGGTGGAGCGCACGGCACTCCTGAAGCACGAGGCTCGTGTCGGCCGCATCGAGGAGATCGTGGTGGAGGGCCCGAGCCGACGTCTGCCGGACATCACCACGGGTCGCACCCGCCAGAACAAGTTGGTGCACTTCCGCACGGCGCAGCAACTCCGCCCCGGCACCTACGCCACGGTCGAGATCGTGCGTGCGGCCCCGCACTTCCTGCACGGCGAGCTGCACGAGGTCCTCGCCGAGGCCACCCACAAGATCCGCATACCGGTCGCCAGCGCATGACCGCCGGCGCCGTCGTGGTGCTCGGCCCCACGGCGAGCGGCAAGAGCGATGTCGCGATGCACGCAGCAGTGGCCGCGGGGAACACACACATCGTGGCGTGCGACTCGATGCAGGTGTACCGAAGGATGGACATCGGTACCGCGAAACCAACGGGGTCAGACCGTGCGACGGTGACGCACCACGGTCTCGACCTCTGCGAGCCGAGCGAGCGCCACACGGTCTCGCGTTTCGTCGACGACATCACCGCCGCACGGGTGGATATCGCGCGCGCCGGTGCGCGCGAGCTGATTGTCGGCGGGACGGGCCTGTACCTCACGGCCATCACCGACGGATTGACGATGCCGGGGGAATGGCCCGAGATACGCGCCGAGCTGGAGGCGGACACCGACACCGAAGCGCTCTTTGCCCGGTTGTCGGAACTCGATCCTGTTGCCGTCACGCGCATGGAGCCGAACAACCGCCGTCGCATCATCCGTGCGCTCGAGGTGTGCATCGGCAGCGGAGAGCCGTTCAGTTCGTTCGGCGAGGGGGTCTCCACGTTCCCCGACAACGGGGTGACATACATCGGCATCAGGTGGCAGCGGGATGCACTTCGCGACCGCATCGCCCGGCGTGTGCACCTGATGGTCGGGGCGGGCCTCGTCGACGAGGTGCGCGGGCTGCTCGCCGAACCCGCCGGGCTGTCGCCCACTGCGGCGCAAGCACTCGGCTACAAGGAGATGATCGACCACGTGAACGGGCTCGCGCCCCTCGACGTTGCCGTCGCCGACGTGATCCTGCGTACGCAACAGTTCGCCGTGCGCCAGGAACGGTGGTACCGACGGGACCCGCGCATCCGCTGGGTCGACGTAGAACGCGACCCTGTCGAGGAAGTCACCCCGTTTGTCCTCGCCGCCTTGTCGTAGTCTCGGGGCGATGCAGTACACGCTCCGCAAGCACGACGGACTCGGGAACGACTTCCTGGTGTTCGACACTGCCCAGGGGACACCCACGCGGCAGTGGGACGTTCTTGCCCGCGAATGGTGCGACCGCACGAACGGCCCCGGCGCGGACGGTCTGCTGCTGCTCGGGGGCGTCGGCACGACGGATCTCACGATGCGACTCCACAACGCCGACGGCAGCATCGCCGAGATGTCCGGCAACGGCATCCGTTGCCTCGTGATGGCGGCACACCGTGCCACGACGAACGGCGTGGGCACCACCTACCGCGTGTCCACCGATGCCGGGCCGCGCGAGGCAACGATCATCGCCGACGACCCCGACGGCACGCTGCACATCAGCGTCGACATGGGCTTCGTGACCGATCTCCCGGTGCCCGACAGATGGGACTCGCTCGGGTGCAACCCCGATCGCCCGGTGCGGCATGTCTCTGTCGGCAATCCGCACAGCGTCGTCTGGGTGGGTGACGTGTCGGAGGTCGACCTGAAGGCGCTCGGTGAGTTGGTGCCCCACGTGAACCTCGAGATCATCGAACCGGGCCCGGAGACGAACGGTGTCACCATGCGCGTTCACGAGCGCGGCGCGGGGATCACGCTGGCCTGCGGCACCGGTGCGTGCGCCGTGGCGGACGCGGCGTGCGCGTGGGGAATCGTCCCGCGCGGTTCTGACGAGGTGATCGTTCACATGGACGGCGGCGACGCCCGCGTGCGCGTGTCCGCCGACAGGCGGGCAACCCTGATCGGCCCCACGAACCACCGCTCCGACCACACGGTGACCGAGTGAGCAACCCGTACCAGGAGGCCCTCGGCCAGACACTGATCGAGAGGACGTTCCGCGAACGCATCGTGCTGGTGGGCGTCACGCTCGGCAGCCACACCGACGAGGAAACGGATGAGGGACTCGACGAGCTGTCGTTGTTGATCGACACCGCGGGTGCCGACGAGGTCGCGAGATTGACGCAGCGCCGTGATGTGCCTGACCCAGCGTTCTACATCGGCAAGGGAAAGGTGGATGAACTGCGGGAGGTGTGTCTCGCGCTCGACGCGGACACAGTGGTCTTCGACAACGAGCTCACGCCGGGACAGCAGTACAACCTGGAACGACAGCTCGGTCGCACCGCACTCGACCGCACCGCGGTGATTCTCGACATCTTCGCCCAGAACGCCCACACCCAGGAGGGCAAGGCACAGGTGGAGCTTGCGATGCTGCGCTACCGCCTGCCGCGCCTGCGCCGCGGCGCGAAGGCCGGTCTCTCGCAGCAGGGCGGCGGCATCGGCACGCGCGGCCCCGGTGAGACGCGACTTGAGGTGGACCGTCGCCGCATCATGCGCCGCATCGAGAAACTCGAGCGCGACCTGAAGGGCCTCGGCCACACCCGCGAGACGCAGCGCAAGAGCCGCAGCCGCAGTGGTCTCGCGAATGTCGCAATCGTCGGCTACACGAACGCGGGGAAGTCCACCCTGTTGAACGCGCTCACTCAGGCCGGCGTCCTTGCCGAGAACCGGTTGTTCGCCACGCTCGACCCCACGACACGGCGACTCTCGCTGCCCGGTGGTGAACCGGTCCTCCTCAGCGACACCGTGGGGTTCATCCGCGCACTGCCGCACGGCCTGATCGAGTCGTTCAAGAGCACGCTCGAGGTTGCCGCCGCGGCAGACCTGCTCGTGCACGTCGTCGACGCGAGCGCCGTCCACCCGGAGGACCAGATCACGGCGGTGCGCGAGGTGCTGGCGGAGATCGGCGCGGACCAGGTGCCCGAGTTCATCGTCTTCAACAAGGCCGACCTCGCCGATGACGGCGGTGCGAGTCTCGTGCAGGACGTGCCCGGGTCCGTCGCGGTGTCCGCGCTGAGGAAGCAAGGCATCGAGGTGTTCCTGCGCACCCTTGCGGACCGCATGCGCGCGATCAGCAAGGTCACCGAGCTCGTCGTGCCATACGACAGGGGAGACATCATCGCGGCCGTCCACCGAGAGGGCGAGGTCGTCAGCACCGAGGACGCGGGCACAGGGCTGCGCGTGCGGGCGCGGCTCTCCGAGGCATCGGCAGGACGCCTGCGAGAGTTCGTCGTCGCCCCCGGTGCAGGTGTGACAATGGGTGACCATGACTGACCGCGACGCGCCCGGGTTCGAACCACCTCCGTACCCGTACGACCGGCTGGACGCGTTCCAGAAGATCGCCTCGCAGTTCGACGGGGGAATCGTCGATCTCTCCATCGGCACGCCGTGTGACCCGCCACCGCAGGCTGTCATCGACGCTCTCTCGAGCAGCAACAGCGAGCGCGGGTACCCGGCATCCATCGGCAGCGAGGCACTGCGCCGCAGCATTGCGCGCTGGATGGCCCGACGGTTCGCCATCGACGTGCCGGTCTCGCGCATCGCCGCATGCATCGGCACGAAGGAGTTCGTCGCCACGACGCCGCAGTACATGAAGCTGCGCAGGCCGAACCGGGACACCGTGATCTACCCGAGCGTCGCCTACCCCACGTACGAGATGGGCGCCATTCTCGCCGGCCTGCGTGCGTTGCCCGTGCCCATGAACTCCGAGGGGCACATGGACTTCGCGTCGCTCGCGCAGTCCGACATCGACCGTGCGTTGATGGTGTGGGTGAACAGCCCCAGCAACCCCACCGGCGGGCTCGACGACCTGAAGTACGCAGCAGACTGGGGACGGAAGAACAATGTGCCGGTGTTCAGCGACGAGTGCTACACCGAGTTCACATGGTCGACGTCGTCGCAGTCGATCCTGCAGCACGGTCTCGACGGTGTCATCGCCGTGCACTCACTCAGCAAGCGCTCCAACCTCGCGGGTGTCCGCGTGGGTTTCTATGCCGGTGACGCCGAGATCGTCGAGTACCTGAAGGAAGTGCGCAAGCATGCGGGCTTCATGGTCCCGGGCCCCGCACAGGCCGCGGGCGTCGCCGCGCTCGACGACGACGAGCACGTCACGCTGCAGCGTGACCGGTACCGGAGCCGCCTCGAGAACATGGCGAGCGTGCTCGGCAAGTGGTCGGGCATCGACATCGGCATGCCCGATGGCGGCTTTTACCTGTGGTTCGACGCCGAGGACGCCTGGGCGTTCACGGAGAAGCTGGCGCGCGAGGGCGGGGCCCTGGTGAGTCCGGGTGATTTCTACGGCACGGGCGGGTCACGCCACGTCCGTGTGGCTGTGGTGCAGCCCGACGCCAAGCTCCGACTGGTGGCGGACCGTCTCGGCGTGACGTGAATCTCGGTTGATTCTCGCCTGAAACAATTATGATTTCGGCCTGTGAAGCAGCGCCTTGCCATAGCCGCATCGGTCCTCGTCCTTGCTGCGCTCGCATTTTCCGGGGTCGGGCGTGCCGCCAACGGCGGCAGCATGTCGTTCAACGGGACCAACCAGTACGTCTCTGTGGCGGCGAGCAGCGACTGGGCCGTCGGTACCGGTGACTTCACCGTGGAATGGTTCCAGTACCAGACCAGTTTCTCCTCCAGTTGGCCCCGCATCTTCACCGTCGGCGCGTACCCGGCCTCCATCGGCGTCAGCATCGAGGGCGGCACCATGTACGTGTGGTTGGCAGGCGGTTGGCGTCTGAACGCATCGGTCGGCACGATCTCGAACCAGTGGGTCCACTTCGCTGTCACTCGCGCCGGAACGACGTTGCGCATCTGGAAGAACGGGACACAGCTGGCATCGACGACGAATTCATCGAATGTCACGAATTCCTCCACACCTCTCTACGTCGGGTCGGAAGCAACGTCGGGAACCTATTTCGGCGGTCTCATAACGAACTTCCATTTCGTGAAGGGGACCGCGCTCTACACGTCGACGTTCACCCCTGCGGGACCCATCACGCCGGTGGCCGACACAAAGCTGCTCCTGCTCGCCGTCGACTCTGCCGGGCTGCTGACTGACTCCAGTGCTTCCGGTCGTGCGGTCACGAACGTGAATGCTTCGACCTTCAACTGGGGCACTCCGTTCCCGTGGACGGGAAGTTCTGCGTCAACATCGGTTCCGGCTACGTCTCCGCCCGCAACCACAACCACCACAACAGTTGCACCGACGACAACCACGACGTTGGCCCCCACGACAACTGTTGCCCCGACAACAACAGTCGTGCCCACCACGACGCCTCAGGCGGTCACCACCACCTCGAATGCCCCATCGTTATCGGGCACCACTCCGACTGCGTCCACACCCGCGGTCGTGTCAACCCTGCCCACCGGAACGGTGAGTGCGACCACTACGACAACGACTGTCACCCGTTCCGTCGCCGGTGCTCCGGGTGCAAGTACGACCACCACGACCGTTGTTCCCACGACGACGGTCGCGCCTACGACAACCACCACCACCGTTCCCGCCCCGGCAGCCCCGGCGGCTGACATCGGCGAGGTGGCAGCAATTGTCGACGGTGCCCCAGTGGAGGCCGATCTTCAGCGCGTGAACAACGAACTCGTCGTCACCGTGGGCGAATCAAAGGTTGTGCTCGGTGTGGTGAACGCCGAGGGCACCGGCAAAGGCCTGTCAAGCTCCGGTGCGCTCGAACTCTCGGGCGGGGAATTGATTTCGGTTCGTGCCGAGGGTCTGGCTCCCGGTGCGGAAGCCCAGTTCTGGCTCTTCTCGAATCCCGTCTTGTTGGGCACGTCATCTGCGAACGATGCGGGTCGTCTTGCAACCAACGCGGCAATTCCTGCTGATGCGAAAACCGGTGCGCACCGGTTCGTGCTCAGTGCGAAGGACTCCACAGGCGCACCTTTGAACCTGTCAGTTGGCATCAGAATCAACGCAGCCGACAACGGTGGAATCAGATGGGGAATCCTGTTGTCCTTGCTGGTCCTCATTGGTGGAGGACTCAGCGCACTTTTCCTGCCGGCCGTGCTGCGCCGTAGGTCTTCCTAGAGACGACGCATGACAGTGACGACCTTGCCGTAGATCGTCACTTCGTCGGAGGAGAACTCCATGGGCTTCATGCGCGGGTTCGACGGGATCAGCGTGATCTTGTTGCCCGACTTCTTGAAGGTCTTCACGGTGGCTTCCTCGCCGGGGATGCCGGCCACGACGATGTCACCGTTGTCGGCAACACGCTGCTGACGCGCGACCACGAAGTCACCATCGAGAATTCCCGCCTCGATCATGGACTCACCGCGGACGCGGAGCATGAACAGTTCGCCCTCGCCGGTGAAATCGGTGGGGAGCGGAATGAGGTCCTCCACGTTCTCCTGGGCGAGAACGTCGGTGCCGGCGGCGACGTCACCGACGAGCGGCACGTGGCGGGCGGGGCGGCGCTCCATGGCCACTTCGGAGTTGGTGTCGAAGCGCACTTCGATGGCTCGCGGCTTCGTGGGGTCGCGGCGCAGGAAGCCCATCTTCTGGAGACTGGCCAGGTGGTTGTGGACGGTGGAGGGGGAGTTGAGGCCGACGGCTTCGCCGATCTCGCGGACTGACGGCGGGTAGCCCCGGTCCTGCATGGACTTCTCGATGACGTGGAGGATCTCTCGCTGGCGTGGGGTGAGCGTTTCTGACATGCCGAACA
>Ga0075471_10003253_pt1 | contig 10568 bp, 7 predicted proteins | sample DEB19_08_DNA_2_FD_74787 | JGI IMG/M metagenome (GOLD analysis project Ga0075471, IMG submission 74787) | Aqueous microbial communities from the Delaware River and Bay under freshwater to marine salinity gradient to study organic matter... | ecosystem: Environmental > Aquatic > Marine > Coastal ... | reverse complement strand
CAGGTCGGGGTCGGGCCAGTGGGTCTGGTAGAGATCGATGTAGTCGGTGCCGAGCCGGGCGAGGCTGCCCTCGATCGCCACCATGATCGAGTGGCGGTCGAGCGTCCCCTTGCCGTGGCGCACCGGGGCCTGGAACCAGCCGCCGCTCGGACCGGCGACCTTGGTCGCGACGATCACGGAGTCGCGCGGGCGGGTGGCGAGCCACTTGCCGACGATCTCCTCGGTGCGGCCGGCCCAGTTCGGGTCGGGCGGCACCGGGTAGACCTCGGCCGCGTCGAGGAAGTCGATGCCGGCGTCGAAGGCCTTGTCGAGGATGCGGAGGCTCGTCGGCTCGTCGGCCATCGACCCGAAGGTCATCGTGCCGAGGCAGATCTCGCTGACGGTGAGGGCGCTGCGTCCGAGTCGTCGCTTCTTCATGTTCGTCTTCCTCCGAGGGGATCGAGCCTCGACCCTAGCCGACCGCGGACGGCGGGACGAGAGGGTCTCAGTCGGTCGGGGCCATGGATCCCCGCCGCCCCACGTTCCGGCAGGTCGTGCCGCGCACGTCGGCGCCGTCGGGCGCTGCGACCAGCGCCAGGTGACGGGTCCGACGGACGATCTCGCCCCCGAGTTCGCCCGCGATCTCGGGCGCGTCCGCGGCGAGCGCGACCACGCGCACCGGGCCCGCGCCCGGGGGCGTGCAGGGCGCGCCGCAGTCGCACAGGAACGGAGCCGCGTGGAACCCGAGGACCTTGCCGATCCCCGGCGAGTCCTCGGCCGAGACGCCGCGCGCGAGCCAGACGCGCGCGTCGGCCTCGAGCAGGCGGGCGATGGCGATCGCGTCGTCGCGCTTCGCCAGCGTCTCGTCGCTGCGCCGCTGCCCGGCACCGCCCAGGAGCAGCGTCGCGACCGCGGCCGCGGCGGTCGCGGCGCCGAGCGCCTCGAGCGTGCGCGGCAGGCGCCGGCCGAGCTCGAGGATCGCCGCGGCGGAGAGCACCGAGAGCGAGGGGTAGAGCGGGTAGAGGTAGCGCGTCTTGCGCACCGTCGCGGCGAGGATGACGACCGCCACCACGGCGAAGTCGATCAGCCAGAGGCGGGCGGCCCGGTCCCCGCGCCTGCGCGCGAGGATCGCGCCGCCCGCGACCGCGAACGGAAGCCACGGCCAGTAGGACTCGAGCAGTTTCGTCGGGTAGAAGTCGAGCCCGCGGGGCTTGTCGCCGGACCCGAACAGCACCGCCCCGATCTGGCCCGACACGTAGTCCTCGAAGAAGGAACCCTGCGAGAGCACCTGCGCCGCGAGCCAGGGCAGGACGGCCGCGGCGAAGGCCAGCGCCCCGATCGCCGCGGGACGCGAGCGCACGCGCTCGGAGAACCGGCCTTCGAGCGCCCAGAGCGCGACGGCCACTGCGCCCGGGAACAGCCCCTGCGGCCCCTTCGTGAGCCAACCGCCCGCGAGCGCGAGAGCGAGCGGCACGACCGCGCGAGCGTCGTCCACCGATCGCCAGGCCGCGATCAGCCCGAGCAGGTTCCAGAACACGAGCAGGCTCTCCAGGTGCACGCCGCGCGTCCAGTGGACGACCTCGTGGCTGGTCGCGAAGACGAGGGCCGCCGCGAAGCCCAGGTCCGAGGACCGGAACATCACGATCCCCGAAACCCACAGCAGCAGGAGGTCGATCACCCCGAACACCCCGGACGGGAGCGACGCCGCGAAGGGACCGGCGCCGAACAGGCTCATCGAGGCGTGGACCAGCCAGAAGAAGAGCGGCGGCTTGTTGTAGTAGGGCTCGCCGTTGAAGCGCAGGCGCAGCCACTCGCCGTCGTGGCCCACCGTGCGAGCGACCGTCGCCCACATCGCCGCATCCCCGTCGAGCGGGTCGACCGCCCACGGCAGGACCAGGAACAGCCCGATCCCGATCGCGAGGAGCAGGGCGAGTCGGGTTCGCGGGCGGCGAAGGGCTTCGGCCACGACCGGGGATCGCACGGGTCGCGCGTGGGATTCAAACGAGCCCGAACGGGCCCGGCTCGCCCCCGGCGGGGACCGGGCCGGGGGGCTCGGGCGCGCTGCTTGCGACACCTCCCTGCGCGCCTACACTTCGGGGTCGGGAACGGAGGAACGGGCATGGACGTGATCGTCGAGGACGAGGCCGGCCGGGCGGATCTCCGCCCGGGCGACGGAGCCGCCGAGGCGGGTTCCCGGCGCGCGGTCGTCGTCGGCGGAGGCATCACCGGGCTCGCCGCCGCGATGCTGCTCGCCGACGAGGGGTTCGCGGTGACGGTCCTCGAGCGCGACGAGATCCCCGAGACCGCGAGCCCCGACGAGGCCTTCGAAACCTGGCCGCGCCGCGGCATCGTGCAGGTGCGGCACTCCCACGCCTTCCTCGGGCGCCTGCGCAACTTCCTGCGCGACCGCAAGCCGGCGCTGCTCGCCGAGCTGCTCGCGGCGGGGGCGCGCGAGCTCCGCATGCTCGACGTCCCGCCCCGCACGCTCCGGGGGCTTCGGCCCGAGCCGGGCGACGACGACCTCGTCATGCTCGGCTGTCGGCGGATCACCTTCGAGTGGGTCCTGCGCCGGCACGTGATCGGCCGGCCCGGGGTGACGCTCGTCCCGGGCGCCACGGTCGCGGCGCTCGACGCCGAGCCCGGCGACCCGCCGCGCGTGACCGGCGTGCGGGTGTCCCGCGGCGGCGTGGAGTCCCGGATCGATGCCGACGTCGTGGTCGATGCGAGCGGACGGTCGTCGCCCGCGACCCGCTGGCTCGCGGAGATCGGCGCGCGGCCGCCGGTCGAGGAGAGCGAGCCCTCGTCGCTCGTCTACTATTCGCGCTTCTACCGGCTGCGCCCCGGCGCGGAGGAGCCGCCTCCCGGCGTGCACCCCGCGGCCGCCGACTACAACTGGATCAAGTACGCGATCTTCCCGACCGACGCGCGCACGTTCTCGATCACGCTCGCCTCGCCGCTCGCCTTCCCGGAGATGAAGGTGGTCGCGCAGGCGAAGGCCTTCGACGAGGTGGCCCGGGCGATCCCCGCGCTCTCCGCGTGGGTCGACCCCGAGCGCGCGGAGCCGATCGGAGACCCCGCGCGACCGGTCCAGGCGATGAGCGGGCTCGTGAACCGGCTCCGGCGCTTCGTCGACGACCGGGGGCCGATCGTGCACGGCTTCTTCGCGCTCGGCGACGCGGCCTACTGCACGAACCCGCTCTACGGGCGCGGCTGCGCCCAGGGGTTCCTGCACGCCGACATGCTCGCCCGCGCGCTCGCGAGGCACCCGGGCGACCTCGACGCGGTCGCGCGGGACCTCGACGCCTCGGCGCGGCGCGAGATCGAGCCCTTCTTCCGCGCCTCGCTGCTCGCCGACCGCGACGCGACGCGCAAGGCCGAGGGCCGCGCGCCCTCGCGGTGGCGGGCCCGGCTTGCCAGGAGCTTCTTCGAGGACGGCGTCGTGGTCGCGACCCGTTGCGACCCCGTCGTGTTCCGCGCCTTCGTCCGGATGATGAACATGCTGGAGACGCCCGAGAGCGCCTTCGGCGACCGCCGGGTGCTGCTGCGCTCCCTGCGGGTCTGGCTGCGGGGCCGGCGCCGCAACTCGGACCTCGCGATCCCGCCGCCGCCGGACAAGGACGCGCTCGTGGAGCGCTGCCGGCGCGCGATCGCGGCCTGAGCCCGGAGCCGCGGCGTCGTCGGACGGTACGCGCCGCCGGGATGTCGCTGCGGGGATCGAAGCGGGCCCGGGCGGCCGAATTCCCCTCGACGGCGAGGCCGGCTTCGGGCTAAGCGACGCGCATGATCGCGCGGATCCTCCTCTCCCTCGGGCTCGCGGCCGTGTTCGCGGGCTGCAGCGACTCGAGTTCGGGCCCCGTCGCGGGACCCGCCTGCGAGGTCGGGCCCGTCGGCGACGGCGCGCCGTTCGCCGGCGATCTCGCGAGCCGGGCGCTGCCGTCCTGGTACGACGACGCGAAGCTCGGGATCATGATCCACTGGGGGCCGTTCGCGGTCCCGGCGTGGGCCGAGCGCACGCTCGACCCCGAGGTCATCTTCACCGACCCGACGAGCCCCGACTACTTCCTCACGCCGCAGGGGGTCGAGCGCTTCCTGCGCGCCAACCCCTACTCGGAATGGTACCGCAACTCGATGGCGATCGAGGGCAGCGGAACCTGGGCCCACCATCGCGAGACCTGGGGCGCGGACTTTCCCTACGAGCGCTTCGCGACGACGTTCGGTGACGGGCTCGGCGCGTGGGATCCCGACGAGTGGTCGGGTCTCTTCCGCGACGCGGGCGCGCGCTACGTCGTGCTCGTGACCAAGCACCACGACGGCTACCAGCTGTGGCCGAGCGACGTCCCGCACGCGGGCCGCGAGGACTGGCACGCGCCGCGCGACGTCGTCGGCGAGCTCTCGCGGGCGGTGCGCGGCGACTGCATGCGCATGGGCGTCTACTACTCGGGCGGAATCGACTGGACGTTCGCGCCGCCGCCGTTCGCGACGGTGCTCGACGCGCTCCGGCTCACGCCGCCCGGGCCGGAGTACGCGGCCTTCGTCGACGCGCAGTGGCGCGAGCTGGTCGACCGATACCGGCCTTCGATCCTGTGGAACGACATCGACGCGCCCGCCGGCAGCGCACCCGAGGCGCTGTTCCGCGACTACTACGGCCTCGTCCCCGACGGCGTCGTGAACGACCGCTGGGACGGCGCGAAGGTCGGGATCCACCACGACTTCACGACCTCCGAGTTCACGGTCGAGCCGGAGATCCGCGGGGAGAAGTGGGAGCACGTCCGCGGGATGGCGCGCGGCTTCGGCTACAACCGGAACGACCGCCCCGAGGACTACGGCGCGCCCGGCAAGTTCGTGCGGCTGCTGGTCGACGTGGTGTCGAAGAACGGCAACCTGCTCCTGAACGTCGGCCCGCGTGCCGACGGCTCGATCCCCGACGAGCAGCGCGCCGTCCTGCGCGAGCTCGGCGCGTGGCTCGCGGTGAACGGCGAGGCGATCTACGGCACGCGCCCGTGGACCCGCTTCGGCGGCGAGACCGGCGACGGCCTGCCGGTGCGCTTCACCCGCAGCGCGTCGGGCGACCGCGTTTTCGCGATCGTGCTCGGCTCGCCGTCGGGCTCGTCGGTCGCGATCCCGGGGCTCGGCTTCGTGCCGTCGCGCGTGCGGCTGCCCGCCGACGGGGGCCGGACGGCCTCGTTCCGGGTCGCAGGCGAGACGCTCGTGGTCGACCTGCCGGCGGGGCTGCCGGAATCGTCGGCGCTCGTGTTCGCGCTCGAACCGTCGGCCTGAGCTCCGGCCCGGGGGCGGCGCCCCCGATTTGCGTTGCCCCCCCCTCGTCTTCGACAAGACGGGACGGTGTCGAGGGTCGGGCAGGGCGGCGAGGAGCGCGGGGCCTTCGCGGGCGAGGCGCTGCGCACCGGCGCCGTGCTCGGGCAGTGGATCGCGCTCGGGGTGGTGATCGGCGTCCTCTGCGGCGTCGCGTCGGCGGTCTTCCTGCAGTTGCTCGAAATCGCCACCGCGACCCGCGAGGCCGACGAGCGGCTCGTGTGGGCGCTGCCGTTCGCGGGCCTCGCGATCGGCTGGATCTACGAGCGCTGGGGGGAGTCGATCCTCGCCGGCAACAATCTCGTGATCGACGCGATCCACGACGAGGGCCCGGAGATCCCGGTGCGCATGGCGCCGATGGTGCTCCTCGGCACCGTGCTGACGCACCTCTTCGGCGGCAGCGCCGGGCGCGAGGGCACGGCGGTGCAGATGGGAGCGAGCCTCTCCGACGCCCTGTGCAGGCTCGGCGGGCTCGTCGGTGCGATGCGCCGGAGGCTGCTCGCGGCGGGCGTGGCGGGCGGGTTCGGGTCGGTCTTCGGGACCCCGTTCGCGGGGGCGGTGTTCGGGCTCGAGTTCGTCGTGCTCGGACGCATCGAGTACGACGCGCTGGTGCCGGCGCTGGTCGCGTCGGTCGTCGGCGACATGACGACGCGCGCGCTCGGGGTCGTCCACTCGGTCTATCCCCTGGTCGCGCCGGAGCCGCTCGGGCCGTCGATGCTGCTGCGCTGGCACGTGTTCGCGGTCGCGGTCGCCGCCACCAGCATCGCGTTCATCGAGGCGACTCACTTCCTGAAGCGAAGGGGGGCGCTCCTGCTGCCGCGGCTGCCGCTGCGCATGTTCGCGGGCGGCCTCGCGCTCGTCGTGCTCTGGCGGATCGCCGGCACGAGCGAGTACCTGGGCCTCGGCGTCCCGACGATCCTGCGCGCCTTCGACGACCCGGCGCTGCCGCCCTGGACCTTCGCCGCGAAGGCGCTCTTCACCGCCGTCACGCTCGGGGCGGGCTTCCTCGGCGGCGAGGTGACCCCGCTCTTCTTCGTCGGCGCGACGCTGGGCAACGCGCTCGCCGGCCCCCTCGGGCTGCCGCTCGACCTCGCCGCCGGCGTCGGCATGGCCGCCGTCTTCGCGACGGCCGCGAACGCACCGCTCTCGCTGTCGGTCATGGCCGCCGAACTGCTCGGCGCGTCGGTCTTCCCTCACGTGGCGATCGTCTGCACGATCGCCTGGGTGCTGGGTGGCCACCGCAGCCTCTACCCCCGCCAGCGCATCCTCGGTCGCAAGGACGGGGAGCGGCGGGCGAGCGAGGTGGCCCTCGCCGAGCTCGAGGACGGGGACGCCTGACCCGTTTGCCGCGGCCGCGCAGGCGAGTCGCGGGAACGACGCCCCGGTTTCCGGCTGGCGCGTCGGCGCGGCATCTGGTGGAGATGGCGGCCATGTTGCACCTGCCGACGCACTTGCGTCATCCCGTCCCGCGCGACTCCGCCCCGCGTCGTGAGAGGCGCGCCCTCGTCGTGCTCGCCGCGGTCCTGCTGCTCGCGTTCCCGACCGCCGGCCGCGCCGCGCCGATCCATCCCTTCGGCTCCCACCCGCAGGCCTACGCGGCCGGCGCGATCCGCCCGAGCCACCTCGGCCAGGCGACGCTCGACCGCCAGGTCGCAGACTTCTGGGACGCATGGAAGAAGGCCTACGTCATCCAGGCCTGCGGCGACGGTCACCGCGTCGTGCTGGTCGGCGGATCGCACGACCTCTTCACGATCTCCGAGGCGCACGGCTACGGCATGATGCTGTCGGTGCTGATGGCGGGGCACGACCCGGAGGCGCGGACGATCTTCGACGGGCTCGTCGCGTTCTACCTCGACCATCCCTCGCGGCTCACGCCCGGGCTGATGGCGTGGAACCAGGCGCCGACCTGCGACGACATCCAGGGTGCGGAGAGCGGCACCGACGGCGACATGGACATCGCCTACGCGCTGCTCCTCGCCGATCGCCAGTGGGGCAGCTGCGGGACCTACGACTACCTCGCGCTCGCGCGTCGCGCGATCGCCGCGATCACGGCCGCGGACCTCGACCGCTCGAAGTCCTATCCCAAGCTCGGCGACTGGGTGCTCGAGGACTCGGTCAAGTACTACGACAGCACGCGCACGTCGGACTTCGTTCCCGACCATTTCCGGGTGTTCGGCGCCGTCACCGGCGACACCGCGACGTGGAACCGGGTCACCGACACGACCTACCGCATCGTCTCCCAGATCCAGACGACCTACTCGCCGGTGAGCGGGCTCCTGCCGGACTTCGTCCGGATGCCGCTCTCCGACCCGCAGCCCGCCTGGCCCTACTTCCTCGAGGACGCGTGGGACGGCGCCTACGTCTACAACGCGACCCGCGACCCGTGGCGGCTCGCGACCGACTTCGCGATGAACGGCGAGCCGCGTGCGCGCGCGGCGGTCGGCAAGCTCGAGCAGTGGTTCCGGGCCGCGACCGGCGGCAGCCCGTGGGCGATCCACTCCGGCTACACGCTCGACGGCAACCCGCTGCCCTACTCGGCCTACCTCTCGATGGCCTTCGTCGGCCCGCTCGCCGCGGGCGCGATCGTCGACCCGTCGAACCAGCAGTGGCTGAACGACCTCTGGGACGTGATGATCCAGACGCCGGTCGGCGACGAGGGCTACTACGAGGATTCGCTGAAGCTGCTCTCGATGGTCGTCGCCTCGGGCAACTGGTGGTCGCCCGACCGCTTCCCGTCCGCGACCTGCGGCCACGTCGAGCAGGAGATGTGCGCCGGAGGCGGGACTCTGCGCGACGTGCGGATCGAGTTCGGCGGGGTCGACCGCGGCGGGGACGCCGCCTGGACCAAGCTCGCGGGCACCCTGTCGTTCCCCGACGATCGCGTCGCCGGCCGCGTCCTCGACGCGGGCTTCCAGCTGCGGGTCGAGAGCGCCGCCGGCACCTCCCTGCTGGACCTCTCCTCGGCGACCCACCCGGTGCCCGGCTCGGCGGCCGCGGTTTGCGACCCGCGTCGCGACGGCTGGCGGACGAGCGGCCCGGTCGCGCGCTACTCGAACGGCTCGGGCTCGATCGACGCGCCGGCCTGCTCGCGGGACAGCGCGCGCGGCCTGTTCGCGCTCGAGCTCGACGGGTCGGCCTGGCGACGGGTCGGTCTGCGGCTCTCGACCAGGGGCGTCGCCCTGCCGGCCGCGCCGGGAACGGCGGTCCGGGCGACGGTCGTGCTCGGGGCCGACTCGGGGCCGGGCGCCTCGGGCGCGTGCGGCGTGTCCGCGGACCTCGCCTGTCGTCGGATCGGCGGACGCATCCGCTGCGAGTGATCCCGGGCATCGTCGCCCGGTGACCCGACGGGGCCGGCGTCAGTCCCAGCCGGCGCGCGCGCGGAACTCCGAGGTCGTGTTCACGTGCGGGAACGGCTCGTCGGGGACGGGCACGCCGAGCGCCATGCAGAGCGGCTGCCAGCCGTCGCCCGGCTGCCACTCGACGAGTCGTGACCGCGGCACCTCCGCACGCACGGCCGCGTTGTGGCGTTCGTAGGCGGCGATCGCCGCGTCTCGGTCGAGCCCGCGCGGACTGAAGTCGCGCATCATCGCGGCGCCCATGCGCGACCACTCCCGGGCCGCGGCGGCGGTGGCGGGGGAGATCGCCCTCTTCAGCGAGTTCACGAGCCCCCGCCGCCTCGGTCCGAAGTGATCGCGGCGGAAGACCTCGAAGATCGTCGCGTCGGCGCTGCGCCACCAACGTTCCGCGTCGGCCCGCGTGGAGAGCAGGATCGGTGCGTCGGGCCAGGCGGCCGCGAGGGAGCGCCAGCGTCCTGCAGCCGGCCAGTCGACCGTGGCGGCATGCCCCTCGAACAGCTTCGCCCAGTCCGGATCCCGGCCCTCGAAGGAGGCTCGCCAGAGAGGCACGTGCCCGGGGTGCGCGAACACCTCGACCATGTGGTAGCAGCGGGCGCCCGTGAGCCGTTCGAGGGCGAGCTTGAGCGAGTTCGTCCCCGTCCGGCCGACCCCGGCCCCGATGATCCGCAATGCCATGGACGCGCGCCTCGACGCGCGAGAGTGATCGTCGGGCGGGCGGGCGTCAAACCGACCCTCGGCGAGGCGTCGCGCGGGAGGACGTGGCGATGGCGGCCCCGGGCCGGGCTGCTACGAAAAACGACAGACGACGGCCGCGCTCCGGGGGGACGCGCGGCGCCGACGGGAGACGTCGCATGGCCCACGATCCCATCCCCGAACTCATCGCCCGGGTGTACGAGCGACATCGCGACTGCGACGAAGGCGAGGTCGCGACCTACATCCCGGAGCTCTGCAAGGCCGACCCCGACGGGTTCGGCATCTGCGTCGTCACGGCCGACGGCCGGGTCTACGAGGTCGGCGACTGCGACGTGCCGTTCACGATCCAGTCGATCTCGAAGCCCTTCGTGTACGGCATGGCGCTCGAGGACCACGGGCGGGAGGAGGTCCTGCGGCGCGTGGGGGTCGAGCCGACCGGCGAGGCCTTCAACTCGATCGTCCTCGACGAGGCGACGATGCGCCCCTTCAACCCGATGGTGAACGCGGGCGCGATCGCGACCGCCGCGCTGGTCGGCGGCGCCTCGCCGCCCGACCGCATCGCCCGGGTCCTCGGCCGCTTCGGCGCCGCGGCCGGCCGCGAGCTCTCGATCGACCAGGAGGTCTTCGCATCCGAGCTCGCGACCGGGCACCGCAACCGCGCGATCGCCCACCTGATGCTCAACTTCGGCATGATCCCGGGGGACGTGGACGGGATCCTCGACCTCTACTTCCGGCAGTGCTCGATCCTCGTGAACTGCCGGGACCTCGCGACGATGGCCGCGACGCTCGCGAACGTCGGCACGAACCCGACCACCGGTCAGGACGTCTTCCGGGTCGACTGCGTGAAGGACGTCCTCGCCGTCATGTTCACCTGCGGCATGTACGACTTCTCGGGCGAGTGGGCCTTCCGCGTCGGCGTGCCGGCCAAGAGCGGGGTCGCGGGCGGGGTGCTCGCCGTCGTGAACCGCCAGCTCGGGATCGGCATCTGGTCGCCCCGGCTCGACGCCCGGGGCAACAGCGTCCGCGGCATCCGGGCCTGCGTCGAGATCGCCGACGAACTCGGCCTCCATGCCTTCGACGTCATGAACTACGGCTCGACGTTCCTGCGGACGCTCGTCCGGGACCCGTGAGCCGGAGGCCGCGGGCGAGCCGACGCGGAATCGACTCGCGTCCACCTCTTCCGCACGAGGTCGTTCCGCCGTCCGCCGTCCGCCGTCCGCCGTCCGC
>Ga0075471_10003252_pt1 | contig 10570 bp, 12 predicted proteins | sample DEB19_08_DNA_2_FD_74787 | JGI IMG/M metagenome (GOLD analysis project Ga0075471, IMG submission 74787) | Aqueous microbial communities from the Delaware River and Bay under freshwater to marine salinity gradient to study organic matter... | ecosystem: Environmental > Aquatic > Marine > Coastal ... | reverse complement strand
GGCGAGGCAATGGCGGCGAACCGTCATCGAGGTGTGCGATGCGCGCTGTGCTGGAACGTGGAGACAGCCCGGCTATCGCGGTCCCACAACGATGCGAACATGCTCTCGATCGGCGAGCGCCTGATCAGCGAAGACACCGCGATTCAAATCGTCGACACCTGGCTGGCGACGCCCTTCGAGGGGGGCCGCCACGTGGCGCGGATCCGAAAGCTGGACGCCGTCGGCTAGTGCGACCGATCTCACCCCCCGAATCACGCCGGGATGATTTAGGCTTAACGGCATCATGAACTGGACCGACATCGGTTTGGCGAGTCTTGGCGGGTCCTTGATCGGGCTCGCTGCTGTGGCCCTTCTCGTGACATCCGGGAAGACCGCCGGCGTGAGCGGCATTCTCGAAGGCGCCTTGCTGCGAGAGCCCGGCGAAGCCGGATGGAAGGTCACTTTCCTGGCGGGACTGCTCGCGGGCGGCCTGCTGCTGTCCCTGTTCGCCCCATGGGTATTCAGCGCCCTTCCGCCGACCTCTCCCGTGATCGCGATTGCCGGCGGCTTGCTGGTCGGGTTCGGCACCAGGCTCTCCGGAGGCTGCACCAGCGGTCACGGCGTGTGCGGGATGGGACGCCTCTCAAAACGCAGCCTGGTGGCCGTAATCGTGTTCATGGGCGTCGGCATCCTCGTGCGGGTGGTGCTGTGAAGCTCCCCATCACGTTTGCCTGCGGCGTCGTCTTCGCGATCGGTCTGGGCATCTCGGGAATGTTGCGCCCCGAGAAGGTGATTGCCTTCCTGGAACTCCGGGATCCGGCGTTGCTCTTTGTGATGGGCCCGGCGGTGATCATCTACGCAATGGCGGCCTGGGAGCGCCGTAAGGTCGATCGGCCCATTGACGTGCCGCTGGTAGCAGGCGCTGCCATCTTTGGTGCAGGTTGGGGACTGACTGGAATCTGTCCAGGTCCGGCCATCGTCAACCTGGTCAGGCCAGATGCGTTCTTCGTGACGTTCGTCGCGGCCATGCTCGTCGGCATCGGCGCGCGCGCCCTGGTGCGAAAGGCGTCGTGACCCGACGCGTGGCACTGGCCGTCGCGCTGCTGGTGGCTGCCGTGATCGGCGCGAGCGGTCAGGGCGAGGGCGCGTTTCAGAAGTGGTCGCCGGGCACGCTGGACATCCACCAGATCAACACCGGCCGCGGCAATGCCGCGTTCGTCATGCTGCCCGATGGCACGACGATGCTGATCGACGCCGGTAATGGCGGCAATCTTCCACCTCGCGGCACGGCGTCAAGACCTGACGCCACGAGAACACCCGCTGAATGGATCGTTCGCTATATCCGGGCCATGGGCGCGTCGCGGATCGACTACGGCCTGGTCACGCATTTCCACAACGACCACATGGGCGCCCTGCCGTCAGTGATGCAATCGATCCCGATCCAGACCATGGTCGATCGCGCGTGGCCAGACTACGCCTATCCGGCGACCGATCACGCCGAATTCAAGAACGCGGATTTTGTCGAATACCGCACGCTGCTCACGCAGGGTGTGTCGAAAGTGGAGCGCCTGCGGCCCGGCCGCGATGATCAGTTCGTCCTCACTCATGATGCCGCGAAGTATCCGGGGTTCCGGGTGCGAAACATCGCCGCCAACGGAGAGGTCTGGACCGGTCAGGGCACCGCGACGGCACGCCTCTTCCCCGATCTCAAGACCGTGCCTGCCGCCGACTGGCCAACCGAGAACATGTCGAGTCTCGGGATCCGGCTGTCGTACGGCAAGTTTGACTACTACACCGGCGGCGACATACCCGGTCGCCCGAGACCAGGCTATCCGGCCTGGCACGACGTTGAGACGATGGTCGCCAAGGCCGTCGGCCCCGTCGAGGCTGCGGTCGTCAATCATCACGGCAATCGCGACTCGACGATTGAAGCGTTCGTCGCCGCGCTTCGCCCGCGACTGTGGATCATTCCGGTGTGGTCGGCCGATCACCCTGGTCACGACGTCCTCGATCGGATGTATTCGACGCGACTGTATCCAGGTCCTCGCGACGTGTTTGCCACCAACATGATCGAGGCCAACAAGATCGTGATTGGGCCGCTGCTCGATCGCCTCGCCAGTTCTAAAGGGCACATCGTCATTCGCGTTGCGCCAGGTGGCGCAACCTACCAGGTCGTGGTTCTGGACGACGCGACGGAGAGCTATCAGGTGAAGCGGGTCTTCGGGCCGTTTACTGCTGAATAGGAGTCAGTTCCGTGAAGGAAGATCCCAACCATCGGGTGTTTGCCATGAGCGTGGCGGGTGTGTATCCCCACTACATCGCCAAAGCCGCAAAAAAGGGGCGCACCAAAGCCGAGGTTGACGAGGTCTTCCGCTGGCTGACCGGCTACACGCAGGCCAAACTCGATCAACACCTGAAGAACAAATCGGACTTCAGGACGTTCTTCGACGAAGCGCCGAAGCTGAATCCCAATCGCTCGCTGATTACGGGCGTGATCTGCGGCGTCCGCATCGAAGAGATCAAGACGCCATTGATGCGTGAGATTCGCTATCTCGACAAATTGATCGACGAGCTTGCGAAAGGGAAGGCGATGGACAAGATTCTCCGGAAGCCCTGAGCATGGCCGGCACCCGCTCAGCGATCGTGCTCGGAGGATCGGGCTCCGTTGGCAACGCCCTGCTCCGAGAGTTGTTCCGGCATGAGGGTTTCAACGCCGTCATTACGCTGTCACGCCGCTCGCAGCCCGAGGCGGTGTCGATGGCAAATGCCGCCGGGCGCAGGCTGATCGAGCACCTCGTGCCTGATATGACTGCAGCGTCGCTTCACGCGGCGACGCTCGCCGCAGCGACGAGCGTCGACGAAAGGCTGGAGGGGTTCAGCGTGCTGGGCATCGGTGCGGGAACGGCGAAGCTGACGCTCGATCAGCACCGCGCGATCGACGTGGCGCTCAATGAAGCGTTCGCGCGGGCACTGAAAGAGTCCGGCAAGGTTGACCATCTGTCGTTCATGAGCGCCGTGGGCGCCAACCAGTCTGCCAGTGCCGAGGGCGGCGGTGGTGCCGGCATGCCCCGCTACAACAGAGTCAAGGGCGACTCCGAACTGGCCGTGCGCGCGGCTGGTCCGGCGATCGTCAGCGTGTTCCGCCCGGCGATGATCATTGGCTCCGCGCATACACCGTGGCTGCTCGAACGCGGCCTGCCGCTGATTGATTTCCTGCTGCCGGGACGATTCAAGTCGATCCGTGTCGACCAGATCGCGAAGGCGATGATCGCTGCGGCGATGCACCATCCGCCGGCGAGCGGCAGCTACCACTATCCAGAGATGATGGCGTTGATTGCCGACGCGACAAAGGGATCACGATGACTGACAACCGTACCTCACGCGTCACGATCCATATGGTGGCGAGCCTTGACGGATTCATCGCCCGCAAGGACGGCAGCGTTGACTGGCTGGAGACCGCCGACCGTTTCGACGGTGGCCAGGCGATGACGCCCGAGTTCGTGGCCGCGTTCCTGAAGACGATCGACTGTTACGTGATGGGCTCTCGTACCTACGAGACCGCGCTTGGCTACGAAGAGAAGGGCATGGGCTGGGTCTACGGTGACAAACCAGTCGTCGTGCTCACCAGCCGGGCCTTGCGCAAGGTGAAACCGACGGTCGAGTTAGTCGCAGGCGACCTGACACAACTGGTGAATGATCGGCTCCGGCCGGCGTTCAACGGCATCTGGTTTGTCGGCGGCGGCGCGCTGACCGCCGAATGCTTGCGTCTCGGACTCGCTGACGAGATCCGCTACTCAATGGTGCCGATTGCAATCGGTAGCGGCATCTCGTTCTTCGGTGACCTGGCGCAGGACGTGCCGCTGCACCTGATGGAATCGACCGCGTACACCAACGGCATGGTGGCGCTTCGCTACGAAGTGCGGAAGTAGGAGTGTCCATGTCACCGCTCGCCTTGATATCAGCGATCGCGATCGTGTTGTCGCTGGCGCTCCCGGCTGCCGGGCAGGATCAGTTTGCCGGCCGCGACAAACTCCGTGCCCATAGCAACGAGTTCCGCAAGGAGATCATCAAGGTGGCTGACGGCGTGTATCTCGCTGTTGGCTACTCGCTCGGCAACGCGATCCTGATTCAGGGCGATGGCGGCTCGATCATCGTCGACACGCTCTCCAACGTGGCGGACGCCCGCGAGGTGAAGGCGGAGTTCGACAAGATCACGAAGGCCCCGGTGCGGGCGATTATCTACACGCACTTCCATCCCGATCATGTCGGTGGCGCCAGTGCGTTTGCCGGAGCGGACAATCCACAGATCTACAGCCACCAACTGCTCGCCGATCGCGCGCCTGATATCGGCCGCGCCGGACGCGATGGCGGCAACCAGTTCGGATCGGGGCTGCCTGACGCGCTCTACATCAATGCGGGCATTGGTCCCGGCATCGGGCGCCGCACCAGCGCGGGTGTGCAGAGCGGCGTGAACAACGGCTACCTCCGGCCGACGCGCACTTTTGCCGAACCAAAGATCGATCTGACGATTGCCGGCGTCAGGCTGCAACTGATTCACACCCCTGGCGAGACCAGCGACGCGATTTCGGTGTGGATGCCCGACAAGCGCGTGTTGATGCCGGGTGATGATTTCTACCGCGCATTCCCGAATCTCTACGCGATTCGCGGCGTGCGCCTGCGGCCGGTTGATGCGTGGGTGTCCAGCCTGACCGCCATGATCGCGCTCAACGCCGAGCACCTCGCGCCGAGTCATTCGCGATCGATCAGCGGCGCCGCCAACGTCAACGCGGCGCTGACCGCGTATCGCGATGGCATCAAGTCGATCCTTGATCAAACCCTCGATGGCATGCGCAAGGGCGAGCGCCCGGACGAACTGGTGCAGCACGTCGCGTTGCCCCCGCACCTGATCAACAACCCGTATCTCCAGGAGTTTTACGGCACGGTGCCGTGGGCCGTGCGCGCGATCTACACCGACTACCTCGGTTGGTTCGATGGCAATGCCGCGAAACTGTTTCCGCTGCCTGAGAAGGAACGCGCGGAAAAGATCGTGGCGTTGGCCGGTGGAGCGGCGCAGGTCCTCACGCGCGGCCGTGACGCCCTGACGAAGGGCGAATTCCAGTGGGCCGCGGAACTGGCCGACTACGTGCTGGACACCGATGCGGCAAGCATCGACGCCAAGCGACTCAAGGCGGCGGCGCTGACGGAGCTCGGCGAGCGCCAGACGAGCGCCAACGCCCGCAACTACCTCCTCTCTGCCGCGCAGTTCCTGCTGCGCGATTTGCCTCCGGTTCAGTAGGGCTCGCGCTGCCTGGCCGTGACCTGGGTCTCGTCGTTCGCTGCGGTGGCGAGTGTCGCCGTAACATGAAGGCCATCAGCTCTTTAGGAGGCCTGTCGATCTGAGCCAGGCCCGTTCGACGTTTGGGTAAGGAGCCACGAGACCATGAAATTTCTGATGATGATCAAGCACAAGGAACTCGCCGAACCCTTCCAGCCGCCGCAGTCGCTGATGGACGCGATGGGTGAATTTGTCACCGAAGGCTTCGCCAAGGGGTGGCTGAAGGAAACTGCGGGCCTGAAGCCCCCCAAGGACGGTGTCCGCATCATCCAGAAGGGCGGCACGTTGAGGACGGTTGACGGTCCGTTTGCCGAAGCCAAGGAGATCGTCGGCGGCTACGCGATTGTCGAAACGGCGACCAGGGCAGAAGCCCTCGAGGTCGCGCACCGCTTCATGGAGATCCATCGCATTCATATCCCGGAGTTCGAGTGCGAAAGCGAAGTACGCCCCTGCGACGACATGTAGGGCACGCGGAGAGAGGGGAGAGGCGCGTGGTCAGGGCCGTGAGCCCTTTCCGAATAGAATCAGCCTGACCTGAGAGTCCTTGCTGATGCGACCTTGCGTCGCTCCTGCGCTCGGGGAACGGAGAGCTGCTCATGAAGTGCCGAATGCTTGCTGTCGTCGCCATCGCCGCCGTGCTGGGAGCCGCTGGTGTGGCCGGACAATCTGACGCCGACATGGTGTCGAGGATCCGGGCGGAGGGACTGCAGCGCTCGTCCGCGCTATCCCTGTATCGGACCCTCACCGACGACATCGGCGGACGATTGACCGGTTCACCCGCGCACCTGCGGTCGGCCCGCTGGGCAAGCGAGCGTTTCTCCGAATGGGGACTTGCCAACCCGCATCTTGAGCCTTTTGAGTTTGGCCGCGGTTGGGAACTCGAGCACGTGTCGGTCGCGATGACCGAACCTCGCTACGTACCGCTCACGGCATATCCCGACGCCTGGTCCCCCTCGACCGCGGGCCCGATCAGCGGTCGCGTGGTCTACGTTGGCGACAAGACGGCAGCGCAGATCCTGGCGATGTCCGCGCAATTGCGCGGCGCGATCGTGCTCGTCAGTCGGCCCGTGACCGAGTTCGTGCTCGCCGATCGGCCGCAGCCCGGGCTGACGGAGGCGCCGGTCGCGACGGGCAACCCGGCGCTACCCCAGGCCAGGAGCACCACGCCCAATGGCGAATTGATGAAGCTGCTGAAGGAAGCCGGAGCCGGCGTGATTGTGCGGGCAAGCGCGTATCGCGACGGTACCGTTGGCGTCATCGGCAACCGCGCGACCCCAACCGACGCGGTGCCATCGCTGATGGTTGCCGGTGAGCAGTACAACGTCATGGCGCGGCTTGCCGCGCAGGGCCGGCCGGTATCGATGCGCGTCGAGCTGCGGACGCGCTCGCTCGAGCAGGATCGCAACAGCTACAACGTCATCGCCGAGATTCCCGGGCGCGACCCGGTGCTGCGCGACCAGGTGGTGATCATCGGCGGACACCTGGATTCATGGCATACCGCCAGCGGCGCGACCGACAACGCCGACGGTGCCGTGGCCGCCATGGAGGCCGCGCGTATCCTCCGCGCCGTCGGCGCGGCGCCACGACGGACGATTCGCGTGGCGCTCTGGAGCGGGGAAGAGCAGGGACTGCTTGGCGCTCGCGCCCACGTGGCACGTCACTTCGCCACTGCAGAAGCACGCCAGCGTCTGGCCGTATTGCTCAATGACGATCCCGGCGGCGGCCGGACCCTTGGCTTCTATATGCAGGGGAACGCCGCGGCCAAGACGTTGCTCGACCGCTGGCTCGCGCCCCTGACCGACCTTGGCGCAACGCGCAACATCATCGAAGGCATCGGCTCCACCGATCATGTGCCGTTCGACGAGCTCGGCATGCCGGCGTTCACGGCCATCAAGGATTTCGCCGGCTACGATGAACGCACGCGGCACACCAACACCGACTACCCTGACCGCACCACAGAACGAGACCTGCAGCAGTCGGCGATCGTGTTTGCAACCATTGCCTGGCAGGCGGCGATGACCGAGGCGCCGTTGCCGCGGTCGAAGACGGGGGGCTAGCGGGCCGGCTACCCGGCGACCACGCGATTACGGCCGTCGTGCTTGGCACGATAGAGGTGGCGGTCCGCTTCCTTGATCAACAGATCCCACTCATCGGCCGGGTCGTCGATCTGCTGCGAGGTCGCGACGCCAATGCTGATCGTGGCCTTGTCGGGGAAGCCCGCAAACGCGATCTGCTCGATCGACAGCCGCATGCGCTCGGCGACTTCCCTGGCGCCGGTGGCGGCGGTGGCCGGCAGCACCGCGATGAATTCCTCGCCCCCCCCAGCGGCCCAGCGCGTCGCTTTCGCGCAAGGCACCCTTCAGCACCGCGGCCACCCTGACGAGCGCGGCGTCGCCGGCCTCGTGACCGTAGCGGTCGTTGATGGCCTTGAAATGGTCGAGGTCGCAGAGGATGACCGACACGGCCACCCCGGTGCGTTTGGCGAGCTTCAACTCCACGCGGCCTCGCTCCTGCATCGCCCGCCGGTTGGCCAGCGTCGTCAGCGGATCGGTGCGGGCGTCGCGGTGCTGTTCGAGCTCCAGCAAGAACGCCCGCCGGTTAGACGACTCGAGCACGCGTCCGAGCAGCGTGCTCACGGCGACTGCGAGCAGCACGAACACGCCGGTGCCGATCGTGTCGAACGGCGTCGGCGAGACTGCGACCACTACCGGCATCAACCCGGCAATCAGCAGCACATTGGCTTTCAGCAAGTCCCGGGAATCAATGGCGCTATACGGGCCGGTCAGGATGATGACGACGAGGCCGGCGACGCCGTAGCCATAGCCGTGCTCGAACGTCGCGGCGGCGCTGACGGCTGAGACGGCGGCGACGACCAAACGGAATTTCGCCAGTGCCGGCAGCCACGCGCCTCTGCCGGGCAGTTTCTGGAACACACCGGTGGCGACGACCAGGACGGCGCCGGCGACGCGAATCACGAACGCTTCTCGCCAGTGCGCTGCGTCGACAAACGCGTCCCACAGACCAAACCCCAGCAGGATGATGGCGATCGACCAGAAGGTGTTGAGGTTGAGTTCGATCAGCGAGTTGACGCGGCTGTTCCTGAACTGCGCGTCGAGCTCGGGCTCATGGCCGCTGCGAACGGGTTCGCCGCTCACCGTGTTGACCTCAATAGACGCGCCAACGTGTCGTCTTCCTCTGGCAGCACCGTGCGCAGATCCAGTACCACGCGATCGTGCTCGATGCGTGCAACGACCGGCGGATCAAGCGTGCGGAGATGGCGCTCGGTGTGTTCCGCCGATTCGCCCTCGCGGGCAATCGACAGCAGCACGGTCGGCAACTGCAGGCCCGGCGCGCTGCCACCGCCCACGGCCGATGCGCCGCTGATCATCGCGACGCGCCAGCCGTCGGCTGCGAGCGCGGTCGCCAGGGCTTCGACGCGCGATTCGATGGCTTCCGGCGTCGCGTGCAGCATGCGCTGGACGGGGATGGTCTCGGCGGCTCGGCCGGCCGCATACTCAGCCAGCGTCGCTTCGAGCAGCGCGAAGGTGATCTTGTCCGCGCGCAGCGCGCGCATCAACGGATGCGTCCTCAACCGATCGACCAGCGACTTCCGCCCGGCAATGATCCCGCATTGCGGGCCGCCCAGCAATTTGTCGCCGCTGAAGCAGACCAGATCAACGCCCGCCGCGATCGATCGCTGCACGGACGGCTCGTCGGCAAGGTCTTCGAGCAGGCACCCGCTGCCGATGTCTTCCACCACTGGCACCTGCATGGCGCGTCCGGCCTCGACCAGTTCGCTCAGCGTCGGCCGCTCCGTGAAGCCTTCGATGCGGAAGTTCGACGGGTGCACGCGCATGTACATCGCCGCGGCCGGTGACGTCGCCGCGATGTAGTCGTTGACGCGCGTGCGATTAGTGGTGCCGATTTCCCGCAGCGTCGCGCCAGACTGCCGCATGATGTCGGGCACCCGGAAGCCGCCGCCGATCTCGACCAGCTCGCCGCGCGAGATCAGCACCTCACGGCCGGCTGCCAGGCCAGTCAGGATCAGCATCGTCGCGGCGGCGTTGTTGTTGACGACGATCGCGGCTTCGGCGCCGGTGATGGCGGTCAGCAGCGACTCGGCGTGCACGGTTCGAGAGCCGCGCGCACCGCGTTCGAGGTCGTACTCGAGGTTGCTGTATCCCCGTGCAATCGCGGCGACGCGGTCGATCGCCACATCGGCGATCGGCGCCCGGCCAAGGTTGGTGTGGATGACGACGCCGGTCGCGTTGATCACCGGGCGCAGCGATCCGCGGTGCCGGCCGGCGAGCGCCTCCTGCGCAAGCGCCTCGAGCGCCTCGGCCGGCTGGGATGGGACCTGCCCGGCGGCGATGGCGGCGCGCATCCGATCGGCAGCGGCTCGCAACGCAGTGACCGTGGCGGCCGAGCCGTATCGCGCTTCGAGTGCTTGCACACCGGCTCGTTGCCGGAGCATGTCGATGCTCGGAATAATCCTGAAGTCCGCCAAGCTGTTGAATCTTAACCCCTCACACTGCTGGAACCCACTGGAACCCGCGGAACGCTTTGAGGTACGATTTCCATCTCCCATGTCGACGAAACGGACCCATCGCCCTCTCGAGCGGTACTGGCCGTATGTCGAGAAGCCTGAAGAGCCGACGGCCGAGGAATTGGCCGCGCTCGATCCCGACCTGCACGCCACGCTGTTTGGCCCACGCGACCTGCCGTTCTCGATCACGCTCGTTTTCCCGGCGTTTGAGGGTGAGAACTTCGCCCGGGCGATCGAGAAGGCGCAGGCGTCTCGCGAGTTCCTGGAGACGGGTGACGGTGACGGGCGGCGCTATCGCGCGCGGTTTTTTTCGACCGACGCGTTGCCGCTGCGCGACTTGTTCGAACTGGTCGGCCCGGTCCACGGCACGGAGGTGCTGATCGACGACCGGCCGATTCCCTACACACGCGAACTGTGGCTGCCGATGTTGTGGCTGACCCTGCTGCAGTAGTGCGCGCATGGCCCCGCCGAAATCCGACTGGGAAAAACAGATGATCGTGCTCGACGGCGAGATTCGCCGGCTCGAGGCGGAGTTCAACATGTTTTTCGCCGGCCGCCTGCCGCGTCCGCCATGGGAAACCAAGACCCGGGTTGCGGCGTTGATCAAGAAGCACGACAACACCTACATCCGCAACACCGCCGACCGGTTTCGATTCGAATCCCTCCAGAGCCGCTACCAGAAGTTCATCGAACTATGTGATCGGCAGCTG